>Ga0111539_10011431_pt1 | contig 11143 bp, 29 predicted proteins | sample RhiMethybrSRZTD1_FD_79667 | JGI IMG/M metagenome (GOLD analysis project Ga0111539, IMG submission 79667) | Populus rhizosphere microbial communities from Tennessee, USA - Rhizosphere MetaG P. TD hybrid SRZTD1 (version 2) (version 2) | ecosystem: Host-associated > Plants > Roots > Rhizosphere >... | reverse complement strand
GAAGGAATGGGTATCGCGAGGTCGGGTACGCCTCTCTGAATGCCACAGCGCTTTAATTTGACCGCCTCAGCGAGATTTCTGCTACTACCATTAGGAATCGCGAAGAATCTTATGCCCGATCTTGTCATCCATGTGCAAAGTTTCGCCTGTTCCTGATCTTCCGTTGGAATTATCTTCATTCTCCACATCCTTGTAGAGTTGTACGAACGCAGTCATGTACCTTTCCCGGTACTTCCTGCTCTGGTATTCAAAATCCTTTTTGACCTTATCCATGATCAAACACATCCATAATGTCCTGATGGTTGTATAAGATTAACTCTTTCAGCACCTCTATGCCTGTTTTATCTGCATAGAACTTCAGGGCAACCGATTTCAGTGCTGAAAACCTTTCTGAAACCTGCTTGTAACAATCAGCCCATGGAACATCCCTGAAGTATATATCCCGAAGCTTTATGCATATTGGAACTCCCAGCATTATCTCTTCGTACTTCGCATCCATGCGAAAGTCCTTTTTTGTTAATAACCGTATGACTCCCAGTGAGTCTCAGGATTAAAAATAAATGAATCTATCGCACGCCTTAATTCATTTATACCTATATCGGTTATGTAGCAACAATCCTTGTATGTGTAAAAAATACATCTACTGTCTTCCTCACCATCCACAGGATGAATGGTGTTTATGGAAGAAAGTTTTATGAGATAAGACTTTCCAATCCTGTTTTGAGTCACTTTACACCCAAGAACAAAAGAACCATGGATAGTCCTGTCATTTTCAAGATTGATTTCAGTTTCATCATCTACATATTTTTTAACCATTTCTCACTCCATTATTTTCTCTGTCTAATCTCTCTTGTGTAAAATCTCTCATTTTTGGTCTTACTGGTTCAGTTATGCTTCTAATATTGCTACCTGTGTAAATTTTTTGATCAACTTTTTCATCTATCACCCATTTCATGAATGCTTCATCCCAGTCAACACATAACCTTCCCTCAGATTTAGCGTGAGACCTAAATTTAGCCAACACCCTAAACAGGTCTAAACCTTTGGCCTGAGCCATGGCTTTTGCCTCTGCATTTGCCTGAAAGTCTTCAGGGAGAGGAACGCGTTTTTTGCGTTCGGCTCTCTCTGTGTTAGTAACTGTGTTAGTAACTGGTATAGGTTCGTCCTTTTGGGAAGATAGATCTTCCTTTTCAAGTAGATCCATCTTCCCATTTGGTAAAATGGGGATATTCAATAGCTTAGCTGCATATTCAGTCAGAGAGTACCATCTAGTCTGGTCATATTTTATCTTATTGAAATTGCCAATATTGATAAGTCCATATTTCTCGCAATCTGAAATAACCTTGCGCATTTGCTTTATTGACCAATAAGGAAAAATGGTTGTATAGGCTTCAGCTGTATTTCGTGTCCAGTATGATCCATCATAATAGTGACTATGATTTGCCCTGTTTTTTGTTATCCAGAAAACCATCTGGTCAAGAAAGATGGCTACATTGACACCGAATTTTTTGGCAATATCGACATTAAAGTGATGCTGAAGATAAGACATATCAGATTCCTTGCAGTTAGAGGTTGACCCATTCCATGAGCCACGTATAATTGATGGTGGCCAAGGTTGAGGATCAACCGGATTTAGTTGACGCCTCTGTGTTCAGCAGGGGCGTTTCTCGTTGTGAAGACCCTATCTTACGTTACTCTTTACCCACCTTCTATAATATTTCTGATGCGATTATACCTTTTGGTCGCTTTTTCCTCATTTTCCCCAAAGCATTCAGACAGATCCATTTCATTATCACCAACAATATGGATTTCCCAGCCATTGATATAACGAATGGAAATATACCGTATGCGATTTATCGGAATCATGATGCTGTCGCCCATGGCGCTCACTGTTTCCAGAAAATTCATCGTTTACTCCTTGAATATTAAGGCTATACACGATATCATCATTCCAACCAAACACAAGGATAATATATGGACAACGAGAAAAAGATAAAATACAAGGTTTTACCGATAAGACTGGAAGAGGAGTCGCTCGTCCAGTGGAGGAAGCTTGCACACTGGCATGAAATGTCCATGGCTGAACTAATCCGGTCGTTGGTAGATGCCAAATTAAAAGAATCAAAAAGGTGTTGACACTAGAGATATACGCGATATAATACTCTCATCAACTACGGGAGAGACAAAATGTATAAAGTGATAGACAGACAAACCGGAAAACTGATGGGAACGTACAAGACAAGAACGACAGCCAGAAGAAAGGCTGAAAAACTGGATCAGGTATATGGCGGGATTAGATATCTGGTGATGGACATATAATTTAAGGCGTTACGGGCAAGGTGATCAGACCTCGCCCCTAACTATCAAGACACAACTTAGGGAGTCATAGTAATGATTAGCTCAAATATATACCATTTGGATTCATTTACGCAAGACAGGCAGGATGCCCGATTTACCATGAATGGACTAGCACTCACACGCCTACTTCATAATGTCATCCGTGAATACGGAAAATACGACGGTGTAAATTATTCCGTCAGCCTCTCTGAAATCGATCTTGCTGATCGAAAACTGCTCCTTTCGCACATCCTTGATTCAGGTGAATACGAATGGGCCATGAAGTCATCCTCACGTATCAACGCCTATTTTGATGAAAACCGGAAGCACATCCAGAACCTGATAGATAACGAATGTCAGGAAGTCTATCAGGAAGACATGGAAGAAATGGGAATGCATTCCAGCCGTGATGCATCCAGCAATGAACTGATGTGGGAAAGGAGATAAGCCATGACAGTCTATATCTGTTTCCACATATTCAGAAACCAGAAAACAGTGTCGCTTGTATTCGTAAACCGTGAAAAGGCATTCGAGTTCATGGAAAGTCACCATGAATACTACATGGAAAGATGGGAGGCAATAGAGTGAGACATGCAATAACGACAGGTGCAGGACTGATGGTCCTGTTTTTAATGATGATCTACATATTAATTTTGATAACCAACTGAGGTGGACCATGTTTACGATAAGACAGGCAGAAAGACGTCAGGCTAAACTAAGGCTTGCCTTGGCTGGCGTATCAGGATCGGGAAAGTCACTGGGCGCAATCAATCTTGCGGCAGGGATGGGAAAGAAGTTTGTTGTTATTGATACCGAGCATCGCAGTGCTGACCTTTATGCGAATGTGGCAAACTATGATGTCCTGACACTGGACAAGCCATTCACACCTGAAAAGTATATTCAGGCAATCAGTCATTGCGAGTCCCAAGGGTATGAAATCATCATCGTCGATTCCCTGTCCCACGCATGGGCCGGTGAAGGCGGTGCGCTTGACATGCACGATGCGGCGACTCAGGCATCCTCCAGTAAGAATAGTTATATGGCCTGGAAGGAAATAACCCCATGGCAGAACAAGCTCGTCAACAAGATCATTCAGTCCACCTCCCATATCATCGTGACATTGCGCGTCAAGACCCATTATGACGTGGTTGATGTGGGTGGCAAGAAGCGCCCCGTCAAGATTGGACTCTCTCCCATACAGAAAGAGGGTCTCGAATATGAGTTCACCTGCGTTCTGAACATGGATAAGGATAGCTATCTCTATACCTCATCCAAGGACCGAACCCAGATATTCGAAGGGAAGCATGAAAAGCTTTCTCAGGAAACAGGAAAGCGGATCATGGAATGGCTTGAAAGTGGAAAATCCATGGAAGAGTCAAGAAAAGAGGAAATAAAATTGATGTGCGATCAACTGATTTCATGCATGACGCTTGAGTCTCTCAGGTCCTCATTCAAGACAGCCAAGGAAAAGTATCCTGCCGAAGCTGATTCATTCCTGAAGATTGCAAATGAAAGAAGTGAATTACTGAAGGCAGATGGAGGAATGGTGTCATGACACTTGAACAGTCCGAAGGATACCTGATCGCATTGCAGGATATTAAAAACATGATTGAAGAAAGAATAAAGGAATGCGAATACGCATTAAGTGAAAGCTACTCATACATGATGGAGAGAAATAACCATGACCAATCTATATGAAATAGCAACCGAATATCAGATGGCGCTTGAACAGACCTATGACCCTGAGACTGGAGAGATTCTGCCAGACATGGTGAGCAAGCTTGATGAGATCGCCGTCACCATGGAGGACAAGGCTATTGCGGTTGCTTCCTACATCAAGAATCTTGATGCAGAACGCGAGGCTATAGAAAAAGCCAAAAAGAATATGGCTGAAAGAGAGTCGAGGCTTGACAAAAGAGCCGACTATCTTAGCCAGTACCTTCAGTCCAACATGGAACGATGCGGTATAACCGAGATTAAATCACCGCTGTTTGTCATCAGGCTAAAGAAATGTCCTTTCTCAACGGATATCACCAATGAAACCCTCATTCCAGAGGACTACAAGAAGGTGAAGGAAGTTGTTACCATTGACAAGCTCAAGTTAAAGGAAGAACTGCTGGCGGGTGTAATTGTGCCTGGCGCCGCTCTCAAACAAAACAACCGTCTTGAAATTCGATAAGGAGAAATACCATGAGATTTGACCCATTAAGTGAAGAACAGCTGGAAGTACAATCCCTTGCGCCAGAGGGCATATATAGTTATCAGGTACTGAAGGCGAAGGAAGGTGTATCACAGGCTGGCAAGGACAAGATGGACCTTACCCTCAAAATACGAAATGATGAAGGTCAGGAATATCTTGTATTTACCAATCTTTCGCTTATAAAGTTGCTGAAACATTTTTGCGATGTTAACCACATGCAGGATCAGTATAATTCTGGTGAGGTTTTGGAAAGTATGTGTGAAAAAAAATCAGGTGGAAAGGTTGTCATTGGCATTGAAGGTGAGAAACCAAATCCCAATGGCGGCATGTACCGGGCCAAGAACATCGTCAAGGATTACATTGCTGCGCCTCATGGCTCAACGATGAAGCCGTTGCCAGATGTGAAGAAAAATGAATTTTCAGATGATATAGATATACCGTTCTGAATGAAATAATGGCAATTGCGATATGGGTTAGCACCGAAAGGGTTTAGCAGTCAAAGGCCTTTCCAGTTGACTAGGACTGGCCAGTTGCCATCAGATTTATGTAACCAAGGTGTGAATTTATGGATAACGAAACTAGGATTTTAATTTTATGCGGTCTTGTTGAAAAATTATCTGATGTAGTTTTTGTCCACGATAGTGAGCAAATGGAATGGGTTCACAAGGCATTACATGAAATAAAGATTGGCATGGGAACTTTGAAAGAATAATGGCAATTGCGTCGCTGAGGTGAGAGCGAGGGTATAATCGACAATTAAACATGTGGTCAGAATGTCGTCACTGTAAATCACAAGCCAGTTCGATTCTGGCCAATTGCCGCCAGTTATAAAGCAAGGAATATATCAATGTTGGACACGTGGTGTGGTACATACAAGCTTGATGAAAACAGAAACGCCATTCCTTGCAAAACTCGTGAATGGGCTGACCAGCTTGAAGAAATGACTAGAACAGGCACCAAGCATGTCGCCGATGAAATGATTGATGGAAAGAGGGTTTCAACAGTATGGCTTGGCCTTGATCATCAATGGCTTGAACAAGGACTTCCATTGATATATGAAACGATGGTTTTCGACAACCATCATGAAATTTACTGCACCCGGTATCCAACATGGGATGAGGCTGAACTGGGACATGAGCGTGCCATCCAGTGGGTAAGAGAAGGGTGCAAGGAAGAATAATGAAAATTGGAAGGTTTGTCATATTCCGTGAAAAGGCAGGCGTCATAAGCAAGGATGCCATCTGGATATGCTTTCATTCATGCTATATGTACGAACATAACTGGTTTATTGGCCTGATTATCAAAATGATCAGGGAATGGAAGAAAGAACGTAATCTTATTGGATAAGGAAAAATCATGAATTTTGAAAAAGCGTTCAAGGAATTGATGGCTGGAAAGAAAATACGCCGAAAGGAATGGGAGAAATTAAGATACCTTCAGATAAAAAATGGCGAAGTGACTGCGTACCAGGGTGAATATACGCACTTCTACCAGAACTCAGGAGTCCTGATCAGTGATGGATGGAGAGTGGTAGATGGAGACGGCACATCCATGACGTTCATGGAAGCCATTGAAGAGTTGCGAAATAAAAAATGTATTACATGCGATGAAATGGGAGAAGGTTTTCTGTTCGTTGAAAGTGGACACCTTACCCTTTGCAAACCTGTAGAGTTTGTCTTTATGCCATCATGGACCTGTCTTAACTCACAGGACTGGGAAGTCAGCAAGTAATGCAAAGACGAGGCAAGATAGCATGTCGTCACTGTGGTAGTCGAAAGGACTTGCTTGTTGAAGAGAAAAAAGACAAACAGACAGGAAAGCTGAAGCGCAGAAATTTTCTATGTAAAAGTTGCTATGAAAAAAAATCTCAGCAATAGGGGGTATAGAAATGAATGCAGGCAAAAATTTAAGGAAAGATAATCCACCGGCTGACAGTGGCAAGACAGGCATTCGTAAAACATATGCATTCCGTATGGAGGGAAATTCAAGTTTATCCATATGGAGCATGACAACAGAAAAGCCCTGTCCAAAAGAAAAGATAAAGAAAAATAATGATAAAGCCTTGGGTAGACAAAAATAATGAATAAAGATATAGCCATCCTTTTCTGCCTTCCATTGTCCGAATATCCAGTCAAGCCTGATGATATTTCTGATGCCGAACCTGTAGCGTGTCCTGAATGCGCAGAGATGATGTGGTTCAGCATCAAGAAGAAAATCGCCAAAGAGTTACTGGAATTAACGAGCAAGGAAATAATTTTCGGTTGCGGCACCTGCGTCATGAAAAAGATTTCAAGAATGATAGACGATGGTGAGATGGACCTGGCTGAATTCAATCAGATAAATATATAGGTATAAAGATGACAATAGAAAAAGAAAATGAAGATATAGCTTTCATTCATAGAATGATAATGGAATCTATAGCCAAAAAAACATCAAAATACGATGATAAAAAAGGATTCTCAATGGCAACATTTTCTATTGCCATATCATTGATGTCCACGTTATTAAGCTTCGGGGTCGATAACATAGATGAGTACCTGGATGAATTTATCTCTAATGTAAAAAAGATTAAAGATGCAACAAGGGAACATTATTCCTACATGATATATAAAGATGGCGAGAAAATAACCGAAGGACAATTCAACTGATGAAAAAAAAAGACATTTATAAATTCATGAATTCTGAGGCAAAAACACCTTCAGAAATTGCTCTTGTTGAAATGAAAAAAAATCTTAATGAAATCATGTTAGCTAATATAAATCTTTATAAATCAGAAATTGATGAAACAGAACTATTTCATTGTTTGTACAACGCTATATTTGCATTTACTGGAGAATGGTTATTTAACCTAGTAAAAATGCTTGCAATAAAAGAACAAAAAACTGTCTTTATCAAGGATTGCGAAAATTTATTCAAAGTATATATGAAGGATATAAAGGACAATCTATGACAGGGCAATGGATAAACTTCAAAGAGAAAAAACCTGATAAAGACGGTCGCTATCTCGTTGTTGAAGACCATCATTTTGAATGGGTTGGCGTATCAACCATGAGAAACGGTGTTTTTGATATGCCAGTTAAATACTGGATGATTCTACCGGAGCCTCCCGAATGGAAAAGTTGACATATTTCTCTCAAGTTTTGACTTGTTTTTTTTTATTATTTGCAATTATTTTTACCATAATTAACGAAACAAAAAGATCAAAATTTATAAATAAACTTGAAAGAGATTTAAAGGAAAAGATTGATTACCTATCTAAAATGGAAAAGCCAGAATGACCAAGGAATTGTGCCACTGCGGCAATCCATTGCACTATACCTGTCGAGAAACAGAAAGAATAATGGCTGATCAAGTTAATCGCATGGGTAGATATGTCTATATTACTTGCGAAGACAAAACATACAAGGTTGACAGGCATTTTATTGCACTCCATGGAATTTCAGGTCATCGATTGCATACATACGGTTTTGAGGAAGTAGAAAGAAAAATTACAAATGAAATTGATCTGGTTACTTTTGAAGAGAATCCACAATGACCGATAACATCAAAGACGCAGTTCACCACATTGTCCGAAATTCCATTGACGCTGTAGCAGAGTCAGATGCCAAATATGCCACCCTGCTGGCCTTCGTCCGGTCGCTGACCAAGAGATCGTGCTGCAACGTCTGCGAGTGCGCTCCATGTGATGCCACTGATATTCTTAAGGAACTTGGAGAATACGAATGACCTGCATGGCCCTATTTTTTATCTTGTCAATTGCCCTGAAAATTGTAATCTTTACATCTGGATGTCACTAACACGAGATAAATGACATGAAATTGCTGGAATTACTTCCAGTCCTCAAGGACTATACGCGCATAACACGAACAGGATGGAATTTCTTCCTTGTCCGATCCGAATATACTTGCAGGCCATTGGTCAAACTTGACGCATTTAATCTGCAAATAGGCTTATATTCCCTAACCTATGAAGACCTCATCGCCGATGACTGGATGATCATAGAATGAACCCCATAACAAACGAGTGCCCACGATGATATCAGCCCATATTGAGCAGCCAGAAAATGAACTAAAGGAAATATACGACTACGCCGAGAAAAAACGATCAGCCAAGAACAAGAATTTCTATCTGCACCATGCAATAAGACGCGGGGAGACGCAATGGGTCAAGTACCTGCTGGTCAATGGCGAAAGCGCGTTTACCAAGGATATTGATGGCAATACGCCTCTCTCACTAGCCGCTGACCAGCGCTATGGCCGTGGCTATGACATCTTCATGCTGATCACTGAGTATGCCCGAAACGAGATCAAGAATGGCGAGAAACAGTCCGACTACCCTGAGATCATCAAGCAGTGTTCAAAGACCTTTTCCATCCCGTTGCTTGAAGACCTTCAGGACTACTCTGACGAACTCCTCTCACGCAGCCGATTGGTCAAGTTCTTTTCAATAATACTTGGCCTTGACCGCACACTCGAAAGGAATCAGGAACAGATAAAGATTTATGAAGCCATCTACAATGCTGAGCTTTCCAAGGATTATTACCCGTTGTACAAGACGCTTGACCAGCCGTGGGAACAGGACCCAAGCGATCTGCACAAGAAACTTGAAGTAGCCAAGAATACTGGTCAGCGCATCTTTGCCAGCGAGGAGGAACGCGAAAAGCACCGGCTTGCCCTGATCGAGATAAAGAAAAAACAGCCAATCTCGACCAATGTGCTTCTCATCAGGAAATTCAATGACACCATCAAGGAAAACAAGCGACTTGCCGCTGAAAATGCCGTACTAATGGAAGTCGTCCATAAACAGAATGAAAGCATACAGGAACTGAAGGATCAGGTATTCAACCTGAATTCAGACATGCGGGAAATGAAGCAGATGTTCATGACCATGCAGAATCAGCCTCGCATGATCGAACAGCCAAAACAACCCACAGAACCGCAGTCACTCAACTGGTTTGGATCAATGTTTGCAACAGAGCCAGTGCAAACTCCTGAGAAACAGAGACGCAAGAAACGGTCAAACAACAACTCACCTGAAAAGAGGATAGAATTGAAATGAAACAGGACTTTCTGGATTACGTCAAAAGGAAAAAGACCTACCTGATGGATTCCTCATCCCTGTTCTTTGGCTGCGATACATACAGAGACTGCTTTGATAATTACGGCAACCTTATCATCAAAAACAATATCGATACGGTCATCCGCGAGTACAACCGCATGGATATCTGGAATCGCATATGGTGCTATCTGACGACACCTATACATCATTACCTTGTCCTGTCTGACATCATGATGCTTCAGGAAATGGAAGAAATGCCGGACATTGAACTTGCTACCGTGTGTCATAAGCACCGGTTTGGCGCTTACTTTGCCTTCATGGAAACGATTGCCAGTGACATCCAGAATGCCATTGAAGAATATATCTGCAACAGTGGAAATGACGATGCGCAAATGATCCTGATCAATGACAGGAATATAAGCCGTCTGCAAAAACAGGTGGCCGCTCTATCCAGCGATATATCTTCAATGAAGACTTATCTTTCAGGGAAGGCCAAGCCATGAATCTTGCAGATCAGGTGTGTTCGCTGGAACTGGCAAAGAAATTAAAAGATATTGGAGTAAATCAAGAAAGTTTATTCTATTATCAAAATCATCCATATAATGATGGAGCTGACGATATTGTATTAATGATTTGTGAAAGAAAGGGAATGAATACTGGAAACTCAATAATAAATACTGAAGTTGAGTTTGATGATACTCCTAAATATTCAGCATTCACCGTCACTGAACTATTGAATATTATCCCCAACAGAATAATCCTTGAGGAAGGCTTTCCATTCAATTCATTTTCTTTTTTCATGAGAAAATCATTCATTGTAGAAGAAATAAAAGAATTATCCCAACTTCAGGCATTGTCCTATTACATCACGAATTACGAATGCGACTCAACCACCTGCGCCGGAGAAGATGCATGGCTTCGACGAACTCTTGTTAATGGTTCAAAATTTGCTGACAAAAAAGCCACAGATGCACTGGCAAAAACCCTTGTTTACCTAATCGAAAACGGATTAATGAAATGAAAACTATCAGCTTGGTCGTAGCGCTCGACAAGATAGTAAACGATGAAGATATTCAGCCAGTTATAGATGCAATCAGCCAGCTAAGGTATGTTTCAGGCGTCACTATAAATGAATTCACTGGATCAGAACAGATGAACGCATGGGCTTCAAAACAGACGTGGCTATCAACCATAGCCCAAAAAATAATTGAAATGGTATTAAAAGAAAAATCAATTTTTTAACAAGGAATCATCAACAATGCAAACCTTTACACTTGAAGATCTGGCCAAGGAAACAAAGTGGATATCTGAATCAAGAAGAACACGCGGAGGAATGAAAAAAAATGAAATGGCCGTCGGATTTTCAAACTCCAAAGCAGGAAGCCCAATAAACCGGATAATAATAAAAATCGGATGCGATATTATTAAACTTACCAAATGGAAAGTTAATGACAAGATAATTTTGCTGCATCATCCAGATGACATGCTCGGATGCATGCTAATAAGGTCAGATAGAAATAATGGTGCTAAATTAAATTTCCAGCATAT
>Ga0111539_10011428_pt1 | contig 11144 bp, 8 predicted proteins | sample RhiMethybrSRZTD1_FD_79667 | JGI IMG/M metagenome (GOLD analysis project Ga0111539, IMG submission 79667) | Populus rhizosphere microbial communities from Tennessee, USA - Rhizosphere MetaG P. TD hybrid SRZTD1 (version 2) (version 2) | ecosystem: Host-associated > Plants > Roots > Rhizosphere >... | reverse complement strand
TCAGTTGCTGCCGAGCACCTCGCGCACTTTGTGTGCGAGATCGGAGGGCGTGAATGGCTTCGACAGAAAGTGCTCGGCCGCGGTGACGCCGTGATGCACGACCGCCTCAGCGCTGAAGCCTGACGTATAAAGCACGCGCAGCCCCGCGCGCTGAGCGCGAAGTCGATCAACGAGTTGATGACCGTTGAGCCCAGGCATGACGACGTCGGTGATCACCAGATCGGGCTCGAGGCCGCCGTCGCTACACCGGGCGAGCGCCTCTTCGCCGCTGCCAGCCGTGACAACGTGGTAGCCGCAGCCTTCGAGCACGCGGCTGGCCGCTGCGCGCACACCAGCTTCGTCATCAACCAGCAGAACCGACGCCTGACCGCGCGGAAGCGGCTGGCTCACAGTCGGCGCCGTCACACCCATGTGGCTCGTCCGCCCTTCGGGTAAATAGATCTTGAACGTCGTACCGCGTCCGCGCTCGCTATACACCCAGATGTACCCGCCACTCTGCTTGACGATGCCGTAGACGGTGGAGAGACCGAGATCGCTGCCACCCTGTGCAGACTTGGTCGTGAAGAAAGGCTCGAAGAGGCGTAGTTGGGTGTCGACGTCCATCCCGGGACCGGTGTCACTGATGGTCAGCAAGACGTACACGCCAGGCTGCACGTTCACTCGATCGGCGACGTAGGCTTCTGTCAGGACGACGCGACGCGTCTCCATGACGAGCACGCCGCCATGCGGCATCCCGTCACGGGCATGCATCGCGAGATCCAGGACAACGCGGCGCATTTGACTGGGATCGACATAAACGGGCGGAAGGCCCGGCTCAGGAATAACCTTCAACTCGATCTGATCGCCGAGCGTTTCCTTGAGCATCGGCTCCAGTTCCGCGACCACGTTATTCAGGTTTGCGTCTACCGGCCTGAGCATCTGGCGCCGCGAGAATGCCAGGAGCTGATTGGTGAGCCCGGCGGCGCGGCTGGCGGCCTCGAACGTTTCACGGGCGTGGACCCACTCGGGGCTCCCCTCCTCGAGGTCATTCATCAACATCTCGGAGGATACGAGCACGACGGTCAGGAGATTGTTGAAATTGTGGGCGACGCCTCCGGCCAGTCGGCCGATGGCCTCCACCTGATGCGCGTTCTTGTGAACCGCTCGCAGCTCGGCCTCGAGGTGCGTCGCTCGAAGTTCGAGCTCGTGAAAGCGGGCCACCGCCTCGCGTTCGTTCGCTCGACGCGCGATCAACGCGGCAATCCGCGCCACCAGGATTTCGGATTCGACTGATGCATCGACGCACTCGTCCGCACCGGCAGCCAAGGCGCGCAACACGTCGGCAGAATCGCGGCCTTCTTCCGCGATCAGCGCGACGGCAGTACAGGACAGCGCCGGGTCTTGCCGGACCGCGGCGCAGAGCGCGACGCCATCGACATCACGCGACCTGAGCGGCGCGACGATGAGATCCGGGTGGCTATCTCTCGCGCGTTCCAGAGCTCGGGGAGCATCAATGGTCTCTACGCAAAAATGTGCAACCAGGGACAGGCAACGCCGTTCGCCCGGATTGCCTACGAGAAGGATCGTCGCGGAAGTCGGCGGGGAACTCACAACTGACCAGCTTCAGGATACAACGGCGCGGCAGCCTCACAACGCGATCGCCATCAAACGGGCGCGTTATAGTGCAAAACGTGGGTGAGTACAACGCCTTCGAGCCCGGGCCACTGACGTTCATCGTCATCCCCGTCCTGCTTGCCTGCGCGCTGGCGTGGGGCACCGTTGTCGCGTGGCGCCGGACTGGCGCGCCAGCAAACGAAGCCCGGCGTGCCGGCACTTTGAGTCTCATTGCGGCACTTGCGTGGATGGCGGCAACCTGGATAGCGGCGGCATCGGGTGTCCTTCGACAGTGGGATCGCAATCCCCCGCCATTCGGCATCCTGGTCATCTCGATCGTTGCGATTGCATTCGGTATGAGCTTCAGCCGTTTCGGCTCGCGGCTTGCGACTGGCATCCCGCTGTCGGCCTTTATATTCGTGCAGGCCTTCCGGTTCCCGCTCGAGCTCGCGATGCATGGCATGTATACGCGCGGCATCATGCCTCTTCAGATGACTTACACGGGATTGAACTTCGACATCATCACGGGCATCGCCGCGATTCCAGTCGCGATTTTCTCAGCGCGCGGAACGAGCGGCCGCGGCGTCGTCACCACGTGGAACATCGTCGGCCTGGCATTGCTCGTCAACGTCGTGACCGTCGCGATCCTCGGCACGCCGCGTTTTCGATATTTCGGCGAAGAGCACCTGAATGTCTGGGTGACGTATCCGCCGTTCGTTTGGCTGCCCGCGGTGATGGTGCTGGCGGCACTTGCCGGTCACCTGCTCATTTTCCGAGCGCTTGCCGCTCAACGCCGTGGCGACCCGCATGAATCCACGCGCGCTTACGTCAACTGATATCGCAGCAGGTATAATCTTCTGTTCTTCGTCGAGCTTGGGAATTCATATCACTACGGCGCAGGCTTCAGCTTCTGCCGTGCTTGTGCACACAACCAGGAGACGCGCGTCACCATGAGTCACGAGAGTCTGGAGGATGTCCTGCAGCGCGCCGGTAGCGCTGTTCAGCTGTTGCGCAATTCGCAGATCGGTCCGTACGCCTTTCCGGTCGTCCCGCTGGAGTTCACGAATTGGCGTGACGAGCAACGCTCGTGGCGCGAGACCTGCGCGCTGTTCGACCAGTCTCATCACATGACGGACCTTTACATCGAAGGCCCGGACGCGGTGAAACTGCTCTCTGACCTGGGCATCAACAGCTTCAAGAACTTCAAGGTGAACCAGGCCAAGCAGTTCGTGGCATGCAATCCCGACGGCTACGTGATTGGCGACGCCATCCTGTTTTACCTGAGCGAGAACCGTCTGAGCCTCGTCGGCCGACCGTCCGCGCTCAATTGGGTCGAGTACAACCAGAGCACCGGCGGGTACAACGTGAAGGTCGAGCGCGACGAACGCTCCGCGGTGAATCGCGGCTCGCGCAAACTTTTTCGCTTCCAGGTTCAGGGCCCGAACGCCCTGAAGGTGATCGAGAAAGTGACCGGTCAGCCGGCGCCTGACATCCGCTTCTTCAACATGGGCGCAATGAGCATCGGCGGGCAGGAGGTTCGCGCGCTGCGTCACGGTATGGTCGGTCAGCCGGGCTGGGAGCTTTTTGGACCATGGGCGCAGGCCGAGACGGTGCGGAGTGCGATTCTCGAAGCCGGACGGGAGTACGGGATCCGGCAAGTCGGTGCGCGAACCTATCCAACGAGCTGCCTCGAGTCGGGGTGGATTCCGTCGCCGCTTCCCGCCGTCTACACCGGCGACAAGCTCGGGCCGTATCGACAGTGGTTGACTTCGAAGAGTTACGAGGCGATGGCCTCACTCGGCGGCAGTTTCTATTCCGAAGACATCAGGGATTACTACCTGACGCCCTACGACCTCGGATACGGGCCGTTCGTGAAGTTCGACCACGAGTTCGTGGGTCGTGAGGCGCTCGAGAAGATGGCCGTCAACGCTTCTCGCCAGAAGGTCACGCTCGTGTGGAATGGCGATGATGTCGCGCGTGCCTTCCGCTCGCTGTTCAACGACGGCGACATCACGAAGTACATCGATTTGCCGCTTGCGAACTACGCGACGCTGCCGTACGACCGCGTCGCACGGAACAGCAAGACGGTCGGTTTGTCCACTTACACGGGGTACATCTACAACGAGCGCGCGATACTCTCGCTCGCCATTGTCGACAACGCTCATGCCGCTCCGGGGACCGAGGTCACTCTCGTCTGGGGCGAGCAGGGACGCGGATCCTCGAAGCCAACGGTCGAGCGTCATGGACAGGCGGAGATTCGCGCGACCGTTGCACCTGTGCCGATCTCCGAAGTCGCGCGCGTCGCGTATCGGCCGAAGTAACATCACCACGGGTTATCCGAATTCGCGGCCCGTAATCCCATAAGCCACGTGGGTTGACCTGACTACGACACACAGAGGCACCGAGGCACTGAGAATTTTGGGCATTCTCGCCTCGGTGGACTCAGTGTCTCGGTGTGTCGCGGTCATCACTTCAAGCGGTCATTGCGACACGGGGGCTGAAGCCCCCGCTCTACAACAGATCGAAAATGGCTCTAACGCCGAGTCACGCGGAACAAATCGTCGGCGGCGGTCAGAATCGTCCACCGGAGTCGCTGCGGATATTGAAGTTCACTGGCCAGGAAGTCCTGGACGATGGTGGCGACCTCGGATGAGTTGTGTCCGCTCAGCGTCGCATCCATCCAGCGGGTCGGGAAGAAGATGTCGCCGGTGCGCTGGACCTCCCGGAGCAGCCCGAGAGCCGGCAGCACGAAGCGCCTGGCGTGCACTTCTCGAAGCGGGTGATTGAGATACTGAAGCGACTCGAGCACCCACTGTTCGCGCCGTCGATTCTCGACGAACGAGAGGCGGGCGAACGCGCGCTCACGGACGGTTGAATCGGCTGACAGCGCCGGCATCACGAATTCGAAGCGCGCCTTGCGATCCGGATTCTGCGTGCGGCCCGCTTGCGTGCGCAGGATCTCTTCCCACCGCGGCACTTCACGAACCGCTAACTCGAGGGCCATGGCGATCTCGTCCGGCTCGGCCAGCTTCAGGCCTGGGATCGTTTCTTCACGCCGCCAGACGCGCTCGAGCCACGCGAGCCCATCCTGCGACATGACCGTGTCGCGGTAGGCATTGAACCACGCCGCCTTCTCGCTTTGTGTCCGCCCGCTGTTGATGCCGGCGTGAAGGACGGTCTCGAGCGCCGGACTCTCAGTCAGTCGTTGATCCGGCCGGAGATAGCGCCAGAAGATTCGCGTCGTATAGGTCAGCACGCGCTGCGCATTCTGTTCGTCGAGTTCCCGTGGCAGGGCGCGTCTCGCCGCTGCCAGCAGCCGGCTCGCCTCGACGCGCCGCTCGAGCAGGTTGTCCCACAACGTCACCCACGCGGTTCCGCGAATCAACGCATCAGGAATGTCTTCGATGTGCTCCAGCAGATAATCGCGGCTCGCATCATCGAGCATGAACAGCCCATATCCCAGACCGTCGCCGCTCGGCAGGACGTACAGCGGTCGATCGAGTCCGCGCGGCACGCGCACTGAAGTCACGCCGCCGGTGACATCAGCAGGCACGCGCCGGATGGTTGGTGCGTAACCGAGGACGACATGAAGCCGCTCGGGCCACACCAGGCCGCGGTTGAAGGGATCCTCGAGCAGGAGCTCGAGACCCTCGAGCTGATTGCGATCGTTGAGGCGCGTCCGCGTGACGATCGTTGGGCGGCCGCGTTCCTCGACCCAGGCGTGACTCCACTGGACCAGGTCTTGCTTCGTACGCGCATCCAGAATGCGAATGAGATCCGTCCACGTGGCGTTGCCAAAGGCGTATCGCTTCAAGTACTCGCGCAGGCCATCGCGGAACGCGTTCTCTCCCATGCTCAATTCGAGCTGCCGCATCACCACCGGCGCCTTCTGGTAAATGATGTTGCCGTAGAGCTGACCGGCATCGTCGAGGTTGGCCAGCGGCTGGCGAATTGGATTCGTGCCCGACGTGCGATCGACCTGATACGCGCCCGGCTGATGCGCAAACAGGAACCGCAGCTCGTGATTGAGCAGCGGAAACGACGGGTTCACGATCTTGGCGGCCATGAAGTTGGCAAACACTTCCTTCATCCACACATCGTCGAACCAGCGCATGGTCACCAGATCACCGAACCACATGTGCGCCGTTTCGTGGGCAATGGTGCTCGCGCGCTCGAGCAGCTGGTTCTGAGTGGCCGATTCGTCGAGCAGCAGATCGGACGCGTCGTAGAAGATCGCGCCTGCATGCTCCATCCCGCCGAACTGGAATGACGGGATCAGCACGAAATCGAACTTGCCCCAGGCGTAGGGAATCGACGTGTAGGACTCGAGCCATGCCAGCGCCGTGGCGTGCAAATCGAAAACCGCGTCGCGATTGCGCGCAACCTTGGCGGCATCGGTCTCGCGGTGAAACATGCGATACACGCGACCGTTGCGCGTGGCGGTCTCGACGGAGAACTTCCCGGCCGCGAAGGCAAACAGGTATGTCGGCAGCGGTGACGTCTCCGCGAACTCGACCTGCGTCGCGCTCGACCCGCTTGGTCGAGCCGCATCGGTTGTCCGGTTTGCGCCGTTGGCAAGGGCCTGCCACCCCTCCGGCACGGAGAGCGTCAGCCGGTAGCGTGCCTTGAGATCCGGCTGATCGAAGCAGGGGAACGTGAGCCGCGCGCGCGCGGGCACGAACAACGTGTAGAGGAACTCATCGTTGCGGTTGAGCGCATCATCACCGGCGGTGAAATCGATCTCGACGCGGTTGGCGCCGGCGCGAGTGGCCGACGCGGGGATCACGATATGGCCGTTGAGGAACTCCGCCGCGGCTTCGACGCCGCCGATGGTCACACGCCGCACATTCTGCCGCGGCTGTACGAAGTCGAGGACGATGCGCGAAGGCGCGGCCAGCGTGAGGCTCACCACGACTCGGCCGTGAACCGGTTCGCTCTTTGCCGCCGGGATCGAAAAGGAGAGGTCGTAGCGCAGATCGCGAATCGCTGATGCGCGTTCGACTGCCAGCGCTTGTGACACACCCGGATCGACTGGATGCTCAGCGCCTGACATCTGTGGCTGCATCGCCGCAATGAGCAGCATCGCGATGAACCAGCCGGCCATGGTGATCACACGCCAACAGGAAAGAAGACGCGCTGGACGAACCAGTACGTTCCTGCGGCGATGACGACGATCGAGCCCGCAAAGGCGACGCGCGATCCCAGGAGCTGGTTGTGGCGCCGGATGGTGGCGAGCAGGCTCGAGACCAGCAATACGACCATCAGCTGACCGATCTCGACACCGAAGTTGAACGAGAACAGCGACCAGCCGAGCGCTTCGCGCGGCAGACCGAATTCACGAAGCACGTTGGCAAATCCAAAGCCGTGCACGAGGCCGAAGACGAGGGCGACCCATGCGCGCAGATCACGGCCATCGCCTCTGACGAGATTGTCGGCACCGACAAAAACGATGCTCAGGGCGATGGCGGGCTCGATGATGCTCGGCGGCGGCGTCACGATATCGAGGGCCGCCAACGACAACGTGATGCTGTGTCCGATGGTGAACGCCGTGACGATCCGTACCAGCGCTCCCCAGGAGCCGCCGAGCAACAGCAGCCCGATGAGGAAGAGGATGTGATCGGGTCCGATCAGGATGTGGTGCGTGCCCGAGGGAATGAACACCTTCATCACCTCGATCGCACCTTGCGTCGTGCCGCGGTAGTAGACGTGCGCGGTCGACTCGTTGTTGAAGATCATCTGCTGCCGCAGCTCGCCCTCTTCGTAGACGTTGATGAACGTCTGATGCATCGGATCGTAGGGAAAGAGGTTGGTATCGATGCTCAGGGCACCGGCATCGACGTCCGGGATCCGATATCGCAGGCGTACCGCCTGTTCGTCCTTCATCACGTCCAGCCCCAGCCATTCGATCGACAGTCGCCGGCCGGCCTGGAGCTCCAACCGTGGCGCCAGAATCTCGCCGATGCGCTGCTGTTGCGAGGCGGTGTACGCCGGATCCATCACCTGCTCGGGGGCGACGCCGAGCTCGTGGGCCACGTCGATCACGTGCACGACGAGCGTGCCTTCGATGCCGCCGTTTCTGAAGACGACGTCGAGGTAGCTGAACGGGGCAGGGTGCGCCCAGGTCACGCTCACGCTGGCGATCGCGAACGCCAGGGCTAATAGAACTCTTCGGAACACTCGGGACATTTTACCGGCTTACTCCACAGCTCGCTTGTGTTGGAAGCTCCAGCGCCCAAGGCTTGCGAACCACGACCGTTCCGCTCGGGCCTACAGGCTCCATCCCTCGCGGAACGGATCGTCCTCGTCCAGCAGAAACGTGTGTTCGCCGGTGATCCAGGCTGACCCGTCGATCTCGGTGATGACCGCCGGCATGTCACCAACCTGGGAGCGCGCGGTGACACGGCCACGGAGCAGCGACCCGCTCAGGCCCTCGTGCACGAACGGTTGTCCCTCCGGCAACAGTCCCATCGCATCGAGCACGGCCATCACCGCCGACGTGCCGGTGCCACTGGCGGAGAGATCAACTGAGCCGCCACTGCCGACCGTGACGTTGCGGAGATGGGCCTCCGGATCCTGCGGCGGTCCCGTGAAAATCACGCCGCTGATCCCGGCCAGCTTCGAGTCGGCCGGGTGCTCGGGCACGAGATCGAGCGACGAACAGATGTCGACGCCCAGCCGGCGCAGTTCGGGCAATCGCGCGGGCATCAGAGGAATCCCCGTCGCTTCCGCATCCACGATGGCGAAAAAGGAGCCGCCGAACGCGACGTCCACACGAATCTGTCTCGTCCCGACTTTCACAGCGTGTGATGCGGCGCAGACAAACGCCGGAACATTCGTCATCGTCACCACGTCGACGCGCTGAGCCTCTCCGTGGGCGATCAATCGAGCTCGAGCCCGTACCGTGCCCGCGGGCGTGTCGAAGACGAGCGGCGCCTCGGTCTGGCTGAAGTCGCGAGAGAAGATCAGCGCGCGCTCGAGAGCGATCGTCGTGGCGGCGATCACTGCGTGCCCGCTCATCGATGGGTAGCCGGTCGCATCCATCAGCAGCAGGCCGGCGTGCGCGTGAGGCGATCCTGATTCGGTCAGCATCGCAGCCACGAGATCCGCGTGACCGCGAGGCGGAAGTACTACCGCGCGCCTGAGCGCGTCGGCATTTCTCTTCAACCAGTCGCGCTGCTGCAACACGGTCCGGCCGTGCGGCCGAGGAAACCCGTCGATGACCAGCCGGAGCGCCTGGCCACCGACGTGCCCGTCGATCGCCTTGATGAGCCTGACCATGTCGGGAGGCTATCACGCAGCCTGAAGAGGACGCCTCGTCGGAGATTTCTCACGCCGATCGCGCAACAGGCGGCGTCGCTGTTATGGCGTGTCGTTTGCACTTTACCCTCACAGCCAGCACCAGGGGAGAACGACCATGGGGAAACGGCACTGGAGACAGCTTCTGATCGGCGTGCTGTGCATTGCGCTTCTGAGTCCGTCGCTCGTTTTGGCTCAGGGCTTCAGCACAGCCTACGACCGGGGCTATCGCGAGGGCGTTCAGCAGGGAGAACGGGATGGCCGCGACGGTCGCAATCCGCAGTTCGAACGCAGTTCCGTCTATCGCGATGCCGACCGCGGCTATCAGGATCGATACGGCAACCGCGACCAGTATCAGAATGAGTTCCGGCGCGGCTTCGCGTCGGGTTATCGCGAGGGATACAACCGCTATCGCGTGAACGTGTACGACGGCCGCCGCGATGGAGACTATCGCCGCGACCAGGACTATGGCCGCAGTGGCGACTATCGGCGCGACCCACGCGTGCTGCGCGGCTATCAGGATCCGGCGTTCGCTCGCGGATACAGCGACGGCTGGGAACAGGGCGCGAAAGATATGCGCGGGCGCGACCGCTACGACCCCGCGCGCCATGGCGATTATCGCGACGGTGACGAGGGCTATAACAAGTCGTACGGATCGAAAGACTCCTACAAGAACAACTATCGCGCCGGCTTCCGGCAGGGCTACGAGGAAGGCTACCGGAACGGGACGCGGTATCGGGGATAACGCGGTTCGCGGCTGGCCTCGAGCGGGACGATCGGAGTAACATACGAAGTTCCTGCTCGGGGCCGGTATCGTCTAGGGGTTAGGACGGGTGGTTCTCAGCCATCAAACCGGGGTTCGAATCCCCGTACCGGTACCAAATCCGCTTCCACTCGCGGCTCTCACGAATTCGAAACTGCTGGAGGTTCGACCGGGCCTCATTGCCCAGGGCGCCGCACACGTCGTTTGAGTTCTTCAATGAAATTCTGCACGACGATGATGCTCGCCGTTGTGCGCGCGCTGTTCGGATCCGCGGGCAGCATCATTAGGAACCGTCCATCGCGCGAAACGTCGTAGCTGCGGCTCGCCTCACCCGTTGCCGCAAACGGACCGGAGAACAATTGCTGCGGCGGCGCGAACGAGAAGTCGTTCCCGTTGGTACCCACGGCCACGGCCATCGGCCGACCACACTGGCTCGTCACCACCGTTGCTCGACACCCGTACTGGCGCCCCGCTGGGATAGCCTTGCACCCAAACCTCGTCTTGCCCCGTGCGGTTCGAGACATGGGCGAGCCAACGCCCGCTCGGCGAGAGAGCAGCGTGGAACTCGCCGTACTCGGACGCCACGATCCTCCGAGCCTCGCCGGTCGCGTGCACGGAAGTTGCGAGGATATCGGGGTTGCCCATCGGCCACTGAACGAGCAACTCCCCGGCGGCCGACCACGCCTGCGGCATTCCGTTCACACTCAATACCCGTGGTGCCCGCACGGCGCCGTCAGCCGGGAGTGTCAGCACCTGCGAGTTGGTCCCGACGGTAAATGCCACCTCTCGCCCACCGGGGTCCCACACCGGAGAAGTGTTGTCGTTCGATAGCGCCAACGGCAGCGGAGGACGACCGCCAAGTTCCAGAGATCTCCGTCACCGAGCAGCCCAGTCACGAGCAAGAGGTGCGTACCGTCCGGCGATAGATGCGGGTCGCGCGCATTGACGACGAGATCGCGCACTGCCCGCCCGACCACGTTGCCGCGACGGTCCACCCAGACGACCGCGTGCGTCGCTTCGGTCGCTTCGCTAGCCGGCACATACGCCAGCGTACCGTTGGCCGACATCACGAAGTCAGCCGCGCCTCCTGCGGGGTGACGAATGCCTTGAACCAAAGAGACGGGTTCACCGGCGATCGCGAGCTCGGAGATATCGAACGGGACGGCCATCAAGGTGTCGCCACGCGCGAACACGAGATGCCCAGTATCGAGATAGAACATGTTCGACGCCCCATCGACGAGCGTCCTCTCTTCCGTCGTATCGAGGTTGAGTACCGCGATCCGGTTGGTGTCGCCCCCGAAAATGTGAAACAGCACCGCCCGGTTTCCTGGCAGCGGTACGGGGCTGGCGACGAAGCGCCCCGGCGTCGCCGGCATCAGCGGCTCAGGCGTGCCGCCCCCCGCAGCCGAGACCCGCAGCAAACGGGAGCCCGAGGAATAGATCAGCGTGTTGTCGGCGGCCCACGCCGCCCCGATGAACGCCGGAGCAGGCG
>Ga0111539_10011426_pt1 | contig 11144 bp, 5 predicted proteins | sample RhiMethybrSRZTD1_FD_79667 | JGI IMG/M metagenome (GOLD analysis project Ga0111539, IMG submission 79667) | Populus rhizosphere microbial communities from Tennessee, USA - Rhizosphere MetaG P. TD hybrid SRZTD1 (version 2) (version 2) | ecosystem: Host-associated > Plants > Roots > Rhizosphere >... | reverse complement strand
GCGTTCGAGTTTGGAAAGCGCGCTGTCACCGAGCATCAAATCATCGGCCATCTGCACAAAGGCCCTGAGCTTGGCGTTGTCGAAGGCATAGGCCTGCAACACATTGGGGACGAAGCCCAACTTCTCGCGACACTTCTCGAAGTAGGCCTTAAGTTCGGGCTCGAGTTCGGCCGCCGGGCCGGGCGCGAGGGCCATCACGGCGTTTTTATCGGGCATTGTGAGGGTCCTCGAACGGGCCACGTTGTTAGGAGCGCGCGCTTGCCGAGGCCATCATGCCGGTCTGATGATGCCGATTGTCAATCCCTGGCCTTGGGTCCACACTTTCTGCCGAAGCCGAAAACGCAGCTGGGAGCTACGCCCCATGTCGTTGCCAGCGGTCGCAAGCAAAACCGGCGCCATGCAGCAGATCCTGGAGCTCTTGGGGCCCGATCCTCTGCCGAGGGCCTTCGCCAAGGTGCTGCTGGGGCGCGACGATCACGACGGGCTGACGCGGCTCGATGCCAAAGACCTCGCCGAGCTGACGCGCGAAGCTTCCGAGTTCATCGCCCGGCGAGGCAAGGCTCAGCACAAGGTGCGGCTGCGCGCGCTGGCAACTGAGGCCGGCGGTGAGGGCTTTTCGCTGCTGGAAATCAGCAACGACGACATGCCCTTTCTGGTCGACTCTATTCTGGGCGAGTTGCAGGCGCGCTCACTTGGCGTGCTCGCCCTTTTGCATCCGATCTTCAAGACCGAGCGCGACGCCGCCGGCCGCCTGCGCAAGATCATGGGACCGGCCGACGAAGACTGGAACGACGGCCATCAGGAAAGCTATATCGCCGTCCTCCTCAACCCCGTCCCCGCTGCCCTGGGCAAAGAGATCGCCGCGGCGATCGGCACCATCCTGAACGAAGTCAGGGTCGCGGTCAGCGATTGGGGCAAGATGCGGCAGCGTCTGGGCGCCGCCATCGCCGAGCTCGAAACCGTCGGCCAGCCGATTGCCGCGGACTTGCGCGCCGAAGCGCTGGCATTCGTGCGCTGGCTGCTCGAGGATAATTTCACCTTCCTCGGCATGCGCGACTTCGAACTGACGGGCGACCCCGAAACCGGCGCCCTGGTCCCGCTCAAGGGCAGCGGGCTTGGCGTCCTGCGCGATGCGGCGCTCGAGGTTCTAAGGCGCGGCAGCGAGCTCATCGCCATGACCCCGGAGATCCGACGCTTCTTCTTCGCCCCCGCGCCGCTGATCATCACCAAGGCCAACGTCGTGAGCCGCGTGCACCGCCGCGCGTACATGGACTACATCGGCATCAAGACCTACCAGAAGGACGGTGCGCTGAAGGGCGAACTGCGCTTGATCGGCCTCTTCACCTCGCAGGCTTACGTGCGCCTGCCGAGCGAGATCCCGTTCCTGCGCCTCAAAGTCGCCAAGGTGCTGGCGGGCTCGGGCTATCCTGCGGCCAGCCATGCCGGCAAGGCGCTCACCAACATCCTCAACACCTTCCCACGCGACGAGTTGTTCCAGATCGGCGTCGAACGCCTGCAGGACTGGAGCGAGGGTATGCTCGATCTCGAGACGCGCCCGCGCGTGCGCGTCTTCGCCCGCGTCGATCGCTTCGACCGCTTCGTCTCGCTGATCATTTATGTGCCCCGCGACCGCTACAATACCAGCGTGCGCGAGCGGATCGGGGCCTTGCTGGCCGAGGCCTACCAGGGCCGCGTCACCGCGTTTTATCCCTATTTCCCGGAAGGCCCGCTGGTGCGCGTGCAATTCATCATCGGCCGCCAACGCGGGGCGACCCCCAACGTCGATCCGGCCTGGCTCGAGGCCGAGATCGGCCGGACCATCCGCACCTGGCAAGACCGGCTGGCGCAGGTTATCGGCGGGCTCGGGCCAAGGGGGGAGGCCTTGCTCGCCAAGTACGGCAGCGCGTTTCCCGCCGGTTATGCGGAGGGCTTTTCGCCGGAACGGGCGCTGGAGGATATCGAGCGCATCGAGCGCTTGCGGCCGGAGCGGCCGATGGCCGTCGACTTCTACCGTTTGCCGGCGGCGCCGCCCGGGCGCCTGCACGCCGCGGTCTACCGGTTCGGCGAGCCCATCGCCCTTTCCGAGCGGGTTCCGGTGCTGGAAAACTTGGGGTTCCGGGCAATCGATGAACGCTCTTATCACCTGACGCCGCGCTTTGCCGCCGGCGCTGTCGACGTCACCCTGCACGACATGGTGCTGGAACGGGCCGACGGCGGCGACATTGAGCTCACGGGGCACGCCAGCCGGCTCGAGGGTTGCTTTCTCGCGGTGTTCCGCGGCGAAGCCGACAACGACGGCTTCAACCGCCTAATTTTGGCGGCGGGAGCGGACTGGCGCGAGGTGGCGCTGATCCGTGCCTACTGCGCCTATCTGCGCCAACTCGAGTCCCCCTTTGGCTTGCGCTATCTCGCCGACACCTTGACCCGCCATGCCGGCCTGACGCGGGACCTCATCGAGCTCTTTCATGTGCGCTTCGATCCGGCGCGCTCGCTCTCGTTGCCTCAGCGCGAGGCCAGCGCGGAGCCCATCCGACAGCGCCTCGAGGGCGCGCTGGCGAACGTGCCGAGCCTCGATGAGGACCGCATTCTGCGTCAGGTCCTCAACCTCGTGTCGGCGACGATGCGCACCAACTTCTATCAAGCCGACGCCGAGGGCCGGCGCTCGGAGGTCGTAAGTTTCAAGTTCGACAGCGCCTCGGTCGAGGCATCCCCCCGGCCGCGCCCCTTCCGGGAAGTGTGGGTCTACTCCCCGCGTGTGGAAGGCATCCATTTGCGCTTTGCGCCCATCGCCCGCGGCGGCATCCGCTGGTCGGATCGCGCCCAGGACTTCCGCACCGAGGTGCTGGGCCTGGTGCGGGCGCAACGCGTCAAGAATGCCGTGATCGTTCCCTCCGGGGCCAAAGGCGGCTTTCTCCCCAAGCAATTGCCGCGCAGCGCCAACCGTGACGAGGTGCAAAAGGAAGGCATTGCCGCCTACCGCGTGTTCATTTCGGCGCTGCTCGACATCACCGACAACCTGAAGGACGGCCGCAGCGTGCCGCCGCGCCAGGTCGTGCGCTACGATGGCGATGACCCCTATCTCGTCGTGGCCGCCGACAAAGGCACGGCCACCTTCTCCGATATCGCCAACGAAATTTCCTTAGCCCACGATTTCTGGCTGGGCGATGCCTTCGCCTCGGGCGGCTCTGACGGCTACGACCATAAGGCCATGGGCATTACGGCCCGCGGCGCCTGGACCTGCGTGGAACGCCACTTCCGCGAGATGGATATCGACATCACACGGCAAGCCTTCCGCGTCATCGGCGTCGGCGACATGTCGGGCGATGTGTTCGGCAACGGCATGCTGCTGTCGCCGGCGACGCGCCTGGTGGGCGCCTTCGACCACCGCGACATCTTCATCGACCCGGAGCCTGATCCGGCGGTGAGCCTTGCCGAAAGAAAGCGCCTGTTCGCCCTGCCGCGCTCCAGCTGGCAGGACTATGACAAGAGCAAGATCTCCCGCGGCGGCGGCGTCTTTTCCCGGTCGGCCAAGTCGATTGCGCTCAGCCCCGAGATCGCCGCTCTCATCGGCCTCAGCGGTGCCAAGCTCACACCCAACGACCTGATGCACGCCCTGCTCAAGAGCAAAACCGACCTCCTCTGGTTCGGCGGCATCGGCACCTACGTCCGCGCCAGCGGCGAGAGCGATGCCGACGTCGGCGATCGCGCCAATGATGCCATCCGCGTCAGCGCGGCCGATCTCGGCGCCAAGGTCGTGGGTGAAGGCGCCAACCTCGGCATGACCCAGCGCGCCCGCATCGAGTTCGCCCAGCGCGGCGGCCGCCTCAATACCGATTTCATCGACAATTCGGCGGGGGTGAACACCTCCGACCAGGAAGTGAACATCAAGATCGCATTGGGGCCGGCCAGCCGCTCGGGGAGGCTCTCGGCCAGCCAGCGCAAGCTGCTATTGGCCGGCATGACCGAGGCCGTGGCCAGCCGCTCGCTCGCCAACAACTACCAACAATCCCTGGCGTTGAGCCTGGCGGAGCGGAGTTCACACGGCGAGCTCCCCGACTATGCCCTCCTGCTGCATGCCCTCGAGGAGCGCGGCTTGTTCGAGCGGGGGCTCGAAGGCCTGCCCTCCGACAAGGAGCTGGAAGAGCGTGGCCGCGCCGGGCGTGGCCTCACCCGGCCAGAGCTGGCGGTGCTGTTAAGCTATGCCAAGATTGCCCTCGAGCACGACCTGATTGGCAGCAACGTGCCGGACGAGCCGCTGCTCTCCAGTTGGCTCGATGCCTATTTTCCCGATGAGTTGCGCCAGCGCTTTCCCGAAGGCATCGCCGGCCACAGCCTGCGCCGCGAAATCATCGCCACCGCCCTCACCAACGCCGTCCTCAACCGCGGTGGCCCGGCGCTGGCGGTGAGGCTCGCCGACGAGACGCGGCGGGCGACGCCCGATGTGGCCTTGGCCTTCTTGGCCGTGCGCGAGGTGTTCGAGCTGCCGGCGCTCTGGCGCGGCCTCGATGCCCTCGATGGCAAACTGTCGGGAGCCACGCAAATCGCCCTCTATCAGCGGACCCGCGACCTCATCAATAAGGCCACGCTCTTTATGCTGCGCCACGCCGGCAGCGATGGCACGCTCGCCGATCTGATCGCGCGGCAGTCCCAGACGCTGGCGACCCTCAAGTCGGTTTTGCCGACCGTAGTGCCGCCGCGCCTCGCCAAGGGCATGGCCGACGCGGCAAGCCGGCTCATAGCGCTCAGCGTGCCGGAGGACCTCGCCCGCGCGATCGCTGGCCTCGATGTATCCGAGCATTCGCTGGCCATCGACGCGGTCGCGCAGGCGACGGCAAGTCCCGTGGCGGAGGCCGCGCGCGTCTTCCTTGGGTTGGGCGACCGCCTGCGCATCAGCGAGCTCGCCAGCAAGGCCGGCAGAATAGTGACCCCTGACTACTATGACCGGCTCGCCGTCGCCCAGGCGCTCAATCAACTGGGAAAATCCCAGGCCGACCTGGCGCAGGCGGCCATCCGCGCCGGCGGCGCGGCGGCGATCGAGGCTTGGCTCTCCCAGCAGGGCCCGCGCTTGGCCCGGGTGATTGCCAACCTCGAGGCGATCGCCAACGAGGCAACGCTCACCTTGTCCCGCCTGCTGGTCGCCGCCGGACAACTGCAGGACGTGGCCGGCGCCGCTAGTGCGGCCGCTCCTTCAGCAGCAACCAGGCGGGCCCGAACAGGGGGTCGTGCCAGATCCGGCGCCAGCGAAAACCAGCCTGCTCGTAAGCGCGCACCATCGTCTCCTGCCTGATCGAAACCAGGGCCGAACAGGCGACCGCGAGCGTGGTGGCGAAGACCTCCTCAGCCAACAGCGCCGGGACGGCGGCAAGCAGCCGTGGGCGCGAGGGCATACTCCAGACCTGCGTATCCCAGGTGCCCGTGGGGATTTCCGGGGGTTGCGTGCCGGCCTTCAGCCCCAGTTCGAGGGCCTGTGCGTAGCCGATCGGCCGCGCGGCAACGGTGACGATGCGCCTCAGCGCCGTTTCACTGAGCCGCGCCAGCGCAATTTCCGCCTCCCAGCTTGCCCGGTTGCCCCCACACGCCGCAATGGCGGGATCGTTGAGCCAGCGCCGCAGCAAGAAGCCGTCTTCGGCCGTGGCCGGCCGCAGCCGGACTGCCAGGGGCGCGGACCGCTCGGCCATCCCGTTCAATGCCGGAAATGGCGCACGCCGGTGAAGACCATCGCCAGGCCGTGTGCATCCGCCGCGGCGATCACGTCCTTGTCGCGCAGCGAACCGCCGGGCTGGATGACGGCCGTTGCCTGGGCCTCGGCGGCCGCCAGCAGGCCGTCGGGGAAGGGGAAGAAGGCGTCGGAGGCCACCACCGAACCCTTCGCCAAAGGGTCGGGCAGGCCCGCCGCCCTGGCCGCCTCCTCGGATTTCCAGGCGGCGATGCGGGCGCTGTCGACCCGGCTCATCTGCCCGGCACCGATGCCCACGGTAGCGCCACCCTTGGCATAGACGATGGCATTGGATTTGACGTGCTTGGCGACCGTGAAGGCAAACTTGAGGTCGGCGAGCTCCTGCGCCGTGGGCTGGCGCTTGCTCACCACCCGAAGTTCGAGATCATCAACCACGGCGCCATCGCGCGACTGCACCAAAAACCCGCCCGCCAGCGAGCGGAAGGTAACCTCGCTGCGGCGCGGATCGGGCAGCGCCCCAGTGGTGAGCAAGCGCAGGTTCTTTTTGCCGGCAAAAATCGCCTTCGCTTCCGGGCTGGCCTCGGGCGCGATCACCACTTCGGTGAAGATCGAGGTGATCTCCGCCGCGGCGGGCGCGTCGATGGTGTCGTTGAGCGCGATGATGCCGCCGAAGGCGCTGACGGGATCGCAGCGCAGCGCCTGGCGATAGGCCTCCAGCAGCGTCGACCCGGTTGCCACACCGCAGGGGTTGGCATGCTTGATGATGGCGACCGCGGGGATGTTGCGATCGAACTCGGCCACCAGCTCGAGGGCTGCGTCGGTATCGGCCAGATTGTTGTAGGACAGCTCCTTGCCTTGATGCTGCACGAGCGATGCGAGCCCCGGGCGCCCCGCGGCGGAGGCATAGAAGGCGGCGCGCTGGTGCGGGTTCTCGCCGTAGCGCAGGGCCTGGCTCAGCTTGCCACCGAAGGCGCGCCACGCCGGCGCGGGCTCGCCCAGGACGTCGGCAAACCAACCGCTGATGACGGCGTCGTAGGCAGCGGTGCGCGCAAAGGCCTTGGCAGCCAAGCTTTTGCGCAGCGAGGCGCCGACGCCGCCAGCCTGCGCACCCATCGCCTCGAGCACGAGGGCGTAGTCCTCGGGATCGACGACGACGGTGACCGCTGCGTGGTTCTTGGCGGCGGCGCGCAGCATGGCCGGACCGCCGATATCGATGTTTTCGATCGCCACATCGAAGGCAGCGCCCGCGGCCACCGTGGCCTCGAACGGGTAGAGGTTGACCACCAACAGATCGATGGGAGCAATACCGTGCGCAACGGCCGCGGCCTGATGCTCGGCGTTGCCGCGCACGGCCAAGAGCCCGCCATGCACCTTGGGGTGGAGCGTCTTCAGGCGGCCATCCATCATTTCCGGGAAGCCCGTATGTTCGGCGATGTCCTTGACGGGGATCCCCGCAGCCTTAAGCGCGTTCGCGGTGCCCCCGGTCGAGAGGATTTCGACCCCGAACGCCAAGAGCCCGCGCGCAAACTCGAGCAGCCCCTGCTTGTCGGAAACGGACAGCAACGCGCGGGAGATCTTGTTGGCCTCTGTCATCGGACGTCCACTCCCAATTTGCTCGGGCCGCGCGCTCGCGCGCGCCTGCCCGCCGGCCTCGGCTGCGCGCTTAGCATGGAACCGAGCTTGGCAACAGGCGCCGCTCAAGCCTGTGGATCTGGCGGTGCTGCCGAGCCATCCGCGCGTCGATTGTCGCCGGCGTCGGCCGGCAAGGCCTGCGCGTCCTGTTCAGCCTGGGCCAGCCGTTCGCCCAGCGAGCGCGCCAGCGCGGTGCTGTCGGCGGCGCTCTGCCCGGGCGCCTGACCCGGTGGCAGGCGCTCGAGCTGCCAGCTGAGCTTGGCCTCGCCGTGGCAGGCCGCCCTGAGCACCACTTGCTGCGCCGGATGCGGCCCAAGCGCCCCAGCATTGTGCACGCTCTCTTCAATGCTCAGCGCGGCACCCGTGGCGGAGAGGCGCCAATGCGAACCGGACTTTGTGACGAGGTCGGCCGTGTGCGCATCCCGCCCCGGCCAGACCTCGACGTCGGGGTGGACATGGAAATGCACGGCGAAGGGAAGATCCCAGGCAAATCGCAGGACGCCCTTGGCCGACTGGAGCGCGTCAGCGCCGTCGAGCCGTTCGCCGGCGGCGTCGAGGGCGAGGGAGCGCGCGTGCAAGAGCCCCCAGCGCTCGACATAGCCGTCATGGGAGGCCTCAAGCCGCAACCCGCCGGCGTCCTCGGCGAGGCTTGCGCTGACGCGCTCGGGCTGCTCGATCGGCAAGGCACCGCCTGCCGCGCCGCGGCGGCTCAGCTTGGAGGAGGACTGCTCGCTGAGACAAAGCGTATTGTGGCTCGCGGTTGCGCGCGCCAGCGCCCGCCGCGCCGGGTCCCGCGAGGCGGGCGCGCCATTGTTGACGATCAGTGGTTCGCCGCCGACGCTCATTTCGAACGACAGGCAGCCGGCGTGCGCTGCGTGCGCCACGCTGAGCGGCGGCGGCGGGCCCACGTCGACAACCACAATTGAGCCACCCCGTTCAAGGCGCGCGTAGCCCGACGGCGCGGCCAAGGCCGGCAAGGCCGGGTGGCGCTTGTCGTAGGCCAACACCGTCGCCAAGGCTTCCCGATCGGTCGGCCCCACGCCATTGAAGCGTGCGAGGCTGCCCTCGCCCAAGCGCAAATGCTGTAGCATCGGCACCATGGCGTCGAGCGAGCGCGCTAGGGGACCGGCGACGGCCAAGCCGCGCACCAGCAAGCACTGCCGCACGGGAAGCAAATCGAGCACCAGTTCGACGAGCGTCTGCGGATTGCGGCCGAGGTGGCCGCCGTCCGCCAGGATCTGACGCTCGATTTCCGCGCCCAGCAGTTTTAGCGACCGCTTGAGCTGCCGATCGCGGCCCTCAATGCATAGATCGGCAAGCACCAGCCCGATCAGGGCCACGAGCTTGGGGTAGCCCTCCGGCGCGTTCTGCCAGGCAGCGGACAGATAGCTCGCTTGCCGCTGCAGACTGCGCACCACGAGCGCATAGAATTTGGCGTCGGCTGCGTCGAGCAGGAGTTGGGAGTGCGCCAACCAGGACATCAGGCGGCGACCCGTTGCCTCCGGCGCCCAGGCGTAGGACTTGTCTCGGCTACCCGTCTGCAACCAGTCCTTGAGCAACCGGCGCGCCATGCGCTCGGTATCCTCCGCCCGTGCCGCATCGAGGTGGCGCAGCCAGGAAAAGCCGTGCAGCTCGCGGGCCCAATCCGCATTGGCAGGCGCACGCGCAAAGGGCGAGCGCCCCCTGAGTTCGGCGACCTCGCCGGCCAAACCAAAATTGCCGGCTTTCAGCTCGTCGACAAAACTTGGGTCCGGCACACGCAAGTTCGGCGGCGCCATCAGCAGCTCGTCCACGTGCGGCCGCGCGGGGGACCAGGACAGGAGTTCGGAGCGCCGCGCATAGGCCAGCATCTGGGCGCGCGCCCGATCAAGGAGAAGGAGCGCAACCTCGAGCTTGTAGCGCGCGTCGAAATTGGCGCCCAACCGCAACCATGCGGAGAGACCAGAGGGGGTCGCCGGCTCCGGGGTGGCATTCTGCATCCAGCTCCCGTTAGCTCGGCCGCCAAAGCCAGGCAAGACCGTGCCCCGCAAAGTCTGTGGGTGAGCGTTGAGCTCAGCGCAGCCGCCGCAGCCCCGCCACATAAAAGCCGTCCATGCCGTCGGCATGGAAGGGCAGCGTGCGCAGCTCGCCTTGCGGCGTCACGCTTTCGGCCGCAATGCCGAGCCCTTCGGCTGCCACCGGCGCGCGCTCGAAGCCGGCATGGGTGGCAAGGAACTGGGCAATCTGCTCGGGGCCTTCCTCCGGCTCGAGCGAGCAGGTGCTGTAGATCAAGAGCCCTTGAGGCCGCAGCAGGCGGGCGGCGTTGGCGAGCAGGCTCTGCTGCAGGCGGGCCATGCGGGCAACATCGTCGGCCACTTTCAACCGCAGGATGTCGGGGTGGCGACGGATGGTTCCCGTCGCGGTACAGGGGGCATCGAGAACGACGGCGTCGAAGCAAGTGCCCGGCGCCCAGGTGGCAACGTCGGCGCTAATGAGGCTCGCCGTCAGCTGCAGGCGATCGAGGTTGGCTTTTAGCCGTTCGAGCCGCTGGGGCGAGACATCGACGGCGGTCACCACAGCGCCCGCGGCGGCGAGCTGAGCCGTTTTGCCGCCCGGTGCCGCGCATAGATCGGCCACGGACAGGCCCGCCACGTCGCCGGCCAGCCGCACAACCAGAGCGGCGGCGGCATCCTGGACCCACCAGGCCCCTTGTGCATATCCCGGCAGCTCCTCGATGCGACCAGACGCTGCAAGGCGGATCGAGCCCGTCGGCAGCGGCTGGCCGCCGAGGCGATCGGCCCAGGCGCCCACATCTTCGCCAGGCTTCAGGCTGAGGTCGAGGGCGGCTTCGCTCAGCGAGGCCTCGCCGATCTGGCGCGCCGTGTCGGGCCCATAAGTGTCGCTCCAGCGTTGCCAGAGCCAGCTTGGAATGTTGAGCCGCACCCCGTCTTGTGCGGCGAGCAGCCCGGCGCCGCGCTCGCTCAGGCGCCGCAGCACGGCGTTGCTAAGTTTGGCGAAGCGATGCGCGCCCTTATCGCGGCGCACGAGTTCGACGGCGAGGTCGACAACCGCGTGGGCGGGGAGCGCAAGGCAGAGAAGCTGTGCGGCGGCACACAACAGGATAGGCCATAACTGGCCCTGGTCGGTGGGCAGCGGCCGTTCGAGAAAGGCGTTCAGCACTCCTTCGAGTTCGCCCTGCCGACGCAGAACCGTGGCGGCGACCAACCGCGCCAGGCCGCGATCGCGCGCCGGCAGCAGAAAAAGATCCGGCCGCCGCGAAGCATCGGCGAGCACCTGCTCGAGCGGACGCCGGTGGCGCAAGACGCCCGCGACCAGGTGAACGGCGAGGCGACGCGCCGCCAAACCCTCGGGCGCGACGCGCGGGCGCGCGGGCCTGACGGGAACGGAGGCTTTCGGGCGATGCCTGCTCGGCGGCAAAAACGTCTAGCCCCAGGGTCCCCCGCGCCGGCCGGTCGCCGGCGGCCCGCGATCTGAGCTCGTCGCCCCGCGCCTGGCGCTGCCCGTCGCGCCCATTTCCTCAGCCAGTCGCTCCAACTCGGCGATGCGATTGCCGGTGTCGGGGTGGGTCGAGAAAAGGTTGTCCATCCCCTCCCCCGTCAGGGGATTGATAATAAAGAGGTGTGCCGTCGCCGGGGCGGCCTCGGCAGGCTCGTTGCGAATGCCGTGCGCATACTGTTCGATCTTGTCCAAGGCCGAGGCCAGCGACAGGGGCGCACCGCAGATCATGGCGCCGAGCCGGTCGGCCTGGTACTCGCGCGAACGGCTGATCGCCATTTGCACCAGCATGGCGGCAAGCGGGGCAAGAATGATGGCCACCAGGGTCCCCAACCAACCG
>Ga0111539_10011425_pt1 | contig 11145 bp, 9 predicted proteins | sample RhiMethybrSRZTD1_FD_79667 | JGI IMG/M metagenome (GOLD analysis project Ga0111539, IMG submission 79667) | Populus rhizosphere microbial communities from Tennessee, USA - Rhizosphere MetaG P. TD hybrid SRZTD1 (version 2) (version 2) | ecosystem: Host-associated > Plants > Roots > Rhizosphere >... | reverse complement strand
GCGGTCAGCAGGCCCACGACGGCCGCGGCCGCGATGACGAGGCGGCGGACCTTGAGCTCCTTCTGCGCCTGGATCCAGACGATGATCGCCGCGCCGACCGTGACACCGATGATGCGGCGGCCGCCGCCCTGCGACAGAAACGCCAGCATCACGCCCGACGCGGCGACCGAGAACCACGCTCCGAAGGTGAACCCGCGCCGCGCAATCAGCAGCGCCGTCAGACTCGGCAGGACATAGCCGAAGTACTGCAGCTGATCGCCAAAGGCGTCCCAGCCGCCGAGCTGCCCGCGTCCCCACGGCGCCGACCATCGCGATTCGCCGAGATACGAGAACATCCGCGGCACGTCGAAGCCCGTGGAGTACGCGAAGTTGAACATGCCGAGGACAAAACACACGGGCACGAGACGCGCGACGATTCGTGTGTCCATCGACCGCGACGCGATTTCACCCAGCCAGTTCGGCAGCTTCCACGGTTTGCCGGCGACGCCGATCCACATCGCCGCCGCCGAGACGCCGACGGCAATGAACGCGTCGCGAAGCGCCCAGTCTGCCGCGTCGCGCAGATCGTACGCGCCTTGAATGAGATCGAGCAGCAGCCAGAAGACGTAGCCGAAGGCGACGACGTTTTCTGCGCCGAGCAGTTCCGGCGTGCGCCGGATCGCGCGCGAGATCGGCACCAGCAGGATGCCCGCCGACAGGATCATTGCCGGAATCGTCAGCGCCCCACGCGGGCTCGGATCCGCCGGGAACACCGAGAGGGCGATCAGCAGGCTGCTGGCCGTGGCGGCAAAGCCGATGCCCGCTTCGGATCGGCCGCCGAACGCCTCACTCATGCGTCACCGTCAGTTGCTGCGACCAGTGCTCGAAGACGAGCACGGCCCATTTGCGATACCACGTGTCCATCTTGACGGCCGGCACTCGATCGAGCGGCGCGAACTCGCGGGCCCAGGCGCCGTCGAGCCACTCCGCCATCGGAAAGAGAAAACCGCGCTTCGGCCGGCCGGCCACCCACTCGGGGATCTCGGGCACCGCGCGCAGCAGCAGCGCCTTGCCGGATTCGAATCGCGTCGCCGCGGGAATGCGCGACAGCGCCCCGAACAGCTCCGAGTCGAGAAACGGCACGCGCAGCTCCACGCCCCAGGCCATGCTCATCACGTCGGTGTCGCGCAGCAACTGGTTGCGCATGTAGCGCGTCAGCTCGAGGCGGCTGACGGCGTCTTCCGGTGTCGGATCGATCGTGGCGCCCGACGTCGCCGGTTCGACGACGGTGTCGCTGCCGCCGGCGTAGTGTTCCGTCAGTGTCAGCGCCTCGCGGCGGGTGTAGATGCCGCGGAACACCGAATACGCATTCTCGAGATCCGTGGTCGGCCTGATCAGATCGTGCGCCCTTCTGAGTCGCGCGCCGCCGACTTCGCCGGCGATCTTCGCCGCCGCGAATCCGACTGGCCCGGCCAGCCCGGCGCGATGGCCCCACTTCGCCAGCTTCGGCACTTCGCGGAACGACGGGTAGCCGCCGAACAGTTCGTCGCCGCCGAGGCCCGACAGCACCACTTTCGTATCGTGCTGGCGCGCGAGCCGGCTCACCGTAAACGTGTTGAAGCCATCGATGCTCGGTTGATCCGCGGCCGATAGAAAGTCGGCGACCAGCGCGCGCGCGGTGGTCGCATCGACAGCCCACTCGTGATGATCGGTGCCGAAATGTTGGGCAGTACGGCGGGCATCCGGTCCCTCGTCGAGCTGATTGCCTGGGAACGTCAACGAGAACGTCCGCAGCCGCGCGTGCTGGGTCTGGGTTGCCAGCGCCACCATCGCGGTCGAGTCGATGCCGCCGCTCAGGAACACGCCGACCGGGACGTCGCTGACGAAATGGTGGCGGACCGAATCGAGCAACGCCTCGCGCGTCGCTGCCACCGGATCGGCAACGGGATCGTTTTCGGGGAATGCGATGTCCCAGTAGCGCACGATCGTGGCTTCGCCGTCGCGCCACGTCATGTGGTGCGCAGCCTCGAGAACGCGCACGCCTTTGATCAGGCTCAATGGCTCCGGCACGGATCCCGATCGGAAGTATTCGAACACCGCCTGTGGATCGATGGTCGCGGGCACGACACCGGACCGAACCAGGGCGCGCACTTCGGAGGCAAACGCGAGGACGCCGCCGGACTCGTGGTAATAGAGCGGCTTGATGCCGAATCGGTCACGCGCGAGGAAGCAGGTCCGCTCGTGCTCGTCCCAGATCGCGAAGGCGAACATCCCCCGCAACCGCTCGACGAATGATGGCCCGTGCGCCTGATACAGGCGCAACAGCACCTCGGTATCGCTGTTCGATCGAAACGTCACGCCGGATTGCGCCAGCGATTCCCGCAGCGCCGCGAAATTATAGATTTCGCCGTTGTAGCTGATCGTGAACCGGCCGTTCTCGATCTGCATCGGCTGGTGCCCGGCCGGCGACGGATCGATCACCGACAATCGCGTGTGCGCGTACAACGCATGGCCGCCCGGCGATCGCCACGTGCCGCGATCGTCGGGTCCGCGATGGCCGATCGCGTCGTGCATCCGCTCCAGCGGACGGCACACATCGACGCTCGGGTCGCGTCGCACGAAGCCGGCAATGCCGCACATGGCTAGCCGGCCGCTCCCATCGCCGGTACCGCCGCGTCGACACCATGGAGGAAGCGCGCGGCGCCGTCCGTCAACGAATGGTTCGCGATGCTGGCCCGCGCATGGCGGCTCATCGCGCGCCAGTCGGTCTCACTGAGCGTCGCCGCTTGCGCCATGGCGCGATACAGCGCGTCCGCATCATCCGCCGTCACGAGCCAGCCGTTCCGGCGCGTCTCGATCAGATCGATCGCGGCACCGGTGCGGTTGGTGGCAATCGTCGGCAGACCCGAGGCGAGTCCCTCGGGCACGACCAGGCCCCAGCCGTCGTGTCGTGACGGCACGCACAGGAACTGCGCTGACGCATAGACGGCGGGCAGCTCGTCCCAGTCCTTGAAGCCGACCCATTCGACACGATCCTCGCAAGCCGCGAGTTCGCGCCGCAGCCGCGGCGCCATATGCCCCTCGCCCATCAGCTTCAAACGAACCTGAGGATGTCCGGCGGCCAGGCGCAGAAACGCGCGCGCGAGCAGATCGACGCCCTTGCGGTGCGATAACGAACCGGAATACAGGAAGGTCACCGGATTGTTCGTGAAGACAGGACGCGACACCTCAAAACGGGTCAAGTTCGAATAGTACGGCAGGTTGAGGTACTTGCGGTTCGATCCGAACTCGTCGCGATATGCGTCCACCGCCCAGCGGCCGATGCCCCAGATCGGATGATCGTCTGAACGCAACGCCGCCAGCCGGCCGATCCTCGCGACCCGCGCCAACCACGGATAGCGATAGCCCGGCCGCTCACCCCAGAAACACCACGCGTTGCCGCTCGCCTCACGAATCCTGATCAGTTGCGCGGCGCGCGCGTCGTTGTAGTAGTTGAACACGACGAATCCCGCGCGCTCGATCTCGGTGTGAATGTCATCGATCGTGTCGTCGAGATACACATGATCGTGCGCCATCGGGACGCCGGCCCAGCTCCGCGTCGCAACCTTCCGGAACAGGTAATAGACGCGCAGTCGTCCCGGACGTTGCCGCTCGATTTCATTGAACAGCTCGACCTGGTACGGCGACGGAAAATGCGTCAGCACGGCGATGCGCGATGCCTCGGTCGTCATCATGTCCGCTTGACCGATCGCACGTAGACACTGTCGGCGACGTGTACCAACCACGACAGCCGCTCGCTCGCGGCCGTCATCCACGCAGACGCGCGCAACACCGAGCGGCGAAACGGCGTCATCAAGTGTTTGTCGGATTGCTGGAGGCCGATGCCGAAGTATCCGTCGACCTCGAACACGCTCGGACCAATGCGCTCGGTGAACATCCGGCGCAGGTCGCGCAGCAGCCAGTAGCGCACGTCGAATCCCGATCCATCGCCGAAGCCGCGGCGGATCTGGTGATAGAGACAGCGAACGCCGTATCGCGTCGGCATTTGCACGCGGGCTTCGCCGTCACGAGCGAGCACGCGCCCGATCTCCGCCACCGCCTGCGCCGCATCCTCCCTGGAGAAGTGCTGGATGACGCTGTACGAGAACACCGTCGCAAACGTTCCGGCGGCAAACGGCAGATGACGCGCATCGCCGACGACGAATCGTGCCGGGCGATCGAGTTGTCGCGCGACACGCCTGGCCGCCATGATCGCGCCCAGCGACGGGTCGATGCCGATCGCGTCGTAGCCGCGCGCGGCTGCCGCCATCGTCCAGCGTCCCCAGCTGCAGCCCACATCCAGGAGCGGGCGGCCGTTGCCCGGCGGCAGGGCGAGAGCCGGGATTGGATAGGCAGTGAGCTGACCGATCAGGTGCTTGTACAAAAGTCCGTTGGTGGCCGCGACGAGGAAAGCCACGACGGGATCGATCGCCGGCTGCCGTGCCGCCAGCTCGATCACCCCGCGCTTCTCCGCCTCGCTGATTTCCACCGATTCAAGAAACAACTCCGGCGCCCGATCGTCGACCGACTCGCCGCGAGCGCGCGCGAGCGAATTCGCGGCAGCCCCAAACGTCTGCCGCACATCGTCACGCAACATGACGGGAACGCCATCGACGATCGGATAGGTGTGGCCGCCACGGCAGCGCAAGGCGCCATTCGCCAGCGTCAGCGCGGATACGTCGCGCGGGCACACGAGATGTTCGAGGAACCACGGATCGATGACGGCGTCCGGCGTCATGCGTCTTCCAGGGCAATCAAGCCCGCGGCCAGCGCGTCGATGCCGGGCGCGGGTGTCGAGCGTGACGCGCGCGCGAATCGCGCCAGCGTCTGCGGCTCGCTCATCGCACGGCGCAGCGCCGACGCAATGGCGAGCGGCGACACTTCGTCCAGCAGCAGCCCCGTTTCACCGTCGCGGACGACACGGCCGCAGTTCCGCGAGGCGACGATGGGCAGGCCCCAGCCCTGCGCTTCGATCTGCGCCATGCCGAAACCGTCCGAGTGGGATGGGAACATCAGGAGATCGCTCGCGCGATAGTGATCCATCACCGCTGTGCGATCGACGCGGCCCAGCCAGTGAATGCGCGGGTGGTGGAGGAAACGATCAGGGACGTCCAGCGCGCGATCGCCAACGATGCGCAACTGGATCGGCGCACCGTCGAGGCGATCGAATGCGAGGAGCAGATCGGCCACGCCCTTCGCGACCGACGCGGTGCCGACAAAGAGCACGCGCAACGGCCGCTGATCCGAAAACGCCGGCGGATACTCGCGTTCGAATGCGTCACCGGTATCGCGTTCGTAGGGCAGGGCGATCGTCCTCAGCTTCTGTTGCGGCACCCCGGCGCGGATCAGCGATTCCCGCGACCAGTCGGAATTGACGACGATCCAGTCGGCGAGCTCGCACTCGTGCCGCCATTGCTCAAAGTAACTGGCCGGCGGCGCTTCCGGCGGCGGACCAAACTCGGGCCGATCCGCGGCCAGTCGTTCCTGCGTGAGGACGTGGTCCGGTCCGGGATCGATCTGCCCGAGCACGGTGGTCCACCCGCGCCGCTTGCCCTCGACGAAGATCGCTTCCGCGGAGTAACTGTGGGCGAACAACATCGTGCGATCTGCCGGCAGATCCGGCAATATCGCGGCGGCTTCCGACTGGAACCACGCGTTGCGCAACATCACGAGATCCCAGCCCTCGCGCCGTTGCAGGCGCCACTGGATCTCATGAGCAATGAAGGATCGCGTGAGCGCGGTGACGCTGGCGCCGGCGAGATCCTCGTGGAAGCGCTGCCCGAAACGAGTCGAGATGGTCGCCGCGATTGATGATTCGATGGTTCGCCCGTCCGACCACGCATCGGTGACCAGTTGGCCGAGTCGCCCGGCCTGGTGCAGCGCGCGTGGGACGACATAGTGCTCGCGCGCGCCGAGATGGCAACAGACCCACGACGGCTGTCGGGTGCCGGTCACGGCGCCGCCGAGGCATCCCGGTAACGCGAATGCAGGAAGTGCCGCTCACACACTTCGAAGCAGACGACGCCGAAACCCACGCACCCGATCGCGCCGGCGAGCGCGAGCCAGCCGTGCATCGGCCGGCGTCCGAAAGTCTCGAATACGTACGCGCTCAGCAGCGCGAGAATCGGAAAGTGGACGATGTAGATCGTGTACGAGCGCACGCCGAGCCGTTCGAACAGCGGGAACACCACGCGATCGCGCGACTGTGCGCTGCCAAAAGCAAGCACCAACCCGCCGCCAAACATCAGTGACGCAATCACGGCGATGAGAGGCGGCGGCGCGGTGAGATAAAGCGCCGCACCTGCTGCGAATGACGCCGCTCCAATCGCAACAGCCTGTCTCGGCACGCCGGTGTTGACCATCCGTTCCGCCAGCAGCGCGCCGATCAGCCAGATCGGGTAATACATCAGGACAATCGCCAGGAACCCGCCGACGGGAATCAGCGCCAGCGACAGGCACACGAGCGGAATCGCGACGAACGCGGCCATCCCGCTGCGGTGCCGAATCCAGAGCCAGAACGGATAGATGGCGTAGTAGACGGCCTCGAATGCAAGCGACCACAGCGGCCCGTTCGAGCCGAAGTCGCGTCCGAGCGATGAGGGCAACAGCAACACTGCCGGCACGATGGATGCCTGCGAATACCCGCCGCGAGCGAAGGTGGCATCAAGCAGCGCGTCGCCGGTCCGCGCCTCGTAGAGCGTCGGCCACCAGGTGCGTCCGATCAGATCGCACGCCAGCGTGACCGCGAGCGCGAAGACATACGGCGGCGCCAATCGATGCCAGCGGCGGCGGTAAAACGGTGCGGCGCGAAACTGCTCCCGGCTCCTGGCTTCGGCGGCGCGAAAGTGAATGAAGAATCCACTGAGCGCGAAGAACACCATGACCGCTTCGCGGCCGTAGCGCAAAGCTCCTGATGCATAGACGGGAATCGCTTCCCACGCGGGATGCGTCGTCGCCAGCCACGCCGCATGCCCTCCCCAGAGCAGCCATCGGCAGTGACCGAGCGCGACATACACGGCGAGCAGGCCGCGCAGCGCGTCGAGATTGCCGAAGTTGATGCGGCGCGCGCTCACGCCGGACGTGGGGCGCGCCTCAGCGACAGAAACGATCGCACCGCGCGGCCGGGCAGCGGATCCCGTTCGCGGCGATGTTCCGCGATCGCGGAGGGAATCGAGACCAGGCCGTTCCACACGCCACGCCGGCGGCCGTGCCGCAGCAGCCACTGGATGCGATTGGCGCATTGCGCCGCGCCGACCGCCCACATCGAGAGCGGATATCGCAGGTACGTCAGCAACGCGACGTTGACGATGCTCGCCGACGTGATCGCCGGATCGGCGTGATGAGACAGATCGGTGTGATGAAACACGCGCAGGCTCCCGGATCGCAGCACCCGGCCGCCGAGCGCGTGTAAGCGCAGTCCGAAATCGACTTCTTCCATGCCGTAGGCGGTCGGCAGGGGCACGTAACCGCCGGTCTGCAGGTAACGCTCGCGGCGATACGCGCAGCCGCCGCCTGAAAAGTCGGCGACCCATGTCGATGTCGCCGTGTCCGGCTCGATCGCCTGGTGGAGATGAAACACGCGCGAGTCCACCACCCACGCATCGGGGAACTGCTCGAAAGCCCGTCGCACCCGCTCGAAGTAATCACGATCGATGGGATACGAATCGTCGTCAAAGCTGACGATGATCCCGTGCGACGCCGCCGCCACCATGCGATTGCGCCCGCCCCCGGGTCCGACCCGTTGATCGCTCACCAGCACCGTGAGATCGGGAAACTCCCGCGACACCGCCGCCGCCGTGTCGTGCTGGCCGCCGTCGACGTGGACGATGATTTCAGCGGGCGCTGGAGCGCAGCCCCGGAGGATTCGCAGCGTGTTGAGCGCGACGTCAACGCGCCGAAACGCCGTCACGATGGCAGTCATCGGCGCCGTCATTGGAGGTTCCAGCCGGTGCGGCGTGCGAAATCCACGGGCTGCCTGATCGCCACCAGCTCGTGAACACCGGGCGCGTTGAAGCGTTCATCGATCGCGCGCAGCGCGCGCGTCGCCGTCGCCACGTAGGTGTGAAAGCCGGCGTGCCGAAGGTGCCCGATCAGATCGGTCATGGCGTAGCCGTAACGCCCATGGTGTTCCTCGCCCATCTCGCAGTTCACGCACGCCGTGCGCGTCAGCGTTTGCCGTGCGCCCTCGAGCACGCGCAGCTCGCTGCCTTCGACATCGACCTTGAGAAAGGCGATCGGCTGCGCCGGCACCGCCTCGTCCAGTGTCGTGCACCGCACTTCGATCTCACCGCCGTCGAGGACGCGGTTCATGTCGTCGTAGCGGCTATCCGACATGCGCACCGTGCCGGCCGATGCCCCCACCGCGAGGTTTGCCGCGGTGACGTTGTCGCACTGATTGAGCGCGAGGTTGCCGACCAGGTAGCGGTAGATACGCGGGTTGGGCTCGAACCCGTAGACGTGGCCCGTCGCGGCCACACGCTGGCTGAGGATGATGCTGACCTCGCCGACGTTGGCGCCGACATCGATCGCGATGTCGCCCGCCTTGCAGTAATCCTTGAACAGATCGAGCGAGTGAAAGCGCGCTTCGGGATTGATCCAGAGATTCCCCGAGACGTTGGTCGGATAGAAGCGCAGGCGATAGCCATCGAGCTGCACCGTGAACAACGGCGACAAGCCTGTCCACTGGAGGAATCGAGCGGCCACCAGTCGCGCGGGCCGCGGGTGCCGCCGCAACACGTCAAGTGTGTGTGCGAGACCCATCAACAGATCACCGGTCGAAGGGCCTCAGGCGACATTGGTGTCATGCCACTCCGGGAAACGCTCGGCCGCGGGGTCCCAGCCGACGCACGACCAGAATCCGCGGACGCGGCCCCAGCATGCGGCAAGAAAATCACGGCGCAGTCGGCCGTGCCGCACCTGGCTGAATTCACTCGCGCTTTGAACGATCGCCCACAGCGTGATGTGCCACATCGCAGCCAACGTACCCATGCCGGCGCTCGCGCGGCAGAACGCGTAGCGCGATCGCATCGACAGATACTGGTGACGGCCGATATCCTCGCGGCCGAGCGCCGACTGGTGGTGCAGACAGCGCGCCGCGGGCACGTAGAACACCTTCCATTGCCGGCTGAGGCGATACCCGAGATCGATGTCTTCGCCCGGCGAGCTGCCGCGAAAATACGGCGCGAATCCCCCGGCCGACAGATACGCGGCCCTGCGAAGCAAGGTGATGCCGCCGCCAAGCCACTCGGCGCGCATCGGGTCCTGACGATCGGGAAATCCGTTGTGAAGCATCGCACCGATCACGGCACCAGGTTCCGTCGCGCGGCTTCCCCCCACGAGGCGCTTGTAGAAACGCCAGAGCGGCGTCGTCAGGCCAAAGACCTGATTGCTGATCTTGCCCATCGCCGCAGCGACCTGGGGATCGCCAGAGACCACGTCGAAGAGGCGCTCGACAAAATCCGCCTCGAACTCCATGTCATCGTCGGATAGCAGGATCAGCGGCAGCGCGGTTCGCCGCACCGCAAAATCACGCTGCAAGGCCGCGCTCTTGAATGGATAGGCGTGATAGTTCACCGTCAAGCCGCCCGACCGCCAGTCGCGCGCGCACAGCGCGCGCGTTTCCTGATCGGCGCCGCTGTGCACGACGATGACCTCGGCGGGCCGATGCGTTTGCGAGGCCAGGGTCTTGAGGGTGAGTGCGAGCGCATCCGCGCGCCCGATGGTCGGGATCACCACGGCGATGCCGGACTCGGCTGGCGCGTCAGGCAACGCGTTTCATCCAGAAGCTGGCGGGACCGTGTTGGCCGATCGCGTCGATGATGGCGGCGGGCCAGCACGCGCGAAGCTCGTCGCGGTAGTCCGACCACAGCCAGTGCGCCGCGCAGGCCGGCGCGAAGGCGCGATTGAATTGCAGGAACGCCTCCAGGAAGTACTGCTCGTTCCACGCGTGCCGGACCTTCATCAGGAAGTCCGCGGGATAGTCGTGCGGAAAGAAGATGTCGTGCACGTGGATCCAGACGCCGGGCTGAAGCCGTGGCAACACCTCGAGAAACTCGCGGGTCACGTCGCCGCCGAACTTGGCTACGTGGCTGGAATCGATCAGCAACAGGTCGTTCGGCTGCAACGCGTCGAACACGGTCAACGGCACACGCTCGACACGCTCGCGGATCAGGGTGATCGGCAAGGCGGCCGCGGTCAGGCGGGGCTCCGGAAATGGCTCGATGCAAATCACCTCGACGGGCGATCCCTCCGCGGTGTTTCTCTCGACCGCACGCGCCGCGATCCGCGTCGAGAAGCCCGATCCGATTTCGATAATCCGGCGCGGCTTGAGATCGCGAATCAACGCGTAATACATCGCCGCATCGAGGCCCTCGAAGTAGCCGTTCTGAAACGGAAAGGCGGCCGGACCTGATTCGAGCGCCAGGGTCTCCAGCTCGGCGCCAAACGCTCGTCCGAGACGCGCCTGCAGGCGGCGCTGGGCATCGAGGTCGAATGCAATCGCGCTCGGCTCGCGGCGCGCCGATGTGCTCTCGACGGTAATCTCGCGAAAGTCGGGCAAGGGCTCGCCCCAATGGATCGGCCGGACGTGATGCCCCCAACGGTCTGGCACGTCCGGGTGGGTGCGGAGCAGGAACATCACGTGCCGGGCAAGGGGTGTCGGCACCGCCTTGAGTGCGGCGAGCAACAGCCGATCTCTCACGGCCTGGCACCAACCAGCGCGCGGGTCAGCGCTGCGCGCGCGGCGGCCGAATCAAAGTAACGCTGTCCGGCCGCAACCGCATTGGACGCCAGTCGCGCTCGCCGATCGGCGTCTTCCTGCAGGCGCGTAATCGCCGCACGCAACGGGACCTCGCCGGGCTCATCAACGATTTCGGCGACGTCGTGTTCGGCACGCGCCCAGCGAACCGCCGACGAGTACGCGGGCGCGTGAATCAGGAGCGGCAGGCCGGTGGCCGTGTAATCGGTGAGCTTGCTCGGAAACGAGATCTTCATGTTGTCCATCTGTTCGGCGCCAAAGGTCATCGGCACGAACAGGACGTCCGCGATCTCGCGCAGCTCGCGAATCATCTGGTCGAACGGCACAAAGCCGTGGAACGAGATCGCCGGCGACACGGCACGGAGCTGTCG
>Ga0111539_10011423_pt1 | contig 11147 bp, 8 predicted proteins | sample RhiMethybrSRZTD1_FD_79667 | JGI IMG/M metagenome (GOLD analysis project Ga0111539, IMG submission 79667) | Populus rhizosphere microbial communities from Tennessee, USA - Rhizosphere MetaG P. TD hybrid SRZTD1 (version 2) (version 2) | ecosystem: Host-associated > Plants > Roots > Rhizosphere >... | reverse complement strand
TGACCCTTCGTCCGACGGTACTGCTTGCGCCGCTTCTTCTTGAAGACGCGAACCTTCTTGCCCTTGTCTTGCTCGCCGACGACGCCAAGCACCTTGGCGCCGGTCACGAAGGGCGTGCCCGCCGTGACGTCGCCGTTGTCGTTGCTGACGAGCAGAACCTGGTCGAAGGACACCTCGCCGCCAGAGTCGCCGGCATTGTGGCCGTCAATCGCGATGACGGCGCCCGGCTCGACACGGAACTGGCGGCCTGAGGTCTGAATGATTGCAAACACGTGAGAATCTCCCGAGTTAAGGAACTTACAAGGATACCACGCAGGGATAGCCAACGGGAAACTGGCAACCGGAAACTGGCAGCTTCCCGTTTATTTCAGGAGGGTCCTGGTTCCCTTTATCTTCTGTGCGCTCAACGTGTTAAGGAAGGCCGGGAGCAGCCGATCCATGAGCTCGAAATAGGAGGACAGGGCCGGGGTCTGCTGGTTGGCGTTGTAGAGAATCTGTTCCCGGAACGTCTCGCTATGCAGGGTCTCGCCGGTGCGGCCGTCGATGAAGATAAACGTGGGACGCAGCACGAAGCCCTTGCGCTCCATGTAAGTCCGGATCGGCACCACGACGCGGCGTCCGAAGGAATCGTAGGTTTCCTGTTCGCGTTGAACGAAACCCGAGGCCTGGCTCGGCGTGAACAACACCGCGCCGGTCACGATCAACGGCTGCTGATATTCCTCGCCGATCTTTTTCCAGTACGCGACGTTCGCAAAAATGTGGTTGTACTGCTCGAGATCTTTTTCGTCGTTGATGACGGGCTGCTTGTCCTGATCCTGCGCGGGCGTGACCGCCTGCTGATCCGGCGCCGGCGGCGTGTTCGCTTCGCCGCTGCTCTGCTTCGCCACCTCGAGGAGCGGCAGCGTGTCCGCATCGATCACGCGCATCACGCCCTTGTTGCGTAACTGGCTGCGGAGCAGCCGCACCGTTTCCATGTTCGCGTCCACATCCTCGTTCGCGCCGGCGATGAAGCCCGCGATGAAGATGCGCTGGAACGCGGAGACATCCAGCTTGGGCTGGATCGGCGTTTCGATCGGAATCTCGGTGTAGCTCGTGCACGCTACGGAGATCGCGAGGAGCGCCAGAGTGAGACTAACGGCCGTCTTTTTGAGCCGCGCGGTCATTGATTTCCTTGAACAGGTCGTAGTTCTGCCGGACGAGCGCATTGTTGGGTTCGAGCGCAATCGCCTTCTCGTACGCGGCGCGCGCTTTCGACAACTGACCTTCGTGCTCGTAGGCAACTGCGAGGTTGTTGAACGCTGCGGCGTAAGTGGGATCGATCTGGGCGGCGCGTTCCCAGCGATAGATCGCCTCTTTCCACAGGCCACGTTGCGCAACCTGGATCCCGAACTCGACTTGTTCCTTGGCCTGACCCCGCGCATCGGCCCACGCTGCGGGCGCCGACGCCAAGGCCAGGAACAAAGCGAGCACCAGATGGCGGGAAGACATGGGCTTTCCTAAGGTCACTATAGCTACCTCCCCCTGAGGGGGCAAGTGAACAATCGATGGCAGCCGATGACCTGCCAAAGGGATGGAAAGCCCCGAAATAATCGTTGTTCACCGGCCAAATTGGCGTTACCGTCGTCGTCGGTCAGGAAGCAATTCCGCCGGTATTTTCGGTATGAATTGCATCCAACTCGGCTCTCCGGACTATCCCCGGCTCCTGTCGGAAATTTCCGACCCACCCACGTGCATCTGGACCCGCGGCGATCGCGGCGCGTTCGCGGCGATTGGTGTCGCGGTGATCGGCGCGCGCTACGCATCGGAAGAAGGTCTCGCGGCGGCGCACGAGATTGCGTTCGACCTGGCGCGCGCCGGAATCGTGGTCGTTAGCGGCCTCGCGCGCGGCGTTGATTCGGCCGCGCATCGCGGCGCGCTCGATGCGGGAGGGCGCACCATCGCGGTTCTCGGTACGGGTATCGACGTGGTCTACCCAGCCGAGAACGGCGAGCTCTCAGAGCGGATCGCGTCGAGCGGTCTTCTCGTCACCGAGTTTCCTCTCGGCTGCGCTCCAGAGGACTGGCACTTTCCACGACGCAATCGAATCATCAGCGGACTCTCGAAAGCCGTCGTGGTTGTCGAGGCCAAAGAGAAGAGCGGGTCGCTGATCACCGCGCGGCTCGCGGCCGATCAGGGCCGCGACGTCATGGCCGTGCCCGGCACCTTCGTGGGCGGCCGCAACCGGGGCGCGAACGCTTTATTGAGGGATGGGGCAAAGCTTGTGGAGTCAGCGGTCGATATCCTGCAAGAGCTGGGGATGGATTCCGGCTTGGCCCGCAGGCCTGGCGACGCGGGCAGCCCGCAAGTCGTTGAATTTACGGTAGATGAGATTGCGGAGCAGCTCAAGATTTCAGCCGGCGAGGCGCTCGCGCGGCTGCTTGAATGGGAGTTGACCGGCGAAGTTCGGCGGATTGGATCGGGAAGGTTCGTTCGCTCCCGGGGTAAGGTGTAAAGGAATCGATGGCGAAATCGGGAGTTCCATTAGTAATAGTCGAGTCACCGGCCAAGGCGAGAACCCTGGCGCGCTTCCTCGGTAAGAAGTACCGAGTCGAGGCGAGCTACGGCCATATTCGCGATCTGCCCGAGTCGGCGGCCGAAGTGCCCGCGGAGATCAAAGGCAAGCCGTGGGGACGCATGGGCGTGGACACCGACGGCGACTTCACGCCGTACTACGTCGTTCCGGCGGACAAGAAGAAAAACGTCACCGCGCTCAAGGCGGCGATGAAAGATGCATCCGAGCTGATTCTCGCGACCGACCCTGATCGCGAAGGCGAGTCGATCAGCTGGCATCTCAAGGAACTGCTGAAGCCGAAGGTCAAAGTCCGCCGCATTGTCTTTCACGAGATCACGGAAGAAGCGGTGAAGGCGGCGCTCGCCGAAGCGCACGACGTGGACGAGAACCTCGTCCGCGCGCAGGAAAGCCGCCGCATCCTCGATCGTCTTTACGGCTACACGCTCTCGCCGGTGTTGTGGAAGAAGGTGCAGACCGGACTGAGCGCGGGCCGCGTGCAGAGCGTGGCCGTGCGCGTGATCGTCGAGCGCGAAGAAGAGCGTCTCGCGTTCCGGGCCGCGAGCTATTGGGATCTCGAGGCGAAGCTGCGCGGCGGATCGAGCGAGTTCGTCGCCACGCTCGCCAAGGTCGGGGGGCAGCGCGTCGCCACCGGCAAGGACTTCGACAGCAAGGGCCATCTCGAATCGAACACGGTCAAGCTGCTCGGCGAGAAGGACGCGCAGTCGCTGCGCGAAACGCTGATGCGCCGCTTGCCGTGGACCGTGACCAGCGTCGAGGAGAAACCCTTCACGCAGCGGCCGTCGCCGCCGTTCACCACGTCGACGCTGCAGCAGGAAGCCAACCGCAAGCTCGGATTTTCCTCCGAGCGGACGATGCAGATCGCGCAGCGCCTGTTCCAGGGCATGGATCTCGGCGGCGGCGATCTCGAAGGCGTGATTTCCTATCACCGAACCGACTCGACGACGCTCAGCACGAAGGCGCTGTCGGAGGCCGAAGCCGCGGTGAAAGAGTTGTATGGCGCCGCGTTCCACCAGCAGCGCCAGTACCAAACGAAGGTCCGCAACGCGCAGGAAGCGCACGAAGCGATCCGTCCCACGCATTTCCATCGCACGCCGGCCTCGCTCGAAAAGATTCTCGAGAGCGACGAGCTCAAGGTGTACGAATTGATCTGGAAGCGCGCGGTCGCGTCGCAGATGGCGGACGCGAAGTTGTTGCGTACCAGCGTCGAGATCACCGGCGAGACGAACGACGGCGGGCCGGTCACGTTCAATGCGAGCGGCAAGGCGATTGAGTTTGCCGGCTACCTTCGCGCCTACGTCGAGGGCTCGGATGATCCGAGCGCCGAGCTCGCCGATCAGGACACGGTCTTGCCGAAGCTCGCGGTTGGCGATCAGGTGTGGTCGCCGGACAAGCTGGACAAGGATCTGATCCTCCTCGCGCTCGATGCGAAAGGACACGAGACCTCGCCGCCGGCGCGCTACACCGAGGCCTCGCTCGTCAAGCGCCTCGAGGAAGAAGGCATCGGCCGCCCGTCGACGTACGCGCCGACCGTGGCGACCATTCAGCGCCGCGGCTACATCTCGCGGCAGGGCAAGGCGCTCGTGCCGAGCTTCACCGCCTTCGCCGTCACGCGCCTGCTGCGCAATCATTTTGGCGATTACGTCGACATCGGCTTCACCGCCGAAATGGAAACGGATCTCGACGAGATTTCAAACGGCGAGCGCGACTGGCTCGAGTTCCTCGCCGAGTTCTATCGCGGCGACAAGAAGAAGAAACACCCCGGCCTCGAGCACCTCGTCGAGGATAAAGGCCAGGCAATCGAGTATCCGGTGATCGATGTCGGCAAGGATCCGGAGAGCGGCCTGCCGATTCGCGTCCGCATTGGCCGGTACGGTCCGTTCCTGCAGATGGGATCGCAGAGCGACAACGGCCCGCGCGCGTCGCTGCCGGAAGATCTGGCGCCCGCGGATCTGACGCTCGAAAAGGCCGTCGCGCTGTTGAAGGCGAAGGCGCAGGGACCGAAGGCGCTCGGCGCGGATCCGAAAACCGGTCAGCAGATCTACGTGATGCACGGCCGCTTCGGCGCGTATGTGCAGCTGGGCGAGACGCCCGAGGACCGCGACGCGGAGAAACCACGCCGCGCTTCACTCGGTCGCGACTTCACCGAGGAAACGATCACGCTCCCCGACGCGTTGCGCCTGCTGTCGCTGCCGCGCGAGCTCGGCAAGGGCGAAGACGGCGAGCCGATCCTCGCGAACCTTGGCCGCTTCGGTCCGTACGTGAAGCACGGATCGGAATTCCGATCGCTCGAAGACACGGATGACGTCTACACCGTCTCGTTCGAGCGCGCGAAGGAGCTGCTCGCGCAGCCGAAGAAATCGATGCGCCGCGCGCGCCAGGCGCCGAAGGAGCTCAAGGCGCTCGGCAAGCATCCCGAGAGCGGCGAGCCCGTGCGCATTCTCGACGGCCGGTACGGTCCGTACGTCACCGACGGCACTACCAACGCATCGGTGCCGAAGGGCACGCAGGTCGAGGCCGTGACGATGGCCGCGGCCATCGAGCTGCTGAACGCGCGTGCCGGCATGAGCGGAGGTAAGGCCAGGGGTCGAAGGACGAAGGCCAAGCCGGCCAAGGCCATGCCGAAGCCGGCCGCGAAGACCGCAAAGAAATCCAAGAAAGCCGTAAGCGCGTAAGCACTCGAACGATTCGTTGCTCTTTTCGAAAGGGGATGGACCGTGAAGCTTGCTTTCCTTCTGGCAATCGCGTTGCTGTGGGCTGGTGGACAGGGCGTTTACGAAGGCGTGACCAACCGCGCGCCGCAAACGATCAGTTGCGCGGAGGCGAACAAGACCCCGCCGAGCGCCACCTGGTTGCACCTGACCGGTTGCCGAGTCAGCGTCATTGAAGCGGCGTACTCGACGACGCGCTCGGGCGATGAGCCGAGCGGCGACATCTACCTGCCGCTGTCGTCGGCAGGCGAGGATGAATCGAAGACCGTGCGCTTCGTCCTGGCCACCAGGGACCCGGCCGTCCTGTCGCTGATCAAAGAGATGTCGGCCCTCGACGCCAAGAACGAGGGCGCGTTTTTCTCGTTCCTGGGCAAGAACGCCAAGCGGATGATCTACGACAAGGACGTCACCGGCATGGTGCAGTCGGGCATCAACAGGAAAGACAAGGTCCAGGAAAAGCTGCGTGAGCTCAACAAGGACCTCGCCGCCGACTTTGTCGTGATCGAAGAGGGCAGGGAACCCGGCCTCGTCTGGCCGGCCGTGCTTCTGACGGGCGGCATCGCCCTGTTCCTGTTCCTTTCGCTTCGCATTGCCGGCAAGAAAGCGTAAAGACGCTCCGCCGGCGTATAATGCCGGCGAGCGATTCATGAAGCGGCACGTTCCCACCACCACGCCGTTCGTCCCGGACATTGCGTTCGGGATGTCGATCGCGTTCACCCAATAGTTTTTCGCCGCTGCACGCCGTGACGGGCCCGGTCGTGAGCCGGCCGTCTCTGGTAGCAGGCCCGTAGTGGGTCTGTCTTGACATGAAGCGTTGGTGGTCTCTTTTCCTCGAAGCGGTTCGCGGCTCTGAGCGCGACTACACGGTGGGCCCGGTGGGGCCGGCGCTGGTGATGTTGTCCGTCCCGATGGTCCTGGAGATGGCGATGGAATCGCTCTTCGCCGTGGTGGACGTGTTCTACGCGTCGCGTGTTAGCGCCGACGCGGTCGCGACGATTGGCGTCACCGAGTCGATGCTGACGATTGTCTACACGGTGGCGATGGGCCTCGGCATCGGCGCAACCGCGGTCGTGGCGCGGCGCAGCGGCGAGAAGGATGAATTGGGGGCGGCGCAGGCCGCGGCGCAATCGATCGCGCTCGGCTTGTTCGTCGCGCTCGCGATCGGCGTGTTCGGCTACTTCAACGCCGAGCGGCTGATGCGCCTGATGGGCGCGACGCCGTCGATGCTCGATTCGTCGCTCGGCTACACGAAGGTGATGTTTGCCGGCAACGCCACGGTCACCCTGCTGTTTCTGAACAACGCGATCTTCCGCGGCGCCGGCGATCCGGCGATCGCGATGCGCATGTTGTGGATCTCGAACGCGATCAACATCGCAGTGTGCCCGCTGTTCATCTTCGGCATTGGTCCGTTTCCCGAGATGGGTGTGACCGGCGCGGCGGTCGGCACGAACATCGGCCGCGGCTCGGCGGTGCTGGCACAGCTCTGGATGCTGACCTCGGGCCGCGCGCGCATTCACATCACGCGCGCCCAGATGCGGCTGGTGCCGTCGGTGATGCTGAACGTGTGCCGGTTGAGCGGATCGGGATTCCTGCAGATCCTGATCGATACGTCCAGCTACATCGGGCTGGTGCGGGTGATTTCGACGTTCGGCAGCGAGGCGCTCGCCGGCTACACCATCGGCATCCGCCTGGTGATCTTCGCGATGATGCCGGCGTGGGGGTTAGGGAACGCCGCCGCGACGATGGTGGGGCAGGCGCTTGGCGCGAAGAAGCCCGAGCGCGCCGAAGAATCGGTGTGGACCGCGGGGAAGTACAACGCGATCGTCCTTGGTTTGGTCGGCGCCGCGTTCATCATCTTCGCGCCGCGCATCATCTCGATCTACTCGAGCGATCCGGCGGTGGTGCCGTATGCGGTCGGCTGCCTGCGCATCGTCAGCGCCGGCTTCGTGTTCTTCGCATATGGCCTGGTCTTGACGCAGGCCTTCAACGGCGCCGGCGACACGTGGACGCCGACGTGGATCAATCTCGGCTGCTTCTGGCTGTGGCAGATCCCGCTGGCGTGGCTGCTCGCCATCCATTTCGCGATGGGACCCCAGGGCGTGTTCATCGCGATGACCGTTGCATTTTCAACGCTGGCGGTGGTCAGCGGGGTTATCTTTAGACGGGGTTGGTGGAAGACGCGAACCGTATGATTCACATCATCGGCGGAGGACTCGCTGGCAGCGAAGCGGCCTGGCAGGCGGCGTCGCTGGGCGTGGACGTGACGCTGCACGAGATGCGGCCGGTGCGCTGCAGCGCGGTGCACCAGACCGACAATCTCGCGGAGCTCGTGTGCAGCAATTCCTTCCGCGCCGACAAGGTCGACAACGCCGTCGGCCTGATCAAGGAAGAGATGCGGTGGCTCGGATCGATCGTGATGCGGGCCGCCGACAAGGCGCGTGTGCCGGCGGGCGCCGCGCTGGCCGTCGATCGGCACCTGTTCTCCGAGACCGTGACGAAGGTGGTGCGGTCGCATCCGCGCATCCGCATCTCGCGCGAAGAAGTGCCCGCCGTTCCCGGCCACGAGTGGTCGCCCGTCATCATCGCCACCGGACCGCTGACGTCGGACGCGCTGTCGCAAAGCATCCAGCAGATGATCGGCGAGGAGCACCTGTCGTTCTACGATGCCATCAGCCCAATCGTCCTCGCCGAATCGATCGATATGTCGAAGGTGTTCCGCGCGTCGCGGTGGGGACGGAACGTGTGGAGTGCCAAAGGTGACGATGGTGCCTTGGGTGCCTTGAGTGCCGAAGAAGAGGGCGATTACTTGAATTGCCCGATGAACAAGCAAGAGTACGATGCCTTCTATGCAGCGCTCGTGGCCGCTGAATCGGCGACGGTTCACGATTTCGACAAGGCGAAGTTCTTCGAAGGCTGCCTGCCGATCGAAGTGATGGCGCATCGCGGCGAAGGCACGCTGCGCTTCGGGCCGATGAAGCCGGTCGGGCTCAAGGATCCCCGCACCGGCCAGCTCCCCTACGCCGTCGTCCAGCTGCGCCAGGACACGCTCGCGGGCGATCACTTCAGCCTGGTGGGCTTTCAGACGCAGATTAAGTGGGGCGACCAGGCGCGCGTGCTGCGGATGATTCCCGGGCTCGAGAACGCGGAGTTCGTGCGCTACGGCATGGTGCATCGCAATACCTACATCTGCGGGCCGAAGGTGTTGCTGCCGACGTGGCAAACCAAGCATCGCGCCGATCTGTTGTTTGCGGGACAGGTGTCGGGCGTCGAGGGCTACGTGGAGTCGGCGGCCTCCGGCCTGATTGCCGGTCGTAACGCCGCGGCGATCGCGAAAGGCGAAGCACCGCAGGCGCCGCCGCGCACGACCGCGATCGGATCGCTCGGCCATTACGTGTCGCACGCCGATCCGAAGACCTACCAGCCCACCAACATCACGCACGGCATCATGCCGCCGCTCGACGAGCCGCCGCGCGACAAGATGAAGAAGAAGATGATGATTGCCGAGCGCGCGCTCGCCGACCTCGCGCGGTGGTCGATCAGACCCGTAGTCGCGGATCTTTAACCGGCGACATGCGCGAGCACCTCAAGGCGTTTCTGCAATACCTCGAGCTGAATCGTCACGTCTCACCGCACACCGTCCGCGCCTACGAGAGCGACGTGTCGCAATACCTGGCGTTTGTGGCGTCGGAGACCGGCAAGAAAATTTCCGAGCTCGGGCCCGCCGATCTCGACATGAGCTCCGTGCGCCAGCACATAGCGGAGCTGAACAAGGCGGACAAGGCGCGCGCGTCGGTGGCGCGCAAGCTGTCGGCGCTGCGCACCTTCGTCAAGTATCTGAGGCGCGAGGAGATCATCGATCACGATCCGGCGGCGATGGCGGTCGCTCCCAAGCGCGATCAGACGATTCCGACCCATTTGTCGGAGCCCGAGATCGCGAGGCTGATCGAAACGCCCGACACCGGCGATCCGCTCGGCCGCCGCGATCGCGCGATCCTCGAGTTGTTCTATGCCTCCGGCCTGCGCCTGAGCGAGCTCGTCGCGATCGATCTCGAGGATCTCAACCTCGGCGATCGCATGGTGCGCGTGATGGGGAAGGGCGGCAAGGAGCGCATCCTGCCGTTCAACCAGAGTACGGTCACCGCGTTGAAGGCCTGGATGAAAGATCGCGCCGCAATCGTGGCAACGCGGCCGCCCCGACGATCGGTGAAGTCTGCCAGGACCCCAAGACCTCACGACCTCAAGACCTCCGATCCGCTCTTCATCAACTACCGCGGCACGCGGCTGACCGGCCGCAGCGTCGATCGCCTGCTGCGCCGGTACGTGGCGCAGTGCAGCACGCGCATGGGCGTCAGTCCGCACGCGCTGCGCCATTCGTTTGCGACCCATCTGCTGCAGCGCGGCGCCGATCTGCGCGCCATCCAGGAGCTGCTCGGCCACGCGCGGCTGAGCACCACGCAGCGTTATACCCATGTCAACGCGGCACAGCTAATCGACGTGTATCGCAAATCCCATCCCCGGGCCGCGAAGTCCGGGTAGAATCTTCAGCACGTGATCGTGTTGAGACATTGGGCCGCTGCCCTTTCTGTGCTTTCTGTGCTTTCTGTGGCCCCGGCTCTCGCGCAGCAGACCGCGCCGCCTCCTGACGAAGATCAGGGAACCGTCAACATGTTCGGGTTCACGTTCGACCAGAGCGAACGCTACAAGTTCGGCGGCGAGCTGATGGTCGGCTGGTCGCACGATGGCGCGCAGGCCGCGCTGGGCTTCGAAAAGCAGGGTCGGGTCGGCTGGGCCATCCTGAGCGTCAGCGGCCGCGTCTCGAATCACGTCAGGTATTACGTCTCCGTCAACCCGATCAGCGAAACCACCTCGCGGCCCGCCTGCGGCGAAAAGGACTATTTCTTTCCCAACGATCCGAATCTCTATGCCGCGCAGGGGCCGATCATCAAGTGTGATGAGGAAAACGGGCTGAAGCGCGTCGACACCTACAACACGTTCTCGCTCGACTACATCACGCAGCAGGGCATCCTGCGCGAGGGCTACGTCGACTGGGGGCTGTCGAACAATCTCTCGCTTCGCGGCGGCCGGTTCATCCTGCCGATCGGTTTCGCGCCGCGGGACGTCGGCGGCACGTCGGCCAAGGACATCGCGCGGATCACGCGGCTCAACGCCGAGGCGAACTTCGGCTTCATGTTCGCCGCGTCGGCGCGCACGGCCTCGCGATCGGTCCTCGACGCCGGGCTGATGGTGGTCCTTGGCGACGGCAATCGCGAGAAGGACTACGACTGGTTTTATTTCGTCAACCGTACGCTCGACACCAACAGCGCCGTCACCGTGGCCGCCACCGCCCGCGTGCAGCCGATCGAAGCCCTCGATGTGCGCGTGGCCTACAAGCACGGCTTCACCGGATCCAAGGTCGAGCGCCTGCCCAGTTACTGGGCATCGAAGCGTAATGACGACGCGCTCGTCGTCAGCGTGAAGGTGTCGCCGGTGAAATGGGCGTCGGCGTTTGCGGAGTACGCGAAATACAAATGGGGGCCGACGGTGACGTCGGGGGAGCTCGTCGGCATCGACACGCTCGGGCCGATTGAAAAGCCCGGCTACTACATGGGCGCCCAGCTGGACGTGCCCGTGGCGGGCAAGGTGCGCGCCGGCGGCAGCATTACGCGCGAGGAGCTGACGCGCGACGACAGCCTCATTCAATACCTCACGCTGAACAATCTGTACGGAGTGTCGATGGGGAAGAAGGACCGCTTCCTCATCGCGCGCGGTTTCGTGGACGTCAATCGACTCGTCAACGTCAACTTCTTCTGGGTGGACGTCTCGAATCCCTTCCCGTGGGCCAGCGGCAGCTGGCCGGTGTCGGGTCC
>Ga0111539_10011421_pt1 | contig 11148 bp, 8 predicted proteins | sample RhiMethybrSRZTD1_FD_79667 | JGI IMG/M metagenome (GOLD analysis project Ga0111539, IMG submission 79667) | Populus rhizosphere microbial communities from Tennessee, USA - Rhizosphere MetaG P. TD hybrid SRZTD1 (version 2) (version 2) | ecosystem: Host-associated > Plants > Roots > Rhizosphere >... | reverse complement strand
CGAACCGCTCCGGGCGGTGGCCGTACCAGCGGCGCAGAGGCGTAGACGGCGCAGCGTCCTTGATCCACTCGTCAAGGTGAGCCGCGTCCTTGGTGAGACCACGTGGCCAGACCCGATCAACCAGCACCCGCACGCCGTCCTCAGGCGATGGATCGTCATAGACCCGACGGAGAAGTACCTGTCGCGCCACGGGTGTCCTCCTCGGCTGGGCGGCGGGCCGCGTCCGAGACACCGATCCCGGGGTCTAACTCCATTGTCCTTGTGCATCCGGATGCCGCACAGAGCGTCGGCGGGCAGGTGTGGCCGCTGGAGATTGCCGACGCTCGGCAGCACCAGCCCGCTACACGCATCCGGCAGCGGGAGTTCGCCACCGCCGGTGCCGTGGTTCGTGAGCATCGCCGCGATCGGTCCGGGCTGCCCTGTCTCGGGCGGGTGATGGAGGCGCAATTCGCGTGCGCCAAACCCGCCGCCCGGTACGGATGACGCTCGGTTGCTGACGGTCGGCAACCGCGTCCTGTGATTGTTGGCCGGCGGTGCCCCATGCCGTCCGCCGGTGTGACCGCGCAGGCTTGGCGTTGACGGGCTTTCCCGACCGGCTGAGGAGGCGGATCGTGCGCAGTCGCAGGCCGGCTCAACGTTGGGAATCCGGGCGGCAAGCCGCGCCCGTCGAAACTGACGCGCGAGCACCTCGGACGATCCGCACGAGTCGGATACCGGGGTGGAGGGCAGCCCGGACGTGGCCGCGTTGGTGTGGGACCTAACGGTGCATCGGTTGCACCGGGCGTTTGCGACGTGTCCGGCCAAGCGGCCCGACGGAACACACGGCGGCCCGATACCACTGTCCGCGTCGACATCCCCGGCAGAAACAGGTCGCGACGGTGTGCGGTTGGCGGCGACCCGTCACGCCGTGAACGACGTCCGGGATGCGTTGCGTCGGATGGCGGCGGGCAGCTACGGCACGTGCCAGCGGTGCGCCCGACCGATCGGTGCGCAACGGTTGTAAGCGGCGCCGACCCAGATCGTCGCCTCACCGCGACTGGCCGCACTGTGCGGCGCCGGCCTGGCGGCCACGGCGGCCCGCCGGCACGATCCGATGCAGCTGCTCCGCAACAGCCTGGAGGAGCAGTTCCAGCGGCACACCGACCACCTCGCGCAGCTCGCCGTCTGCCGCCGACGACCCAACCGCCGGCGGGTAGCGGTCGGACGGCGCAGTACCCGGTCGCAGATCGCTGCGCATGCCAGACGAATGCGAGTCGATGATGGAGAAGTGGTCTTTGACGGCGCTCGCCGATAGCCTGCTCACTCACGCGTTCAGCGCGTCGAGTCACCGCAGCACACGCACTGTCCACGGTGGACCCCACCACGACATGCGGCAGACCGTGATTGCATTGGTGGCCGGACAGACGGTGAACGAATTCGACATCCCCGGCGCTGCGACCGTGCAGGTGCTGCGCGGCCGAGTGCGGATCGCTGCCGGCGACGACACGACGGACGGCTCGGCCGGACAACTGCTGATCGTGCCTGACGTCGGCCACTCGATGCAGGCGCTCGAGGACGCGGTCGTGCTCGTCACCGTCGCAAGCCCGCGGGGCGAAGGGCAGCCGAGCCGGAGTCGTACCGTGGCGACGTTGCGTGCCTAACGGCACGGCAGCCACCGATGTTGGCCCGCGAATGCACTGCTGACGCGTTACCACGATTCAAGAAGGGAGAAGGCGATGAAGGATCCACGTGCGTTTGTGATCGTCGGGGCCGGTCTGGCCGGGGCGAAGGCCGCGCAGACCCTGCGGGACGAGGGCTTCGACGGTGACGTCGTCCTGCTCGGTGAGGAACCCGAACGGCCTTATGAGCGCCCGCCGCTGTCGAAGGGGCTGCTGTTGGGCACGGCCGACCGTGAGACGGTGTTTGTGCACGAGGCCGGCTGGTATGCCGAGCACGACGTGGACCTGCGCACCGGTGTCGGGGTGGCTGCCATCGACCGGGCCGCCCGGCAGGTGGAGCTGGCCGACGGTCAACGCATCAGGTACGACGCGCTACTGCTGGCCACCGGATCGACACCGCGGCCGCTGGACGTCCCGGGCTCCTACCTCGACGGGGTTCAGCAGTTGCGGACCCTGGCCGACAGCGACCGGATCGCCGCCGCACTCGTCGACGGCGCCCACCTGGTCGTGGTCGGCGCCGGCTGGATCGGGCTGGAGGTCGCCGCGGCCGCCCGCCAGCGCGGGGCCGCGGTCACCGTCCTGGACCGCTCCCGGCTGCCGCTGCTGCGCGTGCTCGGCCCGGACATCGCCCCGGTGTTCGCGGATCTGCACCGCGACAACGGCGTCACGTTCCGCCACGGCGCCGCGGTCCGCGAGTTCCGCGGCGACGGCCAGGTCTCCTCGGTGCTGTTGCACGACGGCACCGAACTGCCCGCCGACGCCGTCGTTGTCGGCGTCGGAGTGCATCCCAACGTCGGGCTCGCCGAGACGGCGGGCCTGGCGGTCGACAACGGCGTCGTGGTCGACCAGTCACTGCGCACCAGCGACCCGCGCATCTACGCGGCAGGCGACATCGCCAACGCATACCACCCGCTGTACAGCACCCATCTACGGGTCGAGCACTGGGCCACCGCACTACACTCCGGCCCCGCCGCGGCCCGGTCCATGCTCGGCGTGCGTGTGGTGTATGACCGGTTGCCCTACTTCTACACCGACCAGTACGACCTGGGCATGGAGCACACCGGCCACGCCCCACCCGGCGGGTACGACACCGTCGTCGTCCGTGGCGACCTCGCCAAGCGCGAATTCATCGCGTTCTGGGCCGCCGACCGGCGGGTCGTGGCCGGCATGAACGTCAACGTCTGGGACGTCACCACCGACATCGAAAACCTGATCCGAAGCGCAGAGCAGGTCGACCTCGCGCGGCTCGCCGACCCCGGCGTCGCCCTCGACGACCTCACCCCCGGCCGGCCCGCGGCAAGCGAATAGAGGCGATGGTGATGGGTCACACCATGGTGATGCTCGAGCTGGAAGCCCTCGGCCTGCGTCGGGTGGGGACGGAGGTGTCGGTGCAGTACGTCGACCACAACCTGTTGCAGACCGACGAGCGGAACATGGCCGACCACCTGTTCCTGCGCTCGGCCTGCCAACGGTTCGGGCTGTGGTACTCCAAGCCCGGCAACGGGTGTCCCACCCGACCCACATGCCGCGCGCTGACAAGCCTGGCCGGCACAGGGCCGGTCAAGCGTGTGCGGTGACTTCATTGGAGTGGGTCGGCATCGTGGCCTCGTGTAGCGCGGCCACGACCTGGGGGTCGAACTGAGTGCCCGCGCCACGGCTGAGTTCGGCCAACGCGGCGGCGGGCGAGCGCGGCGCTGCATAGGGGCGCGTGGAAATCATGGCAGCCAGCGCGGCCGCGCCGGCGATGATGCGGGCACCGAGTGGGATGTCGTCACCGGCCAGGCGGTCGGGGTAGCCGGTGCCGTCGTACCGCTCGCGAGCTGAACGGATGAGTGGGGCAAGGCCGGCCAGCGCGGGTGCCGATGCGGTAATCCGTTCGCCGATGGAGGGAACTTGTTGCAGGAACGCCCATTCCTCGGGTGCGAGCGGTCCCGGCTTGTGGAGCACGTCGTCGGGAATGCCGACCTTGCCGACGTCGTGCAGTTGCGCCGCCTGCCGGATGCGGGCCTCGTCGGCCGGGGGTAGACCGAGTTTCCGGCATACCTGGCCGGCGAGGTCGGCGGTCAGCGCGATCCGGCGAGCCCAGTCGGGGTCGCGTTCGCGCATGGCGCGCATCAACGCGTTGGTGGTCTGGGCGTCGGCGGGCATCCGTCCGCTGTTCTTGTTCTCGTACATACGCAGATCCACCGCCCGCATCGCCTCGGTCGGCGAGGACGCCTCCGCGGGGAGCAGGATCGCGCCGTACGAGGCGGTGATGGAGAAGCCGTCACCGTGTTCGCTGAGCGCCCGCAGCGAGATCGAGATCACCTCGTCGGTGCAGTTACGGCCGGACGCGGCCAGGATGCAGAACTCGTCACCACCGATCCGGTACGCCCGGCCGTTGTGACCGAGGTCGCGCTTGAGTGCCGTGCCGAGGCGGGCGAGCAACGCGTCGCCGGCTGGATGGCCGAACGTGTCGTTGTAGACCTTGAAACCGTTCAGATCGCACAGGACGAGCAGCGCCGGATGTTCGGCGCTGGCGCGGGCGAGGTGGTTCTCGAGGTCCGCAACGAGCTGTCGCCGGTTGTGCAACCCGGTCAACGGGTCGGTGTAGGCGGCGGTGACGAGCACGGCGCGGCTGCGGCGCAGAGCGAGAAGTAGGTAGCCCGCCAGGATCAAGCCGACGACAACCATGGCGATCGGAAGCAGCCCGACTCCCGTTAGCGGGCCGCTGGCGCGGTTGGCCACCGACACGACGTACCAGTGATTCGCGTTGCCGGCCGTGGAGGTGATTCGTTGGTACGCGCCTTGGTGGCCGTCGATGTCCAGGTGGCCGGCGTGACCCCAGTGGCCGGTGAGTCCTCGGAAGCGGGTGTCGCCCGGGTCGCCCAACGGTGCACCGATCTCCTGCGGACGTGCCGAGTTGATGACGACGTCGCCGGTGTCCGCGTCGACGACCAGGACGGTCCGGCCGATACCGGACGGCGGCGCCTCCCGGCGGAAGCTTTCCACGCTCACCTCGAAGTGCACGATCGCCGGCTTCGACCCGTCCGCCATGGGCACCGGGGTGGAGTTGGCGATGACCCATTCGTCGGTGTCCGGTGACACGTACGGCTTGGCCTGGTACACCTGTCCCGCGTCGAGGGCGAACGTCGGCGCGAAGAACGGGTTCTTGCTCTCATCCGGGGACAGGTCGTCAACTGTGGCCCGTTCGCCCCGCACGGTGCGGGCGTTCTCGGCTCCCGACGCGTCGATGAAGCAGGCCTCGTCGATTCGACCCGGATACAACGTCTCCAGGTAACCGAGCGCGTCGTTGATCTGGTCGAGCGTTGCGCCGCCGCGCCGAACCCGCTCGGCCCGGTCACCGGGCTCCAGGTAGAAGTCCAGGAACTGCGGCTCGTGCGCCATCAACAGCACGATCGAGGCGGCCCGCGCGAAGTAGGCGTCCAGAACCTGTGCGTGCTCGGTCGCGTCGTGCGCCAGCGTCCTGCGCTCGCGGGTCATCGTGCCGGTACGCCCGGACTGGCCGGCGGAGACGCCCACGACGAGCAGTGCGATGGCACCGGCCAACATGCTCAGTAACAGACGTCGCATCTGGACCCCCGGCCGCATCGAACTCCGCATCCCGATCGACGCAGACGCGGCGCTGTTGAGTGTTCAGCGACCACCGCTACCGCGCCGCAACGCAACTGCACCGCACCGGGTGAGCGGATGGCCGCATGCTCAGATCATGCCCGGGCTTTACCCACCCGCCTCGTCGCTCCTCGACCGGACCGTCCCACCCGAACCAGGCTTGGCGGACACAGCACTCCGGCCGGGCGGCTGGGGTGACACCGTGCGCCGATGGTGTCTACCGGTACTACTGGCAGCCCTCGTGACCGCCGGGGCGTACACGCTCGGCGTCCGCCGAGCGAGCCCGCAAGCCACCGCCCTACCCGGAGCCGTGGACATCGGATTCGTCCGCGACATGTCCATCCACCACGCCCAGGCGGTGACGCTCGCGATGATCGCATTGGACCGGGCGACGGTACCCGCCGTACGGGACCTCGCCGAAGACATCGCGATGGAGCAGCAGCGCGAGATCGGCGTGATGGCCGCCTGGCTGGACCAGTGGAACCCGCCGACCACGACGGCGCCACCCATGTCGTGGATGAACCATCCGACCGCGACCGCACCGGGCGCCGATCCGCCCATGCCCGGCATGGCCACCCGCGCCGACGTCGCACGGCTGGCCGTCAGCAGGGGCCGGCAGGCCGATGGGCATTTCTGCCGACTGATGCTCGCCCACCACGTCGGCGGTCTGCACATGATCGAGGAGGTTGTCGAGCGAGGGCAACGGCCTGAGGTGATCCGCCTCGCCGAGCGGATGCGCACCGGTCAACGACGCGAGGTCGCCTTGTTGCAGACCCTCGTGGCCGAGCTTGATAGTTGACCGGCGTCCCTTCAGCGGATCGATCCGGTCACACCGACTCGATGGCGGACGCCACTGCGGGAGCGAGCGCGTGCAGTTCCTCCAGCGCCGCCCCGGTCTCGTCGTCGGGCACCTGGGCCAGCGCCTCGGACAGCGGGGCGAGCGCGGCCCGGTCGCCGTACAACTCCAGTGCGGCGGCCGCGGCGAGTGCCCGCTCCCTGGCGGAGCGGTCGGTGGCGGTCGCCGTGGCCAGCAGCGGACAGTACTTCGCAAGCCCTTGCTCCCGCAGCCGGCCCGACCACTGGATGGACCTCGTCAGCGGCAGTTGGTCGGCCAGCCAGACCACCACGCCGAAGAGCTGGGGATCGCCCGGGAAGCGTGCCCAGAGCGCATCGACGAGGGCCTCGGCGAGCGTGGGCCCCACCAGTCGGGTGGCGTACAGCACCTGCCGGACGGCTTCCTCCGGGATCAGCCTGGCCAGCTCGGTCAGATCGGAACCGGCGCCTTCCAGCACCTTGGCGATCTCGCCGAGCGGTAGCACCAGACGTCCGACGCGCAGCGCCGCCCGCAGAATCTCAGCCGCGTCTACCGATCGGCCGGTGGCTACCAGGCTGCTGACCTCGTACGACGTCATCTGGCGGCGGCCGGACTCCGCGCCCAGATCGTCAGGGGCGACTTCGGGTAGGTCCCGGAGGAGTTCCAGCACCCGCTCGTGGTCGCCCTCAGCACTCCGTACGACGATCTCTGCCGCGTCCACCGTGACCTGCCGGCGGGCGGCCGTGCGCAGTTCCGCAAGGGCCGTGTTGGCCTCCGGGAGGCGGTCCGTCGCCACGTAACAGTGGATCAGGACGTTGAGCAGGCCAGTCTGCAGTACGGCTTCGGGGTTGGCGGCGAGGCCGGACCTGCAGGCCTCGATGGCGCTGGCCAGGTTGCCGCCGTCGCGCTCTGCTCGGGCGAAGTTGTAGAGCGCTTCCGGTCCGTCCGCCTTGCCCAGCGCGGCGAGACGGTGGTTACGCCGGGCCTTGTCCTTGGTCGTCACCGTGCCGACGAGGTAGCCGGAGTGGGCGAAGGCGAGCGCGTCGGTGGGTCGGGTCCGCGGGACGTCGCCGGTGATCCGGTGGGCGACCTGCTCGTGCAGTCGTCCGCTGTAGCGATATTCGCCGGCCCGGAACAGGCGCGGCGACCATATCCCGATGCCCCCGGCTTCGGTCGGGCTGGTCACCCGTACGAGAAGCGCGTCGAATGTCCGGCCGTTCGTGACGAGCTGGTGCCGTAACGCGGTGGCGTCGCCGGTGACGACCTCGTCGGCGTCGACGACGAGGACCCATTGGCCGTGGCAGTGGGCGAGGCATCGGTTGCGGGCGTCGCCGAAGTGGTCGTCCCAGTAGCCGTCGATGACGCGGACGCCGTGTTCGCGGGCGATCTCCGTGGTGCGGTCGGTGGAGCCGGTGTCGTAGAGCACGATCTCGTCGACCACTCCGCGCAGCGCGCTCAGACAGTCGGCGATGACCGCTTCCTCGTCCTTGGCGATGATGCTGGCCGACAGCAGCGGCGCGTCGGTCGGCGGCGCGGTCCGCAGCGCACAACGTCGGCCGCCGAGGTGGGCGATCAGCGCGTTTTCGACCAGCACCAGTCGGCCCTGCTCGCGCAGCGTGTCGTACGGCATGTCCAGCGTGGGTCCGCCGGCACGTTCCAGGGCTTCGCGGCGGATGGCGACGCAGACCGGGCCGAGCCGGTCGACGTCGGTCAGGCCGCGGTGGTCCTGGCGCCACTGTCGGGCGTACGCCTTGAAGCCGGATACGCCGGTCGTGGCCTCGTGCGGCAACCCGACCCGCTGTGGGCCAAAGCTGCTGTGGCAGCGGGGGCCGGCGGCGACGACGGTGGGATCGTCGAAGGCCGCGCCGACGGCGTCCAGCCAGTGTGGTGTCAGGACGGTGTCGCCGTCGAGCAGCACGGCCACCGGGTGGGTGGTGGCGGCCAGCCCGGCCGACCAGCGAGCGGCCTGCTCCCTTGGGGTCTGCTCGAGGACCGTCAGCCAGGGCTGGGCGTGGGCCTTGGCGGCCAGGTCGGGGCGTTGCGGTGGGAGCACGCAGACGACCTCGTCGCGCAGCCCGAGGGCGGGGCGCAGGCCGGCCAGGAGGTTCTGGAATTCGTTGGTGGTGCCGCCGGCGGTGACGATCACTGAGACAGGCACGCGAATCACCTCTCACCGATCGGCCATCTGGGCGGTGCCACGCGGAGTACGGCCGACCACCGGCGGATCAATCCTTTCACAGCGACTCGATCGCGGGCGCCACTCCGGGAAACGGGCCGCCGTCGTCCCGGCCGTCACTCGGTACGCAGCGCGACAGCCGTTCTCGTCCGGGCTGCCCAGCCGGCCGGCAGCAGCGCACCGAGCAGAGCGATCACCAGCCCGCCGAGGGTGAGCGGCACCAGGGTGGCCGGGCCGTACACATCGACGAAGCTGTCGGGTAGGTGCAGACCTCCACCGGCCGCCATCGCCGGCAGCACCAGGTGTTGAACCGCCACCCCGACCGGTACCCCGATCAGCCCCCCGACGAGGCCGACGCCGGTGACAGATGCGACGACCATGGCGATCGTCTGCCGTGGAGTCATGCCGAGCGCCTTCTGCACGGCCAGTTCATGCACCCGCTCGCGCAGGTCAAGGACCAGCATGTTGAACACGCCGAGCGCGGCGACCGCGACGAGCAGCAGCGTCAGCGTGGCGGTCAGGCCCTGTACGACGACGAGCAGCGGGTCGACCGGGGTCTGGTTCGGGTACGCGGTGAGCCCTTGCGGTTGCAGCGCGGTGGTCAGCCGTTTCGCGTAGCCGCCGGGGTCGGTGCCGTCGGTGAGCGCGATGCGGTACTCGTGCGGCCGTAGCAGCGGCAGTGCGGCGGCGATGGTGTCCGCGCCGGTGAAGACCGCGGTGCCGGTGTCGAAGACCTCTCCGGCGATCCGTAGCCGCACGGGGGTTCCGTCCGCCTGGACGGTGACGGTGTCGCCGACCCGTGCGCCGGTCGCCCGCAGGAACGCCTCGCCCGCGACGGCCTCGCCGGGGCTGGTGAACCAGCGGCCGCTGACCATCGTGAAGCCGTCCCAGGTCGGGTCGCCGGTGAACGCGTTGATGCTGACCGGATCGGTGAGACCTGCGACGGCGGCCGGCGCCTGCGCGAGACCGTAGGCGGCACGGGTCCCTTCCTGGGCGGCGATCGTCGCCAGGACGTCCGCCGGGTCGGGCCGGTGCGTGCCGGTGCCGCCGCCCGGGGGCGCTTCGTCCGGTCGGATCTCGATGACGACGTCGGCGGTGTTCTGCTCGACCGCGGTCTGGATCCGGATCAGCGAGCCGCCCAGACCGAGCGCGAACGTGACCGAGGCCGTACCGGCGGCGATCGACAGCAGGATCGCCGCCGCCCGGACCGGCCGGGTGAACGGGCGGGCCGCGCCGAGCCCGACCGGCCGGGACATCGGCATCCGCGCCGTCAGCCGGCCGGCGGCGCGGGCCAGCGCGGCGGATCGGCCGCCGGTCCTGTCGGCCCCGCGGCCGACGGTGAGTGCGTCGACGGTCCGCAGCCGGGCGGCCCGCAGCGATGCCGCCCACGCGGTCACCGCCACCACGGCGAGGATCCCGCCGGGCACGACCAGCGAAACCCACCACGCGATCGTGGTGTTCGCCGACCCGTACAACTGCTCGGTCTCGGCCAACACCGGCAGTGCGAGCAGATTGCCGGCGACGGTTCCGACCATCGCCCCGACAGCGGACGGGACGAGAGCTTGCGCCACGAAGGCGCGGACGACCCCGGCCGGCGTGGCGCCGAGGGCCTTGAGGACACCGATCCGGCGGGTCGCGGCACCGACCGCACCGGCGATCACGGTCCCGACGATCAGCACCGCCATCACCAGGCCGAGGACGGCGAATGCGACCAGGAACGGCACGAACACGGCCGAGTCCTCAACGGCCTGCTGCCGCACGTCCAGCCACGACCTGGCGCCGGTCACGGCACCCGGCGGCAGGGTGGCCTCCACTGCGGCACGCCCGGCGTCGACCTCGGCCCCGGTCCCGGCGGCCGCGAACCGGTACAGCATCTGGTACCCGCGGGTGGCGCCCGGCATGGTCAGCGCGTCCAGGGCCGAGGGCAGCACCCACGCCGACGCGGTGGCGCTCATCGACCGGGCTGTGCCGACGACCGTGAGCGTCTGTCCGCCGGGCGCCTGCAGCCGTACGCCGGGCGGGATGCGGATCACGCCGACGGCGACCACGATCTCGTCCGGCCGTGTCGGCCAGCGGCCCTCGACCACCTCGACCCGGTCGACGGCGCCGCCGGGTCCGCTGCGGCCCACGATCGTCAGCGGGGGCAGCCGCAGCGGCCCGCCATCGGCGGCGGGCTCAGGCCCCGGCGCGCCGGCGCCGGTGCCCGTGCTCGTGAACGACAGGGTCAGCACCGGATACGGTCCGGCGGCGTCCGTGACACCCGACGCGGTCTTCGACGCGATGAGCTGCGCCTGCGTCACCAACTGCGGGTCGGCCACGACCGACAGGTGGGCGCCGTGCTGGGCGGTGAACCCCGCGTCGAACGGCGATCGGGAGGCCACCAGCAGCCCGGCGCCGAGCACCGAGGCGGTCACCGCGGCCGCCGACACCAGTCCGATGACCACAGTCTGCACCCGCCGGCGTCGGATGCCCGACCTGACGACCCGTCCGAGCCCGGTCACCGGGGCACCCCCGCCGTCGCCCCGGTGGCGTTGCGGGCCACACCGACCGGGCCTGCCGTGTCGGTGGTCAGGTGGCCGTCGGTGAGCCGGATCGTGCGGGTCGCGTACGCCTGTGCCAGCTGCTCGTCGTGGGTGACCAGGACGATCGTCTGGCCGGTCGCGTGCAGCTCGGTGAGCAGGCGCCACACGTCCTCGCCCGCGGCGCGGTCCAGCGCTCCGGTCGGCTCGTCGGCCAGCAGCAACGCCGGCCGGTTGACCAGCGCCCGGGCCACCGCGACCCGCTGCCGTTCGCCGCCGGACAACCGTCCCGGGTAGGCGGCGGCGTGCCGGGCGATGCCCAACGCGTCCAGCAGCTGCTCCGCGCGCTGCCGCGCCGCACCGCCCCGG
>Ga0111539_10011416_pt1 | contig 11150 bp, 5 predicted proteins | sample RhiMethybrSRZTD1_FD_79667 | JGI IMG/M metagenome (GOLD analysis project Ga0111539, IMG submission 79667) | Populus rhizosphere microbial communities from Tennessee, USA - Rhizosphere MetaG P. TD hybrid SRZTD1 (version 2) (version 2) | ecosystem: Host-associated > Plants > Roots > Rhizosphere >... | reverse complement strand
GCGACCTCACACGACGTCCACTTCGGATCGCAGTTGCCGCCGGCGTTCGTGCAGAACCAAGCGACGCCTTCTTTCGATCCCGGCGATCTCAACGCTCTCACCACGTACTACTGGCGAATCGACGAAGTGAACGACATGGGCATCACGACTGGAACCGAGTGGTCGTTCACGACAGGGACCACGTTCGTCGACTCCACCGCGTTCGCGCTCGACTTCGACGGCTCCAACGATTTCGTTGACTGCGGCAACGGGACTTCGATCCGCGTCACCGGCCCGCAAATTACGATTGAGGCCGTGATCCGCGCGGAGAGCTGGCGCACGAACGTGTGGGAAGGCTCGATCGTGAACAAGGAGCAGAACTCAGGAGGCGATCGCGGTTACATGCTCCGCGCGGGAGCAAACGGGCGCTTGAGCTTCAATCTCGGCTCGGGTGCGTGGCATGAGATCATCTCGCCCGTCGGCTCGATGACGGCCGGCACCTTTCACCACGTCGCGGGAACGTACGACGGCGCCACGATGCGTCTCTTCATCGACGGAAACCAAGTCGCGTCGTCGAGCGCGGTGTTCGCTCTCGCGGACGCGAACGTGGACCTCTACGTGGGCAACTCGCAGAGCAATCCCACGCGTGTGTTCAACGGCGTGATCGACGAGGTGCGAATCTGGAACCGTACGCGCACGCAACAGCAGATTCAATCCTTGATGAACAGCGAGCTTCCGCAGGTCTACTGGGCCACACCGGACAGCGGTGTCGTGGGCTATTGGCGATTCAACGAAGGGACGGGACAAACAGCCGCCGACTTAACTCCGCACAACAACGACGCACGGCTCGGCAGCACGTCGGGCGGCGATCTTGACGATCCCGCGTGGTTGCAGGTGCAGGATCTCTCCGTGGACGTCGACGACTCTGGTATCGACGCAGCACATCCGCTTCGCTTTGCGGTCCTACCGAATCGACCGAATCCGTTCCGCTTCGAGACGCAGATCCGCTTCGACCTGCCGGACGCCGCTCCGGTCGACCTCGTCGTCTACGATGCCCTCGGTCGATCGGTGAAGACGCTCGTGCGCGGTCTCACGGAGGCGGGCTCGCACGTCGTCGAATGGGACGGGCGCGACGAAGCCGGCCGAGTCGTTGCGAGCGGCGTGTACTTCGTCCGCATGCGGAGCGAGGGCCGCGAGATGAGCCGGAAGATCGTCCGCTTGCATTGATCGCCGGCTTCGCCGGAGAGATCCGCGAACTCCGTTACTGGCGTCGCACCAATTTCCCGGAGCGCACCTTGCCTTCCGCCTGCAAAGAATAGAAATAGACACCGGGTGCGAACGCCCTCGCATCGAAATCCACTGAATGGTTCCCGGCCGGAAGACGGCGATCGAGCAGGGTTTGGACGGCTCTTCCCGAGAGATCGAAGACCTGAAGGACCACCGGCGTTTCTCGCGACAAGGCGAAATGAAGCGTCGTCGAAGATTCGAAGGGATTCGGTGATGCGAACAGAACCACCTGTCCGCTGGCGGCGTCGTGCGGAACGTCGACCGCGCCGTTTTGATCGTAGCGGATGGTCGCGAAATCGACGGTCGTGCCAACAGTTCCTGTGCTCCAGCCGGAGACCACGACGCTGCCCAGGTCATCGATAGAGAGCCCGGCGGCGACGTCGATGTTGTCTCCGGGCCCGTCGTATCGAACCACCCATTGTTCCTGTCCGCCGGGCCCGTACTTCACGGTGGCATAGTCGTAGTCGACCATGCCAACGCCGCCATCGCTGTATCCCGTCACGTACACGTTGCCTTCGTCATCCAGTACGATCTTCTGTCCTTCGTCGTAACCGTGGACTGGCCCGTCGTAGGTAGCGGCCCACTCCTGATTGCCCGAAGTGTCGTATTTCACGGTTGCGTAATCCGTCCCAGCGCTGGCGGTGAACACGTCGCCAGTGACGCAGACGTTCCCGGCGCCGTCTACGTCGATGGCCAGAGCGGAATCGAATTTGTGATTGGGGCCATCGTAGGTGCGAGACCATTGGATGGTGCCGTTCGTATCGTACTTGATGGTGAGCAAATCGAAGTTCGTACCGGTGCCGGTGGCGTATCCGGCGACGTACACATTGCGGGAGTCATCGAGATCCAGCGCGATGCCCGAGTCGCCGCCGTGTCCCGTTCCCTCGAAGCGGTGACCCCACTGAACGACGCCGTTCGTGTCGTACTTGATGGTGAAGCAGTCGTTGTTGAACTGTCCCGGAGTCTGTCCGCTGATGCCCGTAACGTAAACTCCGCCGAGATCATCGACGACAACGGATTGCGCACCATCTCCGTCGTGCGCGGGACCGTCGTAGCGCCGAACCCACTCGCGCATTCCATCGGGGCGGTACTTGATCGTCACGTAGTCGCTGGTGGCCTCGAACGAGAAGCCCGTGACATAGATGTTTCCGGAAGCATCAATGGCGATGTCGTACGCCTCGTCATTGTCGACATTGCCTTGTCCTGCATAGGTTCGCACCCACTGCTGCACCAAGCTGGAGTTGTATTTGATGAGGATGAGGTCGTAATTGTATTGACCGTTCCCGTCCGAATAGCCGGCGACGTAAACGTTGCCGTTGCCATCCACTTCGACGGCGTAGGGAACATCATCTCCGCCCTGAACGCCATTGAAGCGCACAGCCGCGAGCTGCGATCCATCCGGAGCGTATTTGACCGTGGCGATGTCCCACCAAGTGCCGCTGCTGTAACCGGTGACATAGATGTTGCCGGCAGCGTCCATGTCCATGGCCGTGACCTGATCATTGCCGCCTTCCGATCCGTCGTAGCGATCGATCCAAGCAACCGTGGGAGGAGTTTCGGCGAGAACCATCGTGGCGGCACAGATCACGGTGAGAGCCGCAATGACGGATGCTTCGAACAACCCAACGCGTGGGCAAGGGACTGGAGCTGGCTTTTTGGCTCGGATCGCACGCATGCTCTATTCTCCTCAGGCAGGCAGCGTGTGGGGGGACCGCGACTCTAGCGCGGAAGAGAGGCACGGAGCAACTCTCCGCATGATGAGTTGGGCGGACAAGGAGCTCTGTCGACATGTCTGAAGTGAGTGAGAACCCGTCCTTGTTGACGTTGAGCAGTTGATGATCACGCTCATTCAGTTGGGTGGCGCTCTGGCAGCACTTGTCATGCTGGCCCCTGTCGGCGCAACCTCCTGCACGACGAAACCGCACGTGACGAAATCAAAACTGAACGACAGCGCCATCGATGCGCCTGCATTGCTTCGTTTCGAGACCGTGCGCTCCATCCTCGAAGACAGCAAGGGCAACTACTGGTTCGGAAGTTGGAGCGAGGGCGTCTGCCGATTCGACGGTGAGAGTCTCACCTATTTCACCGCGGAAGACGGCCTGAGCGACAACCAGATCAGGTCGATCCAGGAGGATCAAAACGGAGTTGTTTGGTTCGAGGGAGGGTTTGGGATCAGCGGCTTCGACGGGGAGAGAATCATCACGCCCACCAGCAGGAACTACACATCGAAGGACAAGTGGCTGCTGAGGATGGGAGACCTATGGTTCAAGGAGGATGGAGGAGTCGGGGCGACCGAGATCGAAGGGGATCCGGGGGTGTATCGGTACGACGGAAAAACCTTCAACTACCTCACATACCCCCTCTCCGCAGATCGTGACGGGGTCGGGGCATACGCGACCACAAGCATTGCCAAGGGAAAAGGAGGGAGGCTCTGGTTCGCTACGTACACCGCGGTGATCGGGTACGACGGCAAGTCCTTCACCATCCTCGACGACAAGAGCCTGGGCCTCAACGAGAACACCGGTCGGCTTCACGTCCGTTGCGTCCTCGAGGACAGCAAGGGAAACCTCTGGATCGGGAACAATGGGATCGGAGTCATCCTGCATGATGGACACGCCGCCACCCAATTCACTCAGGAGAAGGGGCTTGGCAAGTTGGGGGCGCACGGCGGGAGAACGACGCCTCAGCCTGGGGACGTGACGGATGGTTCCCCCTCTTTGCATCGGGTGTTCTCGATCGGAGAAGACCGTGCGGGGAACATCTGGTTCGGCACCGTCGAGAATGGTGCTTGGCGATACGACGGTAAGTCGTTGAGGAACTTCTCGGCCGAAGACGGCCTGACGAGCAAAGACATCATGGCCATCTACACGGACCGCCGTGGCGACCTTTGGTTGGGAGGGAACGGCGTGTTCAAGTTCAACGGAGCGTCGTTCGACAGGATCCACTGACATCGGGCTTCTGCGACGACCCGTCCAGGATGCTGTCCCACATGAGGCGATTGAACGAGCCCGCGCCCTCACCCATAATGAGCGCGCTCGCCCGCAGCACACACGCCAGTAGTCCAGGTGTGGCACGAACCGCAAATGGAGGTCTACGATGAGAGCCGGTTTGGTCGCTGGATTCTTCCTGCTCGCGTCGGTCATGCCCACTCGCGCGCAATGGCAAGCGAACGGAACGCCGGTGTCCATCGATGCCGGTCATCAGACGCAAGTGGTGGCCGTCTCCGACGGCGCCGGCGGCGCGTATCTGGCGTGGGCCAGCAGCGAACAAAACGGGGACATCTACGCCCAACGCCTGAACGCGGCCGGCGTCGCACAGTGGCCTGCGAACGGTATTCCGATTTGTTCGCACCCGTCGGCGCAATCGGCTCCGTCGATCGTGATGGACGCGAGCGGCGGAGTTTTCATCGCGTGGAATGACTGGCGTAACGAGGCCACGTCGAACCAGGACATCTACGTGCAGCGGGTGACGAGCGCGGGTGTCACGGTGTTCACCGCCAACGGTATCGTGCTCACCGGCGCGACCGGTGGACAGCATTACGCGATTATGGTGAGCGACAACGCGGGCGGCATCGTCGCCGCGTGGCTCGATTTTCGAGGCGGTTCTTCCAGCGACGTCTATGGTGCACGCATGACGTCGACAGGAACGCGGCCCGACGGCCCCAACGGAATCGCCATTTCAACTGCCGTCAGTAATCAAACGCCGTCCTCGATCCTTCCTTACGCGGGTGGGGGCGCCATCGTGGCGTGGACCGACGCGCGCGGCGGTGTGCCCGACGTGTATGCGGCGCGTGTGTCGAACGCGGGCGCGGTGTTGGACGCGACCGGCATTCCCATTTGCGTGACCGGGGGCGAGCAATCGTATCCTGCATTGGTGCACGACGGCGCCGGCGGTGCCATCGTGACGTTCTGCGACGCCGGGCGCAGCGGCGAAGTGTACGCGCAGCGAATCAATTCCGCGGGCGCAGTGCAATGGACCGAGAACGGGGTGGTGGTCGGCAAGGCCGTCCTGCTCACCAACATCTTGCAGCAGCCGCAGACGGTGAGCGATGGCGCCGGCGGCGCCATTCTCTCCTGGCTTCGCTTCGACGGGTCGGATATCAACATCTATGCGCAGCGCATCGACGGCGCCGGCATCTCCCAGTGGAATCCGAACAGCGTTCGTGTGTGCAACGCGAGCGGCAATCAGACCGGCGTGGTGATCACCGGCGACACGCAAGGCGGCGCGGTGGTGGGTTGGTCGGACCCGCGCGCGCTCACGAACGGAGGTGACGTGTATGCGCAGCGCATCTCGCCGGGAGGTTCATCCATGTGGGCGGACAATGGTGAGGTCCTGTGTGACGAACCGCTCGACCAATCGGGCATCGCCCTCGTTTCGGATATGGTGGGAGGCGCCATCCTGGGGTGGGCCGACAAGCGGGTCTTTAACGACACCGACATCTACGCCAACCGATTGGGCCCGGGCGGACAAATGCCAACGGATGTCTCCGCTTCTCCGAGCGCGGTGTCGTTCGGCGTGAACTACCCCAACCCGTTCAACCCGAGCACCGCGATTCCTTTTTCTCTCGCGAGCGCGTGCCGCGCGACATTGCGCATCTATGGGGTGAGTGGAGAGCTCGTCACGACTCTCCTCGACGAGGATTGCGGCGCGGGTGAGCATGTTGCACGTTGGGATGGCAGGGATGCGAGCGGGGTCGCGTCGTCGTCCGGCATCTACTTCGCGCGCCTGGATGTGAGCGGAACGAGCAAGACGCTCAAGATGGTTCGAATGAAATAGTATGCGGCCGCGCCGGCGAAGACTTGATCGCCCGACGTACTCTCTCGCTTCTACGATTGCGCTTCCAAGTGCGCTCGCGGAAACTTCGCCCGCACTCCAACGTCAGGTCTGCGTTCCATGCCCAGAACGAAAATTGTATGCACGATCGGTCCCGCGTCCCGTTCTCCAGAAATGTTGGCGCGGTTGATCGACGCGGGCATGAATGTCGCGCGCTTGAATTTTTCCCACGGCACGCAAGACGAGCATCGCGAAGTATTGGTCGAGATCCGGCGCATCGCCGAGCGCCGCGGCCGTCCCGTCGCCATTCTTCAAGATCTCGCCGGGCTCAAGATCCGGATCGGAGAAATCGCATCCGGGACGATCACCCTGGAAGCAGGCTCGCGGTTCACCTTGACCAAGCGCCGCGTTGCCGGGTCAACGAAGGAAGTCTCGGTACCTTATCCGCGCCTCACCGAAGACGTTCGCGCTGGCGACACGCTGCTCTTGAGTGATGGGGATCTGGAGCTCGAGGTCATCGACGTCACCGCCGAGGATGTCCATTGTCGAGTCATCACCGGCGGCATCTTGGCCTCGCGCAAGGGCATCAACTTTCCGAGCCGATCAACGAGCGCGCCCATCTTCACGGACCAGGACCATGAGGACTTGTCCTTCGGCCTGAGCCAAGGAGTGGATTACGTGGCCGTCTCGTTCGTTCGCACGGCCGCGGACATTCTTGAAGTACGTCGGACGGTCCAGGGTCACGGGAGCACAGTCCCGATCATCGCCAAGATCGAGACGCAGGAAGCGCTGACCAACATCGATGAGATCATCGACCATGCCGATGGCATCATGGTCGCACGGGGGGATCTTGGCGTGGCCATTTCGTTGGCAACAATTCCCCGACTGCAGAAGATGCTGATTGGGAAAGCGAATCGTGTGGGCAAACCCGTCATCATCGCTACGCAAATGCTGCGTTCCATGCAGGAGAGTCCGCGACCGACGCGAGCTGAAGTGACCGATGTTGCCAATGCTGTTCTCGACGGCACCGATGCAATCATGCTCTCGGAAGAGACGGCGATCGGCTCGTTTCCCAGTGAAGCAGTGACGATGATGGCTGCGATCGCCCAGGATGCGGAGTCGATCTTTCCTTTCGAATCTTGGATGGATCGCTTCGAAGTCAGCGGCTCACCATCGGAATCGGTTGCGCGGGCGGCCTGCACGATTGCCGCGGACATTGCCGCGGCGGCGATCCTCACATGTACTTTTTCGGGAGAGACCGCCCGGCGGGTCGCCCAGTACCGTCCCCGAACTCCGATTCTCGCTCCGACGCAGAATGCTGAAACCTATCGCCGGCTGGCGCTCGTCTGGGGCGTCACTCCGCTGCGAAATCAAAATCAGGCCACACCCGACCAGATGATTGACGGAGCGCTTGTCGCAGCGCGCGCGGCCGCATGCGTGGAATTTGGAGACACCGTCGTGATGACGGCCGGGGTCCAGAGAGAAGTCCAGGGAATGACGAACTGGATCACGGTGAAGAGCGTGGAGAAGGGCGATCGGTCTCCGTAGCCATCATGGCCACCGAGATTTCGACGTCTCCGTGTTCTACAGCGAAGAGTTTTCGGAGTTCGCTGCAAACGTAGCGTTGCCGTGCCGCATTCCAATCCTGCACCACCTCCGCGCGCAAATGTAATCCCCTCGATCGTTGTCGCGGGATTGGCGCTGAGGGGAATCGACATGACCGGAGCGAGACCTTGCGCATCGATGACAAAGCAGTCGGGCAATCCAGTCGCACTGCGCAGAACCACACCAGACTTCATGACGAGATTGGACTCGAAGTACGTCCGGAAATCACGCATAGAAAAAATTTAGGAGGGACTGCTCGGTGCAAAAGCGATCCAACGGCCGGTGCGGGACTCCGCTTGACGCAGGACCGGTTCTCTGCCACGGTGAGTCCGACCGCAACGGTCCCCCCGGGAATCCTCACCACACGCCCCGAGCACGAATGCTCGGGATCCCTCGCGCTTCGACCTTTTACAATTCGGCAAGGAGGCACCGATGATTCGGGTTTTCCGCCGTTTACTCATCGCTTTCGCTGCGATCCCCATTCTGGTCGGCGGCGCCACCGCCGGGTCGTGCCCGCAGACCGTCGGGTTGTTCCTCAACACGCCGGATGCCCACCCCGGCTACACGTTGTTCACAATGCGCAACTATCCGGCGACGTATCTCATCGACATGAATGGGGAGCTCATCCACTCCTGGCAGCACGTCTACGAGTCCCGGAACTCCGTCTACCTGCTCGAGAACGGTCAGCTCCTCCGCTGCTCGCGGACCACGAACCCGGTCTTCCCGAACATAGGATCCGGAGGGCGCATCGAGCTTTGGGACTGGGACAGCACGCTGTTGTGGGAGTACGTGTACTCGAACAATCTGGTCTGCGGGCACCATGACGTTAAGCCGATGCCGAACGGCAACATCCTCGTGGTGGCCTGGGAATACAAGTCGCCCGCGGAGGCCCTTGCCGCCGGGCGCAATCCCGCTCTTCTCGGGAACGCGCTGTGGCCCGATCACATCGTCGAGATTCAGCCCGTCGGGACGAACGGCGCGAACATCGTGTGGGAGTGGCACGCCTGGGACCATCTGATCCAGGACTTCGATCCGACCAAGGCCAACTACGGCGTGGTGGCGGATCATCCCGAGCTCATCAACCTCAATGCCGCCAACAATGCAAACCCGGACTGGCTGCACTTCAACGCCGTCGCCTACGACGAGACGCTCGATCAGATCGTCGTCAGCCCGAACTTCGTTTCGGAGATCTGGGTCATCGATCACAGCACAACCACGAAGGAGTCGGCCGGGCACACGGGGGGCGCGCGCGGGATGGGCGGCGACCTCCTTTACCGCTGGGGCAACCCCCAGATCTACGGGCGCGGTGCGGCCGCCGACCAGAGGCTCTTCAGTAGCCACAGCGTCCACTGGATCGCGCCCGGGCTGCCCGGCGCGGGGAACCTGCTCCTGTTCAACAACGGGAACAACCGCTGGCCCGACGGCGACGACTACTCGAGCGTCGAGGAAATCGTGACGTCCGCGGACGTGAACGGGGACTACCCCGTTCCGCCAGCGGGACAGCCTCACCAGCCGCCGAACGCGGAGTGGGTCTACACCGCCGACCCGCCCGAGAGCTTCTTCAGTGCAATGTTCGGCGGCGCGCAACGTATGCCGAACGGCAACACGCTGGTGATCGAGAGCAACGAGGGAAGGATCGTCGAGCTCGACCCGAGCGACGAGATCGTCTGGGAGTACATTATCCCAGTCAACGGCGGCGGCCCGGTCTACCAGTGTTGGGATCCGACGGGGAACGCCGCCTTCCGGGCGCCGCGCTACGAGGCTGATTACGCGGGCCTCGCTGGGCACGATCTGACACCGCAGGGGCCGATCGAGCTCGATCCGACGGCCGTAGTGGACTCAGGGCCCGAGCCAGGTCGCTTCCTCCTCGCGCAGAACCATCCGAACCCGTTCCGTCCCGCGACGACCATCGAGTTCTGGTTGGCGGAGGCCGCGCCGGTCTCGCTGCGCGTCTACGGTGTAACCGGGCAGCGCGTGGCGACGCTCCTCGATGCGCGGCTGGGTCGCGGCGCACACCGCGCCAGCTGGGACGCCGACGGACTGCCGAGCGGGGTCTACTACTACACGCTGCGCGCTGGATCGCAGGAGGAGACGCGGAAGATGGTCCTCGTGAGGTGAGTGCGATGTGGAGGTTCACTGGGAGCAGATTGCTTTCGTGCTGCGGCAAGGAGAGTGGTGTTGCTTGCTAAACGAGATCACGCTTAATCGAATTCATTGCGATCCTGATCCGTTAGCAATTCCGTTAGCAAATCTGTTCCAGAGCATCACGGTCCAAAATCATAGGGCCCGGAAGTGCGCGACTTCCGGGCCTTCGATATTGCTAGCGGGGTCGGGGATCTGTTGCTGTAAGGGTTCAGCCGATGAGCGGGTGAACGCCTGGTTCCTCGAGCGGACGGTGGCGTCGGTTCGCCTCGTCCTCGGCCACCCTGTGATACGCATCGCGAAAGGGCATCCCCTCGGCGACGAGAGTGAGCGCGCGCTCGGTGGCGTAGAGCTCGGCGGTGAGCGCGGCGGCGCATGCTTGATCATCGATGCGGAGGCCGGTCAGCACAAGACTCATCGCCCGCAACGCATCGAGAGTCTTGCCCATTCCGGCGAACAGCGGACCCTTCGTGAGCTGAACGTCGCGGTTGTAACCGGAGATGAGACTCGCGGTCAGGTTCTGGACCTTCGACTCCTCGCCGCGCACGACGTGGTACGAAGCGCGAATCAGCTCCAGGACGTCGGCGTTTCGCTTCTGCGGCATCAGGGAGCTGCCCGTGCACACCGACGCGGGCAGCTCGACGAATCCGAACTCGCGCGTTGTGAAAAGCATCAGATCGCTGGCCAGGCGGTTCAGCCCGTGCATGACCTGGACGCAGCCCGAGAGAAGAAACGCCTCCATTCGGCCGCGACTGAGCTGCGCGTACATTGGATTCTCTTGGACGCGCGCGAAGCCGATCTCGTGGGCCACGCGTTCACGATCGATCGGGAGCACTGGGACGCCGAACCCCGCGGCCGTGCCCAGCGGACACTGATCCACAAGACGCAACGCGAGCTGCAGGACTTCCACATCATCTAGAGCGGCGGCCGCGAAGCTGCCCAGCCACATGGCTACCGTCGTGGGCATGGCGGCTTGCATGTGCGTGTATCCGGGCAGGCCCACGTTCCCGGCTCGTGCCGACACCGCTTCGAGGTCCTCGACGTACTTGTCGAGCGCACCCAAGAGAAGCCCAATCTGCTCCTTCTCCCAGAGCCGCAGCGCGGTTAGCACTTGATCGTTGCGTGAGCGCCCGGTGTGGATCTTGCGCCCCGCTTCGCCAGAGCACGCTGTCAGAAAGTTCTCGATGGCGGTGTGCCCGTCTTCGTCTTGCGGTGTAATGGGGAATTCGTTCCTCTCTGCAAGAGCGACAATTTCGGCGAGCCCGCGCTCGAGTTGCACCAGCTCTTCGTCGTTCAGAATTCCGATGCCGTGCAACATGCGGGCGTGTGCGCGCGACGCACGACAGTCGTGCACGATCAATTGC
>Ga0111539_10011414_pt1 | contig 11151 bp, 6 predicted proteins | sample RhiMethybrSRZTD1_FD_79667 | JGI IMG/M metagenome (GOLD analysis project Ga0111539, IMG submission 79667) | Populus rhizosphere microbial communities from Tennessee, USA - Rhizosphere MetaG P. TD hybrid SRZTD1 (version 2) (version 2) | ecosystem: Host-associated > Plants > Roots > Rhizosphere >... | reverse complement strand
CGGCAGTTTCCGTTCGTAAACGGTTTGATCCCAGGCTTGCCTTTAGGAATTTTTTCGCAGCAGCCAACTGAAGTTCATGTGGTGAAAAATCGCCTTCAGGTCCGATGAGTACAAGATATACCGAGTCAGGCGGAGCAATGTTCTTAAGGTGGTCGGTATTGCTTGCGTCTACGTGCGCAATGAATTTCGATGCAGCGGACGTCTTGTCGATCACAGTCGTAAAATCTGTCGGACCTTCAATGTTTGGCAACGTCAACCTGAGTGATTGTTTCATTGCACTGATCGCTATCTTTTCCAACCGCTCGAACTTGTAGTGGCTCGGTTCGGTATGCTCACAATTCATGATCGTGATCTTGTCAACACCAAGTTCTACAGCTTTTTCTACAAACCACTCGAGGCGGTCCGGATGTTTGGTAGGAGAGATGGCAATGTGAATGCCGAATGATTTTACGTCTTCGATTTTTCTTTCATGAATTTCGAATTTACATTCAACAGGATCGGCAACGGTGATCACTGCTTCATATAAAAATCCCTTGCCGTCGGTAATATGAATTTTATCCCCGGCTTTCCGGCGAAGGACTTTTGTGCAATGTTTTGATTCGGTTGAGTCGAGGTGAAAAATTCCTTGCTGTATCGAAGGCTGATAAAACAAGTTCACACGCTATGCGTATTGTTGATGAAGCTTATCGACCAGAGAAACGTATTCTTCCATTGCCTGGTCTTTCGATTTTCCCTTCATTTCAGACCAGGCATCATACTTGGCAATTGCTTTAAAATCAAAACCACCTGGCCTCTCTCCGGTTACGTCCCCTTCCGTAGCCTGTTTGTACAAAGAATACAGTTGTAGTAGTTCTTCGTTCGTTGGCCGTTTAGTGAGCTGCTTTGATCTTTCAACAGCGCTCTCGAATTTTTGTATGTCCATCTAAATTATCGCTGTCGCTACCTGCTTCCGATTTCTTTGTATGGTCGTTGTACTGCGCCCGTGTATATTTGCCGAGGTCTGCCGATCGGTTCCTTATTTTCGCGCATTTCTTTCCATTGGGCTATCCATCCTGGCAAACGGCCCATGGCAAACATTACAGTGAACATTTCTACCGGGATGCCTAGAGCACGGTAAATAATTCCGGAATAGAAATCCACGTTAGGGTAGAGCTTACGTTCAACGAAGTAAGGATCCTTCAACGCAGCCTCCTCCAGCTTTAGCGCGATCTCGAGAACCGGGTCGTTGACACCGAGCTTCTTTAATACGTCATCTGCAGCTTTTTTGATGATCTTCGCACGAGGGTCGAAATTCTTATACACTCTGTGTCCGAATCCCATAAGACGAAATCCGCTGTTCTTGTCCTTAGCCTTGGCGATCCATTTATCCGTGTCGCCTCCATCCTTTTTGATGTTTTCAAGCATCACGATCACTTCCTGATTCGCTCCGCCATGCAACGGCCCCCACAATGCATTAATTCCTGCCGATATCGAAGAATAAATACTGGCCTTTGATGAGCCGACAATTCTCACGGTGGAAGTTGAGCAGTTTTGCTCATGATCTGCGTGGAGAATAAGGAGCTTATCAAGTGCTAGTGCAACGGCAGGGTCAGCGTCATAATCTTCCGCTGGCAACGAGAACATCATTTTGAGAAAACGCGCGGTATAATCAAGCTTGTTATCTGGATAATTAACAGGATGGCCTACTGCATTTTTGAAGGCCCATGCTGCAAAAGTTGGCATCTTGGCGAGGGATCTGACAATGCTTAGGTACACACCTTCAACCGAACGGTTTGGATCGAGCGACTCGGGATAAAATGCTGTCTGCGAACAAAAGAGCGATGCCAATACGCCCATAGGGTGTGCGGTAGACGGAAAACCGTCGAGGATTTTTTTGATGTCCTCGTGAACAAGGGTATGCGACTTAACGTCGTGTGTGAATTTATTGTACTGCTGTTGATTCGGGAGCTCGCCAAAGATCAGGAGGTATGAAACCTCCATGAAATTCGATTTTTGTGCAAGTTCCTCGATGCCATAACCCCGGTAGCGGAGTATTCCGTTATCTCCATCGAGGTAAGTGATGGCACTTTTTGTAGCACCGGTGTTCTTATAGCCGAGGTCTAACGTAATGGCCCCCGTCTTTTCCATCAGCTCGCTAATATCAATAGCGACCTCGTTCTCACTTCCTATCACGAGGGGCAATACATAGGACTTTCCGTCTATAATCAATTCAGCAGTTTTGGACATTTTCAAGTGGATTTAACACAAGTTTTAAATATACAGGGTTCGGCCTTGTTTGGGAAAAAATTGCATTAAAAAATGTGTTTTTGTCAGTTATTGCCCAATATTAATGGCATGCCATCGCCACCTGAACCGATTACCACAACCTTCGAGTTAGGGGACTTTGATAGCTCTAATGTCGCTTCTATGCCTCTCATTTTCAAAAGATTGTTTGTTAAGCTGTTGTTGATGATGTTATTGGCCCTGGACTCACCTTCAGCGGCAATGCGCTTGCGTTCTGCTTCACTTTTTTCTTTGTCCAATCTGAATTGGTATGCGAGAGCTTCTTGTTCTTGTTGTAGTTTGTTTTCAATCGCATTTTTGATTTGATCCGGAAGCAAGATGGATCTGATCAGCACCGCAGGCGAATTCACGAAGTTCTTTTGCAGGATGGTTTCTGTTTCAGTTCGGATAGCCGTCTCAACCTCTGCTCTTTTTGTTGAATAGATTTCTTCCGCAGTGTACCTGCCCATCACCTGTCTCACTGTTGATCTCACCTCAGGGATGACGAGAACCGTCACGTAGCTTTTTGTAAATTTTTCGTGAATGAATCCGATCTTATCAGGCATTGGGTGGTAGCGAACCGTAATGTCAACGTGTATGGACAATCCACTCTTGTCAAGAACGTCCATATTTTCGTCGGATGAGGTTTCATTTACGCTGTATACATAGAGTTCATTCCATGGCGCTTTCATATGAAAGCCTTGCGCTATCACATTTTCCTTGTCCAGACCCATGCCGAATTTGTAAAAGATGATAGCCCGTTCGGATGGGCCGATGGTATAAAAAATACTGGATGAAATACCCATAATTACAAAGAGGGCAATTACACCCAAAATAATGTAGGGAAGAAATCTTCGGTTGTTCATAAGGTTTAAGGGTTTGGTAATATTTTTTGATATTTCAACGACCGCGTTCAGTCAGGTCCGACTTAGCAGTTTGCCGATGGTCAAAACTACAATAATTACTTCATAGTGAACTTAGCCTGATAATCTTTCTGTGTTTACCTTAGTAAGTTACTGTTCAGGGGTTCCTCGGAATTTAACAAAAAAAGACTAGCAACGCTAAAAACAATCTTTCTGCGTTGGTATCCTGAATTTAAATTGAGGGATTTGTGCCTTAAAGTAAAAGTAATATTAATTTGAGGTTATTACGGCACCGTCGCAATCCAATGGCAAGAGGCTTGTTCATAGCGTGGTTATTTGTAATGGGTCAGGGAACCGTATCGTTCGGTCAACCTGGTCTCGATAGTCTTAAGAGACTGCTTTTCGAAGTAAATGATATTCGCCAACGCACCGATATCCTGAACGAGCTCGCGAATTACGTATATGATACGGATGTCAATGAGGGTTTTAAGTATTCATCAGAAGCCTATGAGCAGGCAAAAGCCATAAAGTATCTCGACGGGCAGATGAGGGCCCTTATACTCATGGGGTATCGTTTTACCGTTAGTGGCGAATTTCAGAAGGCAATAGATCATTACCGAAGAGCTGCGGAAGTAAATCCAGAAAGACAGGATCTGCTAGGATACAGTCATGTGATGATGGGGAACATTTACCGCTCAATCGCGAAGTACGACTCGGCCCGTATTTATTATTCAAAAGGTATTTCTGTCCTGGAAGAGAATAAAGATCCTGTTTATTTGGCCTTTGCGTTTAAGAGTCTTGCCAGACTGTTGATGATCCAGTGGAAAAACAAGGAAGCCGAGCATTATTTCAAAAAAGCACAGGAGATCTACGTGGAGAACCCCAACGTGAGGGGTAGTGCAGAAGTTTGGTTTTTTTTATCCGACGTTAACAAAAATCTCACTGAGTATGAAGTCGCTAACGACTATATGAACAAAGGCTGCGAGATTGCCAATAACATCAAATCTGAGTATCTCATCTTTTTGTGCCACAAAAGTCAGGGCGATTACTACTTCCGGCTCGGTGATTACATGAAGGCAATGGAAAAACTCTTCATGGCATTGGAGATTTTGAAGCTGAAGGAACAGCCCCAGCTGCTCACAACCATTTACAGCCAGCTTGGTGAAGTGTATTCCGACCTGGGACAGCACGACGTTGCGCTCAAATATTATTTCGATGCTCTTGCAATTGACGAACGCCTTGGACTTAAATATGAAATTGCAAAAGTATACAGTGAGATTGGATGGATATATAAAAACCAGCTGAACTTTTCACAGGCAAGGCTGTATATGGACAAAGCTTTGTCGTTGCGAGAGGAGATAAAAGATGAACATGGTATATCCAATAGCTATAATGTGTTGGGTGTACTTTATTATCAGGAGAAAAAGTACAACGAGTCGTTACGTTTTCTTCAAAAATCACTGGAGATAAGGGAACGTATCGGTCACAAGGAGGGCGCTTCTGCGTGCATGTTTAATATGGCGCTTGTTTATGAAGATCTCGGTCAGTATGATAAGGCATTGCAGCATCACTTTAAGGCACTGGTTATCGACGAAGCAATATCTGATAAACAAGGATTAAGTATCTCGTACAATCAGATCGGACAGGTTTATACAAAAGCAAGAAACTTTTCTGAGGCGGCAAAATATCTCAAAAAAGCAGGCAATCTTTCGAGGCAAACGGGTTCCAAGATCGCAATAATGAACAACCGCCTCTACTTCTCCGCTCTTTACGAAGCTCAGGGTAACATGAAGCAGGCGCTGTTATATCATAAATTATATTCAGAATTGAACGACAGCATTTACAGTGAAGGGAATGCGATGAAACTTGCCGAATTGCAAGCTCTTTATCAGGTCGAACAAAAGAATCAGGAGATCGAACTGCTAAATCAGAACAAGGAAATTCAGAGTAACCAGATACAGCTTCAACGTTCCCAGATCAGTCAACAACGTACAATTATCATTTCCGGCCTGGTGGGGTTGGCACTCATTGGAGTATTTGGATTCAAAACGTATCAATATACTTCAAAGATCAGAAAGGCAAGTCGTGAAATACTTGAACAAAAGGAGGAGATACAGGCGCAATCAGAAGAGCTTATTGAAGCAAATCAAACGATCGCTCAGATAAATAAGGATCTGGAAACAAAGATCGAAGAACGGACGTCGGCCCTCCGACAGGCATATAAAGAGCTTGATACGTTCTTCTACCGATCGTCGCATGATTTCCGGAGACCATTAACAACTTTCCTCGGTCTCGCCGAAGTAGCGAAGATCACAGTAAAAGACAACAATGCGTTGGAGCTCTTTGAAAAAGTGAGAGAGACGGCGAGCAATCTGGACAAGATGCTGGTAAAGCTTCAATCTATTAGTGATGTTGGCGCGCAACAACTGGTGTACAAGGAGGTATTCGTAAAAGAAATAGTTGATGATGTCTGCGACGGGTTCGATGCCGATCTCAAGCAAAAGAATATCAAAGTATCATGCGCAGTCGAGTTGCACGATTCGTTCTATTCTTATCCTGCGATGTTCAAAACGATTATTGAGAATCTTGTGGAGAACGCTATCCATTTCAGTGGATTCGAGCGTCCGTATATAAACATCAAGGCTCTGCAACACGTTGATCATGTCAATCTCGAAGTGGAAGACAATGGCCAGGGCATTGATCCACAGTTCAAGGATCGAATCTTTGACATGTACTTCAGAGGCAATGATCGTTCAAAGGGAAACGGCTTAGGTTTATATATAGTAAAAAAAGCTGTTGAAAAATTAAACGGACGAATAACCTTCTCATCGGTCTATGGCAAGGGTTCTACTTTCCTCGTCTCTTTTCCTACTAATCACAATCACACTGAGGTCATCCATTAATGCATTAACCAGAAATTCTTTCTAGATTTAAGAAGACTATTTGGTGCATGATGGTAAGGACAATAGTGGTTTGCTGCTGCCTGTTAGCGTCAATGGCGGCGCATTCTCAAAATTCAAAAATTGATAGTCTCCGTGAGGCATTAGACAACGCCGACGACGAAAAGCGAGCAGATATACTTCACGAGCTTTCCGCGGAATCATTCGACTACAATTTTGACACAAGTCATGAATACGCTATTCAGAGCCTAAAATATGCCGAGAAGAGTAACTATACGAAAGGAATTGTTCAGGCTTTCACAGATATAGGTCTGTACTATTATTTCACAGGCAATTATAAAAATGCGCGGAGATATTATTTACAAGCGATAGAACGATGTGGAAACGATAATTTCGGTAACTATCCGTCGTATACACTGACACGATTGGGGAATCTTTATCGCGTGCAGGCTGTATTCGATTCTGCACGCTACTACTATGAAGCCTCATTACAGGCCCTGAAAGGTAAAAAAGGAGATGTAGCATTTTCTTCCGTGCACTATAATCTTGGCATACTGGCGATGGACCAATCAGATTACGAGGCTGCACTTTCAAATTTACGAATAGCGCTTGCCATACGATCAAAGAAAGGAGATAGTCTTGTAATAGCTGAGTGTTGGAAGTCGATCGGTCAGGTTTGCCAGGCAAGGTCCATGTTCGATTCGGCGGTCTATTATTATGAAAGGAGCTTTGGTGTTGCGAATAGATACCAAGATCCGGAGTTGCAAATGTTCTACTACATCAACCGTGGTGAGATCTACTTTGCCAACGGGGACTATCAACGCGCTTCCAGAAATTTTCTTCATGCCCTTGAACTTTTGAAAACCCATGACTTCAAGCGGTATCATGCTATCGTGCTCGCAAGGATAGCCCAGGTCTACGATGCCCAAGGTGATTTCAAACAGGCAATTGAACATCTTTTGCAGGCTCTAAGAATACACGAGTCACTGAACAACCGGCAGGAGATTGGCCGTGTTTACGGCACTATGGGTTGGGTTTATATCAATCAAAAGAACGATTCAATGTCGATAAGCTACGCACAACGTTCGCTTCAGCTGATGGAACAAATAAAAGATAAAGCAGGAATCGCATTCGCCCACAATCTGCTGGGCTATATCCATTACTCAACGTCCAACTATCCGGCCGCGTTGAGGAACTACGATATAGCGCTGCAGCTGCGGAACGAAATCAAATCCGACCGTGGAACGGCAGCCACAACATTTAATATTGCACGTGTATATGAGAAACAGGGGCTGTACGACAAAGCTCGGGTCAATTTGTTGAATGTACTTGCTAGTGATGAGAGGTATATGGATAAGGACGGCCTTGTAATGACTTACAACACCCTCGGAAATGTGCTGACAAAAACGAAAAAGTTTCAGGAGGCCGAGCGGTACCTTCAAAAAGGCTATGACCTTGCTATTGCTGTAAACAGTCCAATAGAGCTTAGCAACAACCAGAAGGCCTTTGCTGAACTCTACAAGGCAATGGGTGACAATCGCAGGGCAATCCGTTATTACGACGAATATATTGCGTTGAATGATTCCATATTCACATCCCAAAATGCAACCAAGATTGCCGAGATGAATGCGTTGTATGAACTGGAGAAAAAGGAACAGGAAATTCAGTCGTTGCAACAGCGTGAAGAGTTCAATAAGAATAAGCTTCAGTTACAGGAAGCTCAGATCAAGTATCAGAATTATTTCCTATTCTTTACTATTGGGAGCATCGTCCTTCTATTGATAATGGTTTACATACTCTATCAATATTATCGAACGAAAGCTAAGGCAAACGAAAAGTTAAGTGGGCTTAACAGAGAGATCAACGAACAGAAGGAGGAGATACAGGCTCAGAGCGAGGAACTCATCGAGGCGAATAATTCGCTGATTACCCTCAATCATGAATTAATCGAAAAAACGGAAGAGATTCAGGCGCAGTCGGAGGAACTTAAAGAAACGAATGCGATGATTACTGATATCAATCGCGATCTTGATTCTATTGTTACGAAACGTACTTCGCAGCTTCAGGAGGCGTACAAGGAACTTGATACATTCTTCTATCGGTCGTCGCATGATTTCCGCAGACCATTGACAACGTTTATGGGGCTTGCGGAAGTAGCCAAGATCACTCTAAAAGATAAGTCGGCCCTCGAACTTTTTTCAAAGGTCAAGGATACAGCGGTCAGCCTTGACAAAATGCTGGTAAAGCTCCAATCAATAAGCGACGTAGGCGCCCAGCAGCTTGTATACAAAGAGGTTTTGATAAAGGAAATATTTGATACTGTTTGCGATGGTTTCAGTGACGAGTTGGAACAATTCGGGATCCTTACTGAAAGTAGTGTGAAGCTTGACAAACCTTTCGTATCGTATCCGGCAATGGTTAAGATTATTATTGAGAACCTATTAGAGAACGCCATTCATTTCCGGTCAATGGAAGCGCCATATATAAGTCTGAATGCGTATGCGCATGATGAGCATGTTGTCATTGAAATTGAGGACAATGGTCAGGGTATTCGTGATGAATACAAGGATCGGATCTTTGATATGTATTTCCGCGCAAATGATCGATCAAAGGGAAACGGCCTCGGACTTTATATCGTCAAGAAGGCAGTTCAAAAATTAAATGGGACTATTCAACTTCGCACGCACTTCGGAAAAGGCTCACGTTTTGTGATAGCCCTTCCAATGTGAGGAGATAAGGAGATCAGGAGATAAGGTGATAAGGCAGGAATAAACGTGAACCGGCGGATTAACCATGGAAATACACCACCGTATCACCTTATCTCCCTCCTTTAAGCAAGGATTACTTTTGCAAGTTCGGGATCCCACTGAATGATCTTTTTCTCGAAAACACTCTTGTTACATGCAAGAGCAGGACCGGCTGCACGCATTCCAAACAATGCATCTTCCTTGATCGGTGCTTTTTCGCGGATCCCTTTATAAAAGTTCATATGGTGATCATAATCCGCATCGTAGTTCTCGGGTGCTTTATACGTGGTTCCCGGATTGACCATTTCAGGTTGAGCAGCAGGGAAATGGCTCTTGTACCATTTCTCATATTCTTTCTGTTGTGCACTTGTGAACGTGCTGAATGAATCCCACCCTCCAAACCCTGGATCTTTCGACATCTTGTTTATCTCAACTTTGACCTCACCCCATCCAGCTGTGATGACCCCTTCAGTTCCAATTAACCTGAGCCTTTCGCCGCTACGACTTCCATCTTCAAAATTAACGCGTAGCTGTAGGGTGAAAGCGGGATGTTTAGCCGTCGCGGGATAATCACATAGACCCGTAATGATATCGGGCACGTCGCGGCCATCCTTCCAGTAGCGTAGCCCACCAGTTGCGTATATTCTGTTTGGTCCATTTGAGCTAATTATTGTGTGGAGGCCAGAAAACAAATGAACGAAAAGGTCACCGGCAATGCCCGTACCATAGTCCTGGTAATTTCTCCATCTGAAGAATCTGACGGGGTCATAAGGAACCTTCGGAGCATCACCAATGAATCTATCCCAATCGACGGTACTTGCGGTTGCATCGGTCGGTATGGAATACTGCCAGGCACCCATCGGACTTTGGCGGTCCATCCATGTTTCGACCAGTACCAGCTCGCCGATAACTCCTGATTCAAAAACCTGCCTTGCTTTATCAGTTACAATTGAACTTACGCGCTGACTTCCAACCTGCAATACCTTGCCGGTCTTCTTTTGCACAGCGATCACTTCAGCTCCTTCCTCCAACTTGTGGACCATTGGTTTTTCACAATAAACATGTTTGCCTTTGTTCATGGCATCGATGGAGATCCGGTCGTGCCAGTGGTCGGATGTGGCTATGATCACGGCGTCAACATCCTTTCGATCGAGGATTTCGCGGTAGTCCTTGGTTGTAAATATGTCTTTGCCATAGAGTTCTTTGGTACGGTCAAGGCGTCCAGTATAAAGGTCACACGCAGCGACCAGTTTAACCCCGGGAATTTGCACTGACGTACCCAAATTGTTAAAGCCCATGATACCCATTCCAATAACCGCGATGTTGACCTGGTCATTCGCCGAATATTTCTTTTCGGAGACCTGGTTTTCCAGGGTGATTATATTGTCGTGGCGTGCAATGAGCCCAGAAGGTACACCGGTAATAATGGCTCCGGTGATGGCCTTTTTAAGAAAAGTTCTCCGCGTACTTTGCGAATGATTCGACATAGAATGTGGTATTGATTAGATCGGTTAAGTTACGATATTGCGACAAATCACAGATGATCGGAGTTGGATAGACGGTAATAGACTTATTTAAAAAACATGAACCTCAATTTCTTCAAGAGAAAAAACGTAGCTATTGATCTTGGCAACAATAACACGGTAGTGAGTGATAACGAAAGGGTTCTGCTCGCACAACCATCTTACATCGTTTTCGATTCTGAAAGCCAGGCAGTGAAAGCTGTTGGCGATAAGGCCTTTAAGATGTTTGAGAAGAACCATGAGGACCTTCGTCCCATTAAGCCACTTAAAGGTGGCGTGATTGCGGACTATGAGTCTGCCAGCAAAATGATCCGTGAAATGTTATCGGTTGCCTATTCAACGAAATCAAACTCATATTTCAGCGGATATAACAACATCATCTCAGGAATACCATACTCTACCACTGAGGTGGAACGCCGTGCGCTACGTGATGCGCTTGGACAATTTAATTCGCGAAAAACTTACATGGTCTATGAGCCGCTTGCAGCTGCGCTAGGAATAGGTCTTAACATAAATGAGCCGGACGGCAAGATGCTGATAGATATAGGAGGGGGTATCACAGAGATAGTGGTTATCTCTCTTTCCGGTATAGCAGCATTCCAGTCGCTGAAAGTTTCCGGAGACACGTTCGATGAGGAGATCCAGGATTATTTCCGACGCCAGTACAATATGGCAATCGGTCTGAAGACTGCTGAGCAGGTTAAGATCCAGGTAGGATCAGTGTTGGATGATGTCGATCCAACTCCGGCACCAATGCGGGTAAGAGGAAAGGATCTGATCGAAGGAATTCCTGTCACGAAGATGATTGATCACCATGAAGTGTCCAAAATCCTTGAGAAGTCTGTGAGCTCAATTG
>Ga0111539_10011411_pt1 | contig 11153 bp, 4 predicted proteins | sample RhiMethybrSRZTD1_FD_79667 | JGI IMG/M metagenome (GOLD analysis project Ga0111539, IMG submission 79667) | Populus rhizosphere microbial communities from Tennessee, USA - Rhizosphere MetaG P. TD hybrid SRZTD1 (version 2) (version 2) | ecosystem: Host-associated > Plants > Roots > Rhizosphere >... | reverse complement strand
GCGGGGCTCCGGCAGGTCGTGATCCAGCTTCGATCGCAGACCTGGCGGACGCCGGAACAGGTCGATCGGGTGGTCTGGGAGCACTGGCTGGTCGTGGTCGTGCCGCCCAAGCCCACTTCGAAGACGGCGTTCCTCTTCATCGGCGGCGGTCGCAACAAGAGCGAGCCGCCCGCTGGCGCCGACGAGCTCACGCTGCGCGTCGCCGCCGAGACCGGCACCGTCGCCGTCGAGCTGCCGAACGTGCCCAACCAACCCCTCATTTTCAACAAGGACGGCAAAGGCCGTACCGAAGATGACCTGATCGCCTATACGTGGGATCAGTTCCTCAAGACCGGCGACGAGACCTGGCCCGCACGGCTCCCCATGGTGAAGAGTGCGGTGCGCGCCATGGATTGCATCCAGGAGCTTTCCCGCGGCGAGCACGGCTGGGGCTCGCCGATCGAGAAGTTCGTCGTGGCCGGCGGGTCGAAGCGCGGTTGGACCACGTGGTGCACCGCTGCCGTGGACCGCCGCGTCGAAGCCGCCATCCCGATCGTGATCGATGTGCTGAACGTCGCCGAGTCGATGAAACACCACGTAGAGGCCTACGGCTTCTACTCGCTCGCGGTCGGCGATTACTACCGCCACGGCATCATGCAGCGCACTCGCGACGCGAGGACGAAGCTCCTCTACGAGATCGAGGATCCCTACTCCTACCGCGACCGCATGAAAATGCCCAAGCTCGTCATGAACGCTTCGGGCGACGAGTTCTTCTGCCCCGACTCCTCACAGTTCTACTGGAACGAGCTGCCGGGTGAGAAGCTTCTCCGCTACGTGCCCAACTCGGGCCACTCGCTCAAAGGGACGGACGCGGGCGACACCATCGTGGCGTTCTACTCCGCGATTCTGAACAACAAGCCGCGGCCCAAGTACTCCTGGACTTTCGAGAAAGACGGATCCATCCGCGTCACGGCGGAAGGCGCGACGGGCGCCGTCGTTTGGCACGCCACGAATCCCGCCGCAAGAGACTTCCGCTTTCCCGTCATCGGGAAGGCGTACTCGAGCGAGCCGCTCAAGGCGCAGGAAGGCGGAGTTTTCGTCGCGAAAGTCGATCCGCCCGCGAAAGGCTGGACGGCCTTTTACGTCGAGCTCACGTACGACGTTGGCGCGAAGTCGCCGCTCAAGGTCTCGACCGCGGTGCGCGTCGTGCCCGAAACGCTGCCGCACGCTGGGATCGATCCCGCTGCGGCCCCGCTCGAGGAGCCGCCCGCGGCTCTGAAATAGCGGTTCTCGGCGCGGGGGGCGCCCGTCATTTTTCACGCGTAGCCGGTGGCGGCGCGTCGCCCTCTTCGCCCGCTACCTCTTTCCACCGGGCGGAGCGGAGCATGTCGCTCGACGTCTACGTGATGCCACTCTGGCGCTTCAAGGCCGACGATTTCGTTTCTCCCATCGAGGACACGCTCGGAATGAAGCCGGTAGTGATCGCAGGTGAAGAGGATCGCCCTCCGCCACTCCCCTGGTACGTGCGGCTGCTGGCGAAAATCGGGATCCTCGAGGTCAGCGAAGAAGATCTGCCGCCGGAGAAGCGGCGCGTTCACGCCGTCCGGCAAGTCCAGGCCCTGCAACGTGAGCTCACACGGTTGACCGGGACGATGGTCGAGTGGCCCGACCAGGGCGAAGTGCAATACACCGCGCAGTTCTTCCATCCCGTCACGCTGCGCGCGTTCGCCGCGTGGATCGATCTTCGCGACGAGCTTCCAGAGTTCCTCGAAGCGCCGGAACGAGATTACTACCGGCACGCCGTCTGGCAACTCGAGAAGCCATCCCGCCGCCGTTATCCGACTTTGATCGACCACAGCCTGCATACCGGCTATTTCGTGCCCGTGCCTTTCGAAGGTTTGCACCTCGTGGAGCCGTTCTCGGCGTGGGGCCGTGAATTCCATCACCACGTCGCGTCGACGCAGACGATTTCCCGGGAGCTGGAGGGGCTCCTGCGCGAGCTCGAAGCGTTCCCACCCGCCGTGAAGGCCGATCACTCGACTCCCGTGGGAGCCGCTCACTGGTACGCTCAGGAGCTCCGTCGCATCTGCGACATCAGCCTCGCCCACCGCTTGCCCGTCATTTTTCACGGGTAGGCAGGAGCGGCGCGGCCGCGCGCATCTCCGCCTGCGTTTTCTCGTCCAGGAGGAGCGCCACGAGGTCGAGGAGCTCCGCGAGCGTCAGCCCCGAGGCGACGCCGTCAGGCATGAGGCTCGTCGCCGATCGCTCCACGCTGGCGAGGTCCCCTTTCGCCACGGTCACGTCGCGCCCTTCGGGGCTCCGGACTACCAGCCGGTCCCGAGTCTCTTCGACCTTGATGCCGGAGTAGACTTGGCCCGCGCGCGTCACCGCCACCCACGTCGCGAACCCTTCTTTCACCTCTTTCGAAGGCGCCACGACCGCCTCGAGCAATTTCGACGGCGAAAGGCTCCGGCTCAGGCCGGTGAGGTCGGGCCCCACCTCGCCGCCGCGGCCCGCGAGGCGGTGGCACCGTATGCAGGCCGCGCGCGCCTCGTCGAGAAAGATGACCCGACCGCGCGCAGCGTCTCCGCGGGATCGCACGAGATCATCGAATCGGGCGGCGTCCTCGGAGGTGAGGTTCTCGCCGAGACTCGCCTGGAGCGCTCGCTCCCGCAGCGCGCGCAGGTCGTCCCGCGCAGCGCTTTGCGCCGCGCGCGCGGCGTCCACGCCGGATCCAGCGCCTTCCGAGGACCCTAGGGCCATGCTTTTCGCAGCGAGCTGCCGGTCGAGCGCCACGATCACGCGCGGAAGGTGCTCGCGGCCGATTTTGCCGTCGAGGAACCGTTGCGCGACGTCCCGCGTCGAGGCAAAGTCCGCGGCGAAGAGATCGATCGACGTCGCGACTTCCGCCGGATCTCCGGATTCGAGAGCTTCGAGCGCGAGCGGCCGAGCGCGCGCGAAGCTCACTTGACCGACCAGCGCGAGGACCGCGCGCCGCAGCTGGCCGCGGGGGAGAGCTTCCAAGAGCTGGACGATGGCCCCCAACTCTCCGTCCACGCCCGCCGTGAGCTTTCGCTGCGCCCAGCGCTCGACCGGACGCAGCGCACCGAGCGTTCGCACGATCTCGAACCGTTCCTCCTCGGGTCGCGAGCTATCTTGCAGCGCTCGGACGAGCGCGCTGGCCGTGGCGAGGAGCCGCCCCCGCGCGACGGACCGCAGTGCCGCCAAGCGCAGCTCAGGGCTCTCCGCGTCGAGGAGCTTGAGGACGATTTCCGTGACGCGGTCGCCGTCGGCTTCGCCCAGGAGGACGAGCGATCGGAGCGCAGCCTCCCGGAGGGCAGCTGGCCGGCCGGCGCTCGCCTCAAGCCAACGCGCGAGCGTGCTCGGATCGGGCGGCGGGGACGTCTGCAGCTCGCCATAGGCGGCAAGGACTTTTCGCATCTCCTCCGGCTGCAGAGCTCCGCCTCCCGGGCCAGCGCCCAGGTCCGCATCGAGGATGGCGTCGAGCACGAGCGCGGCGCGCGGCCCGCGCAGGGCCTCGACTTCCCCCACGGCGAAAGCTCGGTCGCCGGAGTCCTTCGAGCAGGCGAGGCGGGAGAGCTCCGCGAGGGCACTCAATCCCAGCCGCTCAAGGCCTCGCAGGATGCCGTCGTGGAGGAAGCGGTCGACACCCGGATCTTTCCGCAGCGCTTCGATGAGCGCGGCGGCCGCTCCGGCGCGCTCGGGCGAGCTTTGAGGCAGTAATGACCCCGCCGCGCCGAGCGCCAGCGCGGCCGAGCGGCGCACGGCGGCGTGATCGTCAGCGAGTGAGGCTTTCAAGTCGTGAAGGAGGTCGCGCAGGGCGCCTCCGTCCGCTCCGCCCCCTGCACGGGCCTCGACTTCGCGCCCGAGCGCTTCGGCCGCGAGCCGCCGGAGCTCGACGTCGTCGTCGCGGAGGAGGGCGCGCAGCTCTCGCTCCACGCCGGCATCCCACATCCGACACAACCCCTGGACGGCCGCGGCGCGCCCAGGCCCGCCGAGCTCGCGCGAGCGTGCTGCGGCGAGCAACTCCCGTTGGCCGGACTCCCCTTGGCGAACGATCGCATCGAGCGCGCGGAAACGGAGGCCGTGGTCCGGGCTCGGGAGGAGGTCGACGAGGGTGACGCCTTCTGCGCCGATGCCTCGGGCCCAGCGGTCGAGCCGGCCGCGCGGCATCGCGGGCGCGCCCCCAGCGCCAGCCCACGTGATCCGCCAGATCCGGCCGTGAGCCTGGTCGCCGACTCCGTTATTCCCGGTGCTGTCCGTGCGCCAGTCGCAGACGTAGAGCGCGCCGTCCGGGCCGACGAGCGCCTGGCACGGACGGAAGAGCCCGTCGCGCGTCGACTCGAGGAACGTCGTCTGCTCGACGACCTCGAACGTGCTGCCTTTCCGCGCGACGCGGAACGCGCGCACCGACTTTCGCACGACGTCGGGCCAGAGGAGAAGGCCCTGCACGGCCCGCGGGAATCGATCGCTCGCGAGGATGGCGAGCCCGGCGGGCGAGCCTCGCCCCGTCTTCAGCAACACCGGCATGCGGCCGGGTTTCTCGCCGAAAACGGAGCCGCGCTCGAAGTCGGGGATGCAGCAGCTCACTCCATCGGCCAGCCGCCAGCCGTAGTCCGCGCCCTCGAGGACGTGGACGAGCCGGCAGCCCTGGAATTTCGAGCCGTCCTCGTTGTCGTTGTCCGCGTGAAAAATGTTTCCGTAGTCGTCCACGACGACGTCGCGGAAAGGGTTTCGGAAGCCGAGCGCAAAAAGGGACAGGTTCGACAGGTGCGACCCGTCCGAACGGAGGCGCCAGACCGCGCCCGTGCGCATCGACAGGCCGCGGGAACCGTCGGCCGCTTCCGGGAAGGAGTCTTCATCGCCTTGGGTCAGGTAGAGCCAGCCGTCCGGAGTGAACGTCAAACCCGAGGCCTGATGCTCGTGCCAGCCCGCGAGCCCGGCCACGCGGATGTCATCGCTCCACCCGGCTCCGGCGCCGGGGACGCGCGTGCGCCGCAGCACGGTGCCCTGCTGCGTCAGCCAGACGGCGCCGTTGCGCAGCGCGACCGTGCAGGGAAGCCGGAGGTCGTCCATGACGGGCTCGGAGCGGTCGAAAATGCCGTCTCCGTCCGTGTCGATGAGTCGATCGAGCCGGTCGGGAGTCGGTTTGACCCAGCGCGGCATGCTGCGGCGGCTGCCGTCCCGGTAGACGACCTCCCGCGGGAGAATCTCCGCTCCGCTGCCGACCCACCGCAGGACGAGGAGGGAGCCGTCATCATCGAACCGCATCCCCATGGGGTTCACGACGAGCGGCTCGGATGCGACGACCTCGACGCGCAGCCCATCCAGCGACTTGTAGCCGGCCAGCGCCGGGTCTTGCGCCCCGAGGTCCACATCCTGCGCCCAGGACGGGGTCGGTATCGGAGCGGAAGTGTCCTGGAGGAGCTCGACGGGATCCTCGGCACGCATCGCGGTTCCGCACGCGAGCAGGATCCACAAGCTGCCGATGCCTGCGAGGGGGCGCCGGGTCACGATGGCAGTTTCCACGAGGCGGGGCATCCTCACCGCAGCGTCGCGGCCGATGCAAGGTGAAACGGCGCGGGCGGAACTCCCCGCGTCTCCGAGCTCGCACGGCGCCACCGAACTGCAGCGCGAGCCGCCGGGTCTTGCGACGCCGCCGTGGATACCGTAGCGTTCACGCAGCGGACGAGCCGCTGCCTCTTTGCCATCGCTTCGGAGAGCCCTGAATCGCAGATGTCTCTTAGTTACGAGCAGTCCGGTGTCGACTACGACGTGCTCGATGCGTTCAAGCGGGCCTGCCAGCGCGCCGCCGCGACCACAAGCGGTGCGCTGGCGTCTCACGGCTTCGCCGAGCTGCCCGCAGTGCGCGGTGAGAGCGCGTACGTCGTCGAGGGCGCGTGGGGCGGCCTCGCGCACGTCGAGGAGGGCCTCGGGACGAAAAACCTCGTTGCCGACGCCATGCTCCGCCTCACGGGCCGCAGCTTCTACCGGAGCATCGGCGTCGACACGGTCGCGACGATCGTGAACGACCTCGTCACGTGCGGCGCTCTGCCCGTAAGCGTCGCGATGCACGCCGCCGTCGGCGACGCGCGGTGGTTCTCCCATGTGCAGCGGGCGCAGGACTTGGCCGAAGGCTTCGCGGACGGCTGCCGCCTCGCGAACGCGGCCTGGGGAGGTGGCGAGACGCCCGCGCTGAAAGGCATCGTCGAGCCCGAGGCGATCGTCCTCGCGGGATCCGCGGTGGGGACGATCCAGCCGCGATCGAACCGCATCGCAGGCGACGTCCGCGACTGCGACGCGATCGTTTTTCTGCCGAGCTCCGGCGTCCAGACCAATGGGCTCACCCTTTGCCGCTCGCTCGCCGACCGTCTGGCGCAGGGCTATCTGACGCCCATCGCGGACGGCCGCGGCTACGGCGAAGCGCTGCTCGATCCGTCCGTGATCTACGTGCGCTTCGTCGCGGCGTGCCAGGCGGCGGGGCTCAAGCTCCACTACGCCGTGCACGTGACGGGACACGGTTGGCGGAAGCTCCTCCGGCTCGACGCTCCCTTCGTCTATCGGATCTCGACCGTCCGGGAGCCGCAGCCCGTGTTCCGGTTCATCCAGAAAGAGGCCGGCCTCGACGCGCGCGAGGCCTACGCGACGTTCAACATGGGCGTCGGGTTCGCCGTCTACGTCGCCGCCACTGACGCGGACCGCTGCGTCGCGCTCGCCAAATCAGCCGGCCACGACGCCTGGATCGCCGGAGAAATTCGCAGAGAAGGCGATCGGAGGGCCGTCGAGGTGCCGTCGCTGGGGCTCACCTACGGCGCGGAGACGCTCCAGCTTCGATGATGACCTCGATACCACCGAGTCCGCCGGCCCTTCACGGGGCGACATCGAGGGCGATGCCGGCAGCGCCGCGACGCTTCGACCTGTGACTCTTCGACCCAGTGCGCTCATCGCGGACCTGATCCGCGTCTCGCAGGAGCTGCTCCTCGAGGAGAAGTGGCTCCTCGCCCCAACGCTCCGCGCGGGTGCCCAGTGGCTCGACCAGGTCGCGCTCTCCGGCCAGCCGGCCGTGAACTTCCGCGTGAAGACGCTGAAAAGCCTCGCGCTCGAGCTGGCGGCACCGGAGCTGGCGGCGGCGAAGCTGACTCCACTCAACGAGCGGGGAGCAGCGCTTCTCGTCCTCCGCATTCTCGAAGAGCTGCGGCCCGAGCTCGGCTACCTCGCCGGCGTCGAGCCGAGCTTGCGGACCGCGAGGACGGTGCTGCGATCGATCCAGGGCCTCCGACTCGCGGGGCTTGCGCCCGCGGACCTCGCTGCCGCGAGCTTCGAAGCTGCCTCGAAAGGCGAGGACGTCCGGCGGATCCTCGAGGCTTACGGCCGAGAGACGCGGCGGCTGCGGCTGGCGGACGCGAGCACGATTCTCGACCTCGCCGCGAAGCGCCTCGGACGCGAGCCGGGCGCGCTGCCGGCGGGGGCTCGCGTGCTCCTGCCTCCGAGGTTCATGGCTCGGGGTCTCGAGAAAAATCTCGTGGAGGCGATCCCCGCCAGCCGGCGCATCCAGCTCGCGGGAGACGAGCCGGCGGGTCCTCCGGGCGGACTTGAGGGCAGGGTCGACATTTTCCACGCCGTGGGCGAGGTCAACGAGGTTCGCGAGGCGCTGCGCCGAATCCACGAGCGAGGCCTGCCGTTCGACCAGGTGGAGATCCTGCACACGGATGCCGCGACGTACGTGCCGCTCCTTTACGAAGTGACGCTGGGCATCGCCGCGGGAGCTGGGCTGGGGGCACCGGAAGAGGAAATTACCGAGGGTAGAGCCGCAAAATCGACGTCGTTGCCCCCCGTCGAGGCTCCCATCACCATCGCCGAAGGCCTCCCCTGCCGTTATTTTCGCCCGGGCCGCGCGCTGGCGGCGTGGGTAGCGTGGATCCGCGGAGGATTTCCCCAGAGCACGCTCGTGCCTGCAATCCGCGAGGGCCTCTTCGAAGGGGACGTCCCAGAGCAGCGTCTCGCGTCCGCGCTCCGCTCAGTCGCCATCGGCTCGGGACGCAGCAGATACCTGGAGAACATCGACAAGCGCATCCGGTCCCTCGAGCGGATCGCACGCGGAGAGGGCGGAGAGGCTCTTCGGGACGCCTGGGATGAGGTCGATGTTTCCGGCGCCGTGGACGACCGCGACGCGCTCCCCGACGTCAAGGGCGATGCGTCGAAAAGCCTGGCCGAGCTACGCGCGATGCGGGAAACCGTGGCGGATTTGATCGCGAGCGCTCCGCGCGATGGAGCGGAAGCCGGTGAAGTCCTCTGCGCGGCAGGAAAACTCGTCGCGACGAAGGCGAGAGTCGCCAGCGAGGCGGACGGCTACGCGCGGAAAAAGCTCGTGGAAGAGATCGAGGACATGGCGAGGTGGATCGAGACGGCGGGCGCCGGTGTGGCCGGCGCTGCGCGACTCGACGTCTGGGACTGGCTGGCCAAGCTGCCCGCGGAGGCGAGCGTCCTCGGCAGCGGGCCGCGGCCGGGCCGCCTGCACGCGGCGCACTGGCGCTCGGGCGGGCATAGCGGGCGGCCGCTCACTTTTCTGATCGGGCTGGACGATACGCGCTTCCCCGCGAGCGGAGGGCAGGATCCGCTGCTCCTCGACGCCGAGCGGAATAAGATTTCCGCGGAACTTCCGACCGCCGCGAGCCGCTCCGACCGAGAGAGCCTCGAGCTCGCCAGCGTGCTCGCGGGTCTCCGCGGCGAAGTCGTGCTCGGCTTCTCGTCGCGGAGCCTCGCCGACAATGCGGAGACGTTTCCGAGTCCATTCGTCCTGGCGTCGCATCGAGCCCGATCGGGCCGCAGCGGCGACGACCTGAGCGACCTCCTCCGCGCGCTGGGCCCACCGGCGTCGTTCGCGCCGGCGAGCGCCGCTGCCGCCCTCGACGAGACGGAGTGGTGGCTCTGGCGATTCTGCGGCCCGGACGTGATCGAGAACGCGGAAGAGCTGGTCGCCCTCCGATTTCCGCATCTGGCGCGCGGCCGCCGCGCGGGGTTAGAGCGCGCCTCCGAGGTGTTCACGGAGTTCGACGGGCGCGTCCCGGCGGCGGGGAAAGCGCTCGATCCAACGAGCCGAGAGGCGCGCGCGCTGTCCGCGAGCCAGCTCGAGACCGCAGGCGAATGCTGCCGGAAATACTTTTTCAAGTACGCGCTCGGGCTCGAAAAACCGGCGGATCTCGCTCCCGACCCCGACGTGTGGCTCGATCCGCTCCAGCGCGGCAAGCTCCTGCACGTCGTTTTCGAAGAGTTCGTGGCCGGCCTCGTGCGTTCGGGCGAGCCGCCCCGCCGCGACGCGCACGCGGAGCGCCTCCAGAAAATCCTCGATCGGCGCGTGGAAGCCTGGAGAGAGATCCTGCCGCCCCCCAACGAGATCTCATTCCGCCGGGAGGTGCGCGAGCTCAAGCAGATCGTCTCGATTTTCCTCACCGAGGAGGAAGCGTACGCACGCGACGTGAACGCCGCGCCCGTCTACCTCGAAGCCTCGCTCGGCCTCCCCTCGCGGCGCCCTGGTACCGACATCGATACGCCGGAACCGCTCACTTTCATGACGCCGGAAGGCGAGATCCGCGTGCGAGGCCGCGTCGACCGCATCGATCGACTCGGACCGGCCGGGAAAGATGCGGCCGGAGCCCCCCCGACTTTCGCCATCTGGGACTACAAAACAGGCAGCCAGAGGAAGTACGCGTCCGCCGGCGTCCTCGGCTCCGGCCTTGTGCTCCAGCCCGCCCTCTACGCGGCCATCGTCCAGAAGCGCCTCCGTAACGTCGTGTCTCCCGCGGCGCGGGTCGCCTCTTTCGGCTTTTTCTTCACGAGCGCGCGAGAGCTCGGCGTGCGCCGGAGCTGGACCGCGGAGGAGCTCGAGAAGAGCCGCGCTGCCGTCGGCCGGCTTTGCGGCCTCATCCGGAGTGGAGCTTTCCTCGCCACGACGCAGACGGAAGAGCGCTGCCGGTTCTGCGACTACAAGAAAGTATGCGGTGACGTGTCCGAAGCCGGTAAGCAGAGCGGGCGGAAAATCGCCAACGATGCCGAGCCGCTCCTCGCGCCGATGCGCAAGCAGAGCCCGGAGACCGGTCGGAGCTCGGCGGCGGAGGACGACGGATGAGGGCACCTCGCACGAAGAAAGCCTCCGCGGCGCACGATCGAGCTCCCGATCAGGAAGCTCGCGACGCCATCCGCGATGATCTGGGCACGACGCTCCTTGTCGAGGCGTCCGCCGGCACGGGCAAGACCACGTGCCTGGTCGCGCGAATGCTTTCGCTCGTGGCGAGTGGCGTGTGCGCCGTCGGCGAGATCGCCGCCGTCACGTTCACGCGCAAGGCCGCCGCGGAGCTCCGCTCTCGGTTCCAGGCGAGCCTCGAGCGCGCCGGGGAAAGCGATGGCCCCGAAAAAGAGCGCGTGCGCCGCGCCAGCGTGCAGGCGGCCAGTGCATTCGTGGGCACTGTCCACGCTTTCTGCGCGCGCCTCTTACGCGAGCGGCCGATCGAGGCCGACGTGGACCCCGGTTTCGAGGTCCTCGACCCCGACGTCGACCGAGCGCTCCGCGCCGAAGCGTGGCGAGAGTGCCTCGAGGACTTGACGGCGTCAGGCTCGACGCTCATCGCCGAGCTCGACAATTTCGGCCTGTCGGGGCGCGACCTCGGCGCAGCTTTTCACGACTTCGCGGAGCATCGCGACGCCGAGTGGCCGTGCCCGCGGACGGAGCTGGGCGGGACGACAGCCGCCGCCGCCGAGCTCGCGAAGTACGCGGAGCACATGGCGTCGTTGCTCCGTTCGTTCCCTGAGGTGCGCGGCACCGACGAGTTGATGTCGGCCTACGAGCGCGTGGCGCGCAAAGTGCGCCAGTCGCGCCTCGACGTCCCCGCCGAGCTCCACGACATCCTTGAAGATTTCAAGAAGCGAAAGATCGCGCAGTGCTACTGGCCCTCCGAGGGAAAGCTGACGTCGCAGCAGGTCGCGAAGCGAGAGCTGGCGCGGTGGGACGAGTTCCGCGGCGCTCACGCCGAGCCCCTCGTGCGCCGATGGCGCGAGGCGAGGTACGCGGTCGTGCTGCGCGTTTTCCGCGAGGCTCTCGAAGTCTACGATCGCCGGCGGCGCGCTCTCGGCGCGCTCAACCATCAGGACCTGCTCGG
>Ga0111539_10011410_pt1 | contig 11153 bp, 8 predicted proteins | sample RhiMethybrSRZTD1_FD_79667 | JGI IMG/M metagenome (GOLD analysis project Ga0111539, IMG submission 79667) | Populus rhizosphere microbial communities from Tennessee, USA - Rhizosphere MetaG P. TD hybrid SRZTD1 (version 2) (version 2) | ecosystem: Host-associated > Plants > Roots > Rhizosphere >... | reverse complement strand
TCCGCCCAGTTCCTTCAGCATCTTGGTGGAGATCGAGGCCGAGTGGAACGCCGGCATGATCAGCACGTTGGCGGTGTCGGAGAGGCGGCAGAACGGGTACTGCTTCATGGCCTCGCGGTTGAGCGCCACGTCGGCGGCCATGTCGCCGTCGTACTCGAAATCGACCTGGCGCTTATCCAGGATCGAGACCGCCTCGCGCACGCGGTCGGAGCGCTCGCCGCGCGGCTGGCCGAACGTCGAATAGGCGAGGAAGGCGACGCGAGGCTCCATGCCGAGCCGGCGCGCGACACCCACTGCCTCCTCGGCGATGTCGGCCAGCTGCTCGGAGTTCGGCATGTCGTGCACGGCGACGTCGGCGACCAGCACGGCGCGGCCGCGGCTCAGCGCGATCGATACGCCGATCACGCGCCGGCGGGACCTGGCATCCAGGACGCGGCGCACGTCCTCGTAGGCCGTAGTCCAGTTGCGGGTGACGCCGGTAACCATGCCGTCGGCGTGTCCCATCGCCACCATGCAGGCGGCGAACACATTGCGGTCGTTGTTGATGAGACGCTGACAGTCGCGCAGCAGGTAACCCTTGCGCTGCAGGCGGCGATAGAGGAACTCGGCGTACTCGTGGCGCCGCTCGGCCAGGCTGGTGTCGTGCATCTCGATCACGTCGGTGAGCCCGACGCCGGCGGTGGCGAACGCCTCGCGGATCGGGGCGTGGCGGCCGATCAGGATGGGCCGGCCGAGGCCGGCGTTGTGGAAGGCGTTTGCGGCGCGGGCGATCTGCGGCTGCTCGCCCTCGGCAAAGACGATGCGCTTGGGGGCATGGCGCACCTGCGAGAAGATGCTGTGCAGCCAGCCGGCGACGGGATCGAGCCGGCCGGAGAGTTGGGCCACATAGCCCTCCATGTCGACGATCGGACGGCGCGCCACGCCGCTTTCCATCGCCGCCTTGGCGACGGCCGGCGACACGTGACTAATGAGGCGCGGGTCGAACGGCGCGGGAATGATGTAGTCGGGACCGTATTTCACCTGCCGGCCGAGGAAGGCGGCAGCCACCTGGTCCGGCACGTCTTCACGCGCCAGCTCCGCCAGCGCCTTGGCGGCGGCGATCTTCATGGCTTCGTTGATGGTCGAGGCTTGCACATCGAGGGCGCCGCGGAAGATGAAGGGGAAGCCCAGCACATTGTTGATCTGGTTGGGGTAGTCCGACCGCCCGGTGGCAACGATGGCATCGGGGCGCACCTCGGCGACCTCCTCCGGGGTGATCTCGGGATCGGGGTTGGCCATGGCGAAGATGATGGGCTTATCCGCCATCGACTTGACCATCGCTTGCGTCACGGCGCCCGCCGCCGAGAGGCCGAAGAAGGCGTCCGCACCCTCCAGCGCATCGGCCAGCGACCGCGCCTTGGTCTTGGCGGCATAGGCCGACTTCCACTGATTCATGCCTTCGGTGCGGCCCTGGTAGATGACGCCCTTGGTGTCGCAGAAGATCACATTCTTGCGCGGCATGCCCATGGCGGTGAGCAGCTCGAGGCAAGCGATGCCTGCCGCGCCGGCGCCGTTGACGACGAGCTTGAAGGTCTTCAGATCGCGCCCCGTCAGCTCGAGCGCATTGAGGAGGCCGGCGGCGGCGATGATGGCGGTGCCGTGCTGGTCGTCGTGGAAAACGGGGATGTCGAGCAGCTCCTTGAGCTTCTCCTCGATGATGAAGCAGTCGGGCGCCTTGATGTCCTCGAGGTTGATGCCGCCGAAGCTGGGCCCCAGGTAGCGCACGCAATTGATGACGGCATCGACGTCCGGGGTGTCGACCAGCACGTCGATGGCGTCGATGTCGGCGAAGCGCTTGAAGAGCGCGCCCTTGCCTTCCATGACGGGCTTGGCCGCCTGCGCGCCGAGGTTGCCGAGCCCTAGGATCGCCGTCCCGTTGGAGACGACCGCCACCAGATTGCCCTTGTTGGTGTAGTCGTAGGCGAGCTGCCGATCGGCGGCGATGGCCAGCACCGGCACGGCCACGCCCGGCGAGTACGCAAGCGACAGATCGCGCTGGGTGGTGAGCGGCTTGGTCGGGGTGATCTCGAGCTTGCCGGGCTTGCCCTGGCTGTGGAATTGCAACGCTTCCTGATCGGTGAAGCGCGCGGCGGCAAACTTGATGCTCATGGACGGTCCGGCTTCCCCCGCTCAGGTGGTACAACGAGGTCACGATAGGGCCGGGGCAGAGGCGGCACAACTGGCGCGCGACGTTCGCCGAGCCCCGCCGGACGGTTTCACCTTCCCCGCACGAGAAATCGTGCGTGCGGACCCCTCCTGCACAGGACGCCGCCGCGTCCTGGATCGGCGATTCCAGAGGCTTGAATGCGCAGATCGAGTTCCGCGGGGAAAGCTTTTTTGCTAGCGTTGCCAGTTGCAGGGCTCGAGGGGAGGGGGGCGTGGACAGCCGCCTGGTGTTGCCCGCCAATACCATTCTCGACGGCGGCTACCGCGTCATGCGTGTGGTCGGCGCGGGCGGATTTGGCATCACCTACGAGGCCGAGGACCTCAGCCTCGGCACCACGGTCGCCATCAAGGAATATTACCCGCTCGACTTCGGCGACCGTGACGAGAGCCTGAGCGTGCGGCCCAAGTCGGAGCGGCACGAGCGCCCCTTCCAATGGGGCCGCACCAACTTCCTGCAGGAGGCACGCACGCTGGCGCGCTTCGAGCACCCCAGCATCGTGCGGGTGATGCGCGTGCTGGAGGCCAACTCCACCGCCTACATGGTGATGCGCTTCGAGCTGGGCCTGAGCTTCGAGGCATGGCTGAGGAGTCTCAGCCGCCCCCCGACGCAGGCGGAGCTGGACTTCGTGACGGCGCGCCTGCTCGACGCATTGGCGACGATGCACGCCGCCGACTTCCTGCATCGCGACATCGCCCCCGACAACATCGTGATCCGCGCCGACGGCACGCCGGTGCTGCTCGACTTCGGCGCCGCGCGCCGGGCCGTCGCCGAGATGAGCCGCTCGCTCACCGGCATCGTCAAGGCCGGCTACTCACCGCACGAGCAATACTCCTCCGACGGCCGCCTGCAGGGACCGTGGTCCGACATCTACGCGCTGGGCGGGACTCTCTACCGCGCCGTCGCCGGCAAGGCGCCCGAGGAAGCGACGCTGCGCTTCGATGAGGACCGCATGGTCTCGGCGGCCGAGGCCGGGAAGGGCAGGTACCGGCCCTCCTTCCTTGCGGCGATCGACGCCTGCCTCAGGGTCAGGCACGCGGAGCGGCCGCAGTCGGTGGCCCAGTTGCGGCCGATGCTGCTGGGGATCCAACCGCTGCGCGAGAGCGGCGGGGCGGTCGCCGCGACGAGAGAGATGCCGCGCGATCCGGGTTTCGCGCGCGGCCGCCGCCGCAAGGCGCGCTGGCCCGCGGTCGCCGTGCTGGCGGCGATGCTGGCAGGAGCCTACGGCGCCTACGAGTACGGACGCTGGAGCGCATCAGAGGCGGCAAGATCGGGCCTGCAGGCCACCGATGCACAGGACGTCGCGCGGCGGCAGCGGGTAGCCGAGGCGGCGGATGCGCGTCAGCGCCAGATCGAGGTCGACGAGGCAAGCCGGCGCAAGGAGATCGCCGATGCGGCCGAGGCCGAGGTGCGCCGCCAGAGCGAGGCGCAAGCCGATGAGAAACGCCGCATAGCCGCCCTCGAGGAAGCCCAGCGCAAGGAAGACGCCGCAGCGGAGGAGAAGCTTAGAGAGGAGCGCCGCATCGCGGCTCTCGAGGCGGCGCGTGGCGCCGAAGAGAAGCGCAAGGAGGAGGAGCGCCTGCGTCTGGCCACGCTACCCGACGATGCCGCACGGGCCGAATACGTGCGGCGCGTTCAAGCGGTTCTCAGGAAGGGCCGGTGCTACGAGGGCGCCGGCAACGAGTGGAGCGCCGACATCCAGAAAGCGACCGACCGCTTGGTCGCGGACGCCGGCAAGCAGGGCCAAGCCAGGCCAGGCCGGATCGAGCTCGCCAAGGCCAGCGTCGGAGATCTAGATACTTGGCTCGCGGCTGCGGAGGCCATCAAAGGTGGCGTTTGCGCGCCGGCGCCTGCACCGCCCCAGAAGCAGCAGAAGGCGCAAGCGCCGCGCGAAGCGGAAGCGGAGACTGCGAGGCCGGCCAATCGGTCCTCGGAATCCGACCGGCCGGGACGCGGCGGCAATTGCCAGGGCTGGATGTTCTACAACACCTCCTGCACCGACGGGGCCGGCCGCCGATGCACGCAGACCCCAGGCGGCCGCGTCTGCCAGTGAGCCGGCGCATCTCCCGCAGATCGATAAACTCTTCGACTGTGAGCCCGGCTTGATCGATGATCGCGCGCAGCGTGCCACGCGGGATGTCCTTGCCTTTGTGTACAGGGACGGTTGTCTGGCGGGTGGGGTCGATGTCGTGAACGAGGCGGTAGTGGCCGCCGCTCGTGCGCACGATGGAAAAGCCTGCTCGCTGCAGCGCGCGAATCACGTCCCGGGCTTTGACGGACGGCAATCGCCGGGCGTTCATGCCGCCACTGAAACGCTCACTGCATGCACGATCACACCGCCGCTTCCCGGGTCGCTCTCGGGGATGTCCTCGCCACGCTCCGATCGACTGAGCAAGCAGAGTTCGATCGCCTCTTTGGCCATCGCCAGCGCTTCGCTCTCGTCCTCGCCGTAACTGACGATCTCGGGGAGCGCCGGCACGCGTACGGTGAAGCCTCCCTCGGGCTCCGGGCGCAAGACGACGGTATAAGTTCTGGCTTGAGCGGTCACGACGCTGGTCCCATCCGTTCGAGGAGCGATGGTAGGGTGCAGAGATCGACTGTCAACTCACAGATATGCCGACAGCAAAGCGCTGACGGCGCACCCGCGGTTTCCTGCCGAGGCGGGAAAGGCTATGCCTTGCCGGGGCAATGGCCGAGGGGCGGTGAGTGGCGCAAGGCGGAAAGAAGCGCAAGAGGCGCGGGGGCGCAACCTCTGCGAATGAACCTGCATCGCTGGCGCAATCCGCCGCTGCCCAGTCGCGCGCGGACAATCCGCCGCCCGGCGTCACGCCGTCGATGGCGCAGTTCCTGGAGATCAAGGCCGCCAATCCGGACTGCATGCTCTTTTACCGCATGGGCGATTTCTACGAGCTGTTCTTCGAGGACGCGGTGGCGGCCGCGCAGGCGCTGGGCATCGTGCTCACCAAGCGCGGCAAGCACCTTGGCGAGGACATCCCCATGTGCGGCGTGCCGATCCATCGCGCCGACGAGTACCTGCAGCGGTTGATCAAGCAGGGCTTCCGGGTCGCGGTGTGCGAGCAGCTAGAGGACCCGGCGGAGGCGAGGAAGCGGGGCGCCAAGGCGGTGGTGCGGCGCGACGTGGTACGCCTCGTCACGCCCGGTACCCTGACCGAGGACAGCCTGCTCGACGCCAAGTCGCGCAACTACCTGACTGCCGTGTTCGACGGCCCCAAGGCAGGCCGCGGCCAGGCCGACTCGCTGGCGCTGGCCTCGATCGACATCTCGACCGGAGAGTTCGAGGTGGGCGAGGTGCCGGCGGCCGACTTTCCCGGCGAGATCGTGCGCCTGTCTCCGAGCGAGGTGATCGCCGGCGACCGGGTGTTGGCCGACGCGCAGGTGCGGCAATGGGTCGGCATTGCCGGGGCAGCGGCAACGCCGGTGGCCGGCGCCTCGTTCGACAGCCTGGCCGGCGAGCGGCTGTTGAAGGCGCAGCTGGGCGTCGCCGATCTCGCCGCCTTCGGCGAGTTCTCGCGCGCCGAACTCGCCGCCATCGGCGCCCTCCTCAAATATGTCGAGCTGACGCAGATCGGCCGCCGCCCGGCTCTCAGGCCGCCGCGCAAGACAGGGCCCGGCAATCGCCTTGTCATCGACGCGCCCAGCCGCGCAAGCCTGGAGCTGCTGCGCTCGCTCGGCGGGCAGAGGCACGGCAGCCTGCTCGCCGCCATCGACCGTACCGTCACCGGTCCGGGCGCGCGCGAGCTGGCCGCCCGGCTCGCCGGTCCCTTGCGCGACCCGCAGGCGATCGCCGCACGGCTCGATGCCGTGGGTTTCTTGCGCGAGAACGAAACCTTGCGCGAGGACCTGCGCGGCCTCATGCGCACCGCACCCGATATCGCCCGTGCCGTATCCCGGCTCGCCCTGCAGCGCGGCGAGCCGCGGGATCTAGCCGCCGTGCGCGATGGGCTGACGACGGCGGGCACCTGTGCCGGCCTGCTGCGGACACGGGCCGGTGGCATCGGCCTGCCGGATGCATTGGCCGCCATCGTCCTGCGCCTGACGGGCTGCGCGGGCCAGCTACAGGCGCTGCTGGCGCGCGCCCTGGTCGATGCGCCGGCGCAACCGCGGCGCGACGGCGGCTTCGTGCGCGCCGGCCACCGCCCCGACCTCGACGAGGCGCGTAGCCTTCGCGACGACAGCCGCAAGGTGATGGCCGCGCTCGAGGCCAGGTACCTGGAGGAGACCGGCATCAAGTCGCTGAAGGTGCGGCACAACAACATCCTGGGCTACTACATCGAGGTACCCGCGGGCGCGGCAAGGCCGCTGATGAGCGAGCCGCTGTCGGCGTCCTTCCGGCATCGCCAGACCATGGCCGGCGCCGTCCGCTTCACCACGCCGGAGCTTGCCGACACCGAGAGCCGCATCGTCGCGGCGGCCGAGCGCACGCTCAGCCTCGAGCAGGAGGTGTTTGCCGAGCTCTCCGCCGCCATAGCGGCCGAGGAGCAGGCGCTGGGCCAACTGGCGGCGGCCTTGGCCGAACTCGATTGCGAAGGGGGATTGGCTGAGCTCGCCGCCGAGCAGACCTATGTGCGGCCGGTGGTCGACGACAGCGCCACCTTCGAGATCCGCGGCGGCCGACACCCCGTGGTGGAGCAGGCGCTGCAGGCCGCCAAGGCCGGGGCCTTCATCGGCAACGATTGCGTGCTCGCCGCCGCCCGTCCGGATACCACCGCAGGCTTCGACGAGATGACGGAGGCGCGCATCTGGCTGGTCACCGGACCCAATATGGCCGGCAAGTCCACTTTTCTGCGCCAGAACGCGCTCATCGCCTTGCTGGCGCAGATGGGCGCCTTCGTGCCGGCCACCTCGGCTCACATCGGCATCGTCGACCGGCTGTTCTCGCGCGTCGGCGCCGCCGATGACCTGGCCCGCGGGCGCTCCACCTTCATGGTCGAGATGGTCGAGACCGCCGCGATCCTCAACCAGGCCACGGCGCGCTCCCTCGTCATCCTCGACGAGATCGGCCGCGGCACGGCCACCTTCGACGGACTCTCCATCGCCTGGGCGGTCGTCGAATACCTGCACGAGATCAGCCAGTGCCGCGCGCTGTTTGCCACGCACTACCACGAGCTCACCGCGCTCGCCGGACGGCTCGCGCAGGTTGCCAACGTGACGATGGACGTGCGCGAGTGGCGCGAGGACATCGTCTTCCTGCACAAGGTGAAGCCCGGCGCCGCCGACCGCAGCTACGGCATCCAGGTCGCCAGGCTCGCCGGCCTGCCCAAGTCGGTGACGGCCAGGGCCGCCGAGGTTCTCGTTCTGCTGGAGAAGAGCGAGGGCAAGGCCCCCGACGGCGAGGCTCTCCTCGGCGACCTGCCCTTGTTCGCCGCGCGCCCCAAGTCGCACGTTCCCGCTGCGTCCGGCCCGTCTCCCGCCCAGGAGGCCCTCGCCGCCATCAACCCCGACGAGCTGACGCCAAAGGCGGCGCTGGAGGCGCTCTACCGGTTGAAGGATTTGGAGGGTAAGGATCGCGGGTGAGCAAGACAGCTAGGCGCGGACCGAAGAAGGAGCTGAAGCACGATTGGAGCCGCGTTGACGCCATGACCGACGAAGAGAGGCATGCGGCAGCGATGGCGGACCCTGATGCGAGGCCGATGACAGACGCGGAATGGGCCCGCGCACGCCGTGTCCCTCGGGTCAGTATCATCCGCCGCGCGTTCCGTCTCAGCCAGGAGGAATTCGCCGCGCGGTTCCACATCCCCATCGGCACGCTGCGCGACTGGGAGCAGGGCCGCAAGGAGCCGGACGCTGCCGCCAAGGCCTACCTGCGGGTCATCGCCAGTGAGCCCGAGACGGTGCGCAAGGCGCTGTTGCCGCGGCCGCGGCCCGGCGCCATGAAGCGCAAACGGGAGGCAGGAGACGTCGCCCGACGTTAGCGGCCCCTTTGCGTGGTGACGCCGCCGCTGCGCCAGATCTTGCCGGACTTGCAGCGACGGCAGACGCGCTCGCCGGACCATTCACTTTGAAACGGCGTCTTGCAGACGAGACACGGCCTGGTCTTGGGCTCGGTGTGTCGCTCCGGTTCCGGCTTTGTGTGGTCGTATGTCACGACGTCCTCGCTTCAGGCCACGGAGGCATCACATGCGTCCGATGCGATAGTAGCATACTAACAAGACCGCGACGGAACCCCGTCGCGGTCTGGATTTCTGCCCACTACAACAAACGTTCAGAACGTGGGCTTGAACGACTTGGCAGTGGCGGCTTGCGCCTTCTCGAACAGGTGCTGCGTGGCGCGCGCCGACAGATCGAAGAATTCCTTGGTCTGCTCGCTCGCCTGCGCGGTCAGCTTCTGCACGAACTCGCCCTGCAGCTTGGCGATCTCGGGCAGCGACTTGGCGGTGGCCATCGCTTGGGCCGCGGTGAACGCAGCCTCGGCATTGGCCGTTAGGTTCTGCACGATCTTCTCGTTGAGCAGCTTCGTGCTACCCCACGCCGTGTCGGCGATCTCGGTCATGACCTTGGCGCCATCCTGGGCAGCGGCCGCAGTCTTGGCGTAGAATTCCTTGGAGGCCGCGACGCCCTGCTGGGCAATGGCCTGCACGTTCTCCGGAACGCGCGCGTCCTTGAAGAGCTTCTCGGCTTGGTCGAAGGCTTGCTTTCCGAACTGCTGGTTCACGGTGCTATCCATTGGTTGGCGGGCTGCGATGACGCCTCAGTGGGCGGCTGCGCTATATATGGGCACTCCGTTGTGCATCGCAACATAAATTGGTGCGACGCGACATCACGTTTGCGTGATAATCCGCTGATGGGGCGTGAGGCGTCGTTGCCATCGGCGATGGCCCGGAGACACTTGCTTGGGCAACCCCCGCTGAGCGCATGGAAGCCGGTACATGATCGTGATCACGCGGAATGGAAGAGCGACCGTAGTCACGGGATGGCGGGCATGCCTTGCGAGCGTCGCCGTCTTGGTCGCGGCGGTGGTGTTTCTTTTCGTCATCGCCTTCGTCGTGCTGGGTGTGGCCATCACCGTCGGCGCCGTGCTGCTGATCGTGGTGCCTATCGCGGCAGGCGTGGCGATACTGGCCTCGCTATTTCGGTCGCCTCGAACATGATGCGCGAGATGACGGCTCTTTCAGGGGATCGATGAATGGACGAGACAGCGATCGACCGTGCGGCGATGGGACGGCTGGCGAAGGCGTTAGCGTTCGTCTGCGGTGCTGACCATCCCACGACCGTTGCCCTGAAGACGGCCGCCGAAACCGGTAGCGAGCGCGACATCAAGACAGCTCGGACGCTGTTCCTGCGATTGAAGCAGAGCAATCGACGGGCGGCGCTGTCGATGCTCGAGGAGTGATCCTGCTGCCACTGCGGCCCGCGCTCCAGGCTCAGTGGTGTCGCCACGGCTTGCGGGGCGCCGCGGTGCCGCCCTTGGCGCGCCTGTCGAGTTCGGTCGCCAGCGCGATGAGCCGTTGAATGAGCGGACGGATTTCCGGGACGATGGCCTTGAGACGCACGACCTCGGCGCGCTCGGCGCCGGTGATCGTCTCCTTCAGCCAGCGTTCGAGCTGGCGCGAATGCGCGGCCAGAAGATCGAGGGCGTCCTTTGCCTCCTGAAGGGTGAAGGCGACAAGCGACGGGGGAAGCGTCGCAGCCGGATCGGCCAAGAGCTTCTTGATGCGGGAGATGTCGGCCTTGAGGATGCCTTCGGCACCGTCGATGAGGTCGCGGATCTCTGGCAGAGCGGAGATGGGCAAAGACGGTGAGCGCATGGGTGCCCCGCTTGGGTATTGCGTATGAGTATAGCGCATGAGCCGTCGATCGACCGTGCAGCAATTCATGACCCTTCCCTATGCTCTCAAGCGCGAGCCGCCTCGTCGTCGCTTGGGATGGTGGCAAACCCACTACCGGCACACCCACTGCCTGGTGCGCAGGGCAAGGTGATCGCGCGGGCGACCTGCGTTGGCAGCGCCGCACAAGGCGGCTATGAATGCCTCGACCTGGGCTCGGCCGACTGACGCCGCGGCCCAGCGCTCCGGAAGTCAATGGACAAGAGCATCGCCAGCAGCGCGCCTTACTTCGATGCCGGCGAAGTCGGCCGCGAGCTGGTGCGCTGCGTCGAGGCGCAGGGCGGCGCCGCTCAGGAGGCGCGGCCGGCGGTGCTGGAGCGGCTCAAGGAGCTGTTGCGCACTGCGCGTGCGGAAGCCGCCCGGCAGCTCGACGCCGACGGCAAGGGGCGCCGCTGCGCCCAGGGCCTGGCGGCGTTCCAGGACGAGCTCATCCGTCTCGTCTACGACTATACGGTTGGCCACGTCTATCGCGCCACCAACCCATCCGCCGCCGAGCGCATGGCCGTCGTCGCCACCGGCGGCTACGGCCGCGGTCTGCTCGCCCCATTCTCCGACGTCGATCTCCTGTTCGTGCTGCCCTACAAGCAGACGCCGTGGGGCGAGAGCGTGGTGGAGTACATGCTCTACCTGCTCTGGGACCTGGGGCTCAAGGTCGGGCATGCAACCCGCACCGTCGATCAGTCGCTGAAGCTCGCCCGCGCCGACATGACGATCCGTACGGCGCTCATCGACTCGCGCCTAATCCACGGCGAGGAGCCGCTGTTCCGCGAGCTGATGCAGCGCTTCCAGCGCGAGGTCGTCAATGGCACGGCGCGCCAGTTCGTGGAGGCCAAGCTCGCCGAGCGCGACGAGCGCCACCGGCGCGCCGGCGAATCGCGCTACCGCGTCGAGCCCAACATCAAGGACGGCAAAGGCGGCCTGCGCGATCTGCACACCCTGCATTGGCTGGCCAAATATCTCTACGGCGACGGCCTCAGCGTCGGCGCGGTGGAAGCGGCGATCTTCACCGCCGACGAATACGCCACCTTCCGCCGCTGCGAGGACTTCCTGTGGACGGTGCGCTGCAACCTACATTTCCTGGCCGGCCGCGCCGAGGAGCGCCTTAC
>Ga0111539_10011409_pt1 | contig 11153 bp, 12 predicted proteins | sample RhiMethybrSRZTD1_FD_79667 | JGI IMG/M metagenome (GOLD analysis project Ga0111539, IMG submission 79667) | Populus rhizosphere microbial communities from Tennessee, USA - Rhizosphere MetaG P. TD hybrid SRZTD1 (version 2) (version 2) | ecosystem: Host-associated > Plants > Roots > Rhizosphere >... | reverse complement strand
TGCGACCTCCTGGTTCGTAGCCAGACGCTCTATCCAGCTGAGCTATGGGCGCGACAGACTTTCGATCCTAGCACATACAACAGGGGCCACAAACCCGTTGGAACGGACTTGCGACCCCTGTCTTTGCGATCTGGAGGTTCCCCGACCAACGGTTTATCCCGATTGGCTTCCCTCCACTCGCGCCATCCGCGGCCCGCGGCCGTGTGCCTAGTAGGTGCGGCTCTGGATGCCCACCGTGACCGTGTACTCACCCGCGTTGTCCGGCAGGTGGTCGTCGTTCACGCTGAGATACAGCCGCCCGCTCACCGGCACCGTCACCGAGGTGCGGCCACCGATGAACATCGGCGCGTAGCCGTCGATCTTCGCGATCAACGCGCCCGCCGACTGATTCAGAATCGGCGCGTCAGGCGCCGTGCGGCCACGCACCGAGCCCGCCGGGTTGGCGAGATCGCCCTGGTCGTCGCTCATGCGAATCTGGCCGCTTGCCTGGAACGTGACGATGTCGCCGGCGCGGACGTTGAGGCCCGTGTCGGTCCACCGCACCTGCGAGTTCACCTGAATCGTGCGCGTGCCGACCGTGGTGTTCTGCGTGACGCTGCCCGGCGCGCCGCCCGCGCGATCGAACTCGGCGCGCGAGAGGATGCCGTCGCGGTTGGTGTCGCGCTGCGCGAAGCTGGCGTTCGACCAGTGCCACTCGGCGCGCTCGAGCCGGCCGTCGCGGTCGTAGTCGAGGTTGTTGAACTCGTCATACGTGTCGAGGCTGGGCTGCGAGCCGACCACTTCGTAACGGCTCAAGATGCCGTCGCGGTTGCGATCGAGGCGGCTGAACTCGGCGGCGCCGCCATACCACTCGGACCGCTCGATGCGGCCGTTGTTGTTGCGATCGATGTCGTCGAAATTATCGCTGCGCAGGTCGTCCACGCCCTGGCCGAGGAATTCCTGCAGGCTGATCGAGTCGTTGCGATTGGCGTCGACGCGGCGGAACGTCTCCATGTCGAAGTGCCACTCGTTCACGGACAGCCGGTTGTCGCGATTGTGATCGAGACTCGTGAAGTTGGCGCGCGTCCAATTCAGGTTGCGCTCGAACCGGTTCGGATCATGGTCCGCCAGATCGGTATCGCGCTGCGCGCCCATGCGCACTTCGTTACCGGACAGGCGGCCGTCGCCGTTCCAGTCGTGGACTTCGAACGAACGATCCGATCCGTTCCATTCCTGGCGCGTAATCACGCCGTCGTTGTTGCGATCCATTTCCGCGAAACGGATCCGGTTCACCGGCCGGCTCTGCGCCTCAACCGTGGTGACGACGGGCGTCGTCACCTGGCACACTGCCACAAGCGCCAGTGAAGAAAACGCCAGCACCAAAGGACGAGAAAGCATAAAGATCCCTCCACCGCCGGATAGTGCATAAGGTGTACCGGCTGATTCACTGTGGAGCTTGCGGGGAAGATCGCCGGCGTGAGGATCAAGTGGCGTCGCAGCGTGCCTACTGTGGGCGATCGCGTGCAACAAATCGGCGACGCTCAGACGTCAGCCGTAAAGGCGCCGAACGGATTCGGCGCCTCGCGGAAGCCTATTGAGGTGGTTATTTCTTCTTCGATCCGATCCGCTTCGCGATATCACTGACGACACGCTCCCAAACCTTCAGCGCGTTGTAGTAGCGCTCGGCCGCGGGCGTGTCGTTCTTGATTCCTGCGTCGAGACCGAAGTCCTTCGGCTGCGGCATCGGCGGCAGATGGACGACGACGCGATCGCTCATCGCCGCTCCGGATCGTCGGCATCGACATCGTCATCGCGCACCTTGTCTCGCTCTTCATTCTCGAGACCATCGTGCGTCTGCCTCGGCATTTGCTCGCCGGTGCGGTCCACGATATCGGCCGAGTTGGTGTCGCCCGGCTCTTCCACATTGCGGTCCTGGCGATCCTGATTTGGGTCTTGATCTGCCATAGCTCAACCTCGCGATCGGGGAGGAGCAATCCCTGTACCCATGGATTTGGTCGGGCTTTGTTCGTCGGCGTCGGTCCCGGCCGTGTCGATGTCCTGATCGCCGGCGGGGTTGGTGTCGTCCGGATCCGGCTGATGCAGCGGGCCGTTCGCGCCCTGCATGCGATCGGCGCTCGGGCTTTCAACGTCGCCCTGGGCGGCTTCGCGAGGCGGCGGTTGATCGTGGTCGGCTTCGTGCGTTGGTTCGGTACGGCGAATGGGCATGAGTCCTCCGCTCGAGGTCGAGCAAAGGAGGTGCCACGCCCCGCCTTCGCGGCGCGAAAAGTCGTTACCGCGCCAGCGTGGTCACCGGCAGTCCTTGTCGCTTCGCCGAACTGAACGGCGCGAGCGCTCCCGGATGGCCGGGCGCGGCATTTTCTTCCCAGCCGACAATGACCATGCGATCGGCCGCGCCGGTGCTGCGTTCGGTCTCGACGCGAATCGGCCGGCTCGAGGCAATCTGCACCGGTTCGGTGATCTTCCATCCGACGATCACGGCGTTGATCGGCTGCCCTGTGAACTCGCCGGGCCGCTGCGTGGTTTGCGCCTGCACGGCGGGAAACGCCGTCATGACGACGCACAGGTAGACGAGCGCGCCGGCAATGATGGTGAGGACGATCTTCGTGTAGCGATCAGTCATGACGGTCTCCTACTTTGGAATCGCAAATGCGACGAGCGCGGTGTCTTCACCGCGGCCCGTGGCGATGACAACGATCTGCCGGCCGCTTGCATCGAGGTAGGTCACGGGAGTACCGCCCGCTTCTCGAGGCAAGACGTGCCGCCACAACTCGCGGCCGTCCTTGGCGTCGAAGGCGTTCAGCGCGCTGTCGTTGCCTCCGCCGATGATCACCCCCGACTTGGTGACGATAACACCGGCGGCGCCGGCGGCGCCGAGACGCGGTGGCAAGGCCACATCCTTCAACGCCGCATTCGATCGCAGTTGCGGCGTGTCGCCGAACGGCACCTTCCACGCAATCTCGCCGCGATTGAGATCGATCGCGACGAGGTTTCCATATGGCGGTTTGAGGATCGGGATGCCCTGGATGGCGGTGGGCTGGCTGCGGTTGACGTACTCGGCGTCGACTTCATCCAGGCGGTCCTTCGCCTGGGTCGAGATGTCGAACTTCTCCATCTTGAAGATCGCCGGCTGGCGGCTGGTCTTCACGAACAAGCGGCCGGTCGCGGGATCGAACGCGCCGCCGCCCCAGTTCGCGCCGCCGATCACGCCGGGCAGGACGACGGTGCCTTGCAGCGACGGCGGCGTATAGAGCGGACCGAGACGATACTTCTTCAATTCCGCGATCGCGCGCTCCTTCAACTGCGGCGTCGCATCGAACGCATCGTCGAGGGTCACGCCCTGCGATTCAAACGCGGGCGGTTTCGTAGGGAAGGGTTGTGTCGGCCACGACGCTTCACCGGGTACGTCGCTGCGCGGGACCTGTTTTTCCTCGATCGGCCAGATCGGCCGGCCGGTCACGCGATCGAACACGAACGCGAATCCCTGCTTGGTGAGCTGCACGACGGCGTCGATGCGCTTGCCGTCCACGGTGATGGTGACCAGGTTCGGCGGCGACGCCGGATCGTAATCCCACAAGCCGTGATGGACGATCTGGTAGTGCCATTTGCGCTGGCCGGTATTGGCATCGAGGCACACGATCGATTCGGCGAACAGGTTTTGGCCGGGCCGCCGGCCGCCGTAGTAATCGTTGCTCGGCGTGCTCACGGGCATATAGAGCAGGCCGCGCTCGTCGTCGAGGCTCATTGGCGCCCACACGTTGGTGTGCCCGGTGAACTGCCACGATCCGTTATCCCACGTGTTGTTGCCGAACTCGCCGCGTTGCGGAATGGTGTGGAACGTCCACACCAGTTTTCCGGTCCGCGCGTTGAACGCGCGCACGTCGCCAGGCGGATCGTTCTTGTAGGTGAGGCGATCGCCGACGCCGTTGCCGACGATGATCAGGTCCTTGTAGATCACCGGCGGCGACGTGTTGGTGTAGTGCTTCCTGTTGATCGCCCACACCAGGCCCTCGCTCAGATCGACGATGCCGTTGGTGCCGAACGTCGGGACCGGCGTGCCGGTCTTCGCATCGAGCTGAATCAGCTTGTAGCGCGCGTTGAGAAAGATGCGCAGGCGATCGCCATCCTTCCACGCCACGACGCCGCGATGCACGTAGCCGGTGCCGTTGGGCGGCTGGCCGTCTTCATACGCCTTCGAATCGTAGCGCCACAGCTCCTTGCCGGTCGACGGCTCGAGCGCCGCCACGCCGTAGTACATCGTGCTGACGTACATCACGTTGTCGACGACGATCGGCGAGGCCTGAAACGCGCCCGGCCGCGTGCCGAACTGAGGCAGGTCTTTTTCGTTGGGCCGCCATTCCCACGCCACCTGCAGCCGATTGACGTTCGCCGGCGTGATCTGCTCGAGCGGCGAATAGTGCGCCGCGCCCTGGTCGCCGGCCGGCTGCGGCCACTGCCGGGCGGCTGTAACAACCGACAGGGTTGCGACACTCATGACTACGGCAAGGCTCTTACGCATGCGGGAATTCTAAGCCCAGGAGGGGAATCATGTTTGTGGTTCGCGAAACGTTCACATGCAAACCGGGCAAGGCGTCGCAGCTGGCGAAGTTGTTCAAGGACGTGATGTCGGACATGCCGCGCATGAAGCCGCGGGTTTCCACCGATTTCATCGGCAATTTCAACACGGTGGTGCTCGAAACCGAAGCCAACGACCTCGGCGAGTTCGAGAAAACGATGCAGGACTACATGTCGCGCCAGGACCTGCGCGACAAGATGAAGGGCTACACCGAGCTGTATCAGGCAGGGAAGCGGGAAGTGTTCAAGGTCGTGTAGAAGGCGGGTCTCAAGACCCGCCTCTACGGTCAGAAGCGCGAGGCTTTGATCCAGGTATCCGATCGCGACCAGCTCTTGGCGAAGTCGACATCGACGGCTGGATCGCTCTTGCCCTGCGCCTTCAGTGCCTGTTGCAATCCGAGCAGTGCCCACCCGTTGTGTGGGTGCTGCTCGAGATCTTTCTTGTAGACCGCCTCGGCATCGCTGAATCGCTTCGCTTCGACGAGCGCCGCGCCAAGCCAGTGTCGTGCCGGGAAGGGCAGCGGCTCGGGCTCGTCGTAATCCATTTCATCATCGAGCTTCACCGCGGTCTCGAACTTCGCGATCGCGCCGGCAACATCACCGGCCATCCGCGTGATCTCGCCATCGAGGATGTTGGCAAGCACACCGACGAGCCGCGCCGCGCTGTGGTTGCGAAACTCGACCTTCGATGTGTCGGCGACCTTCTTCACCTTTGCCAGATACGCCTTCGCAAACTCCGGCTCGCCGAGCTTCAGCTTCGCGTAGCCCTGTGAGAAGTCGTAGGCGGCGGCGGGGATTTCACGCTCGGGCCGTTTCGTCACATCGACCACTTCATCGAAGCGGCCGAAACGAATCAGCGTGAGCACCTGGTACATCGAGTCGCTGGTGCGCTTGGCGTAGTCCCTGCCGGCCTGCGTCGCGATCGCGCCCTGGCCGTCCATCGATGCGGCATACAGCAGCATGTGCAGGTTGTGATCGGGATAGATCGCGAAGCCTTCGCCGGCGTCGGCCTTCAAATCGGAATGCCACGCTTCGAGATTGGCGCGCACCGAATCGCCCCATCGGCCGACTTCATTCCACGTATGCGACGGCATGTGATTGATGTGGCTCGCGCCGGGAATGGTCTTGCCGAGATACTGCGCGCAGGCCTCGGCGAGATCGGGCCTCACCGTGGACTCGGTGGCATGCACGTACAAATGACACGCGCCCGGATGCTTCGGATCGATCTTCAGCGCCGATTCGAGCACGCCGTGCAGGCGCTTGATGTTGGGCGCGTTGACGTCGCGGGTGCCGCGGCGCGGCTCGAGGATGAAGAGCGCGTCGGCGTAGAGCGTGAGCGCGTCGAGATCGTTGGGGTATTTCGCCGCGACCTTGGCCATCGCGTCGGCGTAGGCCTGGTCCTGCTCCTTGCGCTTGTCGGCGACGAAGTCCTTCACGTAGCGGACGGCGAGCGCATCGATGAAGTCGCGCTCCTTCGGCGTCGCCTTGTCGCGCAGGCTGATCGCCTTCTGGGTTGCGGCGTACGCAAACGGCGACTGATCGGCGGACATCGGCCCGTTCAAGTACGAGCCCCACGCCCAGCCTTCACCCCAGTAGCAAATCGCGCAGTCGGGATCGCGCTTCCACGCTTCGCGGAACGAGCGGATCGCATCGATTCGCGCGAAGGCGTATTCCATCTGGAAGCCTTGATCGAAAAGAGCCTGCGCTTCCTTGTTCGTCGATGAGATCGGCCGGTGAAACGGCCCGAGGCCGGCGGTGTAGAGGGGAATCGGATCGCGGACGTACTTGGGAACTTCTCCTGGCGTGTCGAGATGACTCTCTTGGGCCCAGCTCACCGAGGAGCCGGCTATCAGACAACAGAGACAACAGATGACAAGGGGGCGCAGGCGAACGAGCATTCGATTCCTCCGGTCTTTGATTAAACACCGACTGGCGGGCCGGCCACAGGGGATTCTTCCGCGCGATGGTGAGAATACCCCGGCGCCGAAGGGCTGGATCCGGAAAACCGGCCCGAATTCACACGACGCTTCCGGCACGACTTTCGCCTCAGAGGGCGATACGGAGGAGTCCTATGCAGTCAAAACTATTCGCGGCGGCGGGCATTGCGGGTCTGTTGCTGGTGGCGCCGGCCTCGGCCGACGCGTCGTGTTGCGATCAGGCCAAGCACCAAATGAAGGCGGGCGCGCCGTGCTGCGACATGCCGTGCTGCGCGGATCACGCGGTCAAGGCGGAGCCAAAGGAAGTCGTGCTGTTGCTCCCGCTCGAAAAGGATCCGCAGTTGAACCCGGCGCCGCCGGTGCGCCAGTCGACGGAAGTCTGGTTCCAGCGTCCGGTGATGGTCGGCAGGCACATCCTGCAGGGACGCTACGTGATCGAGCATGACAACGATCGGATGGCGCGCGGCGAGCCGTGCACATACATCTACGCCTACGACGACCGGACGAAACCCGTGGTTGCCTTCCACTGCACGCACCTCGAGCGAGACCGTGCCGGCACGAACACCGCGGTGCTCGCCACGATCAGCGACGGGAGCATGCAGCAGCTCCTGGAATTCCAGTTCGCCGGCGAGGCGTCAGCGCACGGGGTGCCGAGCGGCCGGTAGTCTAGAATTGCGGCGTGCCGCACGAAGCGTTCATGCGCGCGGCCCTGGCCGAAGCGGCCAGGGCCGCCGCGCTCGATGAAGTGCCGATCGGCGCGGTGATCGTCCACGAGGGCGCGATTATCGGCGCCGGCTTCAATCAACCCATCTCGTCGCACGATCCGACCGCGCATGCGGAAATCGTGGCGCTGCGCGCCGCGGCGGCGGCGATCGGCAACTACCGCCTCACCGGCGCGACGATGTATGTGACCGTGGAACCGTGCCTGATGTGCGTCGGCGCCATGATCCACGCGCGCATTGCGCTCGTGGTGTTCGGGGCGCCGGAGCCCAAGGCCGGCGCCATTCAGTCGATGACGCGCGCACACGAGCTCGCCGGCCTCAACCATCGGCTCGAGGCCCTCGGCGGCATCCTCGAAAGCGACTGCCGCGACCTGCTGCAGGAGTTCTTCAGGGTGAAGCGGCAGTAGGAACTAGTTGCGCCGACGCGGTAGCGCGTCTCATCTCTCGAATCGCCGATCCGGAATGAGCCAGACCATCGCGACCGCGAAGTATAACGCCAGTGAAATCCACGCATTCACGAACGCCAGGCCGACCGCCGAAATGTAGATCGCCAGCGACACGTAGCCCTTCTTGTCTGATCCAATGCGCGCCGCGAAATCCGAATCGCGGCCGTGCGTCGCAATCAGCGTGCGCACGAGGATCGTGTAGGCGATCGCGTTCATCAGCAGTCCGAATCCGTAGACCGCGACCGGGATCGTCGCGAAGTGATTCTCGCCCATCCACGCCGTGGTGAACGGCGTCAGCGACAGCCAGAACAGCAGGTGCAGGTTGGCCCACAGCACCGAGCCGCGCACCTGCTTCACGGCGTGCAGCATGTGATGGTGGTTGTTCCAGTAGATGCCGATGTAGACGAAGCTGAGGACGTAGCTCAGAAACACCGGCCAGAGCGGCCCGAGCGCTTCGATGGTGGCTTCGTGCGGCGCCCTCAACTCGAGGACCATGATGGTGATGATGATGGCGATCACGCCATCGCTGAAGGCTTCGACGCGGCCTTTGCCCATGCGGCGCTAGTTTCTCATGATGGCGCGCCCTTCGACTCGATGACTCGACTTTCAGTCGAGCCATCTCGCTCAGGGCGGGCGATCCAATTTCCCACGCCCGTTGGATCCATTCCGGCGAACCCGGCCAAGTAGACACGCAAGATGTCTAAGCATTCAGCCAGTCGTCGCGAGGCACGCGCTTTGCGATCACATGCCCCGCCTGCCCTCGGAGGTGGTTATGCGTGCACGTGTTTCGGTGCTGCTCGTCCTCGTGTGCCTTGCGACAGCTTTGATGGTGGCCCAGGAGCACGGCACCATCATCGTCAAGGTGACCGATGCGGCCGGCGCCGTCATTCCCGGTGCGACGGTCACGGTCACCGGATTACAGCGACGAACGTGCACGTCAGATCAACGAGGGGACTGTCCTTTCCTCGGCATGATGCCGGGTTCGTATCGGATCGAGGTGGCGCTGACAGGCTTCGCGACCTACGTCAGGACGATCACACTCTCGTCCGGGCAGACGTTGCGGCTGTCGGTGCCGTTGAGCGTCGGCTCGCTTCAGGAAACGGTCACGGTGACGGGGGAGACACCAGTCGTCGAGACACGACGTCTCGGCAAGGTCGCCGCGTCGCCGGCGGCGCCGCCCTCGCCCAGCGCGCCCGCAGTCGGCTACTCCCCGGGCCACGTTTCCGGATACGAACCGTACTACCGCGCGCCGCGCGCGAATCGCGAATCGTACGACGATGCCGGCGACAATCCGTTCCGATCCGTCTCCGCCGATCCGCTGTCGACGTTCTCGATCGATGTTGACACCGCGTCGTACGCGAACATGCGCCGCTTCCTCAACTCGGGTTCGCTGCCGCCGACGGAAGCGATCCGCATCGAGGAGATGATCAACTACTTCCACTATTCGTATCCGCAGCCGCGTGGTGATCAGCCGTTCTCGATCACCACCGAGCTGGCGGTGGCGCCGTGGAATACGCAGCACCGGCTGGCGCTGATCGGGCTGCAGGGCCGCGACATCGACGCGCGCGAAACGCCGGCCCGCAACCTCGTGTTCCTGATCGACGTGTCGGGCTCGATGGACGAACCCGCCAAGCTGCCGCTGGTGCAGAGCGGCATGCGCATGCTGGCGGCGACACTCACGGCGCGCGATCACGTGGCGATCGTCACCTATGCGGGCCACAGCGGACTGGTGCTGCCGGCAACGAGCGGCGATCGCAAGGAGCGGATCGATCGCGCGATCGCCCAGCTGTCCGCGGGCGGATCGACGAACGGCGGCGCGGGCATCCGGCTGGCGTATCAGATCGCCCGCGAGAATTTCACCAAGGGCGCCGTCAATCGCGTCATCCTGGCCACCGACGGCGACTTCAACGTCGGCGTCACCGACATCAACGAGCTCGTGCAGCTGATCGAGCACGAGCGCGAGAGCGGCGTGTTCCTGTCGGTGCTCGGTGTCGGCACCGGCAACCTGCAGGACTCGACCATGGAGAAGCTCGCCGACAAAGGCAACGGCAACTATTCGTATCTCGATTCGATCGACGAGGCGCATCGCGTGCTCGTGAAGGAAGCGGGCGCCACGCTCGTCACGATCGCGAAGGACGTGAAGATCCAGGTCGAGTTCAATCCGGCCACGGTGAACGCCTATCGGCTGATCGGCTACGAGAACCGCATCCTCAAGAACCAGGACTTCAACGACGATCGCAAGGACGCCGGCGAGATCGGCGCCGGTCACTCGGTGACCGCGATTTACGAGATCGTTCCCGCCGGCGCGGAGCCGCCGCGACCGAGTGTGGATCCGCTGAAGTACGGATCGCAGACTGCGGAGAAAGCTCCGGCCCCAGCTGGCAAGTACGGCGACGAACTGGTGACGGTGAAGCTTCGCTACAAGGCGCCGGATGGCGATGTCAGCAAGCTGACGTCAGCGGTGATCGCGGACCGTCCGCAGGCGATCGGTGCGAACCTTGGTTTCGCTTCGGCGGTCGCGGAGGCGGGGATGGTGTTGCGCAATTCGCCGCATGCCGGCAACGCGAGCCTGTCGTCGGCAATCGCGCGGGCGCGCAAGTTCCGCGGCGACGATGAGGAAGGCTATCGCGCGGAGTTCATCCGCTTGATGGAGGTCGCGTCAGCGATGCCGCGCCGCGACCGGACGTCGCGGTAAGGCTCAGTAGCGAACGGTGTCGGACGCGCGCGATGGCGTGGACGGCGGCGTGACGCGAACCGGATTGGTTCGCTGAAACGCCGCCGCCACCGTGAGCAGCCGCGCCTCCGCAAACGGCCGGCCAAGGAACTCGACGGCGATCGGCAATCCCAAGCTGTCGAACGCGGCGGGTACGACGATCGCCGGCAGGCCGGTGACCGCGCTGATGTTGTTGTCGCGCGTGCCGTCGTCCGAAGTGCCGATCGGCGGGGCTGGCAACGACTTCACGGGATACATCAGCGCCGCCAGCTGATGCTCCTCCATGAGCGAGATGAGCCGCCCCCGCAGCGTGACCTGCGCCTGCAGCCGCCGCTGGTAATCGGCGTTCGTTTTCAGATCGCCGATCTTCATCGTTTCTTGAAAACGCGTTTCGAGCGTTCCACCGCGCAGATACTTGCCGCCGGACACCAGGTCCGCGAAGGTCGTGACCGGGCTGGTCGGCCCGCGGCGAGTCAAATACGCATCGAACGCGCTCCGCAGCTCGAAGCTGTTCACGCGCAAATCGGGCATCATTGCGATCGGATTGCTGCCGGTCGACAGCCCATCGATTACCGTCAGTCCGGCGCGAACGAGCGCCGCCCTCTGCGCGAGCACGACGCTGTTGAAGACCGCGAAGGCGTCACCGTCGCGGAACATCTCCGTCAGCACACCGACGCGCAAGCCGTTCGCCGCCGGAATCGGTCGCAGCGGTTCCTGCGACACCGCCAGGCCCTGCTCCGTCGACCGATCGCCGTCGTCAAAG
>Ga0111539_10011408_pt1 | contig 11154 bp, 12 predicted proteins | sample RhiMethybrSRZTD1_FD_79667 | JGI IMG/M metagenome (GOLD analysis project Ga0111539, IMG submission 79667) | Populus rhizosphere microbial communities from Tennessee, USA - Rhizosphere MetaG P. TD hybrid SRZTD1 (version 2) (version 2) | ecosystem: Host-associated > Plants > Roots > Rhizosphere >... | reverse complement strand
TGACGAGCACGTCCGATCGCTCGCGCACCTTCGTCGCCATCTACATGCACGAGAACCGGCTCTACCTCCTCGAGGGCACGGTGCCCGAGGGAGATCCGGAGCCCGGACTCTTTCAGCAGTCGCTCGGATTCGTGGACCAGGACGGCAACACGGTCCGCTATAGCAACTATTACGACAACGATTACCCGCCGCCATCCCGTGTCGGTCCTGGCCGCGGTGCGGGGGCCGGCCTTCCTCCCGCAGGAAGTGCGCGATGATCGGCACACGACACGTCGCGGCAGGCCTGGCCGTGGCGCTCGGCCTGGCTCTGCCCGCCGGCGCGCATCACTCGCACGGCAACTACGCCGACACCTTCATCGACCTCGAGGGCGTGGTGAAGGAAGTCCATTTGGTCACGCCGCACTCGTGGGTCTACATCGAGGTGAAGAATGCGAGCGGCACGCCGCAGACGTGGGCGCTCGAGGCGACGAGCGCCGCCGGCCTGGAGCGCATTGGCGTGACCCGCGACACCCTCAAGGGCGGACAGACGGTCAAAGCGCGCTGCCACCCCCTGCGCGACAACTCACGCGGATGCCTGCTCGGGTTTCTGAAAGCGTCTGACGGAACGATCAAGGACTGGGACGGCAATAATCTGCCGATCCCTACTGATTTCTAGCGAACGTGAATTGATTCCAGCTTCAATGGCTGGTTCGGCTGAAGCCGGACGCTACGAACACGTGCAGGCGACTCGGTCCATGACGTGCTGCTCCCGGTTCATCACCGCCAGCCGCGCCGCGCGCGCGGACGAGCATCCGCACGAGTAGAAGCGCTCGATATCCCAGAGGTCAGCGAATACGCGCATGGATGCGGCCGGTCCGGAAGGATCGCTGGCGGGTCCAAAAGGACCCGCCCTACGCTGTCCAAGGCCGTACTCGATGACCGATTCGAGATCCGTCAGCCGGGGTGGAACGAACTCGCCACCAAGCGCTTCCATCGCCCCGTTGCCGCCGCGCGTCGGGATCACAGAGCATGCCGTGGCGCCGCACTCCGCGGCAAGATCGATTGAGCGGTACGCCCATTCGACCGCCTCCCCCGCCGGCATGAATGGTGGGCTGAGCAGCACGAACACGCGCAGCGCGATGTCGTGACGATGGAGGAAGTCGGCGGACCTGCGAAACGCGTCGAGCGTCATGCGCTTGTTCAAGCGGGCAAGCACCTCCGGATGCGCCGTCTCCAGGCCAATCGCCACCTCGAGCTGGCCTGACACCAGAGACTGGAAGCGCCGGCATCGATCGGCGTACACGCCGGAGAGAAACGCCGGATGCGCTTCGACGATCACGCGCTCGAAGCCCGCAACCGCCTCTGCGATCTCTTCATCGTCTTCGGGCGGGATCTGCTGCGGATCGAAAAAGCTGCCGGCGTTGTACAGCTTGATCTGCCGGACCGGTGGCAGATCGGCGAGCGCCGTGCGGATCTGTTGCGCAATGGCACCGCGCGGCACGACCTCGTCCAGCGTATTGATCCATAAGTCGCACATGACGCAACGGAACGGACACTCGCGGTTGGTCAGAAAGACGACGGCAGTGGGCACCAGCTCACCGAACGCAGCGAGCTCTTCTTCCCAGACGGACGCGTAAGCGCGGTGGGGATCTACAAGGTGCTTTGCGCCTCGATGGGTGAGCACGAACCGATCGGGTAATTCAAAATGCAAAATTCAAAATGCAAACACTGCAGACCAGCCGAATTGCATCCTCCCTTGCATTTTGCATTTCTCATGTTGCATTACACGCCGACGATCTCGTTGCCGGATCTCTTGTCGAGGGCGTCGGCCTCCCGTTGTCGATCCTGCCAGAGGGCATTGAAGGTCCGCCGGCACCACGCCTTCGAGACGCGCTCGCGCGGCGTCGCAGTGGCGCCGTCCTGGAACCGCCGCTTCTCATTGACCGGCATCTCGATCCCCAGCGTTGCCTTGATGCCGGCACTGACAACGTCCTGTTTCAGCGTGCTCAACCTCGACACATCGCCGGCAAGAATCTGCTCGAACGGAATCGCGACCGCCGCTTCGATCACCGATCGTGTCGTGTACGGCGAGAGGGCATCAAAGCCCAGCGCCGCGGCGGGCGCATACGTGCGAACGTAGCTGCGAGACAGACCGCCGGAGTACGCCAGGCTGTGCTTGATCGCGTCGACGCCCCAGCCCTCCTGATAGAGCAGCGGATTGCGCAGGATGCTCGACAGCGTCAGGTCAGAATCCTCGAGGGGATACGACTTCAGGTTCTCGTCACCGCCGTCGCCATCAAGGAGGTAGGTCAGATGCGGATACCGATCGCGGATACCGCGCAGCAGGCACATCGAGGCGGCGGCACACTCGACATCGAGCGGATGGTAGTCCTCGATCACGCGAATTGCCGCTTCGAGGTCGTAATCGGCTGGCGACGCTGACACTCGCTCCCACTGCTGGTCCAGGCCCAAAACGCGCACGACCTGTTCGGCCTGCGCCGCATCAGGGCCACCGCCCATGTCGAGCGTGAACGCACGAATGCGATCGGCACGTCCACCGAGCGCCCGGTTCGCGTGAACGGCCATGAGCAGCACCGACGTGCTGTCCACGCCGCCGGAGAATGCGACGACGACCGTCTCGTCGATCGGCACAGTCCTCAACCAGCCCAGCACCGACTCGTACGCTGCTGCGATGTAACGCGCGCCGGCCTCGGCCGGGTCCGACGAACCGAGCCCCACCGCGGGATCGAAGAACCGCTGATACCTCGGCGATGGATCAGGACAACCCACTTGATCGAGCTCGACGATGTAATGCGCAGGGACCATGCGGGCGTAGGCCGGATCGAACTGCCATGCGATACGCTGCTCGCGGCACCACGCGAAGATCTGATCCATGCGCTCGGCGACGATGAGAAACGGGCCGTGATACATCTTCGCGACGAAGTAACGCAGCGGGATTCCGATCGTCCGAGCCAGCCGAACCGTCTTGCCGTCGCGGGCCGTGACGGCGAAGTGACCATCGGTAGCGCGGAGCGATGTGGTATCGCAGCGGCTAACTGCGGCCACGACGTCCGCTTCGGACGCGGCGCTCAGCGCGGACGTGCGAGGTCCTACCAAATCTATGAGTCGATCGATGCCTTCTAGCATTGCCAGATCCTACTCAAATCCCAATTCCCAAGGGCCAACTACCAACCACTACCAATTCCCAACTCCCAATCGAGGATGCGTTTCGAATTGGCTGAGCATTGGGAGTTGAGAGTGGTTGGGAGTTGGGAGTTTGGGAGTGGTTGGGAGTTGGGAGTTGGGAGTGGTTGGTAGTTGGGAATTGGCCGTTGGGAGTTGTCAAGTGCCCAGAGTCACGTATCTTCCGCCGAAGAAGACGAGCGGCTCTCCGGCCTCTTCGTCCCGATACGTGGCAATCACGTGACCGACAACGATCCAGTGATCGCCGCCTTCGTGAATCGCGTGAGTGCGGCAGCCCATCGCCGCGACGCAGCCCTCGAGCCTCGGCCCTCCGTCCCAGTCGACAAACGTAAACGGCGGTGGTGCCGGATCCCTCCACAGACCAGCGAAATAGGACGACAGATCGCGCTGCGTGTGGCTGAGGATGCTGACGGAGAAACCCGGCGACTCGTGAACCAGGAGGCCGGCTTTGGTCTCTTTGCCGAGGCAGAACAACACGAGCGGCGGATCGAGCGACAGCGACGTGAACGAGTTCGCCGTCATCGCCCGGATCTCGCCGTCCAGCTCCATCGCGATCACCGTGACGCCAGTGGCAAAACGCCCAACGGTGTGCCTGAGGGTGCGAGAGTCGATGGACATCACCTCAACTCCCAAGGACCAACGCCCAACTGCCAACCACTCCCAATTCCCAACTCCCAAGCCCATAAGCGTTGGAGATTGGGAGTTGGGAGTGGTTGGGCATTGGGATTTGGGAGTTCAGCTCGGTTGCGTCATCTTCTTCGCAATCACGCTGATGTCGTCCGAGCGCATCAGATCCGGCACCGTCCAGCCGTCCAGGTTGTACTCGGCCATGCACTGCTCGGCGAACCCCTTGTAGCGCTTGGTCGCGCCGGTCACCTCGGCGACGAGCAGCGTCTCGAAGCGGATGCTCTCGTGGTTGCCGAAGTAGTTGCGCTCGTAGAGCTCGTGGCGGCCACCGAACTCGCTGCCGATCGCGTCCCACATCAGCTTCATCAGCTTCACCCGATCCTCGGCGGTGTAGCCGTTCGACCCGCGCACGAACTGATCGAGATACGGCCGCAGCTCCGGCACCTTGAAGTCCAGCGCACTGGACGGCAGATAGATCAGCGCGCTGGCGAGGGAGTTCTCGATGATTTCCTTGATCTTCGGATACGCGAGGCTCGCCATCACTCGATAGGCCAGGCCGTAATCGAGATTCGGCAGCACATGTCCCGGCGTCCATGGCATCGGCGTCCGCGCCATGGCGTCGGTCAGGCCCCAGAACAGATTGCGCCACGCCAGCACTTCGCCGACGTTCGCCTGCACGCCGCGGAAATCCTTGGCACCGGTGGCCTCGACCGCCTTGAGCAGCAGACCGGCGAGGAAGTCCATCTTCACCGCCAGGCGGGTGCAGCCCTGGAACATGAACCGCGGCAGGAATCCGGACCGCGGGAAGAAGTTGTTGACCTTCTCGATGTCTCCGTAGGCGAACACGTTCTCGTACGGCACGAACACCTTGTCGAAGATTAGGATCGAGTCGTTCTCGTCCATCCGGCTCGAGAGCGGATAGTCGAACGGCGTGCCCATCGCGGCCGCCGTCATCTCATACGACGGACGGCACAGCAGCTTCACCCCCGGAGCACCGGTTGGGACGATGCAGACGAAGGCGAACGGCTTGGTCTTGATCGGCAGCGCGCCGTTGTTGGCGATGAAGTTCAGATGCGTGAGGCTCGACGTGGTCGCAACGACCTTCGCGCCGCTGACGATCAGGCCTTTGTCGGTCTCCTCTTCGACGTGCATGTACACGTCTTTCACGTCGTCGAGCGGCTTGTCGCGATCCACCGGCGGATTGACGATGGCGTGGTTGACGAAGGCGACCTCTTCGGTGACCTGCTTGTACCAGCGCCGGGCGTTCTCGTCGTACGGCTTGTAGAAATCAGAGTTGGCGCCGAGTGTCGCGAGAAACGCCGCCTTGTAGTCGGGGCTGCGGCCGATCCAGCCATACGAGAGGCGAGCCCACGCGGCGATCGCGTCGCGCGCGGCGACCATCTCTTCGGCATTCCGCGACGGCCGGTAGAACTTGTGCGTGAACCCGCCGTTGCCGGTGTCGGTCGGCATCGTCAGCACGTCTTGTTGGGCCGGGTCGTGCAGCGCGTCGTACAGCCGCGCGATCATGCGCGCGGTGTTGCGGAACGCCGGATGCGTCGTCACGTCCTTGACGCGTTCACCGTAGATCCAGATCTCGCGGCCGTCTCGAAGGCTCTCGAGATACTCGGCTCCGGTATACGGGCGCGAACGCCCCGTCGTCTGAGCGGTCATGATCTCCCCTCCAACTCCCTGGCCTTCGATTCCCACTCGGCGACGAACCGGAAAACGTTTTCCTTCGGCGGCTGCGGTGAGAAGGTCTCCAGCCAGCGTACGGGTTCGGTGCTTTTGTTGACGAACGTATGGACGCAGCCGACGCTCGTCCACAGGACGTCGCCAGCTCGTGCACGATAGACCTTCCCATCGAGCGTGCCTTCCACTTCACCGCTGAGGATGAAATAGGCCTCTTCGAAGGTGTGGTCGTGGGGCGCGATGCTCACGCCCGGCTGATATTCGATGAACAGGAAGCGGTGGTGACGGGCCCCGAAATTCTCGTCGATCATCCACTTCAGAAAAACGCCCTCCAGCCCTTGAAGGCCGAGCGCCTTGCGTTCGCTGGGCGCGGGGATCTGGCTGACGTCGAAGTGGCCGAGCAGGTTGCCATTCAGGTCGTCCAGGTCGAGACGTGACGCCTGTGTGGGAACCGTCTGATCCTTGGCAAAGAAGGTGTCGCGAAGTCCGCCGTGCGGCTTTGGCTGCGGCGCGCACATACCGAGCCAGCGGACGGGAGACGAAGAGGCCGCATGCCAGGCGTGCGGCGTGCCCACTTTGATCGCCGCGTAATCACCCGGACCGAGCAGGTAGCTCGACCCGTTAATCGTGACCACCGCTTCGCCGCTGAGGATGTAGAAGCCTTCTTCGAACGAGTGCACATGCGGGTGAATCGCCCCGCCGGGTGCGAGCTCGTTCATGCTGAGGCCGGTGTGTACCGATCCAGACGTGTGATCGACGAGCGAGGCACAGCGATAGCCTTCGCAATGCCCTTCGAAGGTCGGGTGCGCACGGAGAGCCGATTCCTCGAACCTCCCGAAATGGTGCATTAGGGTGCTTCGATTGGCTTTCCGTCGGGCGTGAGCGGCACGGGCACGCGGTTCGCGATCGGCTTGATCGACTTCAGGTACGCGAACATCGCCTTCAGATCCTCGTCTGGCAGCTGCCCGTACCAGTTCCACGGCATCGGCGGCAGAATCGGCCGGCTCTTGCCCATGTGCTTGCCCTGTTTGAGCGCCGCCAAGAACATGTCCTCGGTCCAGATGCCGAGACCGGTGTTCTGATCCGGCGTGAGGTTCGCCGCGAACGACACGCCCCAGTCGCCGCTCCACGCCGTCAGGTGACCGTTGATGTGAATCACGTAGGGGCTGCCCTTGATTGGCTTGAACGGCTGCGGCACGCCCTCGCTCTCGGGGTGACCGGACAGCATGCGATCCATGTCGGCCTCGGGGCCGTTGGGCCCCAGCTTCTTCGGCGTGTGGCAGTCGTGGCAGCCGCCGCCGATGATCAGTTTCTTGCCGCGATCGACCTGCGACACCGCCGGCGCCGCCGCGGGCACGTCGCCGGGCGCGGGCGCCTGGACCGGTGGGGCGCTATTGCAACCCGAGAGCGCGACCGCGACCGGTACGCAGATCGTCAACAGGGCAACGCGATACTGAACGAAGCGCATGGGCCTCAACTCCTCTTTGAATGAATAGGCGGGTCTGAAGACCCGACTCTGCGTCTCCAAGAGCGGCTTGCCCCGCCGAAGCGCATCGCGCGAAGGCGGGCGAAAAATATACACCAATCGCCCGCCTTCCCCCTTCGGGCTTCGGCGCGGTCGCTTGCGGTTGCGCCAATCGCGTAGATAAGATGCGCAGACGTGCTCCGCCGGATTTTTTCCACCGATCACAAGGTCATCGGTCTCCAATACGGGTTCACCAGCCTGTTCTTCCTGCTGGTCGGATTCTCGCTGGTCATTCTCATTCGCTGGCAGCACGCGTTCAACGGCCATCCATTGCCGCTCTTCGGTGGCCTCCTCGGCGACACCTACGCACCCGGCGGCATCATTTCACCGGAGTTCTACAACCAGCTGGGCGCCATGCACGGCACCATCATGGTGTTCCTTGGCGTCGTGCCGCTCGCCTTCGGCGCGTTCGGCAACTACATCGTCCCGCTGCAGATTGGCGCGCCGGACATGGCGTTCCCGCGCTTGAACGCCCTCAGCTACTGGCTGTATCTCGCCGGCGGCCTCGTCATGCTGGCGAGCTTCCTCGCTCCCGGCGGTGCGGCGATGTCCGGCTGGACCTCGTATTCACCGCTCGCCGATTTCGCACCCGCGGGCCAGACGTGGTGGCTCGCCGGCATGCTGCTGCTGATCTTCTCGTCGCTGCTCGGGGCGATCAACTTCATCGCAACGATCATCCAGCTGCGGGCACCGGGTATGACGTGGTTCCGGCTGCCCTTCTTCGTCTGGGCGCAGTTCATCACCGCGTTCCTCCTGCTGCTCGCCTTCCCGGCGCTGCAGGCGGCGGCGGTGCTGCAGGGAATGGACCGTCTCGCCCACACGAGCTTCTTCCTGCCAAGCGGGCTCGTCGTCACGGGGCAGCCCGTTGACGTCGCCGGCGGCGGCAACGCGCTGCTGTGGCAGCACCTGTTCTGGTTTCTCGGCCACCCCGAGGTCTATGTGCTGATCCTCCCCGCGATGGGCATCATCGCGGAAGTGATCGCCAACAACACGCGGAAGCCGCTGTGGGGCTACCGCCTGATGGTCTACTCGATCTTCGTGCTCGGGTTCCTGTCGTTCATCGTCTGGGCCCACCACATGTTCCTGACCGGCATGGGCACGGCCATCAGCGCGTTCTTCCAGGCGACGACGATGATCATCTCGATTCCGTCGGTGATCATCCTCAGCTCGCTGATCCTCTCGCTCTACGGCGGATCGATCCGCTTCAACACGCCGATGCTCTTCGCGCTGGCGTTCATGCCGATGTTCGGTCTCGGTGGACTCACCGGACTGCCGCTGGGCCTCTCAGCCACCGACATCCCGCTGCACGACACGAACTACGTCGTCGCGCACTTCCATTATCTGGTCGCGCCGGGGACGATCTTCGCGTTGTTCGCCGGCATCTATTACTGGTTCCCGAAGATCACCGGCCGGATGATGAATGAGACGCTCGGCCGCATTCACTTCCTCGGCTCGCTGATCTGCATGAACGTCATTTTTCTGCCGATGTTCATCCAGGGTCTGGCCGGCGTGAACCGGCGGCTCTGGGACGCCGGCGCGATCTACTCTCACGCGCAAGAGACGATCTCGCTGAACGTCCCAATGGTGTACGCGGCGTTCGGCCTGGCGTTCTTCCAGCTGTTCTTCATCGTCAACCTGCTCGTGAGCATCCGAGCGGGCCGGGTCGCCGGCACCAACCCGTGGGAGGCGACGACGCTCGAGTGGGCGGCGACGTCGACGCCGCCGCGTGCGCATGGCAACTTCGATCGGCCGGTGCGCGTCTACCGGGATCCGTACGACTACAGCGCACCGGGCGCGGCCGCCGGGTTCCTGCCGCAGAACGCGGAATAGATGGAGATCCCCTACACAACCGAGGTCCGGCCGGACACTGGGCTGACGAATCCGAAGCTCGGGATCTGGCTGTTCCTCGCGTCCGAGGTGATGCTCTTCGGGTCGTTGTTCTCGTCGTACGCGTTGCTGCGGAGCGGCGCCCCGACGTGGCCGGTGCAGCACGAGGTGCTGAGCGTTCCCCTCGCCGCGCTCAACACCGTGGTCCTGATTGCCTCGTCGGTGACGATGGTCATGGCGTGGGCGTCGCTCGCGCCGCATACGGCCGCGGTTCGCGCTGGCGATGGCGAGGCGGAAGCGCGCAGCCTCAAGCGCTACCGGCTGTTCATGGGCTTGACGCTTCTCGGCGGCGCGATTTTCCTCGTGGTGAAGTCGATCGAGTACAGCGACAAGTTCTCGCACCACCTCTACCCTGCAACGAACAACTTCCTCGGTCTGTATTTCACGCTGACGGGCCTGCACGCGCTGCACGTCATCGTGGGGATGATCGTCAACGGGTTCCTGTGGGGTCCTGGTGCGCGGATGTGGCGCAGCGAGCCTGAGCGGTTCGCAAACCGCATCGAGGTCGCTGGCATCTACTGGCACTTCGTCGACGTGGTGTGGATCTTCCTCTTCCCCGTGTTGTATTTGCTCTGAGGCTATGGGACACGACGTCGCGGCACAGGTCAGAAGTTACATGTTCGTGTTCGGCGCGCTGCTCGTGCTGACGCTCGTCACCGTCGGCGTGTCGTACCTCCGTCTGCCAGAGACGCCCGCCGTCATCATCGGCCTCAGCATCGCGTTGACCAAGGCGGCGCTCGTCGCGATGTACTTCATGCACCTCAAAGGGGAGAAGCCGGCGGTCTACTGGCCGCTGGGGTTGACGGCATTCCTCTTTGTCGGCCTGCTCGTCAGTGTGCTGCTCTCCGAAGGCGATCATCTCTTCGGCACGGAGTTCGGCGACGCCTTTACGAAGGAATGAGATTGACGATTGACGAGGTGCGATTGACGGATGGTGTTCGCCAGGCCAATTCGTCAATCGAACATCGTCAATCGAAAATTCAGAGGTTGTGAGATGGCCTGCCCAGTTTGCTTCGGCGGTGAAGATACGGTGATGCGCGAGAGCCTGAATGCGGGCATCGGCGTGCTGATGGGCGTGACGACGATCGTCCTCGCCGGGTTTGCCCGGTTCATCGTGGTGCTCGCGCGCCGGGCGCGTGAGGCTGAGGTCCGCCTCCCGCCTTCGCGCGCAGAGCGCGCTACGGCGAGGCTCGCCGAAGCCTTCGGCGAAGGCGGCAAGGCGGACACGACAGCGGGGGTCGCGCGCTGATGCTGCAGTGGCTCGGTCTCCCCGTCGCGGCCTCGGCGCACGCCGGCGAAGTGGACCGGATCATGGTGCTGATCCACTGGCTGATGCTCGTGCTGTTCGTCGGCTGGAGCGTCTTCTTCGTGTACGTGTTGATTCGATTCCGGCGCGGCGCTCACCCGCAGGCCAACTACCGCGGCGTCAAAGGCTCGTGGTCCACGTGGATCGAGGGCGGCGTGCTGGTCGCTGAGATCGTGCTGCTCGCCTTCTTCTCGATTCCCTTCTGGCGCGCCAACGTCGATGCAATGCCGCCGTCGAGTGGCGCAACGACAGTCCGCGTGGTGGCCGAGCAGTTCGCGTGGCACGTCCACTATCCAGGTGCGGATGGCGTGTTCGGCCGCACCGACATCAAGCTCGTGAGTCCAGACAATCCGCTGGGGCTCGATCGCGACGAGCAGGTCGGCAAAGACGACATCATCACGACCAATCGGATGAACCTCCCGGTGGGGAAACCGGTTGTCATCTTCCTCTCCAGCAAAGACGTCATCCACAGCTTCGGGCTACCGCAGATGCGCGTGAAACAGGACGCGATTCCCGGTATCGTCCAGCCGGTGTGGTTCACGCCGACGAAGGTCGGACAGTGGGACATCGCGTGCTCGCAGCTGTGCGGGCTCGGCCACTTCCGCATGAAGGGCGTCTACGCCATCCAGACGCAGGAGGCGTACGACGCGTGGCTGAGGGACGAAGCCGAGTTCCTCACCGACCAAGGGCCGTGACGACGAGCTTGCCGCGCGGGAATATCACGCTGCCCGCGGTACTCTTCACCATTGGCGGCCGCACGCATCACGCCGGTCAGGTGGCGGCGCCAGCCTGATGCGCGACATCCCGCGATTCGTCGAGCTGCTCGACAAAGGTCAGTACAACGCGAAAGCGCTCGCCACCTCTGTCGTGTCGATCGAGCGCATGTTAGAGGCGTACGAAGACGTCGTCTACAGGACGACGGTTACGGTGATCATGA
>Ga0111539_10011407_pt1 | contig 11154 bp, 11 predicted proteins | sample RhiMethybrSRZTD1_FD_79667 | JGI IMG/M metagenome (GOLD analysis project Ga0111539, IMG submission 79667) | Populus rhizosphere microbial communities from Tennessee, USA - Rhizosphere MetaG P. TD hybrid SRZTD1 (version 2) (version 2) | ecosystem: Host-associated > Plants > Roots > Rhizosphere >... | reverse complement strand
GTTTCAGCGGTCGTGGCCTCGGTGCGCCAGGAACGCCATGCCGCTGGGCTCTTGTCGGAGCCGGTGATCGAGCCCGACCTCACGGTTTTGGGAGACCCCGAGCGCCTGCATCAGGTGGTGACGAATCTCGTGGCGAATGCCCTGAAGTTCACGCGGGCCGGCGGTCGTGTGGATGTACGCCTCGCCCAGGCGGGTACCGACGTGGAACTCGTTGTGCGCGATACCGGAGAGGGCATCAGCGCTGACGAGCTACCAAACATCTTCGATCGGTTCCACCAGGTGGATCGGTCCTCCACGCGCCGCCACGGCGGACTCGGGTTGGGCCTGGCCATTGTGCGTCACCTGGTCCAGGCCCACGGCGGTAGTGTTACCGCCACCAGCGAGGGCAAGGGCCTGGGCGCGTGCTTCACCGTCCGGTTGCCGAATGCGCACGCGATGGGAGCCGCCCCGGTCACCGGGCATGCTGAACACGCGCTTGGCGATCCGGTGTTGAAGGGCTTGCGAGTACTGTTCGTCGACGACAATGATGATGCGCGGGAGGTCGTGACCGCGGTGCTCGAGTCGGTCGGGGCACGAATCATCGCCGTGGACTCCGCCCTTGAGGCCTTGCGCGTGCTCGATCGCGAGCCCTTCGATGTCGTGCTCACCGATATCGGAATGCCGGGCGTGGACGGGTACGACTTCATGATGCGCCTGCGAGAGCGCGAGCGCACACAGAGGCGTACGCCGGTCTGCAGCATCGCGCTGACAGCGTACGCGGGAGGCGAGGACCGCCGGCGGGCATTGGCCTGCGGCTTTCATGGGCATCTCGCCAAGCCCATCGACCCAGATGACCTCGTGCGCGCAGTTCTCACCGCGTTCGCTCACCGGCCGACTCCGTGAATTACAAGCGACAGCGATTGGATCTGCGGCGTCGAGGGCACAGCAGCCGCTCGACCGCGGGCTGACGCCCCTGCAGCCTCAGGAGCCGCGGGGAGATTCCAGCTGCTCGAGCGGGGCGTAGTGGCGGGCCTGGGCCACGATGTCGACGCCCACGATCTCGCTCCAGGCTCCCAGCAGCCGCGCGACGATCGGGCCCGGCGTGCCGGCGCCGACGGGACGGCGATCCACCCGTGTCACCGGCACCACGCAGGGGCTGGTGCTGGTGAAGAAGGCCTCGTCGGCGGTGTAGAGGTCGTAGGGTTGCAGGTCCTCCTCGACGACCGGGATGCCGAGCTCACGGCCGAGGTCGAAGATCATCGCGCGCGAGACGCCCTGCAGGACACCGCGATCGCCCGGCGTGCGGATGGTGCCGCGCGTGACGAGGAACAGGTTGTAGCCGACGCCCTCGGTGAGGTTGCCGCGGCTGTCGGTCAGGATGGGCCAGCCCTCGGGATCGACGTCGGAGGCCTCCAGCTCGGCCATGTTGAAGTTCATCCGGCTGAAGTTCTTCACCTTGGGGTCGAGCGCGTCGGGCGAGAAGCTGCGCGTGCGCACGATAACGCCGTGCGCGCCGGTGGCGTAGAGATCCGCGAACCGCGAGAAGCCGATCTGCCGGACGCAGACGCCGACGGCCGGCGGTCCGGCCTTGTGAGCCCAGCGGCCCCGGCCCCGCGTCACGAACTGCCAGATCTGGTAGTCGCCGACCTCCTCGCGCAGGACCTCGTTGCGCGTGATGACCTCCTCGCTGATCCTCTCCAACTCGTCCGGAGACAGACCAGGATCGATCCGGACGTAGCGGAGCGAGCGATAGAGCCGGTCGACGTGCTCGCGCATGCGGAAGCTCTTGCCGTGGAACGTCCGCGCGACGTCGAAGACGCAGTCGCCCACCAGGAAGCCCCGGTCGAGCGGATCGATCCGCACCTGGCTGAAGGGTACCCACTGTCCGCAGAAGTAGGCCGTGTAGTCGGGCATGGTCGTCGCCTCAGGCCGGGAACACCGGGGTGCCATCGCGGTCGCTCTCGCGAAGCGCCCAGTACAGGTCGTGGACCTTCCGGAACACCGGGCCCGGCTGGCCGTCGCCGATCGCCCTGCCGTCGATCTCGGCCAGGGGCATGATGCCGCCCGCGGTGCTGGTCAGGAACACCTCGTCGGCGGCGTAGAGGTCGTAGGCGGTCAGCTGCGCCTCGTGCACGGGCAACCCGTGCTCGGCGGCCAGCTCGAACACGGTCTGCCGGGTGATCCCCATCAGGATCCCCTCGGGCGGCGAGTACATCGCGCCCCCCTTGACCACGAAGACGTTGAAGCCGGGCCCCTCGGTGACGCGGCCGTCGAGGTCCAGCATGATCGCCACGTCGGCGCCGGCGGATTTGCCCTGCAGCGTCGCCAGGTCGAAGTGTTGCCGGCTCAGCGACTTGATCTTCGGGTCCAGGCACTGCACGGGCATGGCCCGGGTGGAGACGATCATCGCCCGGCCTCCGGTCTTCATCTGCTCGGGGCCGAGGATCCAGGCGTAGGGAATCGCGAAGACCATCAGCCCGGGGCGGCACTGAGTGAGATCACGCACGCCGAAAGGCGGCTCCCCGCGCGTGACGATGGTCTGGATGTAGGCGTTGCGCAGGCCGCACCGGCGCGTCGTCTCCACGATCACGTCGGCCAGTGCCTTCGGCGGCAACGGGCACCGGATGCGGGCCGCGCGCAGCGACAGCTCGAGCCGTTCGAGGTGCGCCGGCAGCTTGAAGATGCGGCCGTTCCAGGCCGAGGTCGTATCGAAGACCGCGTCGCCCCGCAGGAAGCCGACGTCGAAGATGGAGATCCTGGCCTGGTTCCGCGGCACGTACTCACCGTTGAGATAGACGACTAGCGACTCGGCGCTCATGGCGGGCTCCTCCTTCGTCCTGGTCAGCGGCTCACAGCCGGCGGCGTCGTCCAGCCCCGCGCGGCCCGCAGCTCGGCGCGCCGGCGCGCCGTGGCCCCCGCGTCGACGGCCTCCGCGTCGATCACGACCCCGTAGTCCTCGCGCGCCGACTCCGGGCTCACCAGCTCGTTCAGCACGTCGCGCAGCACCCTGGCGGGCTCGCGCTCCAGCGGATCGCCCCAGCCCCCCGGCCCCGGCTGGTCGTGGATGAAGACGTCGCCCCGGCGCATCGGCGTCATGGTCACCTTGGCCGTCAGCTCGCGCTCGCTACCGCCCGAGATCAGCCGGTTGCGCGAGGGCTTGCCCGGCGTCCCACCGTAGAGCCCGTACGGCCGGAAGGTGTGACGGTCGGCGCGCACCTGCAGCACGGCCTCGTCCTCCGTGAGCCGGTAGGCCCGGCGGATGGACATGCCGCCGCGGTGCTTGCCGGGCCCGCCGACGTCCGGGATGAGCTCGGTGCAGAGAATCTCGAGCGGCTGCTCGGTCTCGGTCACCTCCGCCGAGGGCAGCGACATGTTGGCAAAGAGGTTGGCGTTGCCGTCGAGCCCGTCGGCCCAGGGCCGGCCGCCCCAGGCCGAGCAGATGAACTCCACGAAGATGAACGGCGTGCGGTCGGCGTGGTAACCGCCGATGCTCACTCCGGTGTTACCGCCCTCGGAGGCCGCGATGACCCGGTCGGGCAGCATCTGGGCCAGCGCCCCGAACACCGTGTCGATCATCCGGAAGCCCGTCAGCCCGCGCGCCGCGCAGGCGGCGGGCGGGACCGAGTTGGCGATCGTCCCCGGCGGGGCGATCACCTCGATGGGCCGGTAGAAGCCGGCGTTGCAGAGGATCTCGTGGGGCAGGACCGACTTGATGCAGGTGTAGGTCGCGGCGCGCGTGAACGACAGCGTGTTGTTGATGGCGCCCTTCACCTGTGGCGAGGTGCCGGTCCAGTCCGCCACCATCCGGTCGCCCAGCTTGCGCAGCGTGACCGTGAGGGGGATGGGCACGCCGAAGTCGATGCCGTCGTCGTCGATCCAGTCGGTGAATGTCCACTCCCCGTCGGGCAGCTCGGCCAGCGCGGCGCGCGTCAGCCGCTCGGTGTAGTCGAGCATCTCCACCATGTACGCCGCCACCTGTGCCCAGCCGTGCTTGGCGATCAGCCGCCCGAAGGCTTCCTCGGCGATGTGGCAGGCGGACAGCTGCGCGCGCATGTCGCCGAAGACGCGCACGGGAAGGCGGACGTTCTTCTCCAGCAGCCGGAAGAGCGTCTCGTTCGGCTCGCCGGCGTCGTACATCTTGACCGGCGGGATGCGCAGGCCCTCCTGGAAGATCTCGGTGGAGTCCGAGGCGTTGGAGCCGGCCACCCGCCCGCCCATGTCGGTCTGGTGGCAGATGGTCGCCGCGAAGGCCACGCGGCGGCCCTCGTGGAAGATGGGCTTGAGGATGAACACGTCAGGCAGGTGCATGCCCCCTTCGAACGGATCGTTCAGCGCGAAGACGTCCCCCGGCCGGATCCGGTCGCCGTACCGACGCATCACCGCGGCCAGCGCGTCCGGGAACGAGGAGAGGTGGCCGGGCAGCGTCAGGCCCTGCGCGACCGTGCGGCCCTCGGCGTCGCAGAAGGCCGTCGAGTAGTCCATGTTGTCCTTGAGCACGCCGGAGTAGGCCGTGCGCAGGATGGTCAGGGCCATCTCGTCGGCGATGGACAGCAGCGTGTTCTTGAACAGCTCGAACCCGATGGGATCGGCCAGCCGCGTGCCCATGACTCAGACCTCCATCACGATGTTGCCCCAGGCATCGAGGCTCGCGCGGGCGCCCGGCGGCACCACGCAGGTCGCGTCGTACTCCTCGATCACCGCCGGGCCCTGCCGCGGGGTGGCCAGGTCAGCGCGTGAGAGGATAGGCGTCTCCATCCAGCCGGCCGGCGGGCCGAAGTACACGCGGCGCGATGGCGTCGCACCGGAGGTTCCGGGCCGCTCGATCTGCACGCGGTCGGGCACCCGGGGGCGATCGCTCAACCCCTGCCCGACCACGCGCAGGCTCACGATCTCGACTGGCTCGTCAACGCCGGCGCGGTGGCCGTAGGTGCGCGCGTGCTCGCGGCCGAACGCCTCCTCGAGCGTCACGGTCGGAGTCACCGGCACGGTCAGCTCGAAGGACTGGCCCTGGTAGCGGCAGTCGGCCGAGCGCGTGATGCGGACGGCGGCAGCGCCGAAGCCCTCTGCAGCGAGCTGGGCACGCGCCTCGCCCTCCAGGCGCCCGAAGGCCTCCTCCAGCTCGGCCGGGTCCAGTCCGCGCGCCCGGCGGCGCCAGGTGCGCACGTAGTGGTGCTCGACCTCCGAGTAGAGGAGCCCGAACGCCGAGAAGAGGCCCGGCGCCGGCGGGACCACGACCCGCGTCATCTCCAGCGCCCGCGCCATCCCCGCCGCGAAGAGCGGGCCGTTGCCCCCGAAGGCGAAGAGCGCGTACTCGCGCGGGTCGCGGCCCCGCTCGCTGGAGACGGCCCGGATCGCGCGCATCATGTTCGAGGCCGCGATCAGATGAGCGCCGTAGGCTGCCTCGGCTAGCGGCAGCCCGAGCGGCTTCGCGATCCGCTGCTCCAGCACCTCGTGCGCGCGGCCGGGGTTCAGCTTGACCGCGCCGCCGGCCAGCGCGGCCGGGTTGAGGTAGCCCAGGACGACGTTGGCGTCGGTGACCGTCGGCTCGATGCCGCCGAGGTCGTAGCAGACCGGTCCCGGCGAGGCGCCGGCGCTGCGCGGGCCAACCTGCAGGGCGCCCCCCGCGTCGAGCCAGACGATCGAGCCGCCGCCAGCACCCACCTCGGCCAGGTCGATGGCGGGTACGCGCAGGAGATAGCCGGCGCCGGTCAGCAGGCGGGAGCCGTGCATGATGCCGCCCCCGACCTGGTACTCGGTGGCGCGGCCGACGGCGCCGTCCTCCACGAGCGAGGCCTTGGCGGTGGTGCCGCCCATGTCGAAGGTTATCAGCTTGTCGCGCCCGATCCGCGGCGCAAGCGCCTGGGCACCCACGACGCCGGCCGCCGGGCCCGACTCGATGATGTGCATCGGCCGGGTCGCCGCCGCCTCGGCCGTCATCAGCCCTCCGTTGGACTGCATGATCAGCAGCGGGCCACGCAGATCGATCCCGTCCAGCCCGGTCCGGAGGGCGGCCAGGTACCGGCCGACGATCGGCAGCACATAGGTGTTGATCACCGTGGTCGAGGTCCGCTCGTACTCCTTGATCTCCGGCAGCACCTCGCTGCTGATGCAGAGCGTCAGCCCGGGCGCGCGGCGCTGGACCAGCGCCTTGATCCGCTCTTCGTGGACGGGGTTGGCCCAGGCGTTGAGCAGGCAGACCGCGAGCGCCTCGATGCCCAGCCCCAGAAGCGTGTCGAGCGCGCCCTCGACGTCGGCGTCGGCCAGCGCCTGCTGCACCACGCCTTGGGCGTTGATGCGCTCGGTCACCTCCAGGCGCAGGCGGCGCTCGACCAGCATGGGCGGCTTCTCCCAGGTGAGGTCGTAGAGCCGCGGCATGCGCAGCCGCCGGATTTCCAGCACGTCCCGGAAGCCGCGAGTGGTGATGAGCCCGGTGCGGGCGCCCTTCAGCTCCAGCAGCGCGTTGGAGGCCACGGTGGTGCCGTGCAGCACCTCGATCACGTCGCGGCCCATCAGCCCGGTCTCATCGAACACCTCGCGGAGACCGTCCACGATCGCCCGCGCGTAGTCGTCGACGCTGGAGGACACCTTCTTGACGTGCAGCCGCCCGTCGGCGTCCAGAAACACGATGTCGGTGAACGTCCCGCCGATGTCGACGGCGACTCTGAAGCGCGGATTCGGTGCGGAGACCCTGGCCATATCTTCCCTCTCGGCCTCCTGACGCCCGCGCTCACCCGGGCACGGCCGAGGCGGCCATTATAGAGTCCCCGCCGCAGGTGCGCTCCCTGGGGCGCGTCGAGGTCGAGACGATGGGCTGGGAAGAACGGCGGGACCGCCGAGCGATCGTCCCGCCGGAGGGTCAGCGGTTACCGCCGGAAGGCGTCGCGTATCGACCACGCCAAGCGCTTCCCGGAGCTCACCGCGGCCGTCGCGGGTCTCAGTGCGTGGTCGACACCTTGCCGGTCTTCTCGAAGCGCTGGACGGCCTTCTTGAGGTCGCGATACTCCTCGCACGAGAAGAAGCAGAGCTTGTCGAGCGCCGTCAGGTGCTCCTTGGCCTTCGGCAGGTTGCCGAGCATCAAATAGGCCTCGCCGATGTACTCGTGCGCGCCCAGGTGCTTGGGGTCGATGGCGAGCGCCTTCTGGTAGATCGGGATCGAGGCCGCGGGATCGCCGTTGCGTCGCGTCGCGTAGCCGAGCCAGTTGTAGGCGTCGGCGTTGCGCGGCTCCTTGGCGACGACCGTCTCGAGGAGCGGGATCGCGTCGGCGAACCGCTCGGCCTTGATCGCCCGCACCGCCGCCGTGTAGTCCGGGTCCGCGGGGGTGGACCGCGTCTGATCCGCGTCGCCGCCCCCCCCACCGCCACCGGCGGCGGCTGCGAGATCGGTCAATCCGAGGCCGAGCAGGAGCGTGAGGAGACCGGTCAGGATGGCGCGTCGCCGCCACGTGAAGGTCATGGCATCCTCCATTCTTCGTCGACCAGGTGGACCGCGCGATTACCCGGGAGAGTAACACCGTCCGAGGCGCCGGCGTTCCTGCCGTCTGAGCGTACCGTACTGTGGAGCATCGCATAACCCCGATCGCGCGAGGCAAGGCCGCGAAGCGCGAACGGAAGCCGCAGCCGCCGCCCACCAAGCCCCGACCCGCCCCAGAGCCTCACCCACCCGACCTCGATGAGCGACGCGAAGCGCCTGCGGGCGCGCGTCGTCCGACCCGGGGTGCCGGCGAGGGATCTCGGGACCGTGTGGAAACGGCTGGACGCGAAAGTGCGGAACCACATTCGCAAGGCCATGAAGAGCGGCCTCTGCCCTTGGTGCGGCGCTGACCAGACAGACCGCGTGCCAAGCGCCCAGTTTGACCATCTACTCGAATGCGGCGCGCGCGGGCCGCGCGAGATCTGAGATGGCGCGCGCGCTGACATTGTTTGGGCGTCCCGCTCGATGATCCGGCACTCCTGATCGCGCTGGGGCAGTGGGGCTACGGGCGAGGGGAGGACCCGACAGCGACAGCACGCCGGCGCCCCTGCATGAACAAGTTGCGGCCACCGAACAAGTTGCCCTCACCCGACGAGTCTCACTGAAGGAGTAGTCGTAGCCAACTAGCCGCTGTAGCAGAACGCGGTCGCATGGCATGGCGCGTGCTGTCATCGCGCCCGGTTGCGGTATGACGCGGCGATCGCCGCGGAGCGGCGTTCATCTTTGAGGACACGCCTGCTTCCTACCGCATCGACCTGCGCGAGGGCGTCGTCTTCACTGTGGTCGAAGGCCACGTCACCAATGAGGAGCTACTGGACCATCAGCAGCGAATGTCGGCCGACCCGGACTTCCGGCCAACGATGAACCACGTCATCGATACTCGGGGCGTCACGAGCGTGTCAGTCACGGCTCTCGGCGTTCGACTCGTCGCCTCCCCCAGCATCTTCGCTCACAACTCGCGTCGCGCGATCATCGCAGGCGACGCCAACTCCTTCTACGGCTACGTCCGCATGTTCCAGACCCTACGCTCTCAGAGCGGCGAGGACATCAGGATCTTCTCGACAGTCGAGGACGCGCACTGCTGGCTCGGGCGGGAGTAGCCTTCCACCGCCCCTTCCTTGACTCCTGACCGGCGCCTGCCTCACCATCCCCGGCATGGACCGCCGCCGCTTCATGCTGACATCGCTGGCCGGTGCCCTCGCCGCGCCGCTCGCTGCTGGAGCGGTCTTGACTGCCGCATGGGTCACAGCGATGGTGCTTCTCGCGGCCTCGGCAATAGCTCAGAGCTGGCAAGGCGCGACCTATGATGCGCGGATCTGGCGTGTCATTGATGGCGACACCATTGAAGTTCTCGTCGAAGATCGCGTCGAGACGGTCCGTTACATCGGGATCAACACTCCCGAGATTCATCATCCGACCCGGGGCCGAGAACCCTTCGGAGAGGCGGCGCGTTGGGCGAAGGAGGCTTTGGTCGTTGGTCGGGCGGTGCAGCTATTGCTTGATGTCCAACCGCGTGATCGCGATGGCCGCTTGCTGGCGTATGTCTATGTGAATGGCAAGCTCGTCAACGCCGAGCTAGTTCGCAGAGGATACGCTGAGGTGTCAACCTACCCACCCAACGTGCAACACTACGCGGAGTTTGTCGAACTCCAGCGGCAGGCGCGTTCGACGAAGCAAGGACTATGGGGCGATGCGGCGGCGCTCGCTGCGTACAAGGCGCAGCCCTCGGGAGTCGTTGGGTCCAAGAACACACGCGTGTACCTCCACCCGGACGATCCAAGCTGGCGGGAACGCGATCCTGACAATCTCGTGTATTTCGAGAGTGCCGATCAAGCACGCGCCCAGGGTTATGTTCCGTCTTTGGACTATCCACGCTATGCCAGTCAAGAAGGTCGGGCGCTGGCCGGAGGTCCCGATAAATTCATATCCAGTAGCAGCTCTGTCGCACCGCCTGCAGCGCAAGGCGCTGCGACCCCTCCGGCAGAAACGCCTTGAAGGCTCCTATGACAGGGCAGAACCAGAGCAGAATAAAGCGGGCTACTTGATAACTCTGATTGCTGACAACATCACGAGCAGCGCAAATCCTAGCCCGAGCCCAATCAGTGCGCGTTTGTAGTTCCGCGCGGTACGCGCCTGACGTTCCACCAGGACGCGGCCGACGTCCTCTCCGTACCAGATCGAGAGCGCGTAGGATGTCCCCTTACCCACGAACGTCGAGCCCCTTCGACGGCATTCCGATTCCAACCACGCGCCAATCCCCAGGACGAGCATGTGCTCTAGTTCATCCCAGGACCGACGGTGGTCGCCTCGAACTGCCCATCTGAAGATCTTGAAAACCCCGACACCGGCCAACGAAAAGTCGATGGGGCCACCGCTCACATCGCCAACTTCTATGTAGGGCGCTCGCGGAAGGCCCAGATGCCCTGCGAGAAGCGCACCTGCCCGTCTGAGATCGCCGAGGTTCTGGATCTTGCCGACTCGACCGCGGAGCGGGCTTCGACACTGGGACTCCATTGCAGCGGTGAGAGTCTACGATCTTGCAGCCATTACCTCAAGCTCCGCACTCTGCCGAACCATCATCCTCGCGAGCACGAACGCCCGCTGGCAGGTCTGCTCCCTCTGTGGCCGCCCCCGTCGAGGCCGGCGCCCGGCCGGAGTCCGAGCCAGTCGAGCGCCGACTGTGCCCAGAGTGCTTGCGGCCCGCTGCCGCCAGAGGAACCCCCAGCGCTCGCGGTAGTCGGTCGCTGGGAAGGAGCAGCCCGCGGCGCGGTCACTGATCCTGAGGCCAGGGCTCGCCGCGTCGGTTGGAGCCCGTGGCGGACGCATTTTGTGGGTGGCCCAGCTCTTGCGTCGTAACAGTCTAATCGGCGATTCACGCTGCGGACTTGAATGTTCGAACTCGAAGTCGAGGTAAGCCATGGATGTCCTTATTTGGATCGTGTTCGGCCTCGTCGTTGGCGTCGTAGCCAAGTTCGTCATGCCGGGTCGGGACCCAGGTGGCATGATCGTGACAATCGTACTCGGCATCGTCGGAGCCCTGCTCGGCGGTTGGATCGGCCGAGCCCTCGGTGTGTATCAGCCTGGACAGCCGGCCGGGTTCATCATGGCGGTGATCGGCGCCATTGTGGTCCTGGCGGTCTATCGCCTGGCGTTCAGTGGCCATACCCGGCATGCCTAGGACAGTCAAAGGAGCTGAATGATGATCAGATTGATTCTCGCGATCGTCGGCGGCCTGGCTGCCTGGCGCTATCGAAACCACATCAAGGAGTACGTGAACAATCAGCTTCCCGAGGTTCAAAGGAAGGCGACGCAGGTTTTCGGCGAGGCAGCGGACAAGTTCAACTCGGCTCGCCGTCCGGCTCGGCCCTCGATCCCGGAACGGCGAGAAGGCCAAGCTTAGAAGCAACGAACGAGTTCGTCAAGGCGGCCTGGCGCTGGCCCGCGAGTTCCGCGACGGCAGCGCCAGGGCTGTCGGCGGTTGGCGACGGAATCACGAGCCGGGAGCGAGAGCGCGACGCTCTCCGGGTCCGGCTCGACCGGCTGGAGACGGTCGCCCGCCTCCCCCGTCTGGACACGGCCGCGCTCACGAAGACGCGGCACCAGCGCTTGACCGACTGGCGCGGCTACTCGATGCCGAGCCCGTGAAGGCCCGGCAGATCGTCCTCAGGCTGCCTAATGGTCAGCGGCTCGTCTTCACACCCGAT
>Ga0111539_10011406_pt1 | contig 11154 bp, 10 predicted proteins | sample RhiMethybrSRZTD1_FD_79667 | JGI IMG/M metagenome (GOLD analysis project Ga0111539, IMG submission 79667) | Populus rhizosphere microbial communities from Tennessee, USA - Rhizosphere MetaG P. TD hybrid SRZTD1 (version 2) (version 2) | ecosystem: Host-associated > Plants > Roots > Rhizosphere >... | reverse complement strand
GACCATCGCGCCCGATACCGACGTCGACGTCGATCTCTGGAAGCCGACCGCGACGACCGTGTTCGCGCGCGGCGCAGATCGGGTCCGGAATCTCCTGGCGACGGGCGGCCGGCACGGGCGGACGCCGGAGCGGGTGTCGGTACGGAACCGGACGAAGCGCGGGTTCTACGCCTACCTCGACGTCTACCTGCCTCGGAACGGGCCGCTCGACGCGGCCTACACCGTCAGCGCCGTGACCGCTCGACGGTAGCCGCGGCGAACTCGACCGGCGGGTCGAGCACGACGTCGGGCTTGCGCACGCGCACGCGAGCGGCGTCCGCCGGGAAGCGCGCGAGCAGCTCGTCCGCGACCGCTGCCGCCAGCGCCTCGAGCAGCCGGAACGCGCGCCCGTCGGAGACCTCGCGGACGGCGCGCACGACCTCGCGGTAGTCGACGGCGTCGTCGAGCCGGTCCGACACCGCCGCGTCGGGCACGTCGAGGCGAACGTCGAAGAGGAAGCGCTGCCCGCGCTCGCGCTCCTCCGGCAGCACGCCGTGGAACCCGTGGAGCTCGATGCCGCGCAGCTCGATCTGCATCACGCGACCACGGCGCGTGCCACCGTCAGCGCCTCGACGTGCTCGCGGACGTCGTGCACGCGCAGGATCGTCGCGCCGCGCTCGTACGCCGTCACGGCCGCGGCGAGGCTTGCGGCGAGCGACCCGGTCGTCGCGTCGGGATCGCCGAGCAGCCGGCCGAGCGAGCGCTTGCGCGAGAAGCCGATCACGACGGGCCTCCCGAGCGAGGTGATGACGTCGAGGCGGCGCAGCAGCTCGATGTTGTGCTCGACCGTCTTGCCGAAGCCGATGCCCGGGTCGAGGCAGATCAGCTGCTCGTCCACCCCCTGCGAGACGGCAAACCGCATCCGCTCCTCGAGGAACGCGGCGACCTCGGACGAGACGTCGTCGTAGCGCGGGTCGGCCTGCATCGTCCGCGGCTCGCCCTGCATGTGCATCAGGCAGAGGTACGCGCCCGCCTCCGCGACGACCTCGCCGAGCGCTGCGTCGCCGCGGAGCGCCGTGACGTCGTTGACGAGCTCGGCGCCGAGCTCGAGCGCGCGCCGCGCGACCTCGGCCTTCGCGGTGTCGATCGAGACGGGCAGCTCACCCGCGACCGCCTCGAGCACGGGCACGACGCGGCGCAGCTCCTCGTCGAGCGTCACGCCGTCCGACCCGGGCCGCGTCGACTCGCCGCCGACGTCGACGATCGCGGCTCCCTCGTCGACCATGCGGCGCGCTGCGGCGATCGCGTCGCCGGCGCGCTCGTGCACGCCGCCGTCCGAGAACGAGTCGGGCGTGACGTTCACGACGCCCATCACGGACGGCCGACTGAAGTGCGCTTCGATCGGCGGGCGAGCGGTCATGTGGGCAAGAGTGTGACGGTGGACGACGGAGAGCGTCAGCAGAGCGACGCGGGCAAGCGGTACGTGTGGCGTCTCGTCGTGCGCGAGCGCCGCGGCGTGCTGGGCGCCATCGCGGGCGGGCTCGTCTGGCAGGCGGCCGCGGTGGCGACGCCGCTCGTCATCGAGCGCGCGATCGACCAGGGCATCCTCCCGCACGACCGCAACGCGTTGCTCCTCTGGTGCGGCGTGCTGGTCGGCGTCGGCTTCTTCGAGGCGGCCGCGGGAGGTGTCAGGCACTTCTACGCGATCCGCAACCGGGCGCACGCCGACGCCGCCGTGCGCGACGCGCTGTTCACGCGCGCCCTCGAGCTCGACGCGCGCTTCCACGACCGCGTCGGCGCGGGCGAGCTGATGAGCCGCGCCTCGAACGACGCGGAGCTGGTCGCCCGGCTCCTCGATGCCGCCGGTCACACCGTCGCGTACATGCTCTCCGTCGTCGCGGTCGCCGTGATCCTGCTCACGATCGACGTCCCGCTCGCGCTGATCGTGCTGCTCCCGCTGCCGCTCGTCTCGATCGGCTTCTGGCGCTACTCGCGCCGCTACGGCGCCCGGACCCGCCGGCTCCAGGAGGAGCTCGGCGCGGCGACCGCGCTCGCCGAGGAGACGGTGTCGGGGATCCGCGTCGCGAAGGGGCTCGGCGCTGGCGACGCGCTCAACGCCCGCTTCCGCACGGCGAGCGACCGCGTCGTCGGGCGTGCGCTCGACGTGGCCGCCGTCGACGCGGTGTTCCTGCCCGCGCTCGAGGCGCTGCCGCTCCTCGGCATCCTCGCGACGCTCTGGTTCGGCTCGCACCGCGTGCTCGACGGCGAGATGACGCTGGGGCAGCTGACCGCGTTCACGCTCTACCTCTCGATCCTCGTCTGGCCGCTGCGCACGCTCGGCCAGCGCGTGCAGACGCTCCAGCAGGCGATCGCCGCCGCGACGCGCATCACCGAGGTGCTCGAGTCGCGACCGTCGATCGTCGAGGCACGCGACCCCAAGAGGCTCCCGCGCGAGCGCGCGCTCGACGTCCGCTTCGAGGACGTGACGTTCGGCTACGAGCGCGGACGGCCCGTGCTGGACGGCTTCACGCTCGACATCCCCGCGGGAACGTCGGTCGCGCTCGTCGGCGGCACGGGCTCGGGGAAGACGACGGCCGCGGCGCTTCTGGCGCGGTTCTACGACCCGCAGTTCGGGAGCGTGCTCGTGGACGGGACCGACGTGCGCGAGCTCCGCGTCGAGGATCTCCGCCACGCGGTCGGCATCGTCTTCGAAGACACCTTTCTCTTCTCGGACACCGTCGGCGCCAACATCGGGTTCGCGCGGCCCGACGCCTCGCCGGAGGAGATCGGGCAGGCGGCGCAGCTCGCCGGCGCGCACGAGTTCGTCTCGAGCCTGCCCGAGGGCTACGACACCGTGCTCGGCGAGCGCGGCTTCTCGCTCTCCGGCGGACAGCGCCAGCGAATCGCGATCGCGCGCGCGATCCTCGCCGATCCGGCGGTGCTGATCCTCGACGACGCGACCTCCGCGATCGACGCGTCGAAGGAGCACGAGATCCGCGCCGCGCTCTCGACGGTGATGGAAGGACGCACGACGCTCGTGATCGCGCACCGCGCCGCGACGATCGCGCTCGCGGACCGCGTCGTCGTGCTCGAAGCGGGCGCCGTCGTCGAGCAGGGCACGCACGCCCAACTGCTCAGCCGATCTGCCCGGTACCGCCGCCTGCTCGCGCTGGAGGCTGCGTGAACGTCGTCCGTCACGCCTGGGTCTATCTTCGGCCCCATCGCGGGCTGATCGCGCTCGCCGCGCTCGGCATCGTCGGCTCGACGCTCGTCACCGTCGCGGGGCCGTTCCTCTTCAAGTACGCGATCGACGAGGGCATCGAGGGCGGGAACGAGTCGGCGATCACGATCGCCTCGCTCGTCTACCTCGCGCTCGTCCTGCTGCGGCCACTGCTGGAGCGGCTCGTCGTCGTCTGCTCGGCGCGCGCCGGCGAGCGTTTCCTGGGCTCGCTGCGTGTCGCGGCGTACGAGCATCTGCAACGGCTCTCGATGCCGTTCTTCGAGAGCGAGCGCGCAGGCGTGCTCGTCGCGCGGCTGACCTCCGACGTGCAGACGCTGACGACGTTCACGCGGCAGGTGCTGATCGAGGTGATCGGGAGCCTGCTGCTGCTCACGATCACGGCGATCGCGATCGTCGTCCTCTCGCCGGTGCTCGCGCTCGTCACACTGATCTCGTTCCCGCTGCTGCTCGTGTCGGCGCTGTCGTACCAGCGGCGGTCGCATCCCTCGTACCTCACGCTGCGCGACCGGGTCGCCGACACGATGTCGTCGCTCCAGGAGGGGCTGACGGGCGTCCGTGTCGTCAAGGCATACCGCCAGGAGGACGACCAGTTCGCGCGCTACCGCCGCCGCTCGCGCGAGCAGGTGCGCGCGTGGAGACGCATCTCCTACGTCAACATCTCGTTCTTCTCCGCGATCGCGTTCGCCCAGGCGCTGTCGACGGCGGCGGTCGTGCTCGTCGGCGGCTGGCTGTACTGGCGCGGCGACACCACGATCGGCACGGTCGTTGCGGTCGCGCTCTACCTCGTCTCGCTCTTCGACCCGATCGGGCGGCTCGGCGACTGGCTGTCGCAGTTCCAGTCGGGACGCGCGGCGCTCACGAAGATCGTCGCGCTGCTCGACACGCCCGTCACGGTCGTCGGCGGCGACGAGGAGCTGCCGGAGAGCGGGGCGCTCCGCGGCGAGCGCCTCTCCTTCGCCTACGAGGCCGGTCGCAACGTGCTGCACGACGTCTCGCTGACCGTGCGCCCCGGCGAGCACCTCGCGCTCGTCGGCCCGACGGGCGCCGGCAAGTCCACGCTGGCGAAGCTGCTGACGCGCCAGTACGACCCGACCGACGGCGTGGTGCGCTTCGCCGGCGTCGACCTGCGCGACGCGACGCTCGACTCGCTGCGCGAACGCGTCGTCTTCCTGCCGCAGGAAGGCCACCTGTTCTCCGGCACGCTCGCCGACAACGTGCGCCTCGCGCGGCCCGACGCGACCGAGGACGACGTGCGCCGCGCGCTCGGGAGCATCGGCGCGCTCGCGCGCTTCGAGGCGCTCCCGGACGGCCTCGAGACGAACGTGCGAACCCGCGGCGTGCGCCTCTCCGCCGGAGAGCGGCAGCTCGTGGGCCTCGCCCGCGTCGCGCTCGCCGACCCCGCGGTGATCATCCTCGACGAGGCGACGTCGTCGCTCGACCCGGCCACCGAGGCGCTCGTCGAGCGGGCGCTCGCTGCGGTCTCACACGGACGCACCGTCGTCACGATCGCGCACCGGCTGTCGACCGCCGAACGCGCCGACCGCGTCGCGGTGATCGACGGCGGCCGCCTCGTCGAGATCGCGAGCCACGACGAACTCGTCGCCCAGGGCGAGCGCTACGCCGCCCTCTGGGCGAGCTGGGAGGCGGGCACGCGCGCCGCGTGAGGGGAAGCGCCCGTTGCCGCAGGACGCTTCCCCTGTCGTACCCCACTAGGCGTGGGCGGCGCGTGACCGATCGCTGCGAAGCGCAGCCAAGAACACCGCACATGCCGTCGCCAGGATCAGCCCGAGTCCGAGCCCGAGCGCGATCGCGCTCCCGTCGACACCGTCCGAGCCTGCCCCAGCCGCGTCGACCTCGGTCGGCTGCGGGAAGCCGGCCGGCATCGCCGCTCCCTCGTTGCGCTGGACGTACGCGTGGTACGCCCCTTCGACGTTCCCCGGCTCGAGCCGGCCGGCGTACAGCTCGGCCGAGCTCTGGATCGGACTGAACGTCGGTGCCTCGATCATCGCCAGCTCGGCCTCGACGTCCGGCGCGTACCCAGGAGGCATGTGGTTGCCGACCTGGGCCGACGCCGGCCCGGCGAGCACTGCTGCAACCGCGAACGAGAGCACGAACGTCCTGAACGCCCGTCGCCAGCTCCTTCGAAACCTGCGCATTGCTCCTCCTTGGTGTTGCAGGTACCCGAGGAGGATCCGACGGCGCGCTAAAGCCGCCCGAGGCGGCCGCTAAACGCGCGCAAAAAAGGAAGCGGCCCGCCGAAGCGGGCCGCTTCCCCTCGGAGGCCCTCCCTCCTTACGAGTGCGCCATGCGGGTGCGCTGCCGGTCGCGGGTCGCCGCAAGTGCGATCGCGCAGGCCGTTGCGAGGATCAGCCCGAGGCCGAAGCCGAGAGCGAGATCGCCGCGGTCGAAACTGTCGGAGCTCGTCGAGACCGTCAGCCTCCCGACCGTCTTCGTCTGCGGCTGGAACCCGTCGGGCTTGTCGCGGACGATGAGCGGCTGGTCGCCCTGCAGCTGCGGCTGGAAGCCGTCCGGCTGCGCGACGCCCTGCTCGATCGGGTGATACGCGCGAGCGAGGTCGGTCGGGGTGACGCCTTCACCCGACTGGTTCGCCTGCTTGAACGGGCCGAGGTCGTTCGCCGTCGCGCCCCAGCTGAGATACGGGATCTCGGCCGACTCGACGGCTGCGGGCTCGAGCTGGCCGGCGTACAGTTCGGCCGCGCTCGTGATGGGGCTGAACCTGGGCGCGTGGATCAACGCCTGCTCCGCTTCCAGGTCGGACGAGTACTGGCCGGGAGTCGGCTCGGTGGCGACGCTTGCGGCCGCGGCTGTCGCGAAGATCGCGGCGGTGGCAAATCCGAGCGCCAGCGCCGTGAAGGCCTTCCGCTGATTCTTGGTGGTGCGCATTGTCCTTGCTCCTCCTTGGGGGTCATGCCAGTTCCCGGAGGATCGACGCGCGCGCTAAAGCTGCGTCCGCCGGTGGGCTAAAGAGGCGCTAACGCGAAGCGGCCCGCCGAAGCGGGCCGCTTCCCCTCGGAGGCCCTCCCCTCCTACGAATGCGCCATGCGGGTGTGCTGCCGATCGCGGGTCATCGAGACCGCGATCGCGCAAGCGGTTGCGAGGATCAACCCGAGACCGAAGCCGAGGGCGAGATCGCCCCGGTTGACGCTGTCGGAGCTCGCCGACGCCGACGCGCTCTCGACCGCCTTGGCCTGTGGCACGGAACGTGCCAGGTTCGTCGGGGTGACGCCTTCACCCGACAGGTTGCTCTCCTCGACGCCCGAGCCGACGTAGCCGTCCGGGACGCCGTTCATGAAGACCGGACCGCCGTCGCGCGTGCTCTGGTTGGCGAGGCTCTCCGGGATGCTCAGGTACGGGGTCTCGACGTGCTGCACCGCGAACGCGTCGACGCCGGCGCTCCGAACGAGGTTTGCGACGTAGTTGTCGCCCTCGGGGATACCGGCCATCGGGCGAACCTGCGCCGAGGCGGTCGTCGTGAAGATCGCGGCGAAGACGAAGCCGAGCGCCAGCGCCGTGAGGGCCTTCCACTGATTCTTCCGGGTGCTACGCATCTGGTTTCACTCCTCTTTGGGGGTCGTGCCAGGCCCGGAGGATCCGCCCGCGCTCTAAATCGACGTTGGCGTATGGCCTAAGGCGGCGCTAAAACTGACGTGTGGACTACCGCGTGCTCGGACCGATCGAGGTTCGAAGCGGCAATGAGACGATCGAGGTCGGCCGCGGGAAGCAACGCGCGCTCCTTGCGGTCCTGGCCCTCAACACCGGCCGCGTCGTCCCGGCCGAGCGGCTGATCGACGAGCTCTGGGGCGAAGACCCGCCGGCCACCGCGACAACTGCGCTGCAGGTCTACGTGTCGAAGCTCCGCAAGTCGCTCGGCGAGAGCGCGATCGAGACGCGCGATCCGGGCTACGTCATGCGTGGCGAGCTCGACGCCGACCAGTTCCAGGCGCTCGTCGCCTCCGCGCGACAGGCCGAGCCCGAGCGCGCCGCCGAGCTCCTCCGCGAGGCGCTCTCCCTCTGGCGCGGGACGGCGCTCTGCGATGTCGACCTCCCGCTCGAGCGGGCTCGGCTCGAGGAGCAGAAGCTCGCCGCGCTCGAGCAGCGGATCGACGCCGACCTCGCGCGCGGCTGCTCGTCCGAGCTCGTCGGGGAGCTCGAGGCGCTCGTCACGGAGCACCCGCTCCGCGAGCCCTACCTCGCGCAGCTGATGCTTGCGCTCTACCGGGCAGGACGACAGGCCGAGGCGCTCGAGGCGTACCGCCGCGGGCGCGCGCACCTGATGGACGAGCTCGGGATCGATCCGTCGCCACGCCTTCAGCAGCTCGAGCAGGCGATCCTCCGCCAGGACGACGCGCTCACGATCGCGACCGACGAGCGGACGTTGACGGCAACCGCCGTCTTCCTCGACCTCGGCATCCGCGGCGAGGTCGAGGCGGTCTCCGGTCGCGCTCTCACGATCGGCACGGAGGAGCTCGGCCGGTCGTCCGTCCGCGTCGAGCGCGGCCTCGCCGACGCGCTGCTGGCGGTCTACGTCGACGCGGACGAGGCGATCAGCTCCGCCGAGCGGGCGCGCGAGCGCCTCACGGCAGAGCTCGGCGATGCGGTGCGACCACGGGCCGGCCTCGCGACCGCAGACCTCACGCTCGCCGACCGCGTCCAGGGCGTGGCCGTGGTGCTCGCGGCACGGCGGGTCCGCTCTGCGAAGGACGGCGAGATCGTCGTCGGCGAGCGAACAGCCGCGTCGGCGCACGCGCACGCATTCACGCGGCGCGGCGACGGCTACGTCTTGAGCGCTTCCTAGGTTCCGGGCTCGGGCTCGGCCGGCGGCTGCATCGTCGCTCCCGGGATCGGGAACGGCCGGGGCTTCGGCGCGCGGCGCGGCTCGTCGGCCGGCGTTCCGCTCGAGGCGGGTGCAGGCGACTCCTCCGGGAAGACCTCGTCCTCGGCATCGCCCGCGAGCAGGCGCAGGAACTGTTCCTTGTCGATCGTCTCGCGCTCGATGAGGATGTTCGAGATCCGGTGGAGCTCCTCCATGTGCTGCTTGAGCACCACGGTCGCCTGCTCGTGCGCCTCTTCGATGATCCGGCGGATCTCGTCGTCGATCTCGCGCGCGACCTCTTCGGAGTAGTCGGGCTCCGCCGACATCTCGCGTCCGAGGAACGGCATGTCGTGGTTCCGTCCGAGCACGCGCGGGCCGAGCTTCTCGCTCATCCCGAAGCGCATGACCATCTGCTTCGCGGTCGACGTCACCTTCTCGAGGTCGTTCGCGGCGCCCGTCGTCACCTCGTTGAAGACGATCTCCTCGGCAGCGCGGCCGCCGAGCGTCATCGCGAGGTTGCCCATCAGCGACTTCTTCGTCGTCAGGTAGCGGTCCTCGCGCGGGAGCGAGATCGTGTAGCCGAGCGCCTGGCCGCGACCGATGATCGAGATCTTGTGGACGTCGGTGTCCTGGTCGAGGTAGTGGCCGACGATCGCGTGGCCGAGCTCGTGGTACGCCGTGATGCGCCGCTCCTCCTCGGAGAAGAGGCGCGTCTTCTTCTCCGGGCCGGCGATCACGCGCATGACGCCCTCCTCGAGCTCCTCCTGCTCGATCACCTTCTTGCCGCGGCGCGCTGCGAGGAGCGCGGCCTCGTTGATCAGGTTTGCGAGGTCGGCGCCCGTGAAGCCCGGCGTTCCGGCGGCCAGCGTCTCGAGGTCGATCTGCGGGTCGAGCGGCTTGCCCTTCGAGTGCACCTCGAGGATCTTCTTGCGGCCGCTGCGGTCGGGCCGGTCGACGACGATCTGCCGGTCGAAGCGGCCGGGGCGAAGCAGCGCCGGGTCGAGGATGTCGGGGCGGTTGGTCGCCGCGATCAGGATGATGTTGTCCTTCAGCTCGAACCCGTCCATCTCGACGAGGAGCTGGTTCAGGGTCTGCTCGCGCTCGTCGTGGCCACCGCCGAGGCCGGCGCCGCGATGGCGGCCGACCGCGTCGATCTCGTCCATGAACACGATGCACGGCGCCGCCTGCTTCGCCTGCTCGAACAGGTCGCGCACGCGCGAGGCGCCGACTCCGACGAACATCTCGACGAAGTCTGAGCCCGAGATCGAGAAGAACGGCACTCCGGCCTCGCCCGCGACTGCGCGCGCGAGCAGCGTCTTGCCGGTGCCGGGCGGCCCGTAGAGCAGCACGCCCTTCGGGATGCGCGCGCCGAGCGCCTGGAACTTCTTCGGGTTCTCGAGGAACTCCTTGATCTCGTGCAGCTCCTCGACGGCCTCGTCCGCGCCGGCGACGTCCTTGAAGCCGATCTTCGGCGAGTCGGGCGTCATCCGCTTGGCGCGGGACTTCCCGAAGGACATCACCTTCGAGCCGCCGCCCTGCACCTGGTTCATCAGGAAGATCCAGAAGCCGAACAGCAGCACGAACGGCAGGAGCGTCGAGAGCAGCACCCAGATCGCCGAGGAGCCCGTGCCCTTCGAGTCGTACGTGACGCCGTGCTCGGCGAGCAGTGACTCGAAGGCTTCCTGCGACTGATCCGTCGGGTAGTTGACCTTCGCCTTCTGGCTGTCGCGGTACTTGACCGTGATGCCGTGCTTCTTGGGGTCGAAGACCACCTCTTCGATCGACTGCGGGTCGTTGACGACCTGCTGCCGCACCTGGGAGTAGGTGACCTTCCGCTCCTTCGAGTTGTCACCGCGCAGCGTCTCGCTGGCCAGCCACGCGAGGGCGACGATGACCAGAAGCGGGAAGAACGCGCTGCGGAAGAAGCGATTCACGAGGACGGCCTCCCGATGAGGGTAGCAGCCTGCCTCGCGGCTCCATGCCCCCTTCTAGGGGATGTTCGGGAGCAGATCCTCGTCGAGGACGGCCACGTACGGCAGGTTCCGGTACTTCTCATCGAAGTCTAATCCGTAGCCGACGACGAATCGGTTTGGAATCTCGAAGCCCACGTACCGGACCGGGACGTCGATCTCGCGGCGCTCCGGCTTCGTCAGCAGGGCGCAGATCTCGAGCGAGGCCGGCTCCCGCGCCTCGAGGTTCCGCATCAGATACGAGAGCGTGAGCCCAGAGTCGATGATGTCCTCGACGACCAGGACGTCCCGGCCCTCGATGTTCATGTCGAGGTCCTTGAGGATCCGGACGACCCCCGACGACTCGGTCGCTCCGGCGTAGCTGGAGATCGCCATGAAATCGATCTCACAGGGGACCGTCAGATGTCTCATCAGGTCGCTCATGAAGAAGACGGCGCCCTTCAGGACGCCGACGAGCAGGAGGTCGTGCCCGGCGTAGTCGTTCGAGATCTCGTCGCCGAGCTCGGCGATCCGCTCCTTCAGGCGAGCCTCCTCGATGAGCGTCTCGGAGATCGCCGCGGTCAGCTCAGCCTGCGACACGCTCCGCCTTCACGCCGTTCGCATCGACGATCCCCGGCACCGCGACCACTTCGTCCCCCCGCACCACGAGCGGCCAGGCCTCCCGGTCGGAGCGAGGGATCTTGGCGTCGACGAACACGTCCTGGATCTTCTTCCCGTGGCCCGCGAGGCGGTCGCCCGCGCGCCAGGCTCGTACCTTAAGCCCTTTCTCGTTCGCGCTGATGCGCCACTCGCCCCAGCGCACCTCGCGGCCGTCGAGTCGGACCGGCGAGCGCTCGAGCCAGACCGAGTCGTACTCGCGGACGGCGGTCGTGCCGCCGCCGAGGTCGAGGCGCCGCGTGACGTTCGTGCCGGCGAGCAGGTCGCGCAGGACGTCGTCTTCCTCGAGGAGTGCGAGCAGGTTCTGCTCGGCCGCGGGATGCAGCTCGCGAAGGAGCGGCAGGATCCGCTCGCGGATGAGGCCGCGCTTCGTGTCGGGGTTCGACGAGTCGGTCCGGTACGCGAGACCCACGTCGCGGCAGTAGGCCTGCGTCTCCTCCCGTGTTAGTGTGAGCAGGGGGCGCACGACCCCG
>Ga0111539_10011405_pt1 | contig 11155 bp, 10 predicted proteins | sample RhiMethybrSRZTD1_FD_79667 | JGI IMG/M metagenome (GOLD analysis project Ga0111539, IMG submission 79667) | Populus rhizosphere microbial communities from Tennessee, USA - Rhizosphere MetaG P. TD hybrid SRZTD1 (version 2) (version 2) | ecosystem: Host-associated > Plants > Roots > Rhizosphere >... | reverse complement strand
GCTGAAGGGCTAGCTGACGCGCCGGCGCCGGGCTCCGAGATCGGCAAGACTCGCTGGGAAGTGCCTTACCTCGAGCCTGACGCCGAGGCCTGGCGCAACCACCGCGAGACCCTCGATGCCCACCTGCCATTCCGAGATTTTGAGCTGGCGCGACCTGCGCCCGATGGTGGCAAGCGCCATGTCTCGGTCTCTGGGCTGCCGGTATTTGACAAATCGGGACGTTTCATCGGCTACCGCGGCGTGGGACGGCACATCACCGACCGAAAAAGGGCAGAAGAGGCACTCCGACGCAGCGAAGCTTATCTGGCCGAGGCACAGCGGCTGAGCCACACCGGGACCTTGGTCTTCAACGCGACCGCGCCTGTTTATTGGTCAGATGAGAGTTACCGGATATGGGGATTCGATCCGCTGCAGGGACTTCCGGACCGGGAAACTGTATTGCAACGCATACATCCAGATGATCGCGAGAGAGTAAATGCTGAGGCCTACGAGGCCTTGCATGCGAGGAGAGATTTTGCATTCGAGTTCAGAATCGTACTTCCCGATGGAACGGTCAAATATATCGAATCTACGGGCCGGCCTATGTTCTCCGCGCAGGGTGAAGGCGTCGAGATGGTCGCTACGCACATCGATGTGACGGAACGTAAACGCGCGCAAGAGGAGCACGAGAGACTTCGCCAGCTGGAGTCAGATCTCGCGCACATGAATCGCGTGAGCATAATGGGAGAATTGGCCGCCTCGCTGGCTCACGAAATCCTGCACCCCATCGCCACGGCCCGCAACAATGCGCGTGCAGGAATGCGCTTTTTGGAAGTGAGCCCGCCAAATCTGCCCGAAGTCAAAGAGGCGCTCGCCTGCATTGTCAGGGATGCCGACCGGGCCAAAGGCATCGTTGATCGCATGCGTGATCACATCAAGAAGGCGCCTTCACAAAGCGAGCCTTTTGAGCTCAACGAGGCGATCGACGAGGTTATCGAGATGGTGCAGAGCGCAATCACAAAGAATGGGGTTTTGGTCCGTACCACTTCGAAGGGGTCGCTGCTCGTTCACGGCGATCGTGTTCAATTGCAACAAGTCGTCTTGAATCTGATCCTGAATGCCGTGGAAGCGATGAGCTCGGTCGACGGGGACGCGCGCGAGTTGTCGATCAGCACCAGGCAGGGCCAGACGAACGATGTGTTGGTCTCAGTGCAAGATTCAGGGCCAGGAATTGATCCGGAGCGTCTCGATGAGGTTTTCGCGGCGTTCTACACCACAAAGAATGCTGGAATCGGAATGGGACTCTCGATTTGCCGGTCGATCATCACCGCTCATGGAGGTCGACTGTGGGCAGAGGCCAATCGGCCTCGGGGCGCGACATTTCAGTTCACTCTGCCCGCAGGCCCGCAGTGTTCATGAGTCCTCTTCATGCGGCTTTCTGGACTCGAGAGCCGAACGAAGGCAGCGTTCCAGATGCTCATCATCCACGGGTTTGCTAAGGTAACAAACCACTCCATCCTTCAAGGCGCGGTTTCGAGCCGTTTCATCAGGATAAGCGGTGACGAGAATGGTCGGGATCACGTGGCCCGTATCAATGAGATGTCTGTGGAGCTCAACCCCGCTCATTCCAGGCATCTGAACGTCAGTGACCAAGCAAGCCGTTTCGGTGACGAGAGGAGATTTCAGGAACTCGGCGGCCGAGGAAAACGGCTCGACCGTGTAGCCCAGCACCGTCATGAGCTTTCGCATGGACTCGAGAAAGAGCTGATCATCCTCGACGACCGATATCAATGTACGTTTCGCCATTTCGGTTCAACTAGTTTGGCCCCACGGCATCGGCGGCTCCAAAATGGCTCCAATGCCGCGCTGCATGCCAGTAATGTCGGCGAAGGGTCCCGACAAAGCAATCTAAGCGATGGCTTATGCGCTCGACTATTCGCTTAGGTAGCAGGGGCTGTTGGCGGCAAACGGATTGTGAGTAGAATAAGGGCCATTTCAGCAGGAAGAAGGCGGCCCTTTATGCATGATCCGGGGATGCGTGAAGCGAACCCCAGCGTCGTGATCATCGACGACGATGCCGAATTTCGCGACTCGGTCGTGCGACTCTTGCGCTCGGTCGGCTTGGACATCCAGCAATTTTCGTCTGTTGCCGATTTTTCCAAGGCCAAGCTGTCGGACGGACCGACTTGTCTGGTGCTCGACGTGAGAATGCCGGGGCAAAGCGGCCTCGAGCTTCAGCGTGATCTTGCCGCGGCGAACAGGCAAGTGCCAATCATCTTCATTACAGCGCACGCCGACGTCCCGATGACCGTGCAGGCGATGAAGGGGGGTGCCATTGAGTTCCTCACAAAACCGTTCCGTGATCAGGAACTCCTCGATGCTGTGGAGGCCGGGCTCGCGCGCGATCGTGCGCGTCGGGAGAGCGACAGGGCATTGGCTGCGCTCAAGGAGCGTTTCGCGACACTTAGCTCCCGCGAGCGCGAGGTCATGATCCGGGTTACGGCCGGTCGCCTCAACAAGCAGATTGCGAACGACATCGGCATCGCCGAATCCACGGTGAAGGTGCATCGCACCCACCTGATGCGAAAGATGAAGGCCCGTTCGCTTCCGGAGCTCAGCCGAATGGCGGATCGCCTCAACCTCGCAACAGAAAACCCGCTACGCTCTTAGCTTGCACATGATTGAACAGCGGGACATCTGAAGGTCGCACCAGAAGAGCCGTGTCGGCTCCTGAGTCTATCGATCCCGTGTCGTTTCTAAGCCAGCGCTTAATCTCGCCGACCACAAGCGAATCCCGCACGACCCACGCACAATAGACTGCGGCGTCCCAATTCGCGATGTTTGTGCCACGCGAAAAACAGGCGAGCACTGCGGGAGTCTGCAGGTCACCAACACAATGTGAGGAAGTCGTTGTGGAAACATCGAATCAGGTTCGACATCGATTGCGATCAAAGTGATTTCCGAGCGACATTGTCGCTTATGGGTCATTAGCGGACATTCTGCCACGTCTGCCGTTCTAACCCGACGTACCCGTTAACGTCGCACGCAGGTGCCCGCCTTCAGCTGCGTCGCCGCGTAGGGTCCCGGAAAGCCCCAGGCCTCTCGCCAACAACCCTAAGCGTTGGCTTAGCGCAGAAAACTAGAGAACTATTCCGCGCTCCCTGCGGACAATCGATTTCGACACGTCAAACCGCCAAAGTGAGTGTCACTTAGAACATGCACGGCTCTGCCCTTGCTCACTTCCGAACCGATGGATGTGGAACATGAGTACCGATCTGACTTTCGCCATCAGCAGATTTCCACAGGCAATTCGGTTCGTTGTCGTCAATAACCGCGTCCCGTGCGCGGACCAACACTGCGCAGTGTGCGGTGGCCTTATTGAGAAAGGCTACGTTCGTGATTCACAGACGCGATTGATCTACTGCGATACACAGTGCTTCGCAGGATGGGCACATGAGGCGGCTCCCGTCGTCAAAAATCGTGGAAGGAAAGCGTCATGAAATGCTCAAATCCGGACTGCAATCGCGGCATTGGCCTTGTTGCTTATCAGCGCGACTGGTTCAGCAAGCGGCGCTACTGTTCAGAGCATTGCCGCGATGCGTTCGTGGTTGATGCACCAAGTCTGCTCAATCGCTTTGTGGTCTCATTGGTTGCATTTGTCGGGCTGATCGTACCGCTCACCTTCACAATGGCGGTTTTGGCGGCGCCGCCTGCACGTCAGGACGCGCCACACTTGCCGGGTTGCGACCGTAACCTCGCGGACGCGAGCGCCAGCGTCGCGGCGATGCAGGCACGGATCAAAAGCCTCAGCAGCGTGGACAGATCAGAAATATGCACAGCGACGCGGCTCTATTTTTTGGAAGTGGTAAAGGCACGCGCGGTGACCGCACTGTGCAAAAGCGGTACCGAACGTGAACGCGATCTCGGCCGCTTCGACGTCGATGTCGAGCACGCTAACGAGGCAATCGCCGCGCGTTGCCTCTGACCGAAAATGAGCGGGGTTGCCGTGTTGTGGTTCTACCGCAACGTTTAGACACAAATTCAGGAGAGACCAGCATGAGCTCCAATCTGAATGAACCTGCGGCCGCGGCCTCGACGCAGGCCTTCGGCCCGATCGCCGAGTACATGGTCGACGCCACGCAGCGGAGCGTCCTGTTCTGGGATGTGATGCGGCAGCGCGGCAACCAGTACCACGAGCACATGGCCAAGGTCGCGCCACACGTGCTCAGCTATGCGGCCGAGATCGTGATCGATGGCCGTACGCTCGAACGGCCGGTCAACTACGCGCTTGCGCGCATCATCCCGCCGAAGGGCGTCGACATCGACCAGAGGCGGCGTCCGTTCGTCGTCATCGATCCACGCGCGGGGCACGGCCCGGGCATCGCCGGCTTCAAGGCCGACAGCGAGATCGGCGTCGCCTTGAAGGCCGGCCATCCGTGCTATTTCGTTGGTTTCCTGCCCGATCCGGTGCCGGGCCAGACCCTCGAGGACGTCGCGCGCGCCGAAGCGGTGTTCCTGGAGAAAGTGATCGCTCTTCATCCCGATGCGGACGCCAAGCCGTGCGTGATCGGCAACTGCCAGGCCGGCTGGGCCGTAATGATGCTCGCGGCGATGCGTCCAGAGCTGTTCGGCCCGATCATCATCGCGGGGTCGCCTCTGTCTTATTGGGGCGGCATACACGGCAAGTACCCGATGCGCTACTCGGGCGGCCTGCTCGGCGGCAGCTGGCTCACCGCGCTCACCAGCGATCTCGGCCACGGCAAATTCGACGGCACTTGGCTGGTGCAGAATTTCGAGAACCAGAATCCCGCAAACACCCTGTGGACCAAACAGTACAACTTGTACGCCAACATCGACACGGAGGCCGCGCGCTATCTCGGCTTCGAGCGGTGGTGGGGCGGGCATGTCAATCTCAACGCTGAGGAGATCCAGTCCATCGTCGACGAGCTGTTCATCGGCAACAAGCTTGCGGCGGGAATGATCAAGGGCTCGGACGGGACGATGATCGACCTGCGCAACATCCGTTCGCCGATCGTCGTGTTCTGCTCCAAGGGCGACAACGTCACGCCGCCGCAGCAAGCGTTGGGATGGATCCTCGACCTATACGACAATGTCGACGACATCCGCCGGCATGGCCAGACGATCGTCTACAGTATCCATGAGTCAGCGGGTCATCTCGGAATCTTCGTGTCGACTGCCGTAGCGCGCAAGGAGTATGGCGAGTTCTCCAACAACATCGACCTGATCGACGTGCTGCCGCCGGGCCTCTACGAGGCGGTATTCGAGGCAAAGCGCGATGACACGGCAAGCCCCGACCTCGTGACCGGCGAGTGGATCATGCGTTGCGAGGCGCGCACCCTCGACGACATTCGCGCGCTGGGCGGCAACGATGCGGCCGACGAACGGCGCTTTGCGGCTGCGGCGCGGGTGTCGGAGATCAATCTCGCCCTCTACCGTATGTTCGCCCAGCCGATGGTGCGCGCCATGATGTCGGAGCCTGCGGCCGAATGGCTTCGCCGGCTGCATCCCCTGCGGCTCCAGTACGAGCTGTTGTCCGACAAAAATCCGTGGCTGGCTCCTATCACTGCCATGGCGCAAGCGGTGCGCGAAAACCGCCAGCCGGCCACAGACAATCCGTTTCTGGCGCTGCAGGAGACTGCCTCGGAGCAGATCGTCGCCGGCCTCAATTCCTGGCGAGATGGGGCTGAGGCACTCGCCGAGCGCACGTTTCTTACGGTCTATGGAAATCCGCTGCTGCAGGTCGCGGTCGGCATCGACCCGGCGGATACGCGGCCGCAGCGCAAGGCGGCAAAGATGCCGTTGCATCGCGAGCTGGTGGAGGCGCGGATCGCCGAGCTGAAATCGCGCATCGCCACCGGCGACGTGCGCGAAGGCGCCATTCGCGCGCTGCTCTATGTCGGCCTCCCACGGGCGGGCGTCGACGCGCGCGGGTTCGAGGCTATTCGCCGCTTGCGCGCCACCCGGGACGAAGTGCAGTGGCCGACGCTCGCGGAGTTCAAGAGGATGGTGCACGACCAGGCCTTCATTCTGCTGCTCGACCAGGAAGCAGCGGTCGCGGCGCTTCCCGCTCTCATTAACGATCCCAAGTCGCGGCGCTGCACGGTGGCCGTTGTGCGCCGGGTGCTAAGTGCCGGCGGCGACATCGCGGGCGAAGTAGCCGAGCGGCTGCAACGGATCGCGCGGGTCCTTGGCGTAGAGGACGTCGCATCCGCGAGTGCGGCTGCCTAGCAAGTTACAAGGAAATCCAATGTCGAGGTGAAATGATGATCATGCCGGTGACGCCCGTGAAGTTGGCTTCCTGCCGGGCGCCTTGGAACAGGTTTCCGGACGCCGAACCCCGGCGCTGGACGCGATTAGCCAATGCATGCTGACACGGAGGGAGATAATGAGCACGACTGCCGCCGACTTATCGAATCCAATGCCGACTGCGAAGCAGGCGAGGGAGATGCTTGCCCTTGCCGAGGCCGAGAACGCGAGCGAGGCGTTGCGCCAGAAGAAGAAGGCGGACGCCGAGAAAAAGGCGTTGATCGACAAGCTGTCGAAGCCCTCTGGCATTTCCGAGCAGGAAGCGCTCAAGCGGGCAGCCGAAATCGTCCAGCGCGCGGTCAAGAACGGCTTGACCGAGGTGGAAGTCTTCCGCTTTCCCAACGCGCTGTGCACGGATAACGGCCGCGCAATCAATAACGGGATGGAGCCGGGCTGGGAGAACACCCTGACCGGGCTGCCGAAGGAGATGTATTCCTTCTGGGATCGGCACCTGCGCCCGATCGGATACAAAATCCGCGTTCAGGTCGTCGACTTCTCCGGCGGCGTGCCGGGCGACATCGCTCTCACGCTGAAATGGGGCTGAACTAATCGGCGATCGAGCAATCATGCAAGGCGGCACTAATAGGAACATCGCCAAGGCGTCACAACGCGGGTCGGCGAGGCACAGCATAGACAGGAGTTTGCAATGACGATTTCCCAGGTGGCTGCACCAGTCCAGACCCATGCGAATTACGAACGCCTGATCGCCCGTGCGAAGCAGGTGCCGCCGGCGACCACTGTCGTGGTCCACCCCTGCGACGAGACTTCGTTGCGCGCCGTCGCCGAGGCGGCAGAGGCCGGCATCATCATCCCGACCCTGGTCGGACCGAAGGCAAGCATCGCCGCACTGGCGCGGCAGCACGGGATTGACATCAGCCGGTTCGAGCTGATCGACGCGGTTGACGCCGACGAAGCGGCCGTACAGGGCGTCAAACTGATCCATGAGGCGAAAGGCGAGCTGCTCATGAAGGGCAGCCTTCACACCGACGAGCTCATGCGCGCGGTGACCGCCTCCGCGACAGGCCTGCGGACGGCGCGGCGGATTAGCCATGTGTTCGTCATGGATGTGCCGACCTATCCGGAGCCCCTGCTCATCACCGACGCGGCGATCAACATCTTCCCCGATCTCGATGCGAAGCGCGACATCATCCAGAACGCAATTGACCTGTTCACGCAGGCTGGGCTCGGCACGCCACGCGTTGCCATCGTCTCCGCAGTCGAAACCGTCACGTCCAAGATTCCGTCGACCATCGAGGCGGCAGCCCTGTGCAAGATGGCAGAGCGCGGCCAGATCACCGGCGGGGTGCTGGACGGGCCGCTCGCCTTCGACAACGCCATCGATCCCGAAGCCGCGAAGATCAAGGGCATCCATTCGCCGGTCGCGGGCCGTGCTCAGATCCTGGTCGTGCCCGACCTCGAGGCCGGCAACATGCTCGCCAAGAACCTTTCGTTCCTGGCCCAGGCCGACGCGGCCGGAATCGTGCTCGGGGCGCGCGTACCGATCATCCTCACCTCGCGGGCAGATTCCGTTCGCACCCGCATGGCCTCCTGCGCGGTGGCGGTCCTATATGCGGACGCCCGACGACGCGCCGCGGTCTTGCCGGCCGCGTGACCAACATGGAAACGATCCTCGTCGTCAATGCGGGCTCGTCGAGCCTCAAGTTGCAGGTGTTCGCGCTCGGCGCCCTCTCCGCCACACGCTTTCCGTGCTGTCGCGAGATTCGCGCGGGCATTGGTCAGCGAGAACGTTGCACGACGACGCTTTGCTTCATGAACCGCGCAGTAACCGAACGCCTTGAGTGCTGAACACATGCAAACCGTCTCTCTTGAAAACTCTGTAGCCATGATCCCTGATGGCGCAAGCCTCATGATTGGAGGCTTCATGGCAGTTGGGACACCCGAGCGCGTGGTGGACGAGATTGTGCGTCAGAACAAGCGCGACCTCACCATCATCGCCAACGACACGGCAACTCCCGACAAGGGGATCGGCAAGCTCGTAGCGGCCAAATTATTGCGCAAAGCTATCGTGAGCCATATTGGTCTCAATCCAGAAACCCAGCGGCAGATGATGGCCGGCGAACTGGAGGTGCAGCTCGTGCCGCAAGGCACCTTGATCGAGCGGATTCGCGCCGGGGGATTTGGCCTCGGCGGTATCTTGACAGCAACCGGTGTCGGCACGCCGGTGCAAGATGGAAAGCAGATCGTCAAAGTGGCCGGCAAGACCTTCCTTGTCGAAGCCGCGCTCCGCGCTGACTTCGCCGTGGTGCACGCATTCGTCGCGGACTATCTCGGTAATCTCGGCTATGCGCTGACCGCACGCAACTTCAATCCGGTGATCGCGATGGCGGCCGACACGGTGATCGTCAGCGCCGAGAACATTGTTCCGGTGGGCGTGATTCCACCCGATCACGTCATGACTCCCGCACCCGTCGTCGATTACCTCGTCACAAACCCATGAGCGTGCCAATGGAACCGCAGGTCATCATTGCGCGGCGCATCGCCGGGGAAATCAAGGCAGGCATGCTCGTCAATCTGGGCATTGGGATCCCGACGGCGGTGGCAAATTACATCCCGGAGGGGCTGCATGTCTTCTTCCAATCCGAAAACGGGCTGATCGGGACCGGCGCTCCACCCCAGGAAGGCATGGCGCATCCCATGCTCACGGACGCCGGCGGCCGACCCGTCACCGCCCTGCCCGGCGCCTGTACGTTCGACAGCGCCATTTCGTTCGGCCTTATTCGCGGCGGCCATCTCGATCTGACCGTGCTCGGAGGGCTTCAGGTCGACCAGCGTGGATATCTGGCCAACTGGATGATCCCGAACAAGATGGTGCCCGGCATGGGCGGCGCCATGGATCTCGTCTCCGGTGCCAAGCGTGTCATTGTTGCGATGCAGCACAGCGCGAAGGGTGCCGCGAAGATTGTCAAGAAATGCACGCTTCCGATCACAGCGATGCGTCCGGTGGATCTCGTCGTGACCGAACTGGCGGTGATCGGTTTTCGCGAGGGTCGGGCAACCCTGCTTGAGACCGGTCCGGGAGCTTCCGTGGCCCAAGTCGTGGCGGCCACCGAGGCCGAGCTCGTGATCCCGGACCAGGTTCCGGAAATGCGTTTGTGTCACGCCTGAACAACAGGAGTCCTGCATGATCCCTTCCGCCCCAGCCAAGCTGCTCGAAGGCAAGAAAGGCCTCATCGTTGGCATCGCCAACGATCACTCTATCGCGTGGGGTTGCGCCAAAGCGTTCCGCGCGCTCGGGTCCCAGCTGGCGGTGACCTATCTCAACGAGAAAGCCAAGACGTATGTGGAGCCGCTGGCGCGCGAGCTCGAAGCGGCCATCCTGATGCCGCTCGACGTGCGCGTGCCGGGGCAGATGGAGGCGGTGTTCGAGCGCATCACCAAGGACTGGGGCGAGCTCGATTTCGTGGTGCACTCGATCGCCTTTTCGCCGAAGGAGGCATTGCAGAGCCGCGTCGTGGACGTGGAGCGCGACGGATTCCTCACCACCATGGAAGTGTCGTGCTGGAGCTTCATCCGCATGGCGCATCTCGCCGAGCCGCTGATGAAGAACGGCGGGACGCTGTTCACAATGACGTACTACGGTAGCCAGATGGTGGTGAAGAACTACAACATCATGGGACTTGCCAAGGCGGCCCTGGAGGCCGCCGTGCGCTATATAGCGGCGGAGCTTGGGCCGAAGGGTATTCGCGTGCACGCGATCTCACCGGGGCCGCTGCAGACGCGCGCAGCCTCCGGCATCCCGGAGTTCGAGGCGCTGCTCGACAAGGCAAAGGCCAAAGCGCCTGCCCGCAACTTGGTGAACATCGACGACGTCGGTGTCGCGACCGCGATCCTAGCTCATGATGCGGCGAAACTCAGCACCGGCGACACGGTTTTCATCGACGGCGGCTACCACATCGTCGATTAGGTACGTGTCGGAGCAGTGGCTGTTGCCATCGCGCTCGCCACAAATAGCTCAGTCGCTGCTACATGGGCGAATCAATGAAAACTCAATGCTTAGTAGCAATGTCGCCTGTCATTGGATTGTTGCTTGGCCTGGTAGCCGTCTTTGGTCTGCGTGCCAAGACTACGCCACCTGTCTATGCCGTTATCGAAGCTGACGAGATAACTGACGCGGAGGACTTTAAGGAGAGTTAATCAAGTTGACTCCCTACGGCGTCGTTGAAAGCAAAGTCGAGCTCGAAGCCATACTTGGTTCCCACGTCAAGAGCGAAGTATAGCGTTTCAACTCCGCGGCAACATCGAGCAGATGCGGCGTGAGCGTAAGCTTATGCGGATGCACTTGCGAGTGTCCGAAAATTCAACGCCGGCCTACTGGGATGTGATTAAGGATGACAGCGATGAAAAAGGCCGAAGTTGGCAACACGGACGCGCATAAATTGAAACGCCGAAAGTATGAGAGCGAGTTGCGCAAGCTCCAGACCAGGCTGTGCCACTTGCAGGATTGGGTCGTGTCGCGCGGACTTCGGGTCATCATCATTTTCGAAGGCCGCGACGCCGCAGGCAAGGGCGGAACCATCCGGGCGATGAAGGAGCGGGTCAACCCACGCGTTTTTCGTGTTGTCGCGCTTCCGCCGCCCAGCGAACGCGAGAAGACACAGTTCTTTGGTCAGCGATACGCTCAACAGTTGCCAGCTGCTGGCGAAATCGTGATCTTTGATCGGAGCTGGTATAGCCAAGCTGGCGTCGAGCGAGTCATGAGTTTCGCTTCAAAAGAAAAATACAAGCGGTTTCTCGACCTCTGCCCGCATTTTGAGAAAGCCCTCGTCGACGACGGAATTATCCTCATCAAGATCTGGCTTGAGGTGAGCAAGGAAGAACAAGAACGGCG
>Ga0111539_10011404_pt1 | contig 11156 bp, 10 predicted proteins | sample RhiMethybrSRZTD1_FD_79667 | JGI IMG/M metagenome (GOLD analysis project Ga0111539, IMG submission 79667) | Populus rhizosphere microbial communities from Tennessee, USA - Rhizosphere MetaG P. TD hybrid SRZTD1 (version 2) (version 2) | ecosystem: Host-associated > Plants > Roots > Rhizosphere >... | reverse complement strand
CTCGGTCATGACGCGACCCCGCTCCGCGGGGTCGCGCCCTGACCGGGCGGACCGAGCCTGATGATGACCTCGCTACGCTCGGTCATGACCGCTTCTCGCCGGGGAACCTGATGTCCAGCTCGACCTGCGAGCCGAGTGGCAGTTCGGCCTCCAGGAAGCGCTGCACCTGGCGCTCGCTGAGGTGGCCGGTGTGGTCGAGCTGCACCACGACCTTGTAGTCGGGCGGCGGGATCTGGTCGCGCTCGCCGAAGACGCCGCCGCCGTCGATCACCGTGACGCGGGACCCGGTGGCCGCCTCGAGCAGGCCCTCGATGCCGTGCCGGGTGCCGCGCCAACCGAGGAGCTGGCCGACTTCCCGCACGAGCGAGCGCTTGTACTCGGGCGGGTCGGTGGGCTCGAGCTCGACGCCGAGCCAGCCGGCCAGGAACTGCAGCATCTCCGGCGCGGCGAGGCCGGTGTCGACGTGGTGCTCGATCGAGTCGACCCGGTCGCGCACCGTGCCCGCGACCTCTTCCAGCGCCGTGACGAAGCCGCGCAGGACCGGGTCCTCCGCCATCACCCGCGGAAGCTGCTCGACCAGCCACCCGCTCCCGTTGTTCATTGCTGCACGACCACCCGGTGCTGGAACGACATGAACAACGCCTCCGGGCGCAGCCGTACCCGCTGGTCGACCTGGTCCAGGGTCACCTGGCGGCGCAGGTCGGCCGAGAAGATGTGCACGGCCTCCACGCCCTGCACGCCGAACGCCCCGTGCAGCACCCCGTAGACGTCGCCGAGGCGCAGGTCGACGCCGAACGGCCAGCCCTGCCCGCCCGGCCCGCCGACCAGCGGGTTGAGGTACTCGTACAGCGCCGACTCGGCCCGCTCGCGCACGGTCTCCGGGCGGACGCCGGCGCTCGCCCGCACCTCGGCCACCACCTTGACGCCCTGGTAGCGCGGCGGCTCCACCCGGATCCGCATGGTCAGCAGCCGCCGCGGCTCCAGGTACGCCTTGATCTGCTCGAGCAGCTCCGGCGAGATGATCAGGTCGTCGAGCTTCAGGGTCTCCGCCGGTACCTCGACCCGCGGCACCACGAGCAGCCGCGCCGGCTCCCCCGGCTGGGCCGGCGGCAGGCAGCGGGCCCGCGCGACGGCCGGTGCGCCGTCGAGGGTCAGCCGCTCGACGTCCTCGGCCGTGACCGCGCGGCGCGCGCCGCGCAGGTACAGCGGGCCGCGGACCTTCGCGTTCTCGACGCTCTCCGCGTCGACGCCGCCGGTGGCCGGATCCAGGTTCGTCACCGAGGCCACGAACGGGATCGACGTGTGCAGAACCGTCAACCGGTTCGCCGCGACGTTGCCGCGCCGCCCGCCGCCGTACCGGTACCCGGTCACGTAGATCTGCGCGTCCTCGGGCGGAACCGCGCCGTGCTGGCGGGCCCGGCCCTCCCGGTCGAACACCCTGGGGCCGAACCGGATCTCGCCGCTGGCGCCGGACCAGGTGAACACCTTGTCGTCGGCGGTGGCGTCGGACAGGTCGGCCACCTCCGACCAGACCTGCTCCTCCGGCTGGCCGCCGCGCTCGTGCCGCGACGGCACCACGCGCACCGTCTCGTCGGCGTGGCGGGGCAGCACCGGTGCCCGCCGGACGGTGAACACCTGCCCCGGCCGCCCGGTGCTGACGCCGAGCAGCTCGGCCGGCGCCGGCTCGGCGTGGTGTGCCGCCACCGCGCCGCCGATCGACAGCGCCGTCAGCGACTCCAGCCGCGGCGGGTTGCGGTACTCCGGCTGCCCGGCCTCGGCGGCGACCAGCCGGCAGCGCAGCCAGTGGGCGCGCCGGGTGCCCAGCGCCAGCGGCTTGTGCCGTGACGGCAACAGGAGCGTCACCTGACCCGGGGTGTTGAACCCGGCGCTGGTGTCCTCGAGGATCCGCGCCTCGCGCCACTCCCGGCCGTCCCACGCCTCCCACTTGCGCGGCGGGCGACGCGGGTCGACGCCGGCGCCCTCGGGGCCGGTCTTGACGTCGAGCCGCAGCAGGTTGCCGGCGGCGGAGTCGGCGAAGCCGAAGTAGACGGCCTCGTCGGGCCGCAGCGTCGGGAACAGCCGCACCGACGACGCCTCGCGGCGCAGGTCGTCCCAGTGGTCGGAGAACCGGTCGTTGGTGTGGGTCAGGCAGGCGACCAGTTGCGGCGCGACGATCTGCAGTTCCTCGTCGGTGAGGAACACGACGGCCTCGCCGTCGGCGCTGCGCTCGGTGCTCACCTGCGTGCCGGCCGGGATGCGCACCGGCTCGGCGCGCGGCGCGGTCAGGTTGAACACCAGGTCGACGCGGGCCGGCACGGCCGAGAACAGCTCGACCCCGACGAGTTCCAGGAACTTCACGTACATCCGGTCGGGCACCTGGTTGAGCCGGTACAGCGTCATCTCGGTCATCCAGGCGAACAGCTCGATCAGCGCGACGCCGGGGTCGGACACGTTGTGGTCCGTCCACTCCGGACAGTGCCGCGGGATGCGCCGCTTGGCCTCGTCGACGATGTCCTGGAACCGCCGGTCGTCCAGGTTCGGGGACGGCAGACTCACGCGATTCCCCCCTCTCCTGGGATCGAGTAGAACGGGTACACCAGGTTCCGCACGTCGTTGGTGGCCTTCAGCCGGTAGTCCAGCTCGATCTTCACCTCGGCGGAGTCCTGGTCGGCCACGGCGACGACACTATCGAGTTCGATGCGTGGCTCCCAGCGCTCGAGCGCTTCCCGGACATACTGCTCGATGAGCCCGAGCGTGCCCGCGGTCAGCGGCGCGAAGATCAGGCTCCACATGCGACACCCGAACTCCGGCCGCATGACCCGCTCGCCGGGGATCGTCGACAGGATCATCCTGATCGCCGCGTCGATGTCCGCGCCGCCGCCGATGAGGCGCACCGAACCGGCCGGTGTGATGGTGGTCGGGAAGCTCCAACCCGCTCCGATGAAGTCGCCGTGCGCCACCGGGTCACCCCACCAGGACGTCGGGCGAACCGGACGCGATCGTGCCCACCGGCGCGTCGACCGGGTCGTTGCACGTCATCACGGCGTCGCCGACGCGGGCCAGCGGCTTGTTGTTGACCAGCACGGTCTGCGAGCCGAGGAGCACCTTGCCCTGGTTGGTCGGCGGCTTGCTGAACGTCGTCGGCGGCGGCGGGATATGAGGCGGCGTGTGCTGGCAGATGCTGTCCTGCGTGGCCGCCGGCAGCTGGTTGATGAAGACGTCGGTCGACAGCGCGCTCACGAGCAGGCTGGTGAACGGCAGCGGGGTCGGCACCGGTGGCCCGCTCGGCGGCACGCACAGGTGCGTGTCGATGCCGGTGACCTGGTCGTTCTGGCGTGCGGCGGGTTGGCCCACGGGTGTTTCCTCTTAGTTGAGCTTGATCGGCTTGCCGGACAGGGTCATCGGGCCGGACGAGGTGATCTCGATCTCGGCGCCGTTGAGGACGAGCTTCTGGGTGGCCGTCACCTCGATCTCGGTGGCCTTGACCACGAGCTTCTGCTCGCCGGCCAGCGTGGACTCGCTGCTCTCCAGGTGCAGCAGGTTCTTCTCGCCGGCCAGCGACAGGTGCACGGCGGGCGTCGGGTCGTCGGTGAACAGCAGCCGCGAGTCGATCCGGCTGACCAGCCCGCGCTCGACGACCTTTCCGTTCGACGCCGCGTCCGGCAGCGGCGGGGTGTCCTTGCGGTTCCACAGCCCGCCGAGCACCACGGGCCGGGTCTGGTCGTCGTGCTCGAAGCCCACCAGCACTTCGTCGTCGACCTCCGGCAGCCATTGCAGGCCCCGCTTCGGGCCGCCGCCGATGGTGGCCACCCGCGCCCAGGCGCTCTCGTCCTCGGCGGACAGCGTCGGGAACGTGACCTTCACGCGGCCCAGCGTCTCCGGGTCGGCGTTGTTGGTCACCACGCCGACGACCAGACCGCCCCAGCTGCGGGCGGCGCCGCCGCTGCTGCTGGCACCCCCGCCGGACCCGGCGCCCATCAGGTCGGCGAGCCCGGCCGGCTCCTTGCCGCCGCACACGAACCGCGTGACGTACGGCTGCCCGGCGCCGTAGATGTGCTCGACGCTGGTGACCCGGTACTTGCCGGCGAGGCGGGTGCCGACCGACTCGACCGTCACCAGCGCGCCGGCGCCCAGCGACGGATCGCCGGCCGCCTCCCCGCGCAGCACGACCTCGGACCCGGAGGCGCGCAACAGGAGCGACTGGGCCAACGCGTCGGCCTGCGCCTGGTCGGACACCGGGAAGTACCCGGCCGAGCGCTGCACCCGCCCGAACGCCCGCTGGGCGGCGTCGTGCATCTCCTGGCCCGCGGCCGCGTCGGTGCCGAGTTCCCCTTCCGTTGCGCGCCCGAGGATCTCCTTCTTGGCCAACGGATCCCAGCCGCGCACCTGGACCTCGTCGCACCGCTCACCCGACGCGAAGCGCACGGCGAACCGGTTGAGGTTGCGTCCCCACTTCAGCGGCGGCGGCGAACCGGACGCCCGCGGGCCCTTCTTGAAATGGAAGGTCCGCTCGCTGATCCAGAAGTCGAACCCGATGCGCGCCGCGCGGCGGCGCAGGAAAGCGTAGTCGCTCTCGGCGACCTGCAACAGGTACTCGTGTACCTCGCCGGTGCTGTCGACGTCGGGCTCCAGGCCGTACTCGCCGGCGATCCGGCTCGCGACGTCGCCGTCGGTCACGCTCTGGAAGCTGCGCGACTTCGGCGCCCGGGCCATCCGGTGGGTCAGGTCGAGCCCGGCGAGCACCAGTTCGTGCTGGCCGAGCTTGCCGGGCTCCACCGAGATCGCGGTGATCTCGCCGGACGTCACCAGCACCGGGTCGCCCTCGCCGCGGAACGCGATCTCCACGCGCGTACCGAGCCGGAACAGGTCGCGGTCGAACAGCTCGAAGTGCGGGTCCTCGAAGTGGATCGAGAAGTAGTCCGGCAGCTGCACCGACTCCTCGACGCGCACCAGCGCCAGCCGGCCGTACAGGTCCGCCGCCAGGGGACGCCCGTCGGTGGTGATGACGACGCCGGCGAGGCGCTTGTCCCCGTCAGCCACGGCGGCGCACCGGCAGCTCGGGGACCACCAGCACCGTGCCCGGCGCGATGTCCAGCGGGTCGATGATGTCGTTCGCCTCCGCGATCAGCCGCCAGTTGAACGGGTCGGCGTAGTAGGCGGCGGCGATCCGGTCGAGCGTCTCGCCGTGCACGACCCGGTGCACGGTGTGCAGCGTCGGCGTGTGCGACGTCGGGTTCTGCAGCGGCTTGAAGTCCTCGTCGGTGTACTGCTTGAGGGTCATGTCGGCCTTGGCCCGCAACGGCATGCCGCTACTGGCGAAGTACGTGAACCGCACCTGGAGCCGCTCCACGATCGCCTTGAACGAGTGCAGCTTTCCCCAGTGGAACTCGACCCACGGCGGCCGGGCGTTGTTGCGGGCGGGGTCGGAGCCCTTGAGCGAGTTGTCGACCTTCAGGAGGTCGAGCAGCTTGCTCGTGTGCTCGGTGACGTCGCTGCCCTTGTCGGTGGTGTCGAGCATCAGGCTCAGCGTCAGCGTGCCCGGCTGGCCGGCCTGGAACTGCAGGTTCGGCGTGTTGCCGCCCTTCTTCTCCGGCACCTGCCACGTGTTCGACTTGGTGATCGTCAGCTCCGACGGGTTGAAGAGGCACTCGAACTTGTCGCCCTTCTCCGTGAGCAGGTAGGCCTTCTCCGGTCCGGCCATTGTCAGAACACCCCCGCCCAGCGCCCACCGCGCCGCTCGATCTCGCGGAGCAACCGCTGCTCCACCATCTCCACGATCTTGTCCGGGTCGACGCCCGCGCCCGCGCCACCGGCCGCCCCGCCGACGACGTTCTGGACCTGACCGGCGGCGCCGTCCGCCGCGGCATTGCCCGCCGGGGCGCTGCTGCCGGCGGCGCTTGCGCCGCCGGCACTGACTTGTGCCTGGCCGAACGCCCCCTGCGCCCACGACGACGCGTCGCCGGCCATGCCGGACGCGGCGCCCATCGCGTCTCCCGCAGCGGACGCCGTCTGGCCGGCGAGGCCGCCGGCCGCGTTCTGCGCGTTCTGTGCCCACGCCGACGCGTCGCCGGCCGCGCCGGAGAAGTCGGGCAGTTGGCCGCCCGGCATCGCCGCCAGCACCGTTTGCCGGGCCGTGGTCTGCGCCATGTCGGCCACGGCGCCGACGCCGCCCCCGACCGGCAACTGCGAGACCAGGCCGGCCCCGACGGCCGACGAGTCGTCGACCGCGTTGCGCGCGGCCGCCCCGGCCGAGCCGGGCAGCCCCGACAGGCCCGACAGCGCCGACGCTCCGGGCACGCCGGACGCCATGCCGGCCGCCGTGGGCAGGCTCGGCATGCTGGGCAGGCTCGGCAGATTCCCCGCGCCGGGCAGGCTCGGCAGACTCGACAAGCTGGGCAGGCTCCCGCCGCCCGGGATGCTGGTGGGGACGCTGCTCGGGATTCCGGCGGGCATGCCGCCGGGAATCCCACCCGGTGCCACCGGCAGGCCGCTCGGCAGCCCGCTGGCCACCGTGGGGCCGGTCGGGATCCCGCCGCCGAGCATGCGACGGCCGGCCGCGAGCGCGCCGCGCTCGTCGTCGTCGAGGTGGGAGGTCAGGCCGCCCAGGAAGAACCGCGGACGCCGCACCGGCGACCGGGTGTGCGTCAGCTCGTGCGCGAGCACCTGCATCGAGGACGGCGCCGTGGTGGGCGCCCCGGGCAGGTGGACGACGGTGCCGGTGGTCGCGCCGAGCGCGCCGGCGGCGGCCAGCGCCTGCCGGGTCGCCGGACCCGTCGTGAACCGCGGCGTGTACGCCCGGCCGGTGATCTCGCGGGCCATGGCGTGGAACGCCGACGGCAGCGGCCGCGGGTTCTCCAGCGGCCGGGCCGCGACCGCGGCCTCCCACCGCTCCCGCGGCGTGCGCGTCCGCTCGGTGCGCGCCGCCGCGGCCCCGATCGGCGACGCCGCCGGCGGCGTCGTCGACACCGCACCCGACGGGTCCGGGGCGGCGATCGGCGCCGACGATCCGCCCAGCACCGGCAGGGTGGCCGCCGGAACGGGTGCGCTCACCGACGGGCCGGCCACGGGCGCGGTGGCGAGGCTCCGCACGGGGGACGCGAGCCCGCGGGCGGCCACCCCGGTGTGCCCGGGTAGCGCCGCGGCGAAACCCGAGCCGGCGGAACCCGAGCCGGCGGCCGGGCCGGCCGTGCTGGCGCCGCTGGCCCCGGCCAGCGCGCGGGCGGCCGCGAGTCCGGCGCGGGCCGACGCACCCGGGCCCTGCCGACGTGCGGCCGCGGCGACGCCGCTCTGTCCACGGTGGACAGTGCCGGCACCGATCGGTCCGGTGACTTGCTGTCCATGGTGGACGGTGGCGGACGGGATCGAGCCCGTGCCGAGCCGGCCCAGGGATGCCGTGCCGGAACCGGCCGTCCCCGCGAACGCGGAAAAGGACGCCGGTCCGCCGAGGGCCGGAGCGAGCGCGGTGCCGGAGTCGGTGGCGAGCCCGGCCGGGCCGAACAGCCGGCCGCCGGGCAGACCGCCGTCGAGGAGGCCGATGCCGAACGGGCCGGCCGCTCCGGAAGCGCCGCCGGGGGCAGCCGCAGCGAGCGGACCAGCGGTACCGGGGCCGGCCGGGGGCGCGCCAGCGCCCGCACGCGGCCTCGTTCCGGTTGGGCGACCGGCGAGCGTGCTGGGGAGGGCGTGCACCTGCGTGCCCGGGGCAGACCGCTCCCCCCGCCGCATCGCCGCGGCACGCCCGGTGGACCCGGCGCGGCGCGGCGGCCGCACCACGCGGCCGGGCCGGGTGTCCACAGTGGACCCGACCATCGTGGACGGGGTCGCGTGCAGCCGCATCCAGGTCAGCGCCGTCCATGGTGGACGGACCGGGAGCGCGCCGACGACGTCGGCACCGACGGGCGCCGCGTGCCGCCGCGGCCGGAGCAGGCGGTGCACCGCCAGGCGCCGTGCCGCGAAGCCGCGCACGGCGACACCGGCGCGACTGATCAGGCCGTGCCGGCGCGGCAGGTCACGTGCTTGCCCGGAAGCCACTGTGGCACACCTCCAGTTCCTCGACCGCCAGATCGCGCGAGGACGCCGCGAGCTTGGGCCCGGTCCAGCGCACCGGCTTGGCGTTCTCGAACTCCCACGTGCGCACCGGCTTGCCCTGCGAGTCGAGCACGCTGACCCGGCCCGCGCGGCCGATCACCTTGTTCTGCTTGGCGAAGCCCTCGCCGGAGCACTCCATCAACCAGTCGAACAGGGCGTTGGTGTCGGTGACCCCCCGCTTGAGCACCAGGTTCGGCCACTTCATGCGGCCGAGGAGCTTGTGCGTGTACGCGTTCTGGCCGCCTTCGGCGACGTCTTCGACGTCGATCGTGACCGCCAGGCCGGAGACCTCCGTGAAGGCACCGATCTGGCGGCCCTCCACCTCGAAGATGAACCGGCCGACGAAGGGCGGGTCGATCGTGCGTGCGTTAGCCACCGCGTACTCCTTGCCAAGCCCGTTCGTTCAGGTTGCCCACCTCCTGCAACAGCCGGATCCGGTCGCCGTGCTCGAGGTCGAGCAGGGTGTCGAACGGCCAGTGCAGGTGGTAGGCGAGGTAGGCGATCTCCTGCCAGAGCTCGTCGTGTGCGTACCGGCCTAGCCCACCTCCACGGAGCTCGCCGGGAAAGGGGCTCCCGGCTCCAGCGCGTCCAAGATGGACGGATCCTGGAAGTTGATGATCCGGTACAGGTCCTGCAGGTAGCTGAAGTCGCTCACGAACAGCGACTCGATGGTCTTCGTGGTGACCCGGGGGACCGTGCCCAGCTGGGTCACGACGCGGGACAGCACGATGACGGTGGCGTAGGACTCGTTCTCCTTGACCCGTGGATCGCGCAGCGGCTCGATCTCATCGCGGGCGCAGGCCAGGCGCATGGTTCCGGTGCGGTGCAGCGTGCCCTGCTCGTCGACGAAGCCCTTGGGAAGCGTGAACGGGTACTCCGTCTCGAGGCTCATGCAATCGCCCCGCTTCGCGGTGCGATGCATTCGCCGAACGCTGAGCTGATGATTCGCTCGCTACGCTCGCTCATGCAATCGCCCCGCTTCGCGGTGCGATGCATTCGCCGAACGCTGAGCTGATGATTCGCTCGCTACGCTCGCTCATGCCCGGTGCAGCCCCTCGTGCGTGATCACGACCTTCTCCGTCGCGACCTCGTTGCCGCCCGCGTCGAGTTCGGCGCCGGTCCACTTGGACGGCCAGCCGCGCTCGAAGTTCCAGCGGGCGACCTCCTTCTTCTGCGAGTCCTTGATGACGATCGAGCCGTCGCGGCGGGCCGAGTCGACGTCGCCGTCCTCGACCTGCTTGCGCCAGTCCCACAGCGCCTTGGACTCGTCCACCCGGCGCTCCAGCGTGATGTCGCTCCACTTCATCGCGCCGGGCACCTTCCGGATGATCATCTTGCCGTCCTTGGTGGCCTCCTTGTACTCGATCGTCTCGGTCTCCGACTCGACGCCCGAGCACTTGCGGAAGCTCGCCATCTCCACTCCGCCGATCTCCAGGACGAAGGCGAAGGTGGTCATCAGGTCAGGCATTCACGTGTTCCTTCCCTATTCGTTGTTTTGGCTCTCCGTTGGACGGGTCTACTCGCTGGTGGCGCCGCCGCCCTGCCACTGGCTGATCCGGAAGATCACGAACTCGGCGGGCTTGACCGGCGCGATGCCGATCTCGACGATCAGCCTCCCTTCGTCCACCGAGGACGCCGGGTTGTTGCTCCCGTCGCAGATCACGTAGAACGCCTGTTCCGGGGTCGCGCCGACCAGCGCGCCCTGCATCCACAGGCCGCGCAGGAACGACGTGATGTTGCGCTTGACCCGCTGCCACAGGTCGACGTCGTTGGGCTCGAACACGGCCCACTGGGTGCCGCGGCGGATCGACTCCTCGATGAAGTTGAACAGCCGGCGGACGTTGATGTACCGCCACGACGGGTCGGTCTTGGCCAGCGTGCGGGCGCCCCAGATCTTCGTCCCGTAGGACCCGAACGAGCGGATGCAGTTCACGCCCTCCGGGTTCAGCAGGTCCTGCTCGCCGCTGGTCACCTCGAACTCGAGCCGCGCGACGCCGCGGACGGCCTCGTTCGCCGGCGCCTTCCAGACCCCGCGGGTGCCGTCGGTGCGCGCCCAGACGCCGGCGACGTGGCCGACCGGCGGGATGGTGATGAACCGTTCGCCGTTCGTGGCGCCCGGCCGGGCCAGCGGGTTGTTCACCACCACGTTCGGGTAGTAGAGCGTCGCGAACGCGGAGTCGCGGGCCAGCCGCTGGCGCCACTCCAGGGCGCGGGTGGCGTTGAGGCCGGGCGGCGTGTCGACGATCGCCATCCGGGTGTGGCTGGCCTCGCACCAGTCGATCAGCTGCTTCTGCACCGAGAGGTACAGCTCCTCGTCGACGCTGCCGTCCTCGTTGGTGGCGATCGTGATGAGGTCGGGGATCGCGACCATCGTCACGTTCTCCGCGATCGCGAGGCCGTGGTACCCGGTGCGCTCCGTGACCGAGCCCTCCAGGTCGGCCGGGGTGACCCCGGTCGTCACGGCCGCCGGCCGCTCAACCTGGTACCGGCCGGGCGCGGGCGCCCGCTCGGCCAGCGAGACGCCGTGCATCGGCGGAATCTCGATACGCACGAACCGGGAGCGCTCGTTGACAGTGCGCTCCAGGGTGCGCGGGCTCTTGCCGGTGAAGTGCAGGCCGCCGATCTCCTCCTGCAACGCCCCGTCGGCGTACACCCGCAGCGTGTACTCCTGGTTGTTCCCCTCGCCGCCCGGCGTCGGCTCCTGGCCGTTGCCGGTCTGCTCGGCCGGTGCCGCCGGCGGCACGATCTCCACCTCGACCCGCGGGCCGGGGTTGAGCGCCGCGACGTGCAGGCTCTCCACCTCGGGCCGCTCGGCCGCGGGCAGCGAGAGCGTCGCGCGCCCGTCGCCGTCGCCCTCGGCGCCGGGAATCCGGACGATGTACGCGGCGCCGCCGCCGTTCTCGAAGAACCCGCGCACCGCGTGCGGCAGGCGTGCCCCGCGCACGAAGCCGCCGTACACCCGCTCGTACTGCGGCCAGCTGGTGACCAGTTGCGGCTTGACGCCGGACGGGTCGGTCGGGTCGCCCTCGTCGGCGTTGTACTTCTCGGTGAAGCCGACGAACGCCGCGATG
>Ga0111539_10011400_pt1 | contig 11158 bp, 6 predicted proteins | sample RhiMethybrSRZTD1_FD_79667 | JGI IMG/M metagenome (GOLD analysis project Ga0111539, IMG submission 79667) | Populus rhizosphere microbial communities from Tennessee, USA - Rhizosphere MetaG P. TD hybrid SRZTD1 (version 2) (version 2) | ecosystem: Host-associated > Plants > Roots > Rhizosphere >... | reverse complement strand
GGATTGATTTTAAACAGTTTTTTAACCAGGTCTATAATTTTGGCAGGGGCCGGGCCCTTATTGGACGTGTTCACCCGGAAGAAATAAAAATTACACATTGGTTTCCCACATTTTTTTTCCTGGGCAGCATTGTGTTATTAATTCTCCCATTAATAAATCATCAGTTGTTTCTACTGGGTGCGAGTCTTTTCGTATTGTATCTGACAGCCATTTTTTTACATGCGTTGATTGAAAACCAGGATTTTAGGGTGGCGATACTTGCCGTTCCTGCTGCGTTGTGTCAGCTCTATGGGTATGGATTAGGATTTTTAAAGGAAAAACTCCAATCCAGCGAATAACACGACATATTAACCTTCCAATGCTTCGTAATTAGCTAGTTTTAAATAACTTAGGTAAAATCTTTACCTGACCTGACATGAGCCTGTATCTGAGAATTCTAGTTGGCCTAGTAATTCTTCATTGTTATTCCATCGCTTTTGCACAAGATTCCAAAGAATTATCAGCAGGGTATTATATCGTTGTTAGCGCCTATGCAAAATCCCAGGAGAAGAAGGCGCAGCAATATGTGGAAGTTTTGCGGGGAAAGGGTCATGACGCAGCGTATGGATATAATTCAAGCAGGAAATTTTATTTCGTCTACTTAAAATATTTTGCCACCCTGCGGGAATCTTTGCGCGACATGAAAAAAACGCGTGAGCAGGGAAGCTTCACCGATGCATGGGTTCGAGTAGTTTCAGGTGATATTCCTTCCGTTGCTGAATTCGATAGCTCCCGGCCACCCGGTTCCAGCGCCATTGTAACGCCCACACCAAACGAGACAACGCCAACGCACGCGGTAATGGAACAGAACCAAGACGCGCCTGATGAAATTCCTGTCACTGATAATCCTGAAATTGTGCAATACCCAGTGATGACCCTGGGCAATACAGAGGTCTTTTTGAGCCTCTTAATGCACGAAACAATCGCATTGTGGAGGGTAACGTGGACGTTGTAGATACGGAACGCGCGAAGCTGATAACGAAAGTAAAAGGAAACGAATATTTGAACCTTCCCGATCCAAAAAGTAAATCGGGACAACTTACCTTGATTTGTGATGTGTTTGGCTATCGCAGAATTCAACAGGACATAAACTATCCATTGCCGCTTGCGGACACCGTGAAAGAGTTTGTTGATTTGATGGGCACTACCTTAGTTGTTAATTTTAATTTAGTTCGGTATCATAAAGGCGATCTTGCAACGCTCTTCAATGTTTATTTTTATAATGATGCTTCTGTGATGTTACCGGAATCAAAATATGAATTGAACAGCTTATTACAGCTTTTGCAGGAAAATCCAAAGTATAGAATTAGACTTCACGGTCACACAAATGGAAATTATCACGGTAAAATTATTTCCATGGGGTCAGACAAGAATTTTTTCTCATTAACCGGGTCGGTGCAACGGACTGGGACGGCGAAGGAGTTATCGTATGACCGGGCAGAAATTGTAAAAGCATATTTGGAAAGCCAGGGCATTCAGTCTGATAGAATGGAGCTGAAGGGTTGGGGAGGCCGTCGGCCCATTTACGATAAGAATAGTGCGAATGCCAAAAGAAACGTTCGCGTAGTGGTAGAAATCCTGGAGGATTAGAATATTTACGAGTGGAGCCCTGCCTGAAGCCTCGAAAGGGGCTTTTGGCTTTTTGAAGTATTGATCAGTGCATGACTTGTACTTTGGCCAATGTTATTTCCATTCTATTTCAATTATATGGAAAAGGATACTAATTCAAGCTCTAACGGCGGACCCTTCAAATCGAAGGCATACTTCATTATTGGATATATTTTTCTAATGGCCATGGCGTTGGCCTGGTCTGTAGACCCTTCAATTGTTTATATCTTTTTTGGAATCGCAGTCTTTTTTTTGTTTTTGGGAGTTTATTCGCGTCCATCCAGAACAAAATTTCAGGAGCCTTTTAAGTCAACCAGCAATCAATCAGGCGCACCGTCGGCTAAATTCTCAGATATTTTTGCAGCTATTTTTCATCAGGCACATCCTGGGCCAACCACTAAACCTAAAACTTTTACGAGGCAGTCGACGTCTGAGGATAATCGCCGGCTCGTCAGTTTCGTAATAGCAGGAGTTTTTATAATGTTCTTCGTTTTTTTTATCGGGAGCGTTTTTTTTAGTTCTTCGGATAGCGGCTATGATTCTGTTCTTTACTTTCAAACAGCTGAGCAGAATTTTTGGAATGAAAATTATGACTCAGCTTATCTGAATTATCGCAAGGCCTGGAAAGCGGATGACCAGTACGTTGAAGCAATGGTAGGGTATGGCAGGGTATTAAGTATTAGAAATGAGCAGGATTCGGCAATGATCATGTTCGATCAAGCATTGGCAATTAATCCCGATTACAAGGAGGCGGGGTACAACAAGGCCTGGATTTATTTCGGCCAGCAAAAATTTAATGAGTCCGTAGCTGTATTAACTCCCGTATTACAAGAGAATACAGATTACTACGATGCAATGCTGCTCATTGGGGATTCTTATTATGAGTTGAAACAATTCGATGACGCAATGATCTGGTACAGCAAGGCCTATGAAAACGAAAGTATTCGCACCCGGGCCCTGTGTCACGTCATGGCGTACATTCATGATACGAAAGGTAACTACTCGAACGCCATTGGACTTTACAAAGAAGCGTTGCGTTATGATAGTACTGTTGTCGATATTTACAAACGTCTGGGTGAACTATTGCCAAATGAAGATGGCAATTATTACCGCATTCAAGCGGTCAAATTGCAGCAGAACTAATTTCTTTTATACCGAATTCCCAAGATCGTCATCAGAATCAGGAGGATCGCCACAACGCCTAAAGCGATCCGTAGCGTAAAAGCATCAGAAATGAAACCGATTATTGGAGGACCGAATAAAAATCCTGAGTACCCAACGGTTGTAACCATTGCGAGCCCAACACCCGGGGGAAGGCTTTTGGCATTGCCTGCAATACTGTAAGCGATCGGAACTATAGAGGACAACCCAAGGCCCACTAAAAAAAAACCGGTAATGGACAAGTAGGGAATGGGAATGAGCAACGACAACATTAGCCCGACCGTGGCGATCAATCCGCCGAACACAATCATTTTTTTATCCCCCAGCAAGGCGCGTATCCTGTCGCCGAAAATTCTTCCGAGCGTCATGGATGTGGCAAACGCAGATAGTCCGATGGGAGCGAGCGTTTTACTGGCCTTAGCGATATTCTGCATGTAGTTTACACTCCAATCCGACATGGCACCTTCTGCAAGCATGCCGCAAAAAGTAATAATACCGATGCTGATCAGCGCTTGATTGGGCAGTCGAAACAATGGTCCATCATGTTTCGAAAGAATATCCGGTTTGTCTTGAATTAAATTTCTATTTGCCCACCACACGGCTACCAATGAGACGCCCGATACGATGATGAGGTGTTGTCCGAGGTCATATCCTAAATCAATAAAAAGGGATCCACACCAGGCGCCCAGCATCATACCAATACTGAACAGCGCATGAAATGAAGTCATAATGGGTCGCTTATAGAGCTGTTCCACCATGACAGCCTGCGCATTCATGGCTACATCCAGCATACCCGTTGAAATGCCCATCAAAAAAAATAGTCCTATTAAATAATAAATGTTTGGCAAGAAGGGAATTATGGGTACCAGCGCGCAGTAAGCAAGCGCCGCGACAATAGTAATTCTGCGGCTCCCATTTTTAATGATCGTCCAACCTGTAAATGGCATAGCGCCAACAGCCCCGATTGACGATGAAAGTAATACGAGTCCAATGGTACCGTTGTCCGCGTGATAAAGCTCCTGTATTCGAGGCAACCTGGAAACCCAGTTTGCAAATACAAAACCGTTTATGAAGAATGCAATTTTAACGGCAAGTCGATTGAGGATCACAAAGGCTTGGTGTAAATCAAGTTTACAAAATTATAATTCTTCAGCGACGATAAGCACACTGATTTTTGATGTCTAATAAACTGGTACGATACACCCGTGGTCTAAAATTCGTCTTTTGGACAACGTGAGCTTGTCGCCTCAATCAAGCAATTGTAAAAAATACTTAATTATTGAATTGTTTAACCAGGAAGGAACTTGTCGTGCTTCCCGAATATCCATTCGTCGTCAAGCCTTCAATAACGATGGTATAATTTCCGATGAGATCCGAGGTGTAAAACTCAAGTTGATTTTTGCCTCCCTTGTCCAGTCTGACCTGCGGCGCCCAGAACAATAAATTTCTTCGGTCGGGCATCCTGCTTTCTCGCTGTTTTTGATTGTCATACGAGGGAGAATAAAATATTCGCTGACGCTGTAGTCCTTCGTAATTCATGGCAACGCTCCTGGGATCAAGTTCAAAGCCGGCGAGGTCTCCGGTATACGTTTTGTAGCTTACAATACCAGGGAAATTAAATGGTCCGAGGAAATATCGGTTGGTGACAACTTCAAGTTTTTTAACCTTCAACGGATCAAAAGCCATGATCTTGTCAATATCAAAAATGGGCATGCCGTCCAAGATGACCAGTGGATTTTCCTGGAACAAACTTTTCCTTACGTTATCAAGCACTAAAAAATGAAAACCGTCACGGCGTTTGCGAACCATCACGCCTGGTACGTATTCGCGCATTACCTCTTCCATTACGGTGAAACGCGTGTAGTCATCTAAGAAATACGTCTCGCTGGCCTTACTATAAAACGAAGTGCTGTCAATTGCAGTGACCTTAAACGAAGCGGAATTATCACCATAATAGATATCCTGCACCTGCATGGCAACACTTCTTTCCAACAATGCCTTGGAAAGATTGGGCGGGAGGGTAAGCGTCGGCAGTCGTCTTGATGCAAATGTAGCCGCGTATGGATTATGAATCTGTATTTTGCTGGTAGAGTCCTGCGCGGTATTGGTCTGAACGATGATCTTTTTTAATCCGTAGAAGTCCTTCATTTCATAAACTACGTCTCCATTAAATCGGCTTCTCGCGGTATACAGTTGGATATTTTTACCAGGCGTTGACAGATAGGTAGCAACACCGGAAGCAGGATTTCCATTTGCGTCTACCACAGTGCCACGAATTAAGAGACCGCGGTATTCTGGTATAAAGGAAGGTTTCTTTTTTTCTCCCAGGATTTCATCCCATGCAAATCGGCGCCATCCATGCGTGAGCATGAGGTTGTCCAATGCCACGGCCACGTCCGGACTTGCGGTTGCCATGTAGTAGCCGGGCGACTCGATCTCGCCTTTTAGATCCGACTGTAACCATAGGTAATTAAAGATGTCACCCGTGAAATTGCCTTGAAGAGAATCAGTTTTAACGACGGCAACCGATAAGGTTGCTTCCTGGCTGGACGAATTATCAGCAGATAAGTCTAATGTAACTTTGCGTCGAACACCATATTCAGGCTGATTAGCATGAGCAGTTATCAAAAGTTTTTTTTCACTCGGTTTGAAATACAAACGTTCACACAGAGGACGTAGATGACTGTCGAAAATCGTAATATGTGAAATGCCCTCACTCAAATCTTTTTTGGAAACCAGGATTGTTGTTTTCTTAGGTCCCAAGGACCGCATTCCAATCGATGAAATGATTTGCCTGGTGTGAACGATATAATAGAATGCCGATGTTCCTTCGGCCGGCGGATAACTTGCCGATACATGAATAGCCAGCAAATCCGATGTGCTGTCCCCGACTTCCATGACAAAACCATAAGACTGAGGAACTGGAAGTTGGATTGTTTGAGAATGGCCCAACGTGTCCGTTAGTATAGCCCGATAAGATTCGCCTGTTTTTGGCGTAAATGTAAAATTTCCAATGCCAAACTTGAATGCCTTGATAGCCGCAATAGTATCATTTTCATTATTCAACACTGATCCGGAAAAGCTTATTCCTTTGCCATTGGGCGCGGTAACTTGAAATGCGACTTTACTTTTTAATTCATATACAAGGTTTCCCCCTTCAGGAAAAAATTGCGCCCGAAAGCGTTCTGTAGTCGTTTCTTTTTCTGTTTCCAGCTTTCGAAAGGAATTTATGACGGTTATTGTTTTATGGAAGAAAAACTCCGGACTAAAATTCTTCATCCACTGCGTGTAGACCCGGACGGTGTAATTTCCGGAATTGATGGATGCTGGTAAAAATACTGCTCCGTCACCGTGACCATCTTTCATCGAAACTTTGGTTTGAACGACAGCAAGATTGTCCTTATCTAAAATTTCCAGATAGGCTACTTTACTGGTATTGAGCGGATGATGAACCACTCCATCAACGTAATAAATTTTAAACCAAACCGTTTCGCCGGTCAGGTATACATTCTGACTAAGATGGGCATACACTTTCTCCTGCGGGAAATTAATTCGATGATGTTCAAATTTTTTTTGCAGTGTGTCTAATTCTTTTTGCTGTGCTAACGATAAACTTGAAATTAACATCAGAACGGATGTTAGACTTGTTATGCATAACGAACTAAAAAGTCCTTTCATTTTATTCATCGTTTTGCAGCGTATTCCTGCATTAATATTGTTGGAACCTGAGTTGTGAGCATTCAAATACATCGTTTTTATTTATTCCCAGAAATCAGGTTTTTTAAGATCTCCGCCCAAGTCTCTGCAATCCATACAATTTGTTTCAGAAGCATAAATGTAGCCTAGCACTACCGGTGACCCATACGTCCCAATAAGAAACATATTGGGATAATTCGAAAGCTGAGCTACAGGGATTGAATCCACGGGACAAGCTTGAAACGGGTATAACCAGATGTCTTCAGGAAGGTCAGCTGCTCTAATAAAAATTCGTTGTTGGGTGGTGCTGCCGCCGCTGAAATAACCTAACACAGGTTCCTCTGAATCATTTTTGCTTCGCAGGTTGCCAATAACCTTGGATGGAAGCGGGTCGAACAAGCCGCCTAAATTTTCGGTGGTCTTTTTTAATTCATTCCAGAAATCGTAGGCCTCCTTTGTAAGCGAACGTTGCTCAACTATTATGCTATACCGACGCGAAATTTTTTGAGCGCCTTTGGGTATAAAGATCAAAGGAAAGTTGCGAATGGCATTCTCGTTAAGTTGAGTCGTCGATGCAATAAGTATTTCTGATGACGGCCTGGTTGTCCAACATTGGTATACATTTACCGTGTTTGGTAAAGGCACGCCATTGTGAAGTTCGTAACCTGGAAAATACTTGGACGTATATTCCCACGTTTCTACAAATCTCCATTGATAATAACGGCCGTTATTATTTTCCCCGTGGGTATTTGCATAAATATTAATGCCGTCTCGTCGGAGTGTGGGAGCCCACGAGATGCTGTCAATAGGAGGCGTTTGTTTGAGTTCAACGAAGTCAGTAAAGTATTCCTTCCCATTTCCTCTGACAATGGTAAGGCGGTATTTTTTTGAAAGCGAAAGGTCCATGTTTACCGATGTGTAGGTGCCATCAGCTTCCTCAATCAACGAATATATACCTCCGTTGTCATCTTCAATTCTAACCGTTGCATTTGGCTCCGGAACGTGCCCGTCATCGTTCGCGATTGGTGTAGCTTTAGACAGATTTACTTTGGCCGAATTGTCGGAGATATTGATAAATCCATCCACCACAAGCAGGTCAACTGTCTCGCTGATCGCTGGCGGGTTATAGGGTTCGATGCAACTCGCGATCGCTAAGGAAAGCAATGCAAAAAGTAGACTCTTATATTGATTACTTTTTATCATGGCTAAAATTTGAAATTATAGGTAACCGTTGGTATGGGCATTCCGAAAATCGAAAGCTTATATCCACTAATCTTATTATCCTTCGAGGTAAAATATACAGAGTAGGCGTTTTCGCGTCCGGTTAAATTATAGACTGCGAAAGTCCAGGAGCTATGCGCCAATTTTTTAATTCTATGGTTGCCTTCCACATTGATTGAAATGTCAACCCTGAAATAATCGGGGATACGGAATTGATTTCGTTCTGAGTAATAGAGTCTTGGGCTGCCCCCCAGGTCGTACTTTGCTAACGGAAGCGTTATTGGTCGTCCAGTGCTATAAGTAACATTCAGTGAGAAATTAAATCGGTGGCTGAATTTATAATTACTGATAAAGTTGAGCGCGTGTGGCTTGTCGTAACTGCTGGGATAGAATTTTCCCTGGTTTACTTTTTCCGACGAGTTAGAACTTGTGGTTTTTAATAGTGATCTGGAGTAGGTATAGCTGATCCAGCCGTTAAGTTTTCCTGTGACCTTCTTCAAAAGAAATTCCAGTCCATACGCCTTTCCCTCGGCGTTTATGACATCTGTTTCTAAGTGCGGATTCAGAAGCAATACTGCCGAATTTTTGAAATCGACGGTATTTGTCATCGTTTTGTAATAGGTCTCCACGGAGAACTCAAACATATTCCCTTTGAGATTTTTATAAAATCCCAACGAGTATTGATCACCAATTTGAGGTCTTATATAAGCGTCGCTTAATTTCCAGATATCCGTCGGAGCAATCGCTGTAGTATTCGAAAGCATCTGAATATACTGACGCATACGATTATAACTAAACTTAACGGACGAATTGCGGGAGAGGGAATAACGCAAGGAGATCCGGGGTTCCAGTCCATTGTGTGAAGCTATCGTCTTGCCGGATGCATAATGTACTGTGTCTATCATGGAACTTTCTTCTCTGGGCACATCTGGAGCGTACGTATAAACATCCTTAGGACCTAAAAATTGGTAGTACGAATAACGAATGCCTGCATAGAGGGATAAATTTTGAGTGAGTTCAAAATTTTCACCGGCATAAATAGAACTTTCCAGTCCCTGCTCTTGCTGCAACAGATTGGGCGCGACCAGCGACTCGGTCCCACGGGGCTGCATATCGCCGGGCGACAGCTTGTAGTAAATGGTCCCTATTCCAAAATTGATAGTGTGTTTTGGATTTGGGAAGTAGCTGAAATCGAGCTTCGCATTGGTTTGTTGAATAGCGAACTTCATATTGAAGGCTTCTGCAGGATTGATATCGCTGGAGATCGAATAACTATAATTGCTGATTCCACTGGTGAAGACTCCGTAAATTTTATTATTTATCACGTGCTTCCATTTCAACGAAATATTTCGATCCCCATAGGTGTAAGCTGTATCACTATTAAGTTTGAACTTATCTTTGCTCATATAGGCCGAGAGATAAATACTATTTTTGTCATTGAACTTATGGCTGATATGGGCGTTGATGTCATAAAATGATGCCTCGCTATTTCGCAATGCCTCGGTGTTTAGCTTACCCAATAGCCAATCTGAATATGTTGACCGCGCGCCAATCAGGAACGAGGATTTCTCTTTGATAATCGGGCCTTCAAGAGATAGTCTGCCCGTTATTGGACTTATACCTCCCGACCCGGCAAATTTTTTCAGATTTCCCTCGCGGGAAGTGACATCCAGAACGGAGGATAATCTTCCGCCGTAGTCGGCTGTAATCCCACTCTTGTAAAGCTCAACATTGTTCAATACGTCTGGATTAAAAGTAGAAAAGAAGCCGAATAGGTGAGAGGGATTATAAATAGTAGCATCATTAAATAGTATTAGATTTTGATTCGTTGAGCCACCTCTTACGTTCAGTCCAACTGTTCCTTCACCCACGGTCTGTACACCAGGAAGCGTGAGAATTACCTTCATAATATCGGTTTCTCCCAATGCCAGGGGCATTTGCTTCATGGTTTTAATGTCTAATTTCTCAGCACCCATTTGTAGTCCGCTAACACGAACATCGCGCTCCGATTGGACAACAACTTCCTTAAGCGGAATTACATCTTCATCCAGTTCTATGTTTAACTTTCCATCTGAATAAAGCATGATCTGACGTTCCGTACTTTTCATCCCCAGGCTTTTTATTTTTAGTTCATGCCTGCCTTTTGTCAAACTGATTGAATAATATCCGAACTGATCCGTCGAAACCCCTATCATAGGATTTTCAACATACACGGCCGCGCCAATAACGGGGGAGCCACTAGCAGCATCTCGCACGTAACCGGCCAGTGAGGCGCTGCCTTGGAGGTTGCTATTTTTTGTTCCAATGGCGTAAAGTTTTGTTTCGGCTAATTTTCTTTCCTTCTCTCTTTTCTCATATAGCGAATAATCAAACCCGGTAACTTTCTTCTCGGTTTGCTGGGCAACGCCGGTTCCAAAAAAATCGTCGGGTAAATCCGCAAGAATTTCCCGTTCACGAGTAATGTAAATATTATGATCACCATCAATTACGTAATGAAGATCAGTTCCTGTTAAAACCTGGTTCAATAATTCATCGATGGGCTGATTTTGGGGTGAGGCGTTTACCGTTAGGCTATCCGTAAATAGGGGATTGAAATAAAAACGATAGTGCGTTTTGGATTCTATCTCTGCGGCAAATTTTTCAAATGATAAATTGTTAAAAGCGCCACTAACTCTTGACTCTTGTGCAACGGCGAGGTTTGTAACGGTAATAAGAAGTAAAAAAGGTACAATTCTGTAAAGTAATGACATAGCTAGTCATTTAGGGTATCATAAAACTCAGTAAGGCGGACAATCGCCTTTTCTCGATTGTCATTATAGCGTATGCGATTTTTTCTTAAGAAATTTTTTAGTTCCGACTTGCGATCACTCAATACTTGGAGGACGGAGCCTTTTGTTTTGACAACATGAAAATTTCCATCTTTCACAATATAGTAGCGGACGCTTGCATCGAATGAAGGTATTACGTTGGGAGCCTGCAGCGTTTCTCTATAGGCCTTTGAAAACCTGGCGTAAACTTTTGACTTTCCGTTGTACAGCTGATCGTAAAATCCGTCTGAAAGTTTGTTTTTATCATCTTTTAGAAGCCTGACAAAAGTGTGCCCAAGTATGGTGAACCGTTGCACTTTTTCTGGGATTAATCTAACCGGACTTCCTCTATCGTGCTCTACAATTACCTGATCAATACTTAAGTCAAAAAGGAGCGACACGTTCTCATATAATTCTTCCCAGTATACTACTGAGCCAGTCGTCCAGTCGTCGCTGCCATAATAAGGATGCTCTTCGTCTCTTGGGATATATACGATGTAATCGCTTCCATTAAATAGGCGGGATTGATCCAGAATGGTCGCAGCATAAAGCGCGATGCTTTTCGTTTTGGACTGCGCCAAAAAAGACGTGTCAATTTTGGCGACTTGACAATAGCAGGCCAGTGG
>Ga0111539_10011398_pt1 | contig 11160 bp, 11 predicted proteins | sample RhiMethybrSRZTD1_FD_79667 | JGI IMG/M metagenome (GOLD analysis project Ga0111539, IMG submission 79667) | Populus rhizosphere microbial communities from Tennessee, USA - Rhizosphere MetaG P. TD hybrid SRZTD1 (version 2) (version 2) | ecosystem: Host-associated > Plants > Roots > Rhizosphere >... | reverse complement strand
TGGTCTGCGGCGCTACCGCCGGCCACGATCCAAAGGAAGATCTTCGCTACGTCTGGAGCTTCGAGATCAAGATCATCGGCTCGAACAGCTTCTACGACGACAACCTCGCGGCGCTGATGGACCTGATCAAGCAGGGCAAGATCAAGCCAGTGATCGACAAAGTGCTGCCGTTGAGTGAGGCGCGCGAAGGCCTGCGGCTGATTCAGGATCGCGAGATTTTCGGCAAAGTGGTGGTGACGCCATGAGCGTGATCGCGCTGCAAATTCGGTGTCATCGCCCGCGAAGGCGGGCGATCCAGTCTTTTCGAACGGGTGGCGCTGGATGCCCCGCCTTCGCGGGGCATGACATCTGTGGGTGGGGCGACTGATGAGCGATGCAGCAAGTTTGACGCTGGAACAAGTCGAGGCGCTGGTCACCCGCGCGCCATACCACAAGTGGCTCGGGTTGAAGGTGATCGCGGTGCATGACGACGGCATCGAGATCAAGGCGACCTGGCGCGAGGAGTGGGTGGTCAATCTCGAGCGGCGCTTCACCCATGGCGGGATTCTCGCGGCGCTGATCGATCTCGGCGCCGACTGGGCGATGGTCAAGAAGCTCGGCCGCGGCGTGCCGACCATCGACATGCGGGTCGACTATCACGCCGTCGCGCTGCCCGGCGATCTCACGATCAAGGGTAAAGTGGTGCGCATGGGCGGCCAGTTCTCGACCGCCGAGGCCGCAATCTACAGCGCCGACGGCAAGCTGATCGCCAGCGGCCGCGGCACCTACTACACGGCGCCGCCTCCGCCGCCGAAAGCGTGATGTCGAAGTTCCAGAACCTCGGCGACCTGATCGATCGCGACCGCGATCTCTCCAAGACCGCGGTGCTCGATCTTGGCGGCGAGGAAGTGCCCTGCGAGTACAGCTACGTCGAGCTCGATGCCATGTGCATGGCGGTGGCGCGCGCACTGTCGCGGCGCGGCTTCAAGCGCGGTGATCGCGTCGCGATCCTCTCGGCCAACCGCATGGAATATTTTGCCGCCTATTGCGGCATCATGCGCGCCGGTTTTGTCGCGGTCCCGGTGAATTACCGGTTTCCCCGCGAGATGATCCATTACATCCTGGCCGACAGCGGCGCCCGGCTGGTGTTCTGCGATCGCGCCAGCCGGGACAATTGTTCCGACAATCTTCCGGTGGTGGTGTTCGGCGACGAAGGTGACGAGGGCTTCGATCGCTTTGTCGACCCCGGCGCGTTCGAGACCGTGATCCCGCGTCCCCATGAACCGGCGATGTTTCTCTACACCTCGGGCTCGACCGGCCGGCCGAAGGGCGTGGTGCTGTCGCATCACAGCCACATCTGGACCGTGGAGGCGCGGCTCGCGCCCGGGCTTGAGCGCCATCGCTACCTGATCGCGGCGCCGCTTTATCACATGAACGCGCTGGCGCTCATGAAGCTTGCCTGCGCGGCGCATGCGACCGTGGTGCTGCTGCCGCGCTTCGAAGCGCGCGCCTATATCGAGGCGATCACCCGCTATCGGCCGACCTGGCTCACCGCTGTGCCGCCGATGATCGCCATGATGCTGCGCGAAACGGAGGCGCTGAAGCAGGCGGATTTATCGAGCGTCGAGTTCATCCGCATGGGCTCGGCGCCGGTGAGCGCGAGCCTGATGCAGGCGATCCACCGCGCGCTGCCGAAGGCAGCCGTGACCAATGCCTACGGCACGACCGAGGCCGGCATGATCGTGTTCGGCCCGCATCCCAAAGGCCTGCCGCAGCCCGAGGCTTCGGTCGGATACCCGCATCCGAAGGTCGAGCTTCGCCTGGTCGCGGGCGGAAACCGCAGCGCGGCCGAAGGCGTGCTGGAGATGAAATCGCCGGCGCTGATGAACGGCTATCACAACCGGCCCGACGTGCCGTCGCCGATCACGCCGGACGGCTTCTACATCACCGGCGACGTGTTCCGGCGCGACGACAATGGCTTTCATTATTTCGTTGGCCGCACCGACGACATGTTCGTGTCGGGCGGCGAGAACATCTATCCGGCCGATGTCGAGCGCATGCTGGAGCGGCATCCTGATGTCGCGCAGGCCGTGGTGGTGCCGGTCAGCGACGACATCAAGGGCACCAAGCCGGTAGCCTTCGTCATTCCGCGTGCCGGCCGAAAGCCGACCGAGCAGGCGATCAAGCAGTTCGCGCTCAACAACGCCGCTGCCTACCAGCATCCGCGGCAGGTGTTTTTTGTCGATGAGTTTCCGCTGGCGACCACCAACAAGGTCGATCGCGCCGTGCTGCGCAAGGAGGCGGAGAAACGCGTCGGTGCCTCGGTGGAGTAGCGCGCTATCTGACCTTCAGGCCGATGGCGTCGACCACCGGTTTCCAGCGCGCGTGCTCATCGGCCATGTAGCGCAATCCGGCTTCGGCGCCGTAGTAGCTCAACGGATCGAAGCCGGAGTTGATCAGGATCTTCTCGAACGCGGGATCCGCCATCGCCTGCCTGGTGGCCTCGGCAACGCGTTCGATCGCGACCGCAGGCGTGCCGGTGCGCGCATAGATGCCGAGGTAGAGCTGTCCGATCATGTTCGGAATGCCCTGCTCGATCGCGGTTGGGAAGTCGGGCGCGCCCTTGAGGCGGGCCGGCGCGTTGACGGCTAGCACGCGGATCTTGCCGGTGTTGTGAAGCTCAAGCACCTGGCTGCTGATGTTCGGCGACATGATCGGGATATGGCCGCTCACCAGGTCGGCGAGGCCGGGACCTGCGCCCCGATACGAGATGTGGACCAGGTCCTTGAGGCCGGTGAGTTGCTTGAACAGCTCGCCGGACAGGTGGCTCATCGTTCCGGTGCCGGCCGAGCCATAGCTGAGCTTGCCGGCATTGGCCTTGGCGTAATCGATCAGCTCCTTGACGTTCTTCACCGGCAGCGCGGCATTGACGGCGATCGACGTCGTAGTGACGCAAAAGATCGCGATCGGCACGAAGTCCTTGCGCGGCTCGTAGGGCAGATTGCTGGTGGTCATCTCGTTCAGCACCATGGTGCTGGCGCTGCCGAGCAGGAGGGTGTGACCGTCCGCGTCGGAGCGCTTGACCTCCATGACGCCGAGCGTGCCGCCGGCGCCGCCCTGGTTTTCGACATAGACGCTGCCGAGGCTGCTCTTCATCTTCTCGGCCCATTGCCGGCCGACGATGTCATTGACGCCACCGGCCGAGAACGGAACCACCAGCTTGATCGGCCGGCTCGGATACGCGGCCTGTGCATCCGCATGCGTGCCGACCGTGGCGGCGGCGAACGAACCGAGACTGAGGCTGAGAAATTGACGGCGCTGCATGCGCTACTCCATCTTGAATCCGGTCGACTTGATGATCGGCAGCCAGCGCGCGGTCTCGTCGGCCACCATGCGCTGCGCCTCCTCGAGACCGGAATCGGCCATCGGCTCGAAGCCGGAGGTGATCAGCGACTGCTGAAGCGCAGCATCTGCCATCGCGGTGCGGGTGAGCTTCGCGAGTTGCTCCTGGATCGGCCTTGGCACGCCGGCCGGCGCGAACAGGCCGTTGAAATTCGCCGCAACCATGCCGGGCAGGCCGGCTTCGATCGCGGTCGGAATGTCGGGCGCTGCCTTGATCCGATCGGCCGCGTTGATCGCCAGGATGCGGACCTTGCCGGTGCGATGAAATTGGATCAGCGGGCCGCCGACATTCGGCGTCATCATCGGGATGTGGCCGGAGGCAAGATCGGTGACGCCGGGCGCCGCCCCCTTGTAGGGCACGTGGGTGATCTTCGGCGCGCCGATCAGCTGTTTGAACAGTTCGCCGGCGAGATTGGTCATGGTGCCGGTGCCGGCCGAGCCGTAAGACAGCTTGTCCGGATTGGCCTTGGCGTAGGCGATCAGTTCGGCAAGCGTCCGGGCCGGCACCGATTCGTGCACCACGATCGAGGTCGGCGACACGCACATGATGTAGATCGCGGCGAAGTCCTTGAGCCCGTCATAGGGCGGGTGGCTCGCGATCGCCGGAATCAGCACCTGCGTGCTAGTGTTGCCGAACAGGAAGGTGTGGCCGTCGGGTTTCGCTCGCGCCACCTCGGCTGCGCCGATCAGGCCGCCGCCGCCGCCTTTGTTCTCGATCACCACGGCGCCGAGCGCCGATTTCATTTTTTCCGCCCACAACCGGGCCGCGACGTCGGTGGCGCCGCCTGGCGAGAACGGCACGATCAGCCGGATCGGCCGGTCCGGATAAGCCAGAGCGGGCAGCGGCAGCGCGGCTGCGGCGAACGATCCCAGACCGTATTTGAGCAATGTACGACGATGCATGCGTTCGATTTCCAGCTGATGCGGTTCGCCGTTCCTTATGCTAACGGCATGCCAAAACCAACTGCTGTAGCGACGCACCAGCCATGACAAGCGAGGCCGACCGCCAACTTCCTGTCGGGAACGAGTTGTTTCTCGATCACGTCGGCCATTTCGTGCGCGATTCCAGCGCTGCGAGCGCGGCGCTCGCCCGCGCCGGCTTTGCTCCGACGCCGGTTTCGATCCAGTACAACCCCGATGGCACGCCGGTCGGAACCGGCAACATCACCGCGATGCTTCATCGCGGCTATATCGAGGTGCTGTTCAAGGCCGCCGACACCCCGCTCGGTCGCGAGTTCGAGGCCGTGCTCTCCGGGCATGCCGGCGTGCACCTGACCAATTTCGCGGTCACCGATGCCGAGCAGGCGCACGCGCGGCTGACCGAAGAGGGCTTTGCGATGCGGCCCTTGGTGCAGTTCCAGCGACCGGTCGGGACCGAGAATGGTCCCGGCGTCGCGGCCTTCACGGCGGTGCGGCTCGAGCGCGGCGCTATGCCTGAAGGCCGCATTCAGATTCTGACCCATCGCACCGAGCACACCGTGTGGCAGAAGCGCTGGCTCGATCATCGCAACGGTGCGCAGGCTCTGATCGACGTGGTGATCGCCAGTTCGGACGTCGCGGAGGCGACCGCGCGCTTCGAACGCTTCCTCGGACGCAAGGCGCAATCGCCGCAGTTCGGCCAGGCGGCCTTTGCGCTCGACCGGGGTCAAATCCAGCTGGTGAGCGAGGCGCTATTTGCATCGCTGTTTCCCGAAATCCGCGTACCGCGCCTGCCATTCATCGGCGCCTATGCGGTCCGGGTTCGGTCGCTGCGTGACGCCGAGGCGGTCATGGCCGGCGGCGGGCTGCGGATGCGCCGGGCCGACGCTGCGCTGATCGTGCCGTTCCCCGAAGAGCTCGGCACCGGCGCCTGGGTGTTGGTCGAGAATTCCGCCGGCCTGCCCTGGCGTGCATAATAGGGACGCAATCCCGGGAGACTTTTTGACCATCACCGAAACCGCGGCCGCGACGCCAAGCTGGCCGGATCAGCTGTTCGACACGCTCAAGCGCGCCGATATCCGGCAGGTCGGCTATGTGCCGGACGCCGGCCATGCGCGGCTGATCGCGCGCTGCAAGGCCGATCCGCAGATCCGCGACGTGGTGCTGACCACCGAAGAGGAAGGGATCGCCCTCGCGGCCGGCGCCTGGCTCGGCGGTCAGCGTGCCGCGCTGTTGATGCAATCGAGCGGTGTCGGCAACTGCGTCAACATGATGTCGCTCATTCGTGCATGTCGCTTCCCGATGCTGATGCTGGTGACGATGCGCGGCGAGTGGGAGGAGTTCAACCCCTGGCAGGTGCCGATGGGCTCGATCGTCGAGCCGACGCTGCAGCTGTGCGACACCAATGTCACCAAGGTGACCGAACCCGACCAGGTTGTGCCCGCGGTGCAGTCCGCGCTGCAGATCGCGTTCGGTGACGATCGTCCGGCCGCGGTGCTGCTCTCGCAGCGGCTGATCGGCCGCAAGGTCTGGGTGAAGTGATGCTGGAACGCCGCGCCGCGATGGCGACGTTGCTGGCCGACCGGCCGAAGGAGCTGTTCGTGGTGCCAGGGCTTGGCTCCTGCACCTGGGACACATTTGCGGCCGGCGATGACGACCGCAACTTCTATCTCTGGGGCGCGATGGGCGGCGCCGCAATGATCGGGCTCGGCCTGGCGCTGGCGCAGCCGAAGCTCAGGGTTATGGTCGTCACCGGCGACGGCGAGATGCTGATGGGCCTGGGCAGTCTGGGCACCATCGGCGTGCAGCAGCCCGGCAACCTGTCGATCGTGGTGTTCGACAACGGCCTTTATGGCGAGACCGGGATGCAGGAAAGCGCCGCGCAGACGACCGTGGATCTTTGCCAGGTGGCGCGCGGCTGCGGCATCGAACGCTCGCTCGACGTGACCGACGAAGAGGCCCTGAAGGCGCTGACGCGGCTGATCCGCAGCTCCAGCAAGACGGTGTTCGCCCGCGTCAGGATATCGCCCGACGAGCCGCCGCGGGTGTTGCCCGAAAAGGACGGCATCGTGATCAAGGACCGGGTGCGCGGCGCGGTCGCGCGTCTGCAGGCCTAGGCGGCGTGTCCGCTCCAACCGAGACCGAGTTCTGGGCCGAACAGCGCGCAGCGCTGCGCGAGCTTCTCGCCAACGGCAACCGCGAGCGCTTTCTGCACTGGGATCCCGTCGTCGAGGCGATGTTTTTCGAGCCGCCGGCGGAGGAACTGCATTATCTGAAGAGCCTGCCGGAGTGGCCCGCGATCCGGCGGCTGCTCAGAGATCCGGGGGTCGGGGGTGCGGCCATCGATCCCGTGCTCGGCACCAACGGCAACATCGTCCATCATGTCTACTCGATGTTCCGGTTCGAACGGACCACTGGACACAGCTTGGTGAAGGACGGCTGTATTCTGGAAATCGGCGGCGGCTACGGCAATTTCTGCCGGCTGATGTTCGAGCGCGGCTTTGCGGGCCGCTACGTGATCTTCGATCTGCCCGAGTTGCTGCAGCTGCAGCAATGGTATCTCGGCCGTACGCTGCGCAAGGACCAGCAGGCCAGCGTGGAATACGCCACCGCGCTGCCGGGCGGCGCCGACACGGTGGTGGGATTGTGGTCGATCAGCGAAACCCAGATCGAGCTTCGGGACCGCATCAAGGCGCTAAACCCGGGCTACTTCCTGATCGGCTATCAGCACAATTTTTCAGGCATCGCCAATGTCGACTATTTCGCCCGCTGGACCGGAGACGACGTTTACGCCTGGACGCATCAGGACATTGCCCACATCGCCGGCAACTTCTATCTGTTCGGCCTGCGCAGGCCACGCCCTTAGCGCCGTCGGCGCACAGCCATCACGTCATCGGCCGCCGCAATGCCGCTGACCCAGGCGCCGTGAACGGTGGAAAATTCGCTCAGCGCGCAGGCCTCGCCAGCGAAGAACAGCCGATCTTCGACCGGCTGCGCCAGCGCGGCGCGGCAGTCCGCCTTGCCGGGCAGCGCGTACGAATAGGCGCCTCGCGCGAACGGGTCGGTGCCCCAACGATGCTCCGCGAGAAACTTGATGCGCCGGGCGAAGCCGTTGCCGAGCAGTCCGACCAGTTCGGACCGTGCGAAGTCGAAGAACGCGCGCTCATCTCCGGCTTCGAGTTCGCGCGCCAGCGATCCGCCGAAATAGCATTCGATCACCGGCCGATCGAACGGCCGCAGGTGATAGGCGCCGGTGCCGGCGCGGTCGGTGCGTCCGTACAGCCGGCTTTCGCGCGGATACTCGCTCGCGCCATCCAATGCGAGAAACAGCTTGTCGTCGAACCCGAGCGGCAAGCCTTGTGCGGCCGCGGTCTTGTCCGGCAGGGCCGGCACAAACAGGTTTCCGTCGGCGAGGATTGACGTCGGCAGGGCGACGATGACGCGGTCGGCCGTGATCGCACCTTTCGATGTTTCGAGCCGCAATCGCCGACCGTTGTGGTCGATGCGCTGAACCGCGCACTCGAGCGCCACCGGCACATTTTCGGCGTGTGCCGAGACTGCCGTGCCGAGACCTTCGGTCACGCGCCAGTTGACGCCGGTATCGTCATAGCGCGCGAGGTCATGTGCCGAGATATGCTCAAGCTCGATGCCGCTGATGAAGGTGCCGACCGCGTTCATCAGCGCGTTCCAGCGGTCCTCCGGCCTCAGGTATTCGGACGCCGGTCGATCCGGCATGGCCTCTGCAGCCCCGATCCGCTCGTCGAATGCCTCGCGGGCGTCGATGTACTCAAGCTGGTCGGCGTGCGGAAAGCCGAACGTCAGCGACGGCCGCATCCATGGCGGCGGCGTCTTGTCGATGGTCAAGCCCTGCTGTTGCGCGACCGCGACCCAGGGGTTGCGATCGGCCGAATGCAGCCAACCGCAGCCCAGATCGAGCGGATGGCCGGATGGACCCGTGAAGGTCCAGGCGCGCCCGCCCAGCCGCGGCCGCGCCTCGATCAAAAGGCAGTCGATTTTAGAGTCGTGGAGCCGGCGCGCCGCCGTGACGCCCGCCGCGCCGCCGCCAATGACCGCGACGTCAAAGTGGCTGCGCATTCGGAGGTCCGTTCGATTCAGCCGTGATCGTGACGATGGGGGTGGTGGCCATGGTGATGATGATCGTGACCGTGACCATGCGTATGGGAATGCGAATGCTGCAAATGCGCGACCCCGCGCGGCAGCCGCGGATCCTCGCTGAACACCAGCGACTTGATGGTCACCGGGACCGTCATCGACGGCAGGCGGATGCGGCCGAGATCGATGTAGTCGAAATCCCACAGCACGACGCCGTCGATCGCCAGGATCTCGCTCTGCACGTCGAGCTCCTCGCGCAGGATCGCGCCGAGCGTCTGTGCCACGTCGCCGTCGAGCATGATATAGAGCGGCTTCCGTCGCGCGATGGTCTGCGGCAGGCCGCGCACGATCCCTTGCGCGAAGGCAAAGATCCGCGCATGCGACGGCGCGCCCTGCCAGCGCAGCGCCAGGGCGATCTCGGCTTCGCCGTCGGCGACATCGAAGGCGATCAGATGATTGCGGATCGCGGCGGCCAACTTGTCGGAATCGATTGTGTCTTCGCAAACGAACGGCGGCTGCAGCACCTGCAGATTTCGCCGCGGCAGCAGCGCGCCGGGGTCCGTGATGGTCGAGGTGTTGCCGGACAGCTGCACGCTGTATTCGGAGGCGCCGAGCGCGGTGGCGCGGATGCATTCGCCGGCCGGCAGCAGCGGCCAGGGCAGCGCGCCCTGGTCGAGCCGGCGGCGCAGCGCCAGCCCAAGGCGGCGGCCGAGATCGCCGAAGTCGCGATCCTCGCGGCCATAGACGAATTCGGCGACGCCGCCCGACACCATGATGCCATCGACGCGCCCAAGCTCGGCGATCGGCTCGGTCAGATAGAGCGCGGCGAGCGGCGGCGGCAACGGCCGCATCTTGATCGCGGCGATCAACACGTCGGCCATGTAGGCCGCGACCTTGTCGATGGCGGCGCCATCGGCCACGTCGCCCTTGGTCCATTCGAAGCCCGCTTGCGCGGCGTGGTGCCGGCCGGCGGGATCGAGCCGCACGATCCGGCGATCATCGTCGACCACCATCAGCCGGCCGCCGATGTGGATCGCCGCGGTTGCGACGACACGGCCGGCTTCGACCAAAGCGAGTTTGGTGGTGCCGCCGCCGATATCGATATTGAGGATACGCTTGGCTTGATCGGACGAGACCCGCGCGGCGCCGGAGCCATAGGCGGCGAGCATCGCCTCCATGTGATGACCCGCGGTGGCACAGACGAAATCGCCGCCTTGCTCGGCGATCAGCCCCGCGATCGCCTGTGCGTTCTCGCGCCGCAAGGCTTCGCCTGTCAGGATCACCACGCCGGCGTCGATGTCGCCGGGTTTCAGCGCGGCGTCCGCATAGGCCGCATCGATCACGGCACGGAGCTTGGCGTCGTCGATCCGCTCTTCGCTCTGATAGGGCGTCAGCGTCACGGGTGAGCGGAACAGCGTGTCGCGCGCGACCACGAAATAGCGGCTGGACAGGTCCTCGCCCATCCGCCGCAACTCGACCTTGGAGAAGATCACTTGGGTGCCGGCCGAGCCGATGTCGATGCCGACGCTGGTGAGCGTGACATGGTCGGCCAGCCACAGTGGGTTGTCCTCGGCCGGACCGTCGAAGTCGAAATCATGGTCGTGGTCGGCGTCGGCGTCGTGAATATGGGTCAAATCGGCGCCCAGTCCGTGGTCGGACAACGTGTGGCTGCGCGGCGGATCGTCTTTGGGCTCGGCCATGGCAGAGCCCATAGCGCAAAACGGGCTCCCGAGGGAGCCCGCTTCGCGAGAGCAATCCGGCAACGATCGCTCAGAACTTCTGGGCGTCGACCCAGTCGTCGATGTCCTTGCGGACCTGGTCCTTGGCGATGCCGTAGCGCTCCTGGAGCTTGCCTTCGAGCTGGTCGCGATGACCCGCGATCACGTCGAGATCGTCGTCGGTCAAGCGTCCCCATTTCTCCTTGGCCTTGCCCTTGAGCTGCTTCCAGTTCCCTTCAATGCGGTTCCAGTCCATTGCACGCTCCTTTCCGCAATCAGTGTCGGAGGGGCAACGCAAGCTGTGCGCGATGGTTCCTGGCGAAACCGTCAACGCAGGCGTGGCAGCGACTGCTTGAGTCGCGCGATGTTGCGCCACGGATCGTGCTTCATCTTCGCCAATCGCTTCGGCAGGTTCTCGACCGTGAAGGCGTTCGGGGTTTTCTGCTTGCCGAGTTCCTCCCAGGTCAGCGGCGTCGACACCGTGGCGCCGGGCCGCGCTCGCGTCGAGTAGGGTGCGACCGCGGTTGCTTCGCGGCTGTTGCGCAGATAGTCGATGAAGATGCGATTGTTCCGCGCGCTCTTCTTCAACGTCGCGGTGAAACGCTGCGGTGCTTCGCGCGCCATGGTTTCGGCGATGCGGCGGCAGAACTCCTTGGCCTCGTCCCAGTCGGTCGGCCTGATCGGAACCACGACGTGCAGGCCTTTGCCGCCGGTGGTCTTGACGAAGCTCTTCAGCTTCAGCGCGTCGAGGAATTTGCGCACATCGCGCGCCGTCGCAATCAGGTCTTTCCAGGCGACGCCGGGACCCGGATCGAGATCGAACACCAGCCGGTCGGCCTGTTCCAGATGTTCCGTGGTCGAGCCGCGGACGTGAATTTCCAGGACGCCCGCCTGCACCAGCGCGATCACGCCTTCGAGGCTGTCGATGGCGATGGCTTTTTCGCCGTCCGGTTCCTTCACGGCGAGCAGGTGCGTCTCATCGAGTCCCGCCGAAGCATGCTTCTGAAAGAAGCACTGCGCGGTGTGACCC
>Ga0111539_10011394_pt1 | contig 11161 bp, 9 predicted proteins | sample RhiMethybrSRZTD1_FD_79667 | JGI IMG/M metagenome (GOLD analysis project Ga0111539, IMG submission 79667) | Populus rhizosphere microbial communities from Tennessee, USA - Rhizosphere MetaG P. TD hybrid SRZTD1 (version 2) (version 2) | ecosystem: Host-associated > Plants > Roots > Rhizosphere >... | reverse complement strand
GTAAGAACTCCATCATGCGCGGAAGCCGCGATTCCTGGACCATCAGCCCTCACAAGCTGGATGCGGTCGAAGCGATCGCTACTGCCGATCGGCAGCAGACGCGCGGTGGCAACAACGGGAACGGCAATGGACAACGTGGCGGAAGAGGCGCGGGCAATCTCACCGGTGACGACGCGAAAAAATATTGGGACATGCTGCGCGATCCCAAAACGCGCGATCCGCGCGGGTACATCCTACCTTCGAACCAGCCGGATTTTCTGACGGCTATCAAGTTCCTCAACACCCTGATCAAGAACGGTATTGAGATTCAAGCCGTGGATAAGGCTTTCACACTGGCAGGAAAGACCTATCCTGCCGGTTCCTACGTGGTGAAAAACAACCAGGCCTACCGCCCGCACATCCTGGACATGTTCGAGCCGCAGGATCACCCGGATGATTTTGCCTATCCCGGGGCGCCTCCCACTCGTCCCTATGACAACACGGGTTGGACTCTCGCTTACACGATGGGCGTAAAGTTTGATCGCATCCTCGAAGCATTCGATTGTCCTTGCCGAAAGCTCCCGATCGAAGAGATCAAACCCGCTGCCGGCAAAATCACTGAAGCGAAGACTCCTGCGGGCTACCTCCTCAGCCATGAAGTGAACGATTCCTTTATCGCCACGAATCGTCTGTTGGCCTCGGGCGAGGAAGTGTATTGGGTCAGGAACACATTCTCTGCAAACGGTGTGCAATGGAAGGCCGGCACCAATTTCATCCCGGCAAAGCCCTCGACACTGACGAAGCTTCAGAAGCTTGCCTCGGAAATTGGCTTGAGCTTTGAAGCTGTGGCAGAGAGGCCGCCTGGAGAAGCCTTGATGTTGAGTCCGCTGCGCATCGGATTGATCGACCGGTATGGCGGATCCATGCCCTCAGGCTGGCTCCGCTACCAGCTCGAGAAGTTCGAGTTCCCGTTCACGACGGTGTTTCCACCCACGTTGGACCAAGGCAATCTCACGCAGAAGTTCGATGTGCTTATTGTTGCGAGTGATCTTGCTCCGTCCGGAGCGGCGACCAGCGGCGGAGGTGATGCGCCTCCCGCGGCTCCGCCAAGCAATACTCAGAACATCCCCGAGGAGTTCCGTGACCGCGTCGGATCGATCACCGCCTCCAAAACGCTGCCTCAATTGAAAAAATTTATGGAAGACGGCGGCACTATTCTCACCATCGGGGATGCCAGCAGCATGGCGTTACAACTGGGTCTGCCACTGACCAACGCGCTGGTAGAGACGGCCGCAGACGGTAAAGAGACGTCCCTCCCCGCAACGAAGTTTTACGTGCCGGGTTCTGTCTTGCAGGCAGCCGTCGACACCACGAATCCGCTGGCCTTCGGCATGAGCGATCGCATCGACTTCTTTTTCGAGAACAATCCCTCGTTCGCGCTTATGCCCGAAGCTTCAGCCACCGCAGTGAAAGCCGTGTCGTGATTCGATTCCGCTGCACCTCTGCGCAGCGGATGGGGCTGGGGACAGAGTTATCTCAAGGATTCCGTCGCCGTGGTGGACGCCCAGGTCGGTAGGGGCAAGCTCTTCATGTTTGGTCCCGAGATCACCTATCGCGGCCAGCCGCATGGGACGTTCAAGTTTTTGTTCAATGGGCTGTTCTACGGACGCACGGAATCCGTGAACCTTAGCGCGAGATAAGAAGCAGGAAAGGAGAGGCCCTATGATGGCAATGATCCCAGTAGTGAGAAGCATTTTATTGTCTGCCGCGGTTTTGTTCGCAACAACTTCAGGCTTGGCCCAGGAAACCTACAAGAAGCCGCCGCAGGCTGTACTGGACGTCTTGAACGCACCGCTTTCTCCAGACCTGGCCGTGAGTCCCTCTCAAGATTTCGCCATGCTCGCAGTTCCGGAAACCTATCCTCCTATTGCGGACGTCGCCGCTCCGATGCTGCGCCTTGCCGGTGAACGCATCAATCCCGCAACAAACGGGCCGCACCGGGCCCAGTACGTCGTCTCGCTGACTTTGAAGAGAATTGCAGACGGCGTTGAATCCAAAATCACGTTGCCGCCAAACGCCAGGGCCGGAAGACCTCGATGGAGTACCGACGGGAAACAGTTCGCCTTCACGAACACCGTGTCCAACGGCATTGAGCTGTGGGTTGGTGACACCGCTACGGCGAAAACCCGAAAGATCTCCGGGGTAACGCTGAATGCAGCCTACGGAGATCCTTTAAATTGGATCAGCCCGCAGACGCTACTCGTTCGGCTCATTCCCACTGGCCGAGGCAAGCCGCCTGCGAAGCCCGCTGTCCCGCTGGGCCCGAACGTACAGGAAACATCGGGTAATGCGGGACCGGTACGAACATACGAAGACATGTTGGAGAGCCCGCACGACGAAGCGCTGTGGGATTACTACACGGCGTCGCAGCTTGCGTTCGTGGAGGTGAGTACAGGCAAAATCACGCCCATTGGAAAGGCGGCAATCTTCGCGAGCGCCGACGTGTCGCCGGACGGAAAATATTTCCTCGTATCGACGCTTCATCGCCCCTATTCCTATTTGCATCCGGCCTCGCAGTTCCCGCGACTGGTCGAAGTGTGGGACTACACCGGAAAACCTGTTCACAAGCTCGCAGACCTTCCTCTCGCGGACAAAACACCGATCGGCGGAGTGCGCACCGGACCACGCAGCGTTCAATGGCAGCCGCTGGAGCCATCCACGCTTGTGTGGATCGAGGCACTGGATGACGGCAATCCGGCGAAGAAGGTTTCTCACAGGGATCGTATCGTGATGTTGAAGGCTCCGTTTTCCGGAGTTCCGGCAACGGAGTTCTTCAAGACCGAGCAACGATCCTCGGGCCTGGCGTGGCTCGAAAAGGGCCGCATGTCGCTGATCACAGAAACCGATCGGCAAAGGAAGCGCACGCGTACGCTACTGGTCAGCCTCGATAAGCCGGCAGAGCCCCGGGAACTCTGGAGCCGCGACACTCAAGATCGCTATGGCGATCGAGGCGCACCGGTAACGAAGATCACGGATGCAGGTAATCGGGTTGTGGTACAGAGCGGCGATTGGATTTTCCTCCGCGGGGACGGCGCGTCAGCCCAGGGAGATCTACCCTTTCTCGACCAGTTCAATTTGCGCACGTCTCAATCGGAAAGGATCTTCCGGAGCGCTTTGGGCAGCTATGAGACGGTCGTCGCCCTGCTTCGTCCGGACGGCTCCCAGTTCCTGACACGTTACGAAACTCCCGTGGATCCGCCGAACTATCGCATTCGTTCACGATCTGGTGAGATCCAACCGTTGACGAAGTTCGGGGATCCCACGCCGGCGCTGAGAAAAGTCAGCAAACAACTGGTAACGTACAAACGACCCGATGGTGTTCAACTCTCCTTCACGCTCTACCTGCCTCCGGACTACAAAGCAGGTACGAAGCTCCCGACTCTCGTTTGGGCGTATCCCTACGAATACAACGACGCGGAAACGGCTTCGCAGGTTTCGGGGTCGCCTTCGCGGTTTACGTCCGTCTCCGGCGCCTCTCAGCTGTTCTTTGCCCTGCAGGGGTACGCCGTGCTGGACAACGCCGCGATGCCGGTCGTGGGAAGTCTCAACGTCGTCAACGATACGTACATTCAACAGATCGTCATGGACGCAAAGGCCGCCATCGACAAAGCCGTTGAAATGGGTGTTACGGATCGAAACCGCGTTGGCGTCGCGGGTCATAGCTACGGCGCATTCATGACGGCGAACCTACTGGCTCATTCCGATTTGTTTCGAGCCGGCATTGCCCGGAGCGGTGCCTATAACCGCACGCTGACGCCGTTCGGGTTTCAAAGCGAGGAACGCACCCTTTGGGAGGCGCCGGAGACATATCTAGCGATGTCTCCATTCATGTTTGCCGACAAGATCAAATCTCCCATTCTCCTGATTCACGGAGAAGCCGACGACAACACAGGAACATTTCCGATCCAGTCGGAGCGTTTGTATCAGGCCTTGCGCGGACACGGCGCGACAGCTCGCCTCGTGATGCTTCCGGCCGAGGCGCACGGATACCAGGCCCGAGAAACCATCGAGGACGTCCTCTACGAAATGCTCAATTGGGGCGAACGGTTTCTGAAAGACGCCGGGGCGAATGTGAACTGAGACTGGCGTTCGGTATTGAGGAGAAAGCCGCCCCGAAATGGGCGGCTTTTGTCCGTTAGCGCGGGTGATTGCGCGAAGCGCAGAATGACGCTGCACTCAACGGCAATGAAGTCGCAACCGAATCCGGCTGCCCAGGTATGTGACGTACCCTCCGTGCTGCGGCGTTCTCAAATTGAGAGTCTCGAGTCCGCAGGTGGCACGTTACAATTTCGCCTGACCATGACTTCAAGTCTCCGCTCCACTGTCTTTCTTATCATCGTGGTTTGCTATCCAACCCTGGCACTGGCGCAAAAATCTCTCGCCGTCTTTGACGAGTTCGCCGACCTCTTTCAGCAGAACTATGCGTTCTTCGATCTACGCGGTGTGGATTGGGAACAACAGAAGAAAATCTATCGTCCCAAACTCGCTGCTTCAACGTCGAACGACGAACTCTTTGCCATTCTCTGCCAGATGGTCGATCCGCTGAACGATGGACACGTTTTCGTTTCGACCGGATCCAAAGGTTGTGGATCCGGCAAACGTCTGGCTTGGGAGGCCAAAGCGGCCGCCATAGAGGATTTCATTCAGAAGAAGTACCTGAAGTCCAAAGCGAAGCACAGCGGACCCCTCACCTACGGCATGATCGATGGATCGACGGGCTACATCGATATCCATCACATGGAAGGCTGCAAATCCTTTCTGGGCTATGCGCGGCGAACCGCGAAAGAAATGGATGAGGCGCTGGTAGCAATGAAAGGGGTGGTAAAAATCATCATCGATGTACGGTTCAACGGTGGAGGCAACGATGAGTGTGCACTGGGCTTTGCCGAGCGATTCACCGATAAGAAGCGGATGGCGTATTCGAAGGAGACCTATTCCAAAGGCTCCTATGGATCTCACCTCGACCTTTATATTTCTCCTGCCGACAAGACAAACACGACGGCCAAGGTCGTCGTTCTCACCAGTCGTGCGACCGCCAGCGCGGCTGAAATGTTTGTAATGGCGATGATGGCTTTACCACAAGTGACGATCCTCGGAGAGCCGACGCGCGGCATCCACTCCGATATCTACTTGAAGAAGCTCTCCAATGGCTGGCAGCTGGGGCTTTCCAATCAGAAGTACATTCTTCCGAACGGCAAGGTTTATGAGAAGGACGGATTGCCACCCCACAATTTCATGAGCTTCAAAGGTGACGTTCTTGAACAAGGAAGAGACGATCTCTTGGAACACGCCATTGGCCTCTCCCGCTAAGACGCTGGGGCGAACGTGAACCGAGAGGTTAAGCGCTGGCGACTTTAGAAGATGGCGGCTTCACGCTCGAGCTGACGAACTGCCGGCCTTCGACAATGGATTCCATCGCAGGCAGCAATTCCCTTTCGGCATCGGACTTGAGCACGTAGCCCTGTGCGCCTGTCCTTAATGCCGCTTCGACAATGTCCCATGACGAATTTTCACTCAGGAAAAGGATCCGGATTCCCGGATCATGCTCGAAGATTCGGCGGGCTACCACGATGCCGTTCAGCGAAGGAAGTCCGATGTCGAGCAGAATCAGATCCGGTCGAAGTGCCTTGGCCTTCTGAATGGCGTCGAGCCCGTCTGCGGCTTCGCCGGCGACCTGCCAGTGAGCACTCGCCGACAATGTCGAGGCGACAAAGCGACGCCAGGGCTCGTAGTCATCGACCAGCAAAACACGATGGCTCAACAATCGCTCCTCATTTTTATGACAGAGGCACGCGAGCGCGAATCAAAGTGCCGCGCTGCGGCTTCGTTTCGATTGTAAGCCTTCCGTCAACTGCTCTCAGCCGTTCTTTCATACTGGTCAGACCGAGGCCGCAGGCCGTAGCCGCTTCAAGATCGAAGCCGGCACCGAAGTCTCGAATCGTCAGCTCGATGTGATCGCCCCCGCCGCGAAGGAAAACCTCGATCTGTTCGGCGCTGCTGTGCTTGGCCGCATTCTGAAGAGATTCCTGCAGCACCCGGTACAGACACACGCTAATGCGTTTCGGCAGTTCCACCGGTACGCTCTCTCTTTGAAAGCAGACCTCGACCCCCTGCTGACTCGAGATCTCACGGCAAAGAGCGGCAGCCGCGTCCGCAATCCCCAAATACTCGAGCCGCGGAGGGTGCAACCGATGCGAGAGGCCTTGAATATCCTTCGTGAGACTCACAACCTCTTCGTGCGCCTCTTCAAGAGTCCGCTTTCCTTCTGTCGTTGACGCGGCCCGCGCCAACGCGCTGAGGCGTGTCGTGAGCAGTGCCAGCCGCTGATTGATATCGTCGTGAAGCTCTCGAGCGAGATGGGCGCGTTCTTCTTCCTGCGCTTCGATCAACCTCTGGTTGATCGTGGAAAGTGCTTCTTCAGCCAGCTTGCGTTCAGTGACGTCCATGGCCGAGCCAATGTAGCCCGCAAACGCACCGTCACTGTGGTATCTCGGCACACCTGTGTCTCTCATCCACCGGTACGCGCCGTCGTGCCGACGGACTCGATAGTCCATCTGAAACGGTTCGCGGCTGTCGAAGGCCTTAGCGTAAGTGTCCCAACTTCGCTTGCCGTCCTCAGGGTGGATGCCATCCGCCCATCCACTACCAAACGCGGCTTCCAACGGACGGCCGGTGAAGTCGAGCCACGCCTGATTGACATAGGTGCATCCCTTGTCGATGCCCGTCATCCAGATCGTGACCGGAGCCGTATTCGTGATAAGCCGCAATCGCTCTTCGCTTTCGCGGATGGCCTCTGCGGCAAGGGTGCGCTCGATGAGATCTGCCGTTTGCCGGGCGAGGACATCGAACAGTCTGAAGTCTTCTTCGGTAGGCATGTGCGGATTTGTCCAGTGCGTGGAAAGCATACCGAGAGGCTTTCCCGAGCGCGAACAGAGCGGCGTGGATTGCACAGCGCGGATGCCGGAGCGGCGATACTCCTGCTGATCCTGCGTGCCGGCCATGAATTCGCAAGACTCGATGTCGCTAACAACGACGCGGTTGTTTTCGCGGAGCGCGCGCCCGCAAGTGCTCCCCGCTCCCGCCGCTACCCGTTGCCAGTATGCCGCCGAGCTGGGGTGAAAATTCCTCCAGTTCAAGAGGAGCAGCGACTCCTGGTCGGTGTCCAGCATCTGGACGCTGGCCGCATCGGCGGACATCAGCGTGCTCGCGGCATCGAGTATCTGAAGATACAGGGAGTCGCACGTCGTTTCTGAAATCAGGCGCGTGCTGATCGTTTGCAGCATTCTCGACGCAGCGCCAAGGTCTGTCATGAAGCGGCCATCATGTCGGATGCCAGTTTTCGAGTCAAACTGTTTGAGGTGCCGGGAAACGCGATCCGCCAGAAGGAGTCGGCTTCTGGCAGGTACCGCTTGTTTGGACTATCCTAGATCAGTTCATAACAGATTCTGGAGCGGAGCAGGTGATCTAGTATGACGGTCGCAATAGACGCAAGGTTGATCTGTCTCTTGCTGATGTTTCTCTTCGCCATTCCGTCGCCCGCCAAGCCGCAGGCGGGCACCGGTACAGTGAAAGGCGCGATCCGTCTACCGAACGGTGAGTCTGCGGCCAGTGTGCGCGTCAGCGCGATGAGGGTTACCGCACGAACGCCTGGGACCGAGATTGTTCTTGAACATATCGTCCTAACGGACACGTCCGGGCAGTACAGACTGACCGGGATTTCCCCTGGAAGGTACTACATCGTTGCGGGAGCAATCGAGGCTCTGACCTACTATCCTGGGTCAAACTCCGCGCAGGCAGCCCGCGTCCTCACCATCGAAGCCAATTCGACCTTCAACGCCGTGGACTTTGTGATTCCGACGATTCCCACGCCGGCAAATTACTCGTTGCGCCAGCGTATAGCACTCTCAGCGGCGACTGCCACCCGCATCAAGAGCACCCAAGAACCCCCCTTATCTCTCGTGTCCGGCAAGGTTGTGGTTGAGGGCGGCCGCCCGTTCTTGCCCAAACTCTACGTGTATCTGGTAGACGCTCCGAATCAAACGGTCTATGGCGAAGACGGCAGGAAAATCCAGGGTAGCGGCACAGCGGGCGCAACGCCAGTTTCTCAGGACAGAACCTTCCAGCTGCTCGTGCCGAAGGGGGAGTATTCGATTGCCCTTATCACAAGCCTCGGGGATCCGCTTTCTGCTGCCGACGGATACTACGTCAAATCGATTTCATTCGGTGCGGTCGATCTCCTCAAGGAGAAGCTCCGGAACCCCGGACCGACGTCATCGTCGATCGTGATCACACTCGCGCCCACACTACCAACCGGCAAGTAGCGAACTATTTCTTTCCTGTCTTTCCCGGACTGGAAACCGTTCCATCGAAAGTAAACTCGGCCACCCCCGAGTCCCCGAGTGGGCCCGAGAATTGAGCGGATCCGTTAACCGCCCCACCGCCTGTTGCTCCGGCAAATCGTCCCGTTCCCCCGACGACTTCGTAAGTACCCCCGAAGGTGAAATGGCCGCCAGCGTCTGGAGGTGTTGTTTGGAAGGTATCTTCCAACACGAGGGTGTCGCCGTTGGCCCCCGTCAGTGTGAAAGTTGCAGTCCCCGCACCGTTGAGAAGGTTTACGACTTCGTTGTCGGTGAAAGCCGCGGAACTGCCCATGTGCTCGGCCTGACCGCTGCCCCGAACCGTCACGTGAACGATCGGGAAGTTGAGGGAGTTCTCGAACTCCGCGTCAAAGGATGCCTGAAACGGGACCTGTTTTCCGGGCGCGACAGACAAGGAAGTGGCGGCCTCAAAGGCCGATGCAATCAGAAGCATCGCGCACAGGATGCGCCAGAGACTATTCCGTGTCGTAAGGATTTTCGTCCTCATTGGATTCCTCCGTGTTTGTTGAAAGTCGCGCAAGCTTGCACAACGCGTGAACAAATACCTACGGATTCAAAAACAGACGGACGGGATAATCGGCTTACGGCGTGACCTTGTAGGTGATCGTATCGCCCCCATTGGCTGGCATGGATAGCCGTACGGTGACAGGGTAGTCGCTACTCGATCCCGTGGGAATCCAAAGACGTCTCGTTACGACTAATGAGCCGCGTCCTCTTTCGAGGATGCGCGAGTCCAATGCGTGGGCCGGGATGCGTGTGTCGGCGTACGTGGTGAAGACTCCGAAGCGAATGTCGAGTTGTGCGACGTCGACACTGTTGATGTCGTAGTCGATCTTCACTTCGAAGTCGATTGTTTCGCCAGTCCGGAGAGGGGTTCCAAGCGAAGGAGTTATCGCAGTGATTCTGAGATGGTCTTCGAACTCATCGGAGACGTTCACCGTAATCCGAGATGGTGTGTCCGGGGAGCTCTCCGCCGATTGCTCCACTCGGAAACTCTTCTGATCTATTGCCGTGCCGCGGACGGAGTCCTCAGGGAGGAGAAGAACGAATGCGACCGGTTCTCCTCCAATCGCTGGTCCCATTTGGAGCGATCGATTGAATGAGAGTTTTCCTTTTCCTCTCCGAATAGGCTCTGACGCAAGGACGGGTTGCACGTTGCCCTGACTCGTGAATCCCAGGACAACGCGTCCTGTTTGGAAACTTCGGAAGTCGTAGTCGGCCTTGAGGTCAAATGTGACGGTCTCGCCGGTCTTCAGCGTGGATCCTGCGGCCGGACTAACGGAAGTAATCGTGACAGTGTCTTTGCGGGAAGTTGTTGCGTTGACCTTCTTCCCGGCGGCGTCGACGACGGAATAGTCTTTTGCGTCATAGGAGAGAGCCCGTTTGCCCAAACCCCGAAAGGTCGGGTCGCTGATCGTCGCCAGAACCGAAATCTGCCGGGTTGCTGGAACGCGAGCAATGCCCTTGAACGACAGCGTGTGCTTGCCCGACAGAACTATTTCCTGCCACGCGACAAGAATGTCGTTTTGCTCGCGGACTCGGTAGGCTCCGACGTGAAGACGACGCATTCCGGCGGAAGGGTCGACCTCCATCTGCACTTTGATCTCAAAGGTGACGGTGTCGCCTGCGCGTAAGGGCTTGTCCGTTGGCGGCGACAAGGAAACAATGCGGATGTCGTCTTTGGCCTCCGCCGGCTGCGGATTCCATGCGAAGAGAATCAGCCCGATGACCAGGAGTTGCTTCATCATACGAGCGAAAGCACATGGGAGAATTTCACATCCGACCATCCGACCAGCTGCCAGGGACATTGCGACAGCGTACAGCTGACAGCTCACATTGTGAAAACTCAGTTCCAAATGTCGGCTGTGAAATGTCTGCTGTACGCTTGCTGACGGCGGTACTAGTGTTGGAATATGCGGTTCTGTGGATAATCGGTCGGTCGTGTAACCGTTAGCCGGACTAAATGAATATTCGCGTTGCGACTGAATCCGATATTCCCGAGATGGGACGGGTCCGAATGAGCGTCAGAGAGAATCGTCTCGCCAGTTTGAGTTCCCTAAGCCCCGGTGATACCGAGCGAATGCTTCGTGGCGATGGTTGCGGATGGGTCAGCGAAGTCGACGGGCGAGTTGTGGGATTTGCAATTGCGGACCTATCCGGTGCGAACGTTTATGCGCTTTTCATCGAACCGGAATACGAACGTCAGGGAATTGGGCGCCTGCTGCACGACACCATGATGGATTGGTTTTTCTCCCATAAGATCAGCAGCGTTTGGCTGAGTACGGATCCCGGTACACGGGCCGAAGACTTCTATCGGAATGCTGGCTGGACCGCTACCGGTACTGAGGCAAATGGAGAGATTCACTTCGAGATGTCGCGCGATCGGTGGCTAACACGATGAAGAACCTGCGTGGCGCAGCCTTGTGGCTCCACTGGGTTCGCACATGAAGGATTAACCGTATGCGAAAAGGATTTACGCGAAAACCGCAGGCAGACGAGCCCGGCGCGAGAGTCAAGAATTACATCACGCCGAGCGGCCTGCAGCGCCTCAAAGATGAGCACCGGTTTCTGCTCACCAGGGAACGACCGGCGGTGACCAAGGTGGTGGCGTGGGCCGCGAGCAACGGCGATCGCAGTGAAAACGCCGACTATCAGTACGGCAAGCGGCGGCTGCGCCAGATCGATGGGCGGATTCGCTTTCTCACGAAGCGAATCGATGCCGCGGAAGTGGTGGACCCGGAAAG
>Ga0111539_10011393_pt1 | contig 11161 bp, 6 predicted proteins | sample RhiMethybrSRZTD1_FD_79667 | JGI IMG/M metagenome (GOLD analysis project Ga0111539, IMG submission 79667) | Populus rhizosphere microbial communities from Tennessee, USA - Rhizosphere MetaG P. TD hybrid SRZTD1 (version 2) (version 2) | ecosystem: Host-associated > Plants > Roots > Rhizosphere >... | reverse complement strand
CGGCACGGTGACGCGGACCCGCCCCGACGGGTCGACCTTCCCGGTGTCGGCCACCGTCGCCGCGCTGCGCGGCGAACGCGGCGAGGCGACGCATTTCGTGTCGATTGAGCGCGACATCTCCGAAGAGCGGCGGCTCCGCGAGCAGTTGATCTACAGCGAGCGGCTGTCGGCGGTCGGCCAGCTGGTCGCCGGCGTCGCGCACGAGTTGAACAACCCGCTGCAGGGTGTGATGGGCCAGGTGGAGCTGCTCATCGGCACCGAAGATCGCCCGGCGACGCGCAACGAGCTGCAGCAGATCCGCCGCAGCGGCGAGCGGGCGGCGAAGATCGTCCGCAGCCTGCTCACCTTCGCGCGCCATTCCGCGCTCGAGCGCTCGGTCGCCGACCTGAACGAGATCGTCCGCTCGACGATCGCGCTGCGCGCCAACGACCTTCGTGCCGCCGGCATCGCCGTCGAAGAGGACTACGCCGACGAGCTGCCGCTGATCATCGTCAACCGCGAAGAGATTCAGCAGGCGGTGCTCAACCTGCTGCTGAACGCCGAACAGGCGCTGCGCGCGGCGCGGCGGCGGCCCGGCACGGTGCGGGTGCGGACGGCGCTCGCCGGCGACCCCGGCTCGGTGCTCTTCGAGATCGCCGACGATGGCGGCGGCGTGCCGCACGACGTGGCGAACCGGATCTTCGAGCCGTTCTTCAGCACCAGGAGCGGCGGCGACGGCGAAGGGACCGGCCTGGGGCTGTCGGTGAGCCTCGGCATCGCCGCCGCGCACGGCGGGTCGCTGATGCTGCTGCCGTCGGAGCGCGGCGCCCGCTTCGCGTTGACGCTGCCGATGGGCACGGTGCAGACGTTGAACGCGGCCGAGGAAGCATCCGCGGTGACGATGTAGCCAGCCCCCAGTCCCCAGCCCCCTAACGATGCACGCCGGGCGCTTCGTGGCCGGTCCGCGCGACGTACTCGATATACGACCCCGGATACAGATGCGGCTGCGCTTCGACGCCGCTCTCGCCTCCCAGCTCGAGGACGCGGTTGCTCAGGCCGCGCAGGAACTCGCGATCGTGCGAGACGAACAGCATCGTCCCGTCGAAATCCTTCAGCGCGTCGAGCAGCATCTCCTTGGTCGCGAGATCGAGGTGGTTGGTCGGTTCGTCGAGGACGAGGAAGTTCGGCGGGTTCAGCAGCATCCGCGCCAGCACCAGCCGCGTCTTCTCGCCGCCGGAGAGCGCGCGGATCTTCTTGTCGGTCTCGTCGCCTGAAAACTGAAACGCGCCCGCGAGGTTGCGCAGCGCCCCGATCGACTCGTGCGGGAAGTCGTGCTGCAGCTGCTCGGCGATGGTGAAGTCGGGGTTCAGCAGATCGAGCGCCTGCTGCGCGAAGTAGCCCATCTCGAGGCTGGCGCCGAGCTTGATCGCGCCGGCATCCGGCGCCACCGCGCCGGCGACCATCTTCAGCAGCGTCGACTTGCCGGCGCCGTTCTTGCCCATCACGCACCAGCGCTCGCCGCGGCGGATGGTCATCGACAGGCCGTCGTGGACCACCCGCCGGCCGTACTTCTTGGTGACGCCGTCGAGCACCGCCACCTGCTCGCCGGAGCGCGGCGGCGTGCGGAAGTCGAACTTCACCACCTGGCGCTTCTTCGGCAGCTCGATCTTCTCGATCTTCTCCAGCGCCTTCACCCGGCTCTGCACCTGCGCCGCCTTGGCGGCGTGGGCCGAGAAGCGCTCGATGAAGCGCTGCTCCTTGGCCAGCATCGCCTGCTGCCGCGCGTAGGCCGCCTCGCGGTTGGTCTCGCGGATCGCGCGCTCGCGCTCGTAGAAGTCGTAGTTGCCGGAGTAGGAGGTGATCTCGCCGCCGTCGATCTCGGCAATCTTGGTGACGATGCGGTTCATGAACTCGCGATCGTGCGAGGTCATCAGCAGCGAGCCGGGCAGCGACTCGAGGAACCCCTCGAGCCAGATGATCGACTCGATGTCGAGGTGATTGGTCGGCTCGTCCATCAGCAGCACGTCGGGCCGCCCGAGCAGGACGCGCGCCATCGCCACCCGCATCTTCCATCCGCCGGAGAGGGCGCCGACGTCGCCGTCGATCTGCTCGTCCTCGAAGCCGAGGCCGTGCAGCACCTCGCGCGCCTGCGCCTCGAGCGCGTAGCCGCCGAGGTGGTCGTATTCCTCCTGCACCTCGCCGAACCGCGCGAGGATCTGGTCCAGGTCGTCGGCCCGCGCCGGGTCGGACATCGCGTTCTGCAGCCGCTCGAGCTCGTGATGCAGATCGCCGGCGCGTCCGCTGCCGAGGATCGCCTCGTCGAGCACCGAGCGCCCCGCCATCTCCTCGACGTCCTGCCTGAAGTAGCCGATGGTCACCTTCTTCGGCACCGACACCTCGCCATCGTCGGGCGTCTCCTCGCCGACGATCATGCGGAACAGCGTCGTCTTGCCGGAGCCGTTGGGGCCGACGAGGCCGACTTTCTCGCCGGGGTTGAGCTGGAAGGAGGCGTCGACGAAGAGGACCTGCCGGCCGTACTGCTTGTTGACCCGCGAGAACGAGATCATGAACCCACCAGGCCGGCCTGCACTCGCACGCGCTTACCGCAGCGTGACATGCAGCTCCCCGGCGAACAGCATCGTCCGGTCGTTGTCGCGTGCCGCCCATTTCATCAGCGTCGCGACCGATGGCTCGACGCGAGCGTTCGAGACGACGCGGCCGTTTGCCGTCACCACGATCGGCTTCGACAGGTCGAACGCGTCGGGCGAGAGGAGCAGCGTCAGCTCGCTCACCCCTCGCGTCGCCAACTGCACGTCGTTGCCGCGGCGCGTGGCCTCGACGCGCCCGAACGGCCGGGAGCGCGCGAACAGATCGCGGCCGTGGTTGAAGCCGGGGCCGGAGAAGACGTTCAGGTCGGGCCGCGACAGCGAGCCGCCCGGCGCCGCCGTGCTGATCTTGTCGACGATCAGCCAGTGGGCCCGGCTCGGCGTGTCGCGATCGCCCGCTTCCCAGGTCAGCGTCGGCGGCAGCGGATCGCGCGGATGCGTCCGCACGAACTCCTCGAACCTCTCCTTGACCTGCGGCCACCACGACGTGTTGTGAGCGGCGTCTGGCTGCGGGCGGTAGTCGACGACGACGCCGCTGGCCTTCAGATGCTCGATGTAGGGCTCGACCGCGCGCATCGGATAGAGCGGATCCTGACCGCCGTTGACGATGAACAGCGGCTTGTTCAGCAGGTTGCTGGGAAACAGCTCGCGGTCGACGTCGAGTCGATCGTTGGCGAGCACCAGGAGAAAGCCGTTCAGCGGCAGGAAGCTGGCGAACGGCGTGGTGTCGCGCATCGCCATGTAGTAGAGGCCGGTTGCTCCGTCCGACACGCCGGCGAGCGCGACGCGGTTCTCGTCGACGTTGTAGGTGCGCTTGACGCTGTCGAGGATGGCATCGAGATTTTCGATCTGCGCCTGGCCCCACCACGGCGCGTCGCGCCACGAGGTCGGCAGCACGTAGATCTGCTCGGCGCCCTCGAGCGGGCCGCCGCGGCCGCCGCGGCCGCTGCTGCTGCGCGGCTCGCCGGTTTCGCGCATCATCACGCCGCCGTGCAGCTGGAACCGCACCTGGTACTTGCGCGCGGGGTCGTAGGTTTGCGGCACGTAGAGGTCGTAGAAGAACTCCCCGGCCGCGGTGCGGCGCTGAAGGCGGATCATGCCGCGCTTCACGTCTGGCGAATAGACACGTCCAGCCTTCAGCCGCTTCAGCGCCTCGTCGAAGGTGACGCCGGCGGCGACGATTTCACGCGCAGCCTTGCCCGCATCCTGCGGGTTGCGCGCGCTCCAGAATTTTTCAAAGGCCGCGTCGATCGACGGCGGCGCGGCGGCGGACGCCAAGGCGGCGCCGGCCGTAACGCAGCAGGCAAGGGCAAGAACGCGCGTGCGGATGGTCATCACCGGCGGCATTCCCCTTCAGAATTCCAGGCGCAGGCGCACGCTTGCGCTGCGCGGCGGCGCCAGGGCCGTGCCGGAAAACAGGCCGGCGAAGTTCACCACGTTCAAGCGGTTGCCAAGGTTCGCGATCTCGCCGCGCGTCTCGAGCCGGCGGCCGCCGCGCCGCCACACTTCGAACCCCGCGGCCCAGTCGGCCGAGAAGGTCGGACGCAGCCGCTCGGCCGCGATATTCACCCGGCTCACGACGTCGTCACCGAAATGGGCCTGGAGCTCCTCCAGGTCGAGCTCGCCCTCGAGCTCGACCGGCAATCCGCTGCCGAATTTGATCAGTAGTGCCGTCCAGGCGCGCGGATGCAGTTGGTAGCGGACCCGCCCCCGCGCCGTGTGCCGCTGATCCTGGGTGATCGGAATCTCGTCGGTCGAGTCGAGCGCCCCGGCGGCTTCGGCGTCCAGGAACAGGCCTCCGGCCACCGGCAGACGCGCGCGGCCGACCAGGTTCGAATAGGCCGCGAAGGCTGACAGCCCTCGCCACCGCGGCAGCGTCACCTTCACGTCCACGCCGGCGATGCTGGCGCCGGCGAACGCGATCGGAAAGCCGATGCCGGTATTGAGGAACACGTCGTCGTCGGCGTAGCGCTCGAAGGTGCGGCGATACACGGTGGCGTCGATGCGCGCGGTCCGCGCGAGCGCCATCGTCGCCCCGGCTTCGACATAGTTGCCGCGCGACGGCGGCACCGGAATGCGCAGTAGCTCGGGGCTGAGCGAATCGACCTGGTTCGAGCTTGCGAGCAGCAGGTTCTCCATCGCCGGCGTCTGGAACGCGCGGTCGTAAGACGCGCGCACGACCAGCTCCGCCGCCGGCCAGTACCACGCGACGCCGAGCCGCGGGCTGAACGCCGCGTCGTCGACGACGAAACGATAGCGGTCCCATCGCAGCCCGGCGCTGGCCGTAAGGTTGCCGGCGCGAAACGTGTCCTGGGCGAAGAGCGCCTGCTCCCGATCGGTCCGCCGATCGGCGAACGCGAAATCGATCGGCGTTTCCGGATCGAAGAAGGAGCGGTCGGTAATGTGATACTGCAGCGCCTCACGAACGGGTGCGTGGAGGATATCGCCGCCGACCTTGATCTCGTGGCGTCCTGCCTCGATGCTCACGCTGGCGTTGGCATATCCGCGGCGGAAGCCGCGCTGCTGAAAGGCGGCCACCGGCACCGCGTTCGCGTTCGACCACAGATCCGCCGACAGGCTGGCGCCCGCCGCCCGCACGTTCAACAGCAGCTGCGGCGAGAAGATGTGGCTCCACGCCGCCTGCCCCGCGTCCTCGCCGTTCGAGCGGTCCTGCCGCTGCCCAGCCTCTTCCTGAATCAGATCGTTGGGCACCTGAAACGATGCCCGCGAACGGCGCCAGCCGAGTTGGAAGCGATCGCGCAGCGACGCATGTTGATCCAGCGCGACGCTGAAACCGGCGAGCGTTCCGCCGTTGGACGCGTTCGACTTCGTCGGCGGATCCAGGTACCGATCAGTGCGCGAGGTGCCGGCGCTGACCGTCAGCGCGCCGCGGCTCCAGCCGTAACCGGCCGACCCGAAGACGGTGCCGGTGCCGAAGCTTCCGGCCGACGTCTCGGCCGAGCCATGGAAACCGCGCCGCAGGTCCTTGCTCGTCGTCACGTCGACGACGCCGCCGAGCTTGCGGCCGTACTCCGCGGGAAAGGTGCCGGTGATCACGTGCACCGCCTCGACCTCGGCGTCGGGCAGTTCCGGCGCGAAGGCCGGCGAGCGGTTGTCATCCATCGGCAGGCCGTCGACGACGAGCAGCGTCTGGTACTCCGAACCGCGGGGATGCAGGACGCCGTTCGACTCGACCAGCCAGCCTGGCTGCAGGTTGACGAGATCGAGCAGCTCGCGGCCCGGCACCGCCGACTGCTGCTCGCGCAGCTCCGCCGTCGCGACCCCGTAGGCCACGCCGGTACGATGCGCGTCGACCAGCGTCGACTGCTCGACGACGTCCACCGACGTCGCGAACGCCGCGAGGTCGAGGACGACGCGCACCTCGCGCGGGCGCGGCGAGCGCACTTCGACCAGCTCGGCGTGCGGCGCGAAACCAGGACTCTCGATGGCCAGGCGGTACACGCCGAACGGCAGCCGATCGAAGATGAACGTGCCGTCCGGGCTGGTGTCGAAGGCGCGCCGGGTCTGCGCCGCGTCGCTCGCCAGCGTGCCGCTGGCGGCGACGGCCAGACCGGTCGCGTCGACCACCGTCAGGCGGACTTCGCCGGCGGCGAGCTGCGCGCGCAGCGGCCGGCCGGCGGCGACGAGCAACAGCAGCGCGACGCTCGCCCGCAGGAGACTCTGGCTCGCGCGCGCGCCCGCACGATCGCGGCGCTGGGACATCGCCAACATATTACCCGCTATGATTGCCGGCCATGGCCAAGCGCAGAGCATCGATCGGCGACGCGTTCGAGAACTTCTCCAAGGCGATCACCAGGTTCACCGGCAGCACTGCCGCCTTCGGTATCGCCCTTGGCGTGATCGTCGTCTGGGCGCTGCTCGGTCCACTGTTCGGCTTCTCCGACACCTGGCAGCTGGTGATCAACACCGGCACCACCATCGTCACCTTCCTGATGGTCTTCCTCATCCAGCGATCGCAGAACAAGGACTCGCTGGCGATTCACCTGAAGTTGAACGAGATCGTCGCCGCCATGCAGGGCGCGAGCAACCGCCTGATCGACGTCGAGGACCTGACGGAGAAGGACCTGGCGACGCTGCAGGGGTTCTACGCCGAGCTGGCGAAGCTGGCGCGCGACGAGACGAAGATCACCGAGTCGCATTCGGTCGAGGAGGCGCGCGAGCGGCACTCGTCGAAGCTGGGTGACAGAGGGAAGAAGACGGGTCGGGGGTAGGCCGGCGGCGGATCGCTACGAGCGGTAGTTGCCGAACTGCAGCGCGACGCCGAAGTCGTGCTCGCGCAGCGTCCGCATCGCTTCCTGCAGATCGTCTTTCGACGGCGCGCTGACGCGGACCTGGTCGGCCTGGATCGCCGCCTGCACCTTCTTGATTTTCTTGTCCTTGAGGAACTTGACGATCTCGCGCGCGGCCTCGATCGGGATGCCCTGCTGGATATCGATCACCCGCCGGACGGTGCCGCCGGCCGCGGGCTGCGACTCACCGGCCTTGAAGTTCTTGATCGCGACGCCGCGCCGGACCAGCCGCGTCTGCACGATCTCCCACACCGCGTTCATCTTCATCTCGTCGTCGGTCGTCAGCGTCAGCTTCTTCTCCGCCGTGTTGAGATCGATCTCGGCGGTCGCTCCCTTGAAGTCGTAGCGCTGCCCGACCTCCTTGCGCGCCTGGTTGAGCGCGTTGTCGACCTCGGCGAAATCGATGGTCGAGGTGATGTCGAACGACGCCGTCGGCATCCCCCTACTCTACTTCTTCTCCTTCTTCTGCTCCCACTCGACGGCGGTGATCTTCTCCGGATCGACCTTGACGATGTTCTCGGAGATCCGATCGGTCTTGCGCTCGAGCGGCAGGTTCACCTCGTATTCGAGCTCCTCGGTGGAGGTGCCGCGCAGCTCGAACTTGAAGCGGTAGCGCGCCAGCAGCTGGTCGATCGCCGGCTTGATGGCTGCCGGATCCTTCGCCTTCACCTTCAGGGCGAACGCCTGCGTCGCCTTCGGCTCGAACGACTCGATGACCCAGAGCACCGCCATGATGAAGATGGTCGCAAACAGCGCCAGCAGGTAGACGCCGACGCCGGCGGCCAGGCCGACCGCGAGCGTCGACAGCATCACGCCGGCGTCTTTCGGATCTTCGATCTTGGCGCGGTAGCGGACCAGCCCCGCCGCGCCGACGATGCCGAACGCGCGCGCCAGGCTGGACCCGACAACGAGCATCACCACCGCGCCGACGATCGCGAGGATGATCTGGGTCTGGATGACCGGTGGCTGCCGCTTCGGTGTGCCGCGCCGGCGCGGCCGCAGCGCCAGCAGGCACGCGAGCCCGGCGGCAATCGGCAGCCGGACCAGCGCGTGCCGCAGTTGATGCACCTGAGAATCGAGGTCGGGCGTCTCGGTCGCGTCGGCGCGCGCCGTGTCGGGCTGCGCGCCCGTGGCGGGCAGGGTTTGCGCGCTGATGGCGGGAAGTGGTTGCGCCCCGATCGCGGGCGTCACCGCCAACGCGAGCGTCGTGGCCAGCAACACGCCGCGCCACCAGCTCATGGCCGAGCTGCGCGTCGCGCCAGCTGGACCGCAGCGATCACGGCCGCGGTTGGAAAAGCGCCGGAGAAAGGCAAAAGGCGTCGTTGTAGGTCGCATGTGTAGTCACTGTCCACTGCGTCGGTCAGCAAACGCTCTGCCAGATGAGGTCGATCCACCCCATCCATAGTGGTGGCGGCCGCCTTGCTTTCCCCTACTGCGCGGTGGCGGCGCGGATTCCTCTTTCAACCTATCGCCTGCAATTCAACCAGCGCTTCACGTTCCGTGACGCGCGCGCGATTGTCGACTACCTGCACGCGCTCGGCATCAGCGACTGCTATGCGTCGTCGTACCTCAAGGCCGTTCCGGGCAGCCCGCACGGCTACGACGTCGCCGATCCGACGCGGCTGAATCCCGACATCGGCACCGACGACGACTACTGGCGCTGGATCGAGGCGCTGCAGGCGCGCGGAATGGGGCACGTGATGGACCTGGTGCCGAACCACATGGGCATCGCCAGGTCGGCCAACCCGTGGTGGCTCGACGTGCTCGAGAACGGCCCGGCCTCGCGCTTCGCGCGCTTCTTCGACATCGAGTGGCATCCGGTCAAGGACGAGCTCGCCGACAAGGTGCTGATTCCGATTCTCGGCGGGCAATACGGCGAGGTGCTCGAAGCGCAGGAGCTCCAGCTCGCGTATCACGATGGTGCGTTCCTTGTCCGCTATTACGAGGAATCGCTGCCGATCGCGCCCGACACCTACGCGTGGATCTTCCGGCGCACGGCGGGCGCGTGGCTGGCCAGCCATCCCGGCCGCGAGGCGGAGGAGCTGCAGAGCATCCTGACCGCGAGCCGCAACCTGCCGTCGCGCAGCGAGCGCGACCCGGAGCCGATCGAGACGCGCAGCCGCGAGAAGGACGTGATCAAGCGCCGGCTGGCGGCGCTGACGGCCTCGAGCGCGGACGTCGCCGCGCTCGTCGACGAGAGCGTGCGCCGGATCAACGGCACGCCGGGACAGCCGCGCAGCTTCAACGAGCTCGATCAGCTGCTGAACGCGCAGTCCTACCGCCTCGCCCACTGGCGCGTCGCCTCGGAAGAGATCAACTACCGGCGCTTCTTCGACGTCAATCAGCTGGCGGCGCTGCGGATGGAAGACCCGGTGGTGTTCGACGCGGTGCATCGCTTCATCTTCGAGCTGGTCGCGCGCGGCGCGGTGACCGGGCTGCGGATCGACCACGTCGACGGCCTCTACGCGCCGGAAGACTACCTGCGGCGCCTGCAGGAGCAATGCTGCGCCAGCGAGAGCGGGCGCTTCTTCGTCGTCGTCGAGAAGATTCTCGGCGCCGGCGAGCAGCTCGCGGGCAGCTGGCCGGTGCACGGCACCACCGGCTACGAGTACGCCGCCATCGTCAACAACCTGTTCGTCGATCGCCGCAGCGAGCGCGCGCTCGAGGACATCTACCGGCGCTTCCTGCGCGAGCGCCGCGGCTGGCTGTCGTTCGACGACCTCGCTTACCGCAGCAAGAAGCAGGTGATGCACGAGACGATGTCCGGCGACATCAACTCGCTCGGGCACCAGCTGAACCGCTTCTCCGAGCGCAACCGCCACTTCCGCGACTTTACCCTCTACAGCCTGATCTCGACGATCAAGGAAGTGATCGCCTGCTTCCCGGTCTACCGCACCTACATCACCGCCGCCGATCCGGTCAGCGAGCACGATCGCCGCTACGTCGCCGAAGCCGTGCGCGACGCGAAGCGGCGCGCCCCCGACACGCCGTGCGTGATCTTCGATTTCATCGAAGGGCTGCTGCTGAAGCGCCTCGGCGGCGCCGCCGGCGACGAATGCGAGGCGCGGGCGCGCTTCATCGGCAAGTTTCAGCAAATCACCAGCCCGGTGGCCGCGAAAGGGATCGAGGACACCACCCTCTACATCCACAACCGGCTGCTGTCGTTGAACGAAGTCGGCTCGGACCCGACGCGCTTCGGCCTCGAGCCTTCGGCCGTCCACGCATGGATGACCGAGCGCCAGGCCCGCTGGCCCGCGGCGCTGTCGACGCTGTCGACGCACGACACCAAGCGCGGCGAGGACGTGCGGGCGCGCCTCAACGTGCTGTCGGAGATCCCCGGGGCGTGGAAGGATGCGGTGGCCAGATGGCGCACGCTGAACCGCCGCCTGCGGGTCGTCGTGCAGGGGCGGCTGGCGCCGAGCCGCAACGAAGAATACCTGCTCTACCAGACGCTGGTCGGCGCGTGGCCGTTCGAGCGCGATGCCGCGACCGAGGCCGCGTTCGCCGATCGCATCGCCGCCTACATGACCAAGGGGATGCGCGAGGCCAAGCTGCACACCACCTGGTTGAGTCCTGACGAAGCCTACGAGAAAGCGGTCGAGCGTTTCGTGCGATCGATTCTCGATCGGCGCCGGGCGAATTCGTTCGTCGCCGCGTTCGAGCCGTTTCAGGCGCGGATCGCCGAGCTCGGCATCTACAACAGCCTCTCGCAGCAGGTGATCAAGATCACCGCGCCCGGCGTCCCCGATTTCTACCAGGGGACCGAGCTGTGGGATCTCTCGCTGGTCGATCCGGACAACCGGCGGCCGGTCGACTACGCGCGGCGGCGCGAGGCGCTGGCCGCGGTCTGCCGCGCCGACGCGGCGGAACTGCTCGAGCATCGCGGCGACGGCCGCGTCAAGCTGTTCGTCGTGCATCGCACGCTGAAGACGCGCGCGGAGATGCGCGACCTCTACGATCGCGGCGAGTACCTGCCGCTGGCCGCCACCGGCTCGCGCGCCGAGTGCCTCTTTGCCTTTGCGCGCGCGAGCGCCGACGGCACCGCCGCGATCACCTGCGTGCCGCGCCTGGTGGCGTCGCTGACGCCCGACGCCGCCGCGCCGCCGTTCGGCCGCAGCGTCTGGGGCGACACGCGGCTGACCCTGCCCGGCAACCTGTCCGGCCGCGCGTTCCGCAACGTCTATACCGGCGAGTGCCATCGGGTGGAGGCCGCCGGCGACACGGGCACGCTGGCCGCGGCGGCGCTCTTCGACCGCTTCCCGGTCG
>Ga0111539_10011390_pt1 | contig 11165 bp, 9 predicted proteins | sample RhiMethybrSRZTD1_FD_79667 | JGI IMG/M metagenome (GOLD analysis project Ga0111539, IMG submission 79667) | Populus rhizosphere microbial communities from Tennessee, USA - Rhizosphere MetaG P. TD hybrid SRZTD1 (version 2) (version 2) | ecosystem: Host-associated > Plants > Roots > Rhizosphere >... | reverse complement strand
TGCGCGGGCTGGCCCAGCTGCCGTTCGACCTCGCGGGGCGCGCGGTCGGCGCCGCCCGCCGCCCAGGCGCCGCGCTGCACGCCGCGCGCGAGGCCGCCGAGGGCGTCGCCGAGGTCGCGTGGGCGGGCCTGAACCCGGCGCCCGACACGCCGCTGAACGTGCCGATCGGCCCGCACCGGCGGTTCGAGACCGTGCGCTGCGAGCTGACCGACTTCAAGCTCGTCAAGAACGCGTTCGGCGGCACGGTCAACGACGTCGTGCTCGCGACCGTGGCGGGCGCGCTGCGCCGCTGGCTGCAAGCGCGCGGCGTGCGTACCGAGGGCCTCGAGTTGCGCGCACTCGTCCCGGTCTCGATCCGCGCGCCCTCAGAGCACGGCACCGCCGGCAACCGGCTGGCCGTCATGCGCGGGCCGCTGCCGGTCTACATCGAGGACCCGGTCGCCCGCCTGGAGGCGGTGCGCCAGGCGATGGACGGCCTCAAGGAGTCCAAGCAGGCGGTCGGCGCCGAGGTGCTCACGAGCGTGCAGAACCTCGCGCCCCCGACGATCCTCGCGCAGGCGTCGCGGATGAACTTCTCGACGCGCCTGTTCAACCTGCTCGTGACCAACGTGCCCGGCCCGCAGTTCCCGCTGTACGCGCTCGGACGCGAGCTGCAGGAGCTGTTCCCGGTCGCGTTCCTGCCCGACAACCACGCGCTCGCGGTCGCGATCATCTCCTACAACGGCGGCATCGACTTCGGCCTGCTCGGCGACTACGACTCGATGCCGGACCTCGGCCGCTTCGCCGAATACCTCGACGAGGCGCGGCAGGAGCTCGTGGACCTCGCTCAGGCGGCCGCGTCGAACGGCCGGGGCGCTAATACCCCAGAGCGAACTTCGCGTCCTCGGACATCTTCTCCGGCGTCCACGGAGGCGTGAAGACCATGTTCGGCACGACCTCGGTCACGCCGGGCACCTCCCCCACGAACTCGATCATCTGCTCGGAGACCTGAGGCCCGATCGGGCACGCGGGCGTGGTGAGGGTGAACGTGACGTTCACCCGGCCCTCGTCGATCTCGACGCCGTAGACGAGACCCAGCTCTACGAAGTCGAGGCCGAGCTCGGGATCGATGACGTTGCTGAGCGCCTCGAGGACGTCTTCTTCGTCGACCATCCCCCTGAGTGTACGGATTTATTTCTCCGCGCCCTGTACGAACCGGTCGGTATGTATTAGCTTGCCGGGATCGTTCACTTCGACGAGCAGCTTGCGATCCTGAGGATCGCGGGGGACGAAGACCGCACCACCAGTGGACGTCGCCGTCGCCCCCTGTCCGCCGCGCTGAAAGCCACGCGCGACGTGATCGTCGACCTCTCCGAGCTGCGGTTCGCGGACCCGTCGCTGATGATCGATCTCGCCTGCCTGGCGCAGCGACTGCGCGCCCAGGGGCGCACGCTGTGGCTCAACGGGGCACAGCCGAACATCCGCACGCTGATCGAGACGGTCGGCCTGCACCGCCTGCCCGCAGTGCGGCTCGACGGCGCGGCGCCCGCGTTCAGCGCGTAGAAGCGGACAGTCCCCTTTAGGTTGCGGGCTAACGTGTGTGGCGTCCGCTGATGCTGCTCCCGCTCGTCCTGCTCTTCATCGCCGTGCCGATCGCGGAGCTGTTCGTGATCATCCAGGTCGGCGAGGCGATCGGCGTCTGGTGGACGATCGGGCTGCTGATCGCCGACTCGATCCTCGGCTCGTGGCTCATGCGCCACCAGGGCCGGAGCGCGTGGCGGCGCTTCAACGAGACCGTCGGCGCCGGGCGCGTGCCCGCGCGCGAGGTGCTCGACGGCGCGCTCGTGATCTTCGGCGGCGCGCTGCTGCTGACGCCGGGCTTCTTGACCGACATCCTCGGCCTGATCCTGCTGATCCCGCCCTCGCGCGCCGTGGTGCGCAGGATCCTCGCGCGCCGGCTCCAGCACCGGATGATCGTGGCCGCCGGCCGGCCGCGGTCACCGCACGCCTACGACGTCGAGGGCACCGCCGTCGATGTCGACCCTGACCGGATCGAGCACCGCCGGGAGGCGCCCTGACGCATACCGCCGCCGTGACGTTCGCGTTCGCCGACCCGGCCGCGAACGTCTACGGAATCGCACGGCTCGGCATCGCGAGCGCCGAGCAGACCGGGAACGCGCTGGCGATCCTGTTCGTCGACGGCGCGCCGGTCGCTACGCATGCGCGCGGCGACGTGCCGGTGGCCGACGGCGACGTCGAGCGGCTTGCGCTCGCGGGCCTCGCGATCACGGTCGAGGACCCGCTGCACCGCTGGACCGTCCGCTTCGACGACGAGGCCGGGCACGCGTTCGCGCTGACGTTCGACGCCGCCGGGCCGCCCGCGGCGTTCGACGACACGGGCGGCATGGAGGGGCACGAGCAGCTCTGCCACGTGCACGGCACGGTCCGGCTCGGCGACGAGACGCGGCCGGTGCGCGGACTCGGCCAGCGCGGCCACATGTGGGGCTCGCCGGACTGGGACGGGATCGACGCCGCCCGCTATGTCGGCGCGTGGCTCGACGACGGGTCGGCCGTCGTGCTGCGCGCCGTCCGCCCGGCCGGCGCGAGCTTCCAGGACGAGGCGAGCTGGGCCGCCGTGCTCGGCGCGGCCGGCAGCCTGCGCGTCGACGAGCCGCGGCTGTCGACCACCTACGACGAGGACGGCCGGCAGTGGCGCGCAGGCCTCGAGCTGTGGGTGGGCGAGGAGGACGAGTACCCGCGCCGCGCCGCGGGCGAGGTGCTCTGCGGCTCGACGCTCGATCTCGGCCCGCTGCGCCTGGACTGCGCGTTCCTGCGCTGGCACATGGGCGGGCGGTCCGGGATCGGCCGCTACGACCTGCTGCGGCGCGCATGATCTCCACGGTCATCTCGGACTTCGGCGGCGTGCTGACCAAGCCGCTCATGAACGCGTTCAACCGCGTGCAGGACGACATGGCGGTGCCGATCGAGGCCTACGGCCCCGCGTTCGCGCACAGCCTGGAGCACGACGGCGTGCACCCGCTGTTCGCGCTCGAGCGCGGCGAGATCAGCGAGCCCGAGTTCCTCGCGCGGCTCGAGCGCGCGTTCGCCGCGGTGCTCGGGCGCGCGGTGTCGCTGCACGGCTTCGGCGAGCAGCTGATGGCGGCGATGGAGCCCAACCAGGAGCTGTTCGATCACTACGCGCTGCTCCGGCGCGAGCGCAACCTGCGCTTCGCCCTGTGCACGAACAACGTCCGCGAGTGGGAGGCGCGCTGGCGCGCTCTGCTGCCGATCGACGAGCTGTTCGAGGTCGTCGTCGACTCGGCGTTCGTCGGCACGCGCAAGCCCGAGCCGGAGATCTACGCGATCACGCTCGAGCGTCTCGGCGCCACCGCGGAGGAGTGCGTGTTCATCGACGACCTCGAACCGAATGTCGATGGCGCGAAAACTGCTGGAATGCATGGCATCGTGCACCGCGATACGGCCCAGACGATCGCGGAGCTGGAGTCACTGCTGTGAGCGACGAACCGCTACCGACCGGCCAGCGCGTCCGCCCGCGCGAGTTCGCCCCGTTCGCGATCGCTGCGCTGATCGGGCTGGCGAGCGTCGCGCTGCCGGGTCCGCCGACCGACTGGGCGCTGTGGGGCATCGCCGCCGGCCTGACCGTGGCGCTCGCGATCGCCGGGTTCGCGGCCGCCCGCACAGGCCGGGGCCGCTTCCTGATCCTGCTCGGCCCCCTCGTCTACATGGTCGCGGTCGCTCTGCTGCGGCACTCGGGCATCACGATGGCGGGCGGATACGTCCCGCTGATGCTGCTGCCGATCATCTTCCTGGCGCTGTTCGGGACGCGCCAGGAGCTGGTGGTCGGTCTGCTGGCGATGACGCTGGCGCTGCTCGTGCCGTTTCTGGTCTACGGCGAGCCGCGCTACCCGGACACGGCGTGGCGCAGCACGTTGCTCTTCCTGACCGTCGGCACGCTCATCGGCCTGTCGATCCAGACGCTCGTCGCGCGCGTGCGCGACGCGCTCGCGCTGTCCAACGCCGTGGTCGACACGGCCGGCAGCCTCGTGATGGTCATGTCCCCAGACCGCCGGATCCAGCGGTTCAACCGCGCCTGCGAGCAGCTCACCGGCCGCAGCGAGGCCGAGATGCGCGGCCGCCGCCCGATCGAGCTCGTGGCCGAGAAGGACCGCGAGATGATCCGCACGCTGTCCCAGCGCGTGGCGCCGAGCGACTTCCCGTACTCGTTCGAGGTCGAGTGGATCGCTGCCGACGGATCGCCGCGGCTGATCGCGTGGCTCAACGCCAGCCTCGTCAACGCCGACGGCGAGATCACGCATGTCGTCGCCGCGGGTACCGACATCACCGAGCGCCGCGAGGCTCTGCTGCAGGCGATGGAGGCCTCGCGCGCGAAGTCCGAGTTCCTGGCCAACATGAGCCACGAGATCCGCACGCCGCTCAACGGCGTGATCGGGATGCTCGAGCTGCTGTCGGACACCGAGCTCACGCCCGAGCAGCGGGAGTACGCGCGCACCGCCTCGGTGTCGGGCGACGCACTGCTCAGCGTGATCAACGACATCCTCGACTTCTCGAAGATCGAGGCCGGGAAGCTCGAGCTCGACGTCGACGACTTCGACCTGCGCGAGGTCGTCGAGGACACCGTCGACGTGCTCGCGCACCAGGCGCACAAGAAGGGCCTCGAGCTCACCGCCCTGGTCGACGACGCGCTGCCGCCGCTCGTCCGCGGCGACCGCGGGCGCTTCCGCCAGGTGCTGCTCAACCTGCTCTCCAACGCCGTCAAGTTCACCGAGGAGGGCGAGGTCTCCGTGCGCGTGACGCCCGCGCAGGAGCCGGACGGCCACCTCATGAGCGTCGCCGTGCGCGACACGGGCATCGGGATCGCGCCGGAGAACATCCAGGCGCTGTTCGAGCCGTTCCAGCAGGAGGACAGCTCGACGACGCGGCGCTTCGGCGGGACGGGCCTCGGGCTCGCCATCTCGCGCCAGCTCGTGGAGCTGATGGGCGGCGAGCTGACCGCGGAGTCGGCCCAGGGTGCCGGCAGCACGTTCCGCTTCACGGCGCGGCTCGAGGTCAGCGACGCGCGGCGGCCGACGCGGCGGCGGCGCGAGAGGCTGCCCGAGGGCCTGCGGATCCTGATCGTCGACGACAGCACCGCCAACCGGGAGATCCTGCGCGCGACGCTCGCCTCGCGGGTCACGCGCTGCGACGAGGCGGAGTCCGGCGAGGACGCGCTCGTGCTGATGCACAGCGCGGCGAGCGGCGGTAACCCGTACGAGCTCGTCGTCTTCGACTTCCAGATGGAGGGCATGAACGGGGTCGAGCTCGCGCAGGCGATCCGGCGGGCGCCGAGCCTGCGCCTGGCCCGGCTCGTGATGCTGACCTCGACGGCCACACACCGCGACGAAGCCCGCGTGGCCGAGATCGACGCGTACCTGACCAAGCCGGTCCGCCGCGCCGCTCTGCTCGAGACGATCGCCGGCGTGTTCACGGCCCGCGACGGACAGCCTGTCGTCGTGGACGCCGAGCCGACACCCGTCCGGACGACGCCGCTCGCCGTCACAGGCCGTGTGCTGGTGGCCGAGGACAACCCGGTCAACCAGCTCGTGATCCGGGGCATGCTCGACAAGCGCGGGTACGACTACGACATCGTCGGCGACGGCCGCGAGGCACTGGCCCGGCTCGAGAGCGGCGACTACGCCGCGCTGCTCATGGACATCCAGATGCCCGAGGTCGACGGCTTCGAGGCCACCGCGCGCATCCGCGAGCGCGAGGCCGACGGCGAGCACCTCCCGATCGTCGCCATGACCGCGAGCGCGATGGTGGGCGACCGCGAGCGCTGCCTCGCGGCGGGCATGGACGACTACATCTCCAAGCCGCTGCGCCCGGACCAGCTCGACGCGGTGCTCGAGCGCTGGCTCGGGCACACTGGTGCGGTAGTGGAGAGCGCGGCGAGCAACGGCGACCGCAACGGCCTGGTCGACGCGGGCCGCGTCCAGCGCTTCCGGGACGACTACCCGGAGATCGCGGACCGGCTCGTGGCGCTGTTCGCCGACACGACGCCGCCGCTGCTCGAGCAGCTCACCAACGCCGTGCACGCGAGCGACGACGACGCGGTGCGGCGGCTGGCGCACAAGCTCAAGGGCAGCTGCCAGAACGTCGGTGCGACCCGGATGGCCGCACTGTGCCGGGAGCTCGAGGAGCCGAGCGCGCGGACCGCGCCGCTCGCGGACGCGCTGCAGGCGGCGTACCCGGCGACGCTCGCCGAGATCCGCTCGGCGCTGGCGCGCTAGCGGGCCGTCTCGGCGAACGCCTCGGCGACGGCGTCCCAGCCCGCCTTGCGCCGCTCGCGCCACTGCACGCTGGTCCAGTCGTCCCAGCCGTACTCGGCCGACGATCCGAGCGCCTCGATCCGGACCGGGCCGACCTTCGCGGTCCCGATCGTTCCGTTGGCGCGCGGCTGCCAGACCGTATGGCTCGACGGGTCGCTGAACGTGAGCAGCGCCCACGGGATCCGAGCCTCGACGATCGCGCCGTCGCCCGCCACGGTGACGCGACCGTCGGTCTCCGGTGATCCCCACTTGAGCTTGCCGACGTCGAACAGCTCGGTCGGCCGCTGCACGCCCGTGCTCGGCACCACGTAGGGGCGGTTGAGGATCAGCCGCGCGCTCACGTACGCGCCGCTGTCGGTCTCGAGGTCCTTCGGGTCGACAGGCACGTAGTCGCGAGCGAGCCCGTACTGGAACGAGATCGGGTCGACCCACGCGCCCCACAGCAGCCGCGCCTGGGGGCCGGGGCCGAGCTCGAGCTTGACGTCCGGCTCCTTGGTCCGGCGGATGTTGAACGTGACGGTCTGCCGATCGGGCCCGACGTCGCGCAGCAGCAGATACAGGTACGAGGAGTCGTGCGCGACCTGCAGGTTGCCCGCCGCCGGCCACTCGTCGTCCTTGCCGTCGAGCTTCACCGGCGACTTCGGCTCGGCGGCCACGAGGCCGAACTGCTCCTCGTTGGTCAGCGCGTTCTGCCACAGCTGGCGGCGGTCCTCCGGGACCTCCGTGTCCTGCGTGTTCCAGGTGCGCTTGAACCACTCGTCGGTCCACTCGAACACGAGGCCGCCCGCGTACCCCTCGCGCTTGATCGCGCGCAGCATCGTCGCGTTCATCGTCCCGGCCTCCTGCTCGGAGTGATCGCCCTGGTCGCGGCCGAGCGGGCCGCGGTGGGCAACGCCGATCCCGGTCGGCACGCCGAACTCGGTGATCATCACGGCCTGGCCGCGGTGGTGGGCGCGCAGCTCGTGCAGGTAGGCGGCGTACGGGTCGTCGGCGCGCCGGTAGCGCGGCTCCAGGCGTAGGAAGTCGGGGTAGTACGGATACGCGTGGTAGGAGGCGAAGAAGCCGCCGGGCCACGCGTCGGTGGCGCGCAGGTGCGCGGCGTCGACGCTGACCATGTCCTCCTGCGGCGCCGGCTCGGACGGGTGGTGCAGCGGGTCGACCGTGAGCCAGTTCGTGAACGTCATCGGCCGGCTCCAGCCGCGCTCGGCCTCGAGCGTGGCGAGGTGATCCAGCCGCGCGGCGATCCAGTTCTCCATCGGCGACGCCGCGGCCGTGGCGGTGATGTAGCGGCCGTCCTGGGGCTTCGTGCCGCGGTGCTTGCGATCGGTCGCTTTCGTCGCGTACGGGTCCCACTCGATCCCTGGCGACCAGGCGAGCAGCCAGCGCGCGACGTCGGTCCGGTAGCGCCCGCCGGCGTGGCCGGGTCGCTCGGGCAGGTCGGCGTCCCCGTGGACGACCGCGACCGCATCGCCCAGCTCCTTGTCGAACCCGTCCGTCACCGCGGGCGCGTAGGCGTCCTGCGCGGCGAGGAACTCCTCTTCGGGGATCCAGACGCCCTGGATGAAGTGCAGCGGCGCCTCGGGGTGGCGCGTGTTGTAGGCGGCGAGTGCGTCGTAGAAGACCGGGCGCAGGATCGTGTACACGCGCACCACGCGGGCGCCGATCTTGCCGATGCCGTCGAGCCAGCGGTCGTAGTCGGCGCGTGTGGGGGCGAGCTCGCCGGGGCTATGGCCGGGGATCGTCACGCCGAGGTTGACGCCCGGCCACCAGCGCTTGGCAAAGCCGTCGCCGGTGGCGAGGGCGACCGCGTCGCCCTGGACGCGCGCCGGGATCGTCAGACCGGCGCGCGTGACGGGCGCTCCGGTGAACGGACCCGGCTTGGCCGGTGGCGCCGGATCGCCGCCGCCGCCACAGCCCGCGAGCGCGACGGTCGCGGCGACGACCGCCGTCCAGCGCCTCATGGCTGCTCGGCCGGCTGCGTCCGGAAGCCCTCGCGCTCCATCGCGCCCCAGTCGCGGTGCCCGCGCCAGTGCCGCACGAGTCCGCGGACCCGCCAGAACGCCGTGAGCTGGCGGTAGCCGATGCTTTCCAGCGCGCCGAACAGCAGCAGCACGAGCCGGTCGCGCAGGCCGCCGTAGCCGCAGAACGTCCACTCCTCGAGCGCCAGCGTGAGCACCGTGAGCACGAGCCCGAGGCCGTACGCGACGAGCAGGAACAGCAGCGCGAACTCGATGTCCACGACCCCGAAGATCAGGCCGAGGATCGCCACGAACACGCCGACGAGCTCGACCAGGGGCGCCAGCAGCTCGACGAACACGAAGTACGGCGCGACGACCAGGCCCATGGCGCCGTAGCGCGGGTTGAGGATCACGCGGCGGTGGCGATGCAGCACGTCGGCGAGGCCGCGGTGCCAGCGGTCGCGCTGGCGGGCCAGGATCCGCAGCCGCCGCGGGACCTCGGTCCAGGCCACCGGGTCGGGCACGAACACGATCTGCTCCGGGCCGCCGCGCTCGTGCGCGAGGCGGCGCATCCGCACGACGAGCTCCATGTCCTCCCCCACGGTGTCGTGCCGGTAGCCGCCGGCCTCGATCATCGCCTCGCGGCGGAACAGCCCGAACGCGCCGGAGATGATCAGGTTGCCGCCGAGCCGGTTCCAGCCGACGCGGCCGGCGAGGAACGCGCGCAGGTACTCGACCGCCTGCACGCCCGGAAGGAACCGCCGCGGCGCGCGCTCGCGCACGACGCGGCCGGCGCGCACATTGGCGCCGTTGACCACGCGCAGCGTGCCGCCCGCGGCGATCACGTTGTCGTCCATCAGGAACGGGCGGATCATGCGCTGCAGTGCGTCGGGCTCGACGATCGTGTCGGCGTCGATCGCGCAGGCGAGCTCTCCGGTCGCCACCACGAGGCCGGCGTTGAGCGCGTCGGCCTTGCCGCCGTTCTCCTTGTCGACGACCACGAGCCCCGGGGTGCGGCGCGAGCGGTACAGGCCGCGGATCGGCTGTGTCTCGATCCGGCGGCGGATCGGCGCGGCGTGGACCGCGACGAGATCGAAGTCGCGCTCGAGCACAGCGAGCGTCGCGTCGCTCGAGCCGTCGTTGACGAGCACGACCTCGAGGCTCGGGTAGCGCAGCGTGAGCAGCGACCGGATGCTCTCCGTGACGGTCGCCTCCTCGTTGTGGGCGGGGGCGAGGATCGAGATCACCGGAGCGACGTCGGAGCCGAGCAGCCGCCAGCGACCCTCCTGCCAGACGTCGAGCCGCTGCCGCCGCAGGTCGACCGCCGCCATCGCGAGCAGCAGGATCAGGAAGGCGTTGACGATCAGGAAGTAGCCGAGGACGAACCACTGCAGGCCCACGAACAGCGCTTCGACGACGTCTCCGACCATCAGGCGGGCAGCGAGACCTCGGGGAGGTCCAGGGTCTGGCGCGCGATGTCGCGCGCGAAGGTGTCCTCGTCGCGCAGCGCGCGGTTGAGCAGCAGCTCGCCGGCCGGGCCGAAGCTGCGCAGCGCGAGCGCGGCGTTGCGGCGGACCGCCCAGGACGGATCGGCGAGACAGTGCCCGAGGGCGGGGGCGGCGGGCCAGTGGCCGAGGCGGCCGAGCGCGACCGCGGCGGCGGCGCGGACCTCGTCGGCCGGGTCATGCAGGCGCGTGGCCACGGCGGCGGCGTTCTCGTCGCCGCCGACGGCGCCGACGAGCCTTACCGCCCAGGCTCGGATCGCCGGATCGTCGTCGTCGAGCCGGCGGCGGGCGTCGGGAGCGAGCCGCGGGTCGGCGATCGCGGTCCCGACGCGCAGCGCCGCCACGGCGGCGACGCCGCCGGCCGCGTCGATCGTCGTGCCGAGCGGCTCGACCGCCGCGGCGCCGAGCCGGATCAGCGAGTCCATGACCGTGAAGCGCGCGAGCCCGCGCGGGTCGTCGAGCATGTCGGTGAGCGTGCTCACGATCTCCGGCTCCGGGTGGCTCGCCGCCCACTCGGCGGCCTGCGTGCGGACCTCGGGCCTGGGGTCGCGCAGCAGCGGCGGCACGGCGGTCTCGCCGCCGCCCAGGGTCGTGAGGAGCCGCGCGCCGCGCAGCCGCCTGCGCCAGCGGCGGCTGCGGCACCAGCGCTCCGCGCTGGCGATCACGTCGAGCGCTCCGGCCGCGTCGGCGAGGGCGGAGCGGGGCGCGCCCGCGACGCTCGGCGCGAGCTCGGCGAACAGGTCGATCCGGCGGCGGGCGGTGAGCCGTTTGAGGGCGCGAGCCGCGTCGGGCGTGAGCTCGAGCCGATCGGCGGTCTCGGCGAGCGCGGCGCGCGCCTCGGCGGTCGGGCGCCGCCAGGAGGCGTCGGCGGCGACCCGCCAGGCGCCGTGCACGACCAGCAGCGCCAAGGCGGCGACGAGCAGGCCGGCGAGCACGAGCGCCGCCTCCAGCAGCAGCGGTTCCCAGCTCATTGTCCCAGCAGGCGCCGCACGCGCTGCATCAGCACGGGCACGCTGAACGGCTTGGCGATGTGGTCGACGGCGCCGAGCTCGAGCGAGCTGATCACCTCGCGCTCGGACGCCCGGAACGTGAGCATCACGACCTGCGTGGCGACCAGGCCGCCGTCCTCGGCGAGGCCGCGCAGCACGGTGAGGCCGTCGCGCCCGGGCAGATCCCAGTCGAGCAGCACGAGCTCCGCACGCAGCTCTGGCCGCGGGCCCCCGAGCAGCCGCGCCGCCTCGTCGCCGTCGGCGATCCGGCGCACGCTGTAGCCGCGCGTCTGCAGGGCGTGGAGCAGCAGCGGCGCGAGGATGTCGTCGTCCTCGACGAGCGCGACGTCGACCTGGTCGACCTGCGCGCTGGCATCCGGCGTGCCG
>Ga0111539_10011389_pt1 | contig 11165 bp, 8 predicted proteins | sample RhiMethybrSRZTD1_FD_79667 | JGI IMG/M metagenome (GOLD analysis project Ga0111539, IMG submission 79667) | Populus rhizosphere microbial communities from Tennessee, USA - Rhizosphere MetaG P. TD hybrid SRZTD1 (version 2) (version 2) | ecosystem: Host-associated > Plants > Roots > Rhizosphere >... | reverse complement strand
GGCGCCCACGCGCTCCGGCTGATCTACGGCGGAGTGTTCGACGAATTCCCAGGGGCGTCGGTGACATTGGGGCACATGGGGGAATTGCTGCCGTTCCAAATGGCTCGGCTCGATAGCCGCTACCACACGGTGACCCCCGATCGCAGGCCACCGCACCCCCCGTCCCACTACCTGCGGCACAACGTGTACGTGACCCCCAGCGGCGTCTTCTCCCATTCAGCGCTCCGGGCAGCCACCGACGCCGTCGGGATTGACCGGGTGCTGTTCGCCATCGACTACCCCTTCGAGTCGACCGCTGAGGCGGTCGAGTTCCTGCGCACCGCGCCGTACACCTCGCGCGACCTAAAACGCATCGCTCATCGCAACGCCGAACGGATTCTGCGCCTCTGAGCACGGTCCGACCGTCAACGGAAGTTTGGGTTCCGGATCAGTTCCCTCGTCTCACTCATTGAGGCTCCGTAAAAAAACAGGGATTCAATAGTTATATGTCATCGATGGTAGAAAACTGGTTCGGACGAGGCGCATCTGAACTTCCCCCGCCAATTCGGATCTCTTTATTGAGTCAAGGGACGATCATCTCGACTTCGCTCGCGCTGGCCGCGGAGTTGGGCATCGCCGATCTCCTCGCTGACGGCCCGCGAAGCAGTGAAGAACTTGCGCAGGCTACCTCCACGCATCCTCGATCTCTATATCGCTTACTTCGGTTATTGTGCAGCATTGGTGTTTTCACCGAGATTCGGCCCGATAGCTTCGCCCAGACGCCGCTCAGTGAGTGTTTACGCGCCGGCGTTCCAGGATCGATGCGGTCATGGTTGAGGATGATTGGGCTCAAGATCAGGTACCGCACGCACGCTGAGGCTCTCTATAGCATCAAAACAGGCGAACCGGCGTTCAAGCGCGTCACTGGAATGGAGTTCTTCGATTACCTGGCCGCCCACCCCGACGAGGGAGAGATTTTCAATCAGGCGATGAACGACATGGGGAAGGTAGTCGCCGCAGCGGTCGCACAGTCGTACGACTTCAGCGGTGTCGGCAAGATCATCGACGTCGGCGGCGGTCACGGAACGCTGATCGCCGCGGTCTTGCAGAAATATCCACAGATGACCGGGATTCTATTCGACTCGCCGCACGTAGCCGAGCGCGCTCGCGAATCGATCGCATCCGCCGGCCTCGCACACCGTTGCGAGGTAGTGGGCGGCGACTTCTTTAAATCAGTCCCAGCCGGATGTGACGCTTACCTTCTGCGTTGGATCATCCACAACTGGGACCACGCGCGTGCGGTCACACTCCTCAGGAATTGTCGACAGGCTATGGGTGAAAGAAGCCGGCTGCTGCTTATCGAGTCGGTCATACCGACAGGGAACGAACTCCACCCAGGAAAGTTTCTGGACTACATTATGCTCACCACTCAGCTAGGTCAAGAAAGAACGGAGGAAGAGTACGATAGCCTCCTGCGTGAGGCCGATCTCCGACTCAACAAAGTGGCGCCAACAGGTTCTCACCTGAGCATCATTGAAGTTGTGCCCGGATAGGATACCGAAAAAAAGCGGGGGAGATCCGGTAAAATCCAGTAAAACCATGCATTCCTGAACCTCCGGAACCAGGTGTCTCTCAACTCAGAGCCGTCCTGCTCGGGATCAGTCCGATCATTTGGAGACGCCTACTCGTCAGAGGCGATTCGACCATCGCTGATTTACACGTCACTCTACTAACCGCCTTTGGCTGGTCCGACGACCAGCTACACCGCTTCCTTATTCATGGCAAACAATCTGGCGTTGCTTACCTCGATGGGATCACTTTCCGTGATGCCCCGCGGTTGATCAAACTTTCTGACCTCGGTCTGCGTGTCAAAGAAAAATTCATCTACGAACTGGCGGAGTTACTCGTCGAGAGAACGGGGCCGGAGCTTCTCTATCTCGAAGCAAAGTTTGCGCCGCTCTCACTCTTGGCCCAGTACTCACGGAACGCGCGACGCGGATCGTTCACGGCATTGCTCGGATCTCCGAACGCCATCGTCGTGCGGTTCTTCTTATGGCGCCGTCGCGTTACTGCTTGCGATTTCCGGATTGACGGCTTGCTGGATACCCGCGCAACGGGCGGCGAAGGTGAACCCGATGATAGCATTGCGATATGAGTCGCTCCGATCAGTTCCTCAGTCGTGGCATCGCGCGTACTGCGGAGATACAAGTCCTCAGCGGAGGTGTTCATATTTGCTGTTGCATGTGGACGTAAATACGTCTAGCATGGTTCACGTTCTATGATGTATCCCCCTACTGCTTATCTGGAGCGTCCAGGTCGCGTTACATCGCCGTTTCTTTCCTTTCCTGCAGCGTGTCAGTCAAGACGCCAGTAGTCGGAAGGTGAGAATGGGGATTGAGAGAATGGGTGGTTTGAAAATGCGACAGGCGCTGAAGACCCTTCAACAATAAGTGGCAATCAAGTGAAATCCGCCAGGACATAGGTGGTCGCTCGCCAAGAGGGGACTTATTTCGTCAAAAATATATGTGAATAAGAAAAAGTATTGAAAAAAAATCGGCAAAGCTCTTCCTCCTTTGCGTCTTTATAGGAGTGATGGCTGTTACCCAATGGTAGTTACTCTGGTTGTTACATTGAGTTTGGAGGCGTATTGACGGCGCATAGAAGTGGGAGCGCATTATCTTCGCTAGATCAGGTTTGATCATAAATACTCCCTCACGTTACCCGGATGTCAACGCAAATCGGACTTGTGTATCGCCAGAATCACACCAGCTGGTTTTTAGCCATAAGCGAAGACTGCTCCGAGAGCTAGCAACTATGCTTTATTGAACACCCAAGCTGTACATAAAATATAAAGAAGCCAACCGATATTATTCGGTAGCCCGATTTAACGCGGGTTTTGGGCGGTGTTGTGGTTCACGCTTGAAAGTTGCTTTTCGAGGCAATGTGAAGGGGATCCCGTAATTTTTTTGGCGGCCAGGCGCGAAGCGCGCCAAATATCCTGAACTAGAGCCGTGTCGACGCGGTATGGCCGATCCCTGCGTATCTCCTTCGTGTGAAGTTATATCCCACGACATTCAGCCTGTAGATCTCAATTCTGACAATCGATAATTTCGCATGAATTCGTTTATCGCGGTAACGACCTTGATAGCGTTCTTCCTATTTTTGAATAACCAATCGACTCAATTGTCGATGGAAAAACAGGCGGTGGCCGGCACACAACGGATCCTTGCTTCCGAGTTGGACGCCGAATTGCCCAGTCTCCCCTTCACCGACTGGTTTGGAAAGGTCGTCGGGCCTGGGACCGGAATGATCTGGCAATTGAGCGAATGCGGAGATCGACTGGAAGCCTCGCCCGAGGCGACAGGAGATGTGCGCGCATGTGTGGAGGTCAACACGATCTTATCCGACGGCCGCAAGGTGATTCTCATGATCGCAGTCGGGACTTTTAAAAAAGGGATGACCGGCGCTCCGGCCTTTCACTTCGGCGTGGTCGAACGCAAGGGCAATTTGTACCCGATTCGGCGGCTTCGGGACCTCCAACAACTATTATCGGCGCCCGGGAAGCTGGCCGATAAACCAACGGTCAATCTGCCGGAGGCGAGCCTGCCCACGATGAGGCTGGAGGCGAATAACGAGTATGTGGGTGGGGAGAGGATTTGGAGCGGTGGGGAGTTTGGGCGGCTTGTGCCGGACAGAGAGCCTCCGCCCGTTGAGCCGCCACCAACAAGGCCGGCCCCGTCGAATTCAACTTCGAATGCGGAGACACAGAACGCGTCGGGGGGAGTGATTCAAGGGGCCCCGATCTCGAAACCGCAGCCGAAATACCCCCAGAACGCCAGGAGATTTAACGCCACGGGGCTGGTTCAAGTGCGAGTCACTATTTCCGTAACCGGGCGCGTCACCAAAGCGATTGCCATCAGCGGCCACCCGCTGTTACGTGACGCCGCAGTGGATGCGGCGCGCCGGTGGGTATTCGAGCCGACGATGGTGGATGGGAATCCCGTGGAGACGGAATTGGTGCTGACCTTCGACTTCGCCGCCCCGCCGCCATCATAACACCGACATTTTTCCGTCTCCCGCTTTCAAGTTACCAGAACCGGTAGCCGGAAAATGTGGGAGAGGAAAAATGTCTTCATTTTTATATAACTGGCTTAGCCGGTATGGGAACTTAGCTGACAAAAAAGAGAAAGTGGGAGACATAAAAATGTCTTCGCCGTTCGCCCCTGAAAGGCGGATGTTTCCGAAATCGTCCACCAAAAGTAAAAAGGAAAACCGGAGGAAAATATGATTACTCATAAGAGACGGCGCCCTGCATTGCGATTCGCCGTCCTTGTATCGATCGCTTTATTGTCCTTAAGCGCCCCCATCTTAATTACACACACGGCCGCCCAAACCACCAAAGCCACTATATTGGGCACGATCAAAGACGAACAGGGGAATGTGGTGTCCAAAGCCAAGGTTACCGCCAGGAACATCGACACCGGCATCCCGCGCGAGACCACTACAGATATGGAAGGCCGCTACCGCCTTTCGGAACTGCCTCTGGGCAAATATGAAATATCGGTCCAGCGCGAGGGCTTTCGACTGTTGGTGCAGCGAGGCATAGAATTGACCGTCGGCCGCGAAGCGGTCGTAGATTTTAAGCTGAATGTTGGCAACGTGCAGGAGAAGGTGCTCGTCGAGCAGGACGCGTCGCTGGTCGATACGACCACTTCCGCGGTGGGGTACCTGGTCAACACCAGACAGATCGAGCAGCTTCCGCTCAACGGCAGAGACGTTTTCCAATTAGCGATGTTGGAGAACGGCGTGATCAGCACTTCTTCGAACACCGACACCCAAGCCAACGTGGGGCCTGGGACCACCAGGCTGACGATCAACGGCGGAAGGCTCGACTTCAACGCTTTCTTGCTTGATGGGACTGAGACCGGTGACGCATTCGGCTACTCCCCAGGAGGATTGGGAGGCGGCTTCCTTGGCGTAGAGGCGCTCAGAGAGTTCCAGATTCTGACCTCAGGTTACTCGGCTGAGTTCGGCCATGGCGGCGGCGCCATAATCAACGCCGTCACGAAATCGGGAACCAATATGATTCACGGGTCGGCTTTCGAATTCCTGCGCAACAGTTCGCTTGACGCGCGGAACTTTTTCGATAGGAACCCCAACCAACTGCCGTTCCAGCGGAACCAGTTCGGCGGGAGCCTCGGAGGGCCGATCATCAAAGACCGCGCTTTCCTCTTCGCCAGTTACGAGGGGTTGCGACGGCGCGAGGGCGTGCCGTCGCTCTTCAGCGTGCCGAGCCCGGCCGCCCGCATGGGTAATCTGACCGCCAGACCGGTGACCATCGCGCCGTCGGTTTTACCCTATCTGGCGCTCTACCCATTGCCAAACGGGCCCATTACGGGCGATACGGGGATCTTCACTCGAAACGTCAAAGAGAGGACCCGGGAAGACTTCGGCACTATCAGGGCGGATTACAAATTGACGGGAAGCCAGTCGCTGGTGGCTCGCTACACCATTGACGACTCCGACCTGACCAAAGTCGGAGGAGTCATTCAGAATCTGGTTCTGGACACCCGGAACCAGTACCTCACGCTCGAAGAGCAGGCGGTCGTTGGCGCGCGTGGAGTCAACAGCCTGAGGGGCACCTATAACCGCTCGAATTTCAGCAACAGATTTCTCTTCGTCGATGCGAACGGCAATGCTGTTCCTCTCCCCACGAGTCTGGGGTTTCTCCCGGGACAGCAGATGGGCGGCTACTTTATCAGCGGGGTGGCGGCGCTGCGAGACCCGGTGACCGACGACCGTAGCTTCATACTCAACCAATACGAGGTGAATGACCAATTCATTTATACCTTGGGCTCGCAATCTATCAAAATAGGCGGGTCGGTCCGCCGCTATCAGCTCAACGGCGATTCCGCTCTTTTTAAGGACGGAGTCTTCCTCTACCAGAATTTTAGCAACTCCTTCCTCACGCCCTTAGAGCAGTTCCTGTCCGCCGCGCCGGACGCGCTCTTCACCACCGTGCCGGGGACCGATTACTATCGTGGCATCCGCCAATCGCTTTTCAGCTTATACTTGCAGAACGATTGGAAAGTGACGCGGCGCCTGACGCTCAATCTAGGGGTGCGGTATGAGCCGATCAGCACGCCGACGGAGACCAATGGCAGATTGTCCAACCTGCGCAATGTCGCCACGGACGCCATGCCGACTCCAGGAGACCCCTTCATCGATAACCCATCTTTGGATAACGTAGCGCCGAGAGTCGGTTTCGCTTTGGATGTTTTTGGCGACGGTAAAACATCACTGCGCGGCGCGGGCGGCATCTTCTATTCGGCGATTCTGCCCATGCGCTACCGATTCGAGATGTCGAACCAGGCGCCATTCGCCCAGTTGGCTGTCGCGGTGGGACCATTCCCGAACGCCTTCAGCTCGCCCTTCGTCGTATTGCCAGGTGGGCTCGTTTCCCCAATAGCGTCCGACCCCGAGCAGCCGACCATTTACCAATGGAACCTTAATATTCAGCGGGAGATGGGTCGTGACCTCGTACTCAGCGCGGGTTATGTGGGATCTCGCGGCACGAACCTGGAGACAAGATATTCCCTCAACGCGCGTAAGGATTTCCAGATCGTAAACGGCCAGAAGTTCTTCCCGACCATCAACCCGGGTTCGGTCCAGGGCGCCCGCTTCAACCCGAACTTCCAAAACATAACGTATCTCGATTTCAGCGCCGACTCCTATTATCAGGCGCTACAACTCAACCTCACCAAACGCTTCTCGACCGGACTCCAATTTCAGACCGCCTATACGCTGTCGAAATCCATTGACGCGGCCTCAGCGGCCGAGTCGCTCTTCCTGAATGGGGCTACAGGCGGCGGTCGGCAAGATCCATTAAATTCGAATGCGGAGCGGGGGCTATCGGATTTCGACGCCCGTCACAACTTCGTCGGTAACTTTCTCTATGACCTGCCCTTTGGCAAAGGACGTCTGATCGGCGGAAGTCTCAGTGGCGTGGCGGGCGCGCTTATCGGAGGGTGGTCAGCTGGCGGCATTGTTAATCTCAGGAGCGGGTTTCCATTCAACGTGTCGCTTGGCTTTGACCGGGCCGGCAACGGAACCGATAATGTCCAAACTCAGCGGCCAAATGTCACTCCCGGCGTCGATCTCTCGGACGCTGTCGGCGGCGACCCATCGAGCTTTGTGAGTCCTGGCTTTTTCCAGCTTCAGCCGGCCGGATTCTACGGAAACGCGCCGAGGAACGCCCTGAGGGGGCCGAATCTGAAGACCTTCGACTTGACGTTTACCAAACAAACGCCAATTACCGAGCGGATCCGAAGCGAATTTAGGTTCGAAGCGTTCAATCTCTTCAACCGTGCTAACTTCGCTCCGCCGATAGGCGTCAACCGGACCGTCTTCAACGGTGTGGATGCGACTGGCGCCCCGATCCTTTCGCCCATTTTCGGACAACTGACGCAAACTTCCACCAAATCGCGTCAACTCCAATTTGGGTTTAAGCTACTCTGGTAGGAATACGGCGGTGAAAGCTAAGCAGCAGACTGGCCCCAGTCTGCTGCTTCCATTTTCCAGATGCTGATGTCAAACTCGCTTGAGATCAGCATCTGGAAAATGGATTTATCAGGACGAGTTATGTTAGCGAATGAGCGATTGGACTATGGGATCGATGCGCCCGATCACCTGCGGCAGTTTGCCTTTCTGGCAGTGGTGTCAGTCGCTGGCGCCGTTCTCCTCGGCGCGATGGGATTAGGCGTCTTCTCTCTTATTGTCGGTGTTATCGCCGTATTGTGCGCTTTTTTCGCCGCGGTGATGATCGTAGCCAGCAAGTTCGGAAAATTTCGCGTCCGCGACGCTCTTATGTCCCGAATCGCATGGCGTGGAGATGAGCGAGTTCTGGATGTCGGCTGCGGGCATGGGCTTCTTCTCGTGGCGGCGGCGAAGAGGCTGACCACCGGCCGCGCAATAGGTATAGACATCTGGAGCCAGGTCGACCAGGGAGATAACCATCCCGAGAATACCGCCAGGAATGCGCGAATCGAAGGGGTCATCGACCGCGTGGAGATTCGCGACGGCGACGCCCGCAAGCTCGACTTTCCGGATGAGTCTTTCGACATCATCGTCTCAAGCCTGGCGCTCCACAATATCCGCGAGAAAGCCGAGAGGGACCAGGCAATACGCGAAATCGTTCGCGTATTGAAGCCCGGAGGTCAGGTCGCAATCTACGACCTCAAGCGCGTCCCCGAATACCAGCAAATATTTCTCGCGTCGGGGATGGAACAAGTGCGACTCTCGGGTCGAATTTACTGGTACATGACGCCGGCCTTCATCCTGACGGCCACAAAGCCTGGGCGCTCGAATATTTGAAGACCCAGGTCAAGTCACACAATCCGCAGTTGAATTGCTCTTGCCAGCTTGACCTGCGGGCACAGCTTTACCAATCCCGACATCAAATATGTGGCAGAATAATCAGAAAAAAGACGACCCTATCCGCTCTGGATACGCTCCGGCAGGGAGCCGAATCTATTATGGTTGGATAGTAGTGGCTACGTGTTTGTTAGTCATCGCGCCGGTCGCGCCGCTGTTCGCCTCCTTTTCAATCTTCCAGGTGCCGATACTGGATGAATTCCACTGGAGTCGTGGCAATTTCGCAATCGCTCTAGGGATCCATATGGTTTTCGGCGGGTTGGCGGCGCCGGTGGCCGGCGGTCTGATCGATCGCTTCGGGCCGCGGCGCGTCATGCCCATCGGCGCTCTGCTCACAGCCCTGGCTTTGATTTTGTTGAGCCGCAGCTCTTCACTTTGGCATTTTTATGTCGCCTTCGGACTGATGGCGGCGGCGGGCAGTTCGCTGCTTCAAATCGTGCCTTTGATTACGCTCGTCGCGAATTGGTTTTCGCGCCATCGCGGCATGGCCATTGGCATTGTCAGCGCCGGTAACGGCGCCGGCCAATTGGCATTCCTGCCGTTGATACAGTTACTCACCAAGGAAATTGGCTGGCGCCATACCTATCTCGTTTACGGGCTGGCGGTACTGGTTATTCCGACCACCCTGATCTTGTTGTTTCTCTACAAACGGCCGGAAGACCGCGGTCTTTCGATCGAGGACGAATCGGGTTGGCGCCGCGGGCGCGACGAAGCAGACGCAAAGACCGAGACATACGGAGGAAAACATGAGCAAGGTAACCGAGGTGGCGGCCGGACCGAGGTGGTTATCCTCGACAAGGAGTGGGCTGAGGTCGATTGGACTGTGGGCAAAGCAAGGCGCACATTTCGCTTCTGGACTCTGACTCTCATAATGCTGACGTTTGCCGCCGGATCCTTACTCATCGCGCTGCAGCTCGTGGCATACCTGGGAGAAAAGGGCTACAGCTCGATCATCATCGCCTCGGTCGTTGGTTTGCAGGGAATGCTTAATCTGGTCGGCGAGGTCTTCGGAGGATTCCTGTGTGATCGAATCGGGCGGGAGAAGACAATGACCTTGAGTCTCCTTGCATTTTGCGTCGGCATCGTTTTGCTGTATCTGGCCGGGGCCGTCAGCAGCCCGGCGCTCGTCTATGCCTTCACGCTCTTTTATGGGATAGGCCAGGGCATGGCGCCCCCGGCGCTGATAATTTCCGCGTCAGACCTGTTTCAAGGCAAACATTTCGGATCGATCCTGGGCGTGGTAGTCCTCGGAGGATATTTCGGCGGGGGAATCGGCGCTTGGCTGAGCGGTAGCCTCTACGACCTCACGGGCGCCTACCAGGTCAACTTCCTGGTCTCCGGACTGGCAATGCTGACTTCGGCGGCGCTGATCTGGAAGGCGAGGCCCGGCAGCATTCGACAGACGCGCCGATTACCTGGCGTCGTACAAAATAAGGAAAAATCTGTCGAGACAGCATGATTACTCTGTAAACGAAGTTTTCTTGTGTTTAGCGTTTTTTTCTGGCGATATCCAGTTTAACTACAAACGTTGGGAGAGAGCGTTTAGAGTACCTGCTTTAGCCGGCAGGGCTCGGAGCCCCAGCCCTGCCGGCTAAAGCAGGTACTCTAAACGCTCTCCTTTGATGGTTGAAAATTCGTTGGATGTGTAGATATCACTTGTTCTGATTTATACAAACACCAAAAAACTTAGTTTCCAGAGTAATGATTATAGTCAGCGAGGCTCACATCAATGACAGATGGAAGCTTTCGAGCGGTTTGTGGAAGAGCTTTATAACTCGCGCCGCCCGCGCATCGATCTGGATTTCGCAAGGCGGCGACTGGATCAGTACCGCGAGATGTAGCGAACGGCCGTTAGCGAAGGCTCCACTCGCTACCTCTCGCGGTACTGGCTCGTCGCCTCAATCCAGATCTGGGCGCCCCAACATATAGAATTTCTACGGCCGGACGCTTCGCGAAAAAGGGAAGGGCACAGGCTCGAAGTAGCGACCGGCGGATAAACTGTTGCAATGCGCCACATATGTAAAAAAAACGCGCATTTTCCGACCGCCGGCCTTGGGCGGGCCTTAGGTCTAGGCGTTCGCCAGCCTCTAACTAATCAATAATCTCGGCAAAATTCTCCTTGTTTTACGTCTCTCTATGAATGAGGGGGGAGGTGTGTGATCGCGTCCCCCCATAAGAAATGACATGACGGGAGAAGGATATGCCTGCCTTACTATCGAGAGGTTCCCAACTGGCCCGATATCTGCTTGGCAATATGACTCTGGATGAGTCGCGGCGGATCGAAGAAGCAATGCTCTTCGACCGTAATCTCAGTCGAGAAGTCGAGACCGCTGAGGAGGAATTGATCGCCGCCTATGTTGTTGGGAGGATGCGCGGGGAAGATCGGCAGAAGTTCGAGACCAATTTTTTATCTTCCGACGAGCGGACGCGCAAACTCAAGTTCGCCAGAGCCTGGTTTGAAAATGGCGGATCCGCCTGTCCCGATTTAACCTCTCCTCTTCACCGCTTTGTTCTTGGCGCCATGACTCAGGATGAAGAGGTCGAAATGAAACAAAAACTCATTTCTGATGAGAGTTGTCGGGGACAACTTGAGTCTGCGGAAGACGAACTGCTCGTTGCTTATTTCCATGAGACATTGCCCGATTATGAGAGAGAATTGTTTGAGGTCAATTACCTCGTCAATGACCGGATAGTTCGTAAGCTCAGATTCGCGCACATTATGCGTGAATATGTGAAACGGGCCTCGGCCGTCG
>Ga0111539_10011388_pt1 | contig 11166 bp, 15 predicted proteins | sample RhiMethybrSRZTD1_FD_79667 | JGI IMG/M metagenome (GOLD analysis project Ga0111539, IMG submission 79667) | Populus rhizosphere microbial communities from Tennessee, USA - Rhizosphere MetaG P. TD hybrid SRZTD1 (version 2) (version 2) | ecosystem: Host-associated > Plants > Roots > Rhizosphere >... | reverse complement strand
TCCTCCTGCTCCACGGCGCGACGCTGACGCCCGAGAGCGCGATGACGCTCCTGCGCCCGTACGCGAACGACCAGGGGCTGATGCTGCTCGCGCCGAAGTCGCGGGCGGTGACGTGGGACATCGTCGTGCAGGGCGCGTTCGGGCCTGACGTCGCCGCGATCGACCGGCTGCTCGAGCAGGTCTTCGCCCAGTATCCGGTGCAGGACGTCGCCGTGGCGGGCTTCTCCGACGGCGCCTCGTACGCGCTCTCGCTCGGGCTCACCAACGGCGACCTGTTCCGGTCGGTCGTGGCCTTCTCGGCGGGCTTCATCGCGCTGCAGGAGCCGAGGGGCCAGCCGCGGATCTTCATCTCGCACGGGACGCACGACTCCGTGCTGCCGATCGGGCGCACGAGCCGACGCGGCGTGCCGCGCCTGCGCGCCTCGGGCTACCGGGTCGAGTACGTCGAGTTCGACGGCGACCACGAGGTGCCGCCGAGAGTCGCGCGCCGGGCAGCGCTATGGCTCGGCGGCTAGCGCTTCGAGACGTAAGCCTTACAAACCACAAACGCTGTCCTTGTCTGCATTTCGCGGCGTTAGCCGCCGTTGTCCGCACAGCGGACAACGGCCCGACAGCCCCCACACCAACCGCCGGCGGAACCGCGGGCGCGCGCCCGACATGCGCGCCAAGGCGACGGTCTACGCGCGCCGGACAAGGCCGGAAGCGGTGGTGCTGGGGCCGCGTACTCGGCTCAGGGCGCAGCCGCGCCGAACGCTCCACAGTCACCGATGCAGGTCGCCGAGTGCAACGTCCTGCATCTCATTCTCGGGCCCGTTCACCTCGACCTGCTGGGGCTCGTCGCCGATCTGAACAAGATCGTCGTCGACATCAACGCGATTCCCGGGACCACGCTCGGGAGCATCTTCTGCTTGCTGAGCTCGGACCCGACGCCGCCTCCGCCACCGCCGACCCCGCCGGCGCCGGCAGTCACCCCGTGAGCTCGAGAGCGAGTCGAGAGGAAACACGATGAAAAGCGCGATCATCGCCGGCGTTGTCACGATGCTGGTCTCGTCCGCGTCCGCAACGGCGGCCTTCCCGTGAGCCCTAACGACACGGGGACCATCCACACCGTCTCGTGTCCCGCCGGTACCGGCGTGATCAGCGGCGGTGTCGTCTCCGAAGCGCAAGGAGACACCTGGGTCGACGCCCCGGCCGGGAACGGCTGGTCAGGGGCGGCGAACAACTACGGCGGCACCGATCCCGGGACGGTGACGGTCTATGCCGTCTGCGCCCAGGGGGCACCGGCACCCGCTCGGTAGCTAGGGCCGCCCTTCCGGATAGCGTGGGAGCCCGTCCTCCGGGATGGGCTCCCACACAGCCGCGTACTCGACGAACTGGCGCCACTGCGGCCTGATGCCCGGATCGTCGTCGAGGGTGCCGAAGCGGACGCTCGTCGGCTCGGTCTTCCCCGGCGGCCGGCTGAAGAGCGCCGACCCGCACACCGAGCAGAAGCCCTTCGGGAAGCCGTCGGGCGGCTCCCACCAGCGAACGAGCTCCTCGCCCGACAGGAACCGCACGGTCCCGGGCGTGACGCGAACCTGCGGCGAGGCCGCCGTCCCCGAACGCCGCTGGCAGCGTGTGCAGTGGCAGTACGAGGCCGATTGCGGCGGCTCGGTGAGCTCGTAGCGCACGCCGCCGCAGAGGCAGCCGCCGGTCAGCTCGGCCGCCATCAGGAGAACGAGGGCATCTCGACGTCGCTCACGTCGAGGCCGAGCGAGTTGGCCAGGCGGACGCCCTGGTCGAGGTCCTCGCGGAGGTTCTCGAGGTCGCGCGCGCGCATCGCACTGCCGATGAAGGCCCGCTCCTTCGGCCGCCAGAGCGCGTGCTCGACGAAGATCGGGAGCATCTTGTTGGCGACGTCGATCAGCCCGCGCTTGGTCTTGTCGTCGGCGTTCTCGAGCAGGAGCCGCTCGTAGGCGACGCCCGCGCCGTGGTGGATGCCGTCGTCGACGGTGAGCCGGTTGCAGAGGTCCTCGAGCACCGTCCCGGGCGCAGCGCGGGCAATCAGGCGAAAGCGCGGAATGATCAGGCGCTCGAAGAACACCTGCATCAGGAAGACCTTCTGCTCGAGCGTGTCGAGATCGAGGAACATGCGGGCGAGCCGGTCGAGATGCGGGTCGTGCTCGGCCGTCCCGCCGGCCTGCTCGGCGAGGCGCAGCCACGCCTCCGTGTGGCGCGCCTCGTCCTGCACCATCGTCGTGTAGTAGAGCTTCGCCTCCGCGTCGGGCGCGATCGACAGCAGTTGCCCGGCCATCTCGACCGCGAACTGGTCGGCCTGGAGCTGCTGGGTGATCACCGACCGCCACAGGTCGCGGCGTCGGGCCTTGCGCTCGGGCGCCAAACCCGGGCGGGTCTCCGGGATCGGCGGGACGTCGCCCCACGGCAGGTCGCGGGTCTGCCATTCCTTCTTCTTCGCCAGCTGGTAGTAGCGCAGGACACCCTCGTAGCGCTCCTCGCGCTCCGGAGCGACCTGCTGCGTCTCGGCCTGCATCGCGGCAGAGGTTAACCGGCCTGCGCGAGCCAGCCACAATGTGACCATGACCACCACGCTGGCTCCCGCCGAGATCGAGGTCGAGCAGCCGACCGGCGAAGACGAACCGCAGCACCAGCGTCCGTGGGTCGTGATCGTCTGGAACGACCCGATCAACCTCATGTCCTACGTCACGCTCGTGTTCCAGAAGCTGTTCGGCTACGGCCTCGCGGAGGCGACCAAGCTGATGCTGCAGGTGCACGAGGAGGGCAAGGCCGTGGTGTCGAGCGGCACGCGGGAGAAGGCGGAGCTCGACGTGTCCAGGCTGCACGCCCACGGCCTGTGGGCCACCATGCAGCAGGACTGAGCGTGCTCTACCGCAAACAATTCACGCGGGGCAGGCACGGCGAGATCAAGCTGCGCCTGCGCACCGAGGAGCGGGACCTGCTCGAGATGCTCTGCGCCGAGCTGCGGCAGCGGATCGACGAGGATCCCGCCGACGACGAGCTGCGGCGGCTTTTCCCGCCGGCCCACGCCGACGACCCGGAGGCCGACGCCGAGTACCGACGCATGGTCGGCAACCAGCTGGTCGGCGGCCGTAACCGTGCGCTCGACACCGTCGAGCGGACGCTGACGCAGTCCTCGCTCTCGCCCGAGGAGGCCGAGTCGTGGCTGACGGCGCTCAACGACCTGCGGCTCGTCCTGGGCACGAGGCTCGACGTCACCGAGGAGATGAGCTTCGATCTCCGCACCGGCGACCCGCGTGCGCCCGAGCTGGCCGTGTACGGGTACCTGTCCTGGCTGCAGGAGCAGCTCGTCGAGGCGCTCGCGCTCGGCTTCCGCTAGCTAGGCGGGCAGGACGAGCGTGACCTCGGCTCCGCCGCCGGCGCCGTTCCGGGCGGCGGCCGTGCCACCGTGTGCGCGCGCGATCGCCCGGACGATGGCCAGCCCGAGGCCGGTCGACCCGCGGACGCGGCCGCCGTCGTCGCGGCTGAAGCGCTCGAACGCATGGGGAAGGAACTCCGGGTCGAAGCCGGCTCCCTGGTCGCTCACGCAGAGCTCGACGTCGCCGTTCTGCCGACGGGCCTCCAACCGGACGGTGCCCGCGCCGTAGCGCACGGCGTTGTCGACGACGTTGCCGAGCGCCTGCTCCAGGCGAACCGGATCGCCGACCGTGGTCAGCTCGGACGGCGCCTCGACCTCGAGGGCGAGCCCCGCCGCCTGCGCGCGCCGCTCGAACCGGCGGGCCACGGTGTCGAGCAGTTCCTGGGCCCGAACCGGCTTCGCGTCCAGCCGGAGCTGGCCCTCGTCGGAACGCGCGAGCACGAGCAGGTCTTCCGCAAGCAGGGTCAGTCGGTCGGTCTCCTCCGCCGCCGAGGCGATCGCCGCCCGCAGCTCCTCCGCCGAGCGCGGGTGCCGGAGCGCCAGCTCGAGCTCCGCCTTGAGCAGGGCCAGCGGTGTGCGCAGCTCGTGGCTCGCCTCGGCGACGAAACGGCGCTCCCGCTCGACGCCCTCCTCGATCCGGGCGAGCATCTCGTTCAGCGTCCTGGCGAGGCGGCCGACCTCGTCGTCGGCGTCCGGCACCGGCAGGCGCCGGCCCGCGACCGTCGCCGAGATCTCCTCCGCGCGCCGGCGCATCGACTCCACCGGACGCAGCGCGGCGCCGGCGAGCAGGTAGCCGGCAAGCGAGGCGAGCAGCAGGGCGATCGGGCCTCCGATCAACAGCTGGCGACCGAGCGCCGTGAGCGCCTCGTCCCGGTCCTGAAGCGACGCCCCCGAGACGATCACGTAGCGCCGGCCGTCCGCTTCGACGGGAGTGGCGAGCAGCCGGACGCGGCCGGTGTCGAGGCCGCGCAATGGGTCGTGCTCGACGAAGAACGTCTCCGTCCGCGCACGGGCGACCTGCTCCGGCGTGAGCAGGGGCGTCCGATCGAGCGGCGGCGTCACGTCCAGCACGCGTCCAGACGGCGAGAGCACCTGGGCGAACGACTCCTCGCCTTCAGAGAGCCGCGCGGCGCTCAGGCCCGAGCCCGACCGCGCCACGAGCACCGCCGCGTCGTCGGCGCGGGCGCGCACGCTCTGGTCGATCTGCTCGTCGAGCGTGTTGCCGAGACGGACGTAGAGAAAGGCGCCGGTCACAGCGAGCAGCACCGCCATGGCCCCCGCGAAGGCAAGCGCCAACCGCACGCGCAGCGAGAGCCTGGTCACGGGCCGCCGTCCGCGCGGAGGCGGTAGCCGGCTCCGCGAACGGTCTCGAGCGACTGGCGCCCGAACGGCCGGTCGATCTTCTCGCGCAGGTAGCGCACGTAGACGTCGACGACGTTGGAGCGGTTCTCGTAGTCGTAGTCCCACGCGTGCTCGAGCAGGTCGAAGCGCGAGAGCACCCGCCCGGGCCGGCGCATGAACGTCTCGAGCAGCGCGAACTCCTTCGGCGACAGCTCGACCTCCGAGTCGTCACGCCAGACCTGCCTCGTGGCGGGATCCAGCCGCAGGCCGCCGACGGCCAGGACCGCCGGCCGCTCCGGCGCGGCCCGCCGCGCCAGCGCGCGGAGGCGCGCGAGCAGCTCGGCGAAGGCGAACGGCTTCGTCAGGTAGTCGTCGGCGCCCGCGTCGAGCCCGTCGATCCGCTCCTCGAGCCCGTCGCGCGCCGTGAGCATGAGCACCGGCGACCACACCCCGTCCGCGCGCAGCCGCCTGCACACCTCGATGCCGTTCACGCCGGGCAGCATCAGGTCGAGGACGATCGCGTCGTACGCGGTGCTACGAGCCATCCAGAGCGCGTCCTCACCGGTTGCCGCGACATCGGCCGCGTGCGCCTCCTCCGTCAGCCCGCGCCGCAGGAGGGTGGCCAGCTTGACCTCGTCCTCCACGATCAGGATGCGCACCGGCTCATTGTCGGTGCCGACGCATGAGAGCCGGATGAGAACGTGGGCGCCGGCCGACTCTCATCGTGGTTTCACACGGCCCCGTTACCGTCGCGCACGGAAGATCGTTTACTGGAGGGAGGCCGAATGAGCTCACGCGTGATCAAGATCGCTGCCGCGGCGACGGTCGCCGCGGCGCTGGCGCTCGGCGGAGCCGCCTGGGCGCTCGCGGGCGGAGGCGACGACGAGGGCACGGCGACAGGCCCAGGGGCCGGCAAGGCTCGCGCGGCCGCGCTCGCGCTTCTCCGCGGAGGCCACGCCAACTCGGTCGAGCGGGACAACGAGGACGGCGCCACGTGGGAGGTCGAGGTGACCAAGGCGGACGGCAAGACCGTCGACGTGCGCCTGGACGCGAACTACAAGGTCGTCGTCGTCGAGGGCGACTCCGAGAGCGCCGACGAGAGCGGCTCGGACTAGCAGGGAATCTTTCGCACCCCGGTTTCGTTTTGATGGATGCGCGGGAAACCGCCCGGCGGCTAGGACAGAGGGCCGCGGGGCGGTCTCTCCTGCACCGAAACGAACGAAGGAGTGACGAAAGACTTGCTTGCAACTGCTGAACTGAACGGCTTTCTGGACAGCGCGGAGGAGCGCGGCCTGATCGCCGAGGACGCACTCGAGGCACTCGCCTACGAGCACGAGCTCGACGAGGACGAGGTCGCCGCCGTGCGGTCCGAGCTGGAGGAGCGCGGCGTCGAGATCTCCCGCGAAGCGGAGAAGGTCCGGCCCGTCACGCCCGAGCCCGAGCAGCCGCTGCCGACCGACTCGCTGACGATGTTCATGAACGAGATCGGTCGCTACAAGCTGCTGACCGCCGCCGAGGAGGTCGAGCTGGCGAAGCGGGTCGAGCGAGGCGACGTCGAGGCGAAGGCCCGGATGATCAACTCCAACCTGCGGCTCGTCGTGTCGATCGCGAAGCGCTACCAGCGCCAGGGCATCGCGCTCGGCGACCTGATCCAGGACGGCATCATCGGGCTGAACCGTGCGGTCGAGAAGTTCGACTACCGGAAGGGCTTCAAGTTCTCGACCTACGCCACCTGGTGGATCCGCCAGGCCTCTCAGCGCGCGGTCGCGAACCAGGCGCGGACGATCCGCGTCCCCACGCACGTCCACGAGCGGCGGGTGAAGCTGGGTCGTGCCCGGCGGAAGTTCGAGCTCGAGGAGGGTCGCGAGCCGACGGCCGAGGAGCTGGCCGAGGCAACCGGCCTCGACCTCCAGCACGTGGAGGAGGCGCTCGAGATCGCGGAGGTTTCCGCCTCGCTGAACCAGGCGATCGGCAACGAGGGCGACGGCGAGCTCGGCGACCTGTTCGCCGATCCCTCGGCGTCCGATCCGGAGGAGGAGGCCGGCGACGCCGTCCGCCGCCAGGAGGTCCGGGCCGCCGTCCAGGAGCTCCCTGAGCGGGAGCGCCGCATCCTCGAGCTGCGCTACGGGTTCCACGGCCAGCAGCAGCCGCTCGAGGCGATCGGCCGCGAGCTCGGCATCACCCGCGAGCGGGTCCGCCAGCTCGAGCGCGACGCGCTCGCGCGGCTCGCCCGCCAGCTGGCCGACGACGAAGAGCTCGCCGACGCAGCCTGATCGGCTCGTAGCGACGGAGTGAGTAGCCAGGCTACGGCCTGGCTACTTCCGGCGACCGCTTCGACACGCTGATCGATGCGCGCCGCTGGATCGCCGGGCCTATGAGCCCGAGTCGCCCTCGCGCTGCTTGAGCGTGAGCTCCGCGAGCTCGGCGCTGATGTGCTCGGTGGCCAGGACGGCGACGCGGCACGGCCGCACCGCCCGCAGGGTCGCCTTGCGCCGGCCGTCGCCGAGCACCGCGAGCTCGCCGAGGAGCGCCCCGGCGCCGACCTGCGCGACCGTCTCGCCGTCGATCTCCACGTCGAGGATCCCGTCGACCAGGAGGAACATGTCCGAGCCGGCCTCACCCTGCTCGACGAGCGTGTCGCCCACGCCGAGCCTGAGCCGCGGCAGCTTCGCCCCACTGTCGATCGCAACCCGCGTCAGCTCCTCCTCGAGCCTGTTCTCCACCGCCGAGGCGACCGCCGCTTCGTCGACCTCGTCCCACGGCGTCGCCGCCCCGAAGGCGTCGCGATACCACCCCTCGAAGTCGCCCAGGCCGTACTCGGCGACGAGCACTCCCGCCGCGTTGTAGACCGCATGACGCGGGAACGGGCTCGAGGCGACGAGGCGGCCGCGGCTCTCTCCGTCCGCGTGGATCAGCAGCTCGAGCGTCGTCCAGGCGAGCGCCGAGCCGATGTGGAAGTAGGGCTTGCCGCCCACGGGGCGCGGCGCGGGCAGCCCGATCCGGCCGCCGACTGTCTGCGAGAAGCGGACCCAACCCTCGCCCACCTCGGGCTCGGGCTGGATGACCGGGTACTCCACGGCGGGAAAGGCGAGCTGCTCGGTTCCGAGCGCGCGGCCGACGCCGGTGACGAGGCTGCGGCCCTCGTGGCCGTGCGCGACGATCTCGCCGCCGTCGGCCTCGATCCACGCGGACAGCTGGTTCGCCTCGCGAAAGGCGTCGGCCTCGCGGAGACGGTCCACGTCGCCGAGTAGTTCGCCGGGCGGCTCGTCGTAGTGCGCGACCGCGAAGCCGAGCGGCATGTTCGGCAGCGCGTCGAGCGCGGCGAAGGGCAGCCACGTGATCGCCGTGACCGAGGACTCGGTGCGCACGCACCGAGCCTATCGCGGCGTCAGGCGGGGATCGGAGCGGGCGCCGCGATCGAAACCAGCGTCTCGACGACGCCGCGGAGCCCGTTGCGGACGTCCTCGTCGACGAGGACGCCGTCGTCGTCGAACTTCGTGTGCGCTGCCGGGACGGGCAGCTCGGCGTCGAGCACCCGGGCCCCCGCGCTGGCGAGCGCCTTGCGCAGCTCGGCCTGCGCCCACACCGCGCCGAACATGCCGGTGCTGGCGCCCACGACCGCGACGGGGACGTTCCGCAGGGGCGCGGTTGCCCGCGGCCGCGAGGCCCAGTCGACGGCGTTCTTGAGCTGGCCGGGGATCGACGAGTTGTACTCGGGCGTGGCGAAGAGGATGGCGTCGGCGCCGGCGATCGCGTCGAACAGCTCGACGACCGCCGGCGCGCCGGCCACTTCGTCGTCCTCGTCATACGGCGGCACTGCCTTCAGGCCGTCCCACAGCTCGAGCTCGACGCCCTCGGGCGCCAGCTCCTGCGCGGCGCGCAGCAGGCTCGTGTTGTGGGAGGCGCTCCGCAGGCTGCCGGAGATGGCGAGGATCTTCATCGGGCTAGGCCTTGACGAACTGGAGGTCGGTGACGATGCGGACCTGTGCTGCGAGCGCCTGCTCGCCGCTCGGCAGCGGCGTGTTCCAGCTGACGCCGAAGTCCGTGCGGTCGACCGCCGACGTCAGCTGCAGGCCGATGCGCTCGTTGCCGTACGGATCGGCGAGCGGAGCGGTGGCGGTGCCGGTGACCTCGACGGGCCGCGTGACGCCCTTGATCGTGAGCTCGCCGCGCGCGGTGACCTCGTCGCTGGACAGGTCGACGTCGTCGGCCGTGAAGCGAAGCTCGGGGTTCCGCTCGGCGTCGAAGAAATCGGGCGACTGCAGGTGGGCGCTCAGGTTCTCGTCCTTCACGTCGACGCTCGCGACCTTCGCGCTCCCCTCGAGGCGCGCGCTCTCACCGTCGACCGTGAGCGTCGCAGCGATCTCGCGGAACTCGCCCTTGAAGGTTCCGGCCATGTAGGCGACCTCGAAGCCGACCGTGGAATGGACGGGGTCGACCTGCCAGGTGCCCGTGAACGTCGGAGTCTCGATGGTGCTCATTCGCTTTGCTTCCCCCTCTGTGTCGTGTACTATTTGAGTGCGCAAGTAATCTAGCGGATAAATATTGAGGTGTCAAGTATTGTCTGATCAAGCAGTCCTCCCCGCCTCCAGCCCGGCCGAGACAGGGCCGGCGGTGCGCGCGTTCGCGATGCTCGTGCGCGCGCAGGCGGTCACGACGCGCCTGCTGAGCGCGTCGCTCCAGAGCGATCACGGGCTCACGATCAACGACTACGAGGCCCTGCTCGTGCTCTCTGCAGCACCCGACCAGCGGCTGAAGCGCGTCGAGCTCGCACGGCGGCTCCTGCTGACGCCGTCGGGAATCACGCGGCTGTTGGAAGGCCTCGAGGCGTCCGGCCTCGTGGAGCGGACCGCGTGCCCGTCCGACCTGCGCGTCGCGTACGCGCAGCTCACGGACAGGGGCCGCGAGACGCTCGCCGAGGCGTCGTGCGGGCATACGTCCTCGATCCGCACCCTGTTCGAGGAGCACCTGTCGGCGGAGGAGATCGAGCAGCTCAGCGAGATGCTGGCGAGGCTTCCCGGCGTCGAGCACGGCGACGACGCCTGCACCACCCTGATCGACTAGCGGTCGGCTCGAATTCGGCTGTCAGTCGCGGCTCGACGTGGCCGTAGAGATTCGCCTCGGCACTGTCATATAGTCGCCGGGTCACGGGAGCGAGCCACAGGAGATGCAGATGACACGGAAGTTCGCGTTGGGCAGCCTGGTCCTGGCACTGGCGGCGATCGGGCTCGTGCTGGTGGCGACGGGGTCCGCAACGCCGCAGCAGGAAGGGTTCAAGGCAGCCTGGATCTACGTCGGGCCGCACACCGACGGCGGCTGGTCGCAGGCGCACGACGCCGGCCGGCTCAAGGTGGAGAAGGCACTCGGTTCCAAGGTCACGACGACCTACAAGGAAAACGTCCCCGAGGGGCCGCAGGTCGCCCAGGTGATCGAGAGCCTGATCCGCGACGGGAACAAGATGATCTTCGCGACGTCGTTCGGATTCCAGACGGCGATGGTCGAGGCCGCGAAGAAACACCCCGACGTCTACTTCGAGATGGCGACCGGGACGGCGCAGTCCAAGAACATGGCCGAGTACTTCGGCGCCAGCGAGGACGCGATCTACCTGTCCGGGATGGCGGCCGGAGCGGCCACCAAGAAGGGCACGATCGGCTACATCGTCCCCTTCCCGATCCCCGAGGTGATCCGCCACGCGAACGCCTTCACGCTGGGCGTGCGGGCGGTGCGAAAGAACGCGAAGGTGCGCCTCGTCTGGACAAAGTCGTGGTTCGACCCGAAGAAGGAGCGGCAGGCCGCAGAGAGCCTCGTCGCCGCGGGCGCCGACACGCTCGGCCAGAACGTGGACAGCCCGTCTGCGGGCCAGTACGCGCAGTCGAAGAAGATCCCGTGGGTCGGCTACAACTCGAACGCGAAGAAGTTCGCGCCGACCTCGTGGCTCACCGCGGCGATCTACGACTGGGGCGTCTACTACGTGCCGCGCGTCAAGGCGGCGATCGACGGCACGTGGAAGACCGGCTTCTACTACGGGAGCCTGAAGGACAAGTTCGTCGGGCTTGCCCCCTTCGGCCCGAAGGTGTCGGCCAAGACGAAAGCGGCGATCGCGGCCAAGAAGAAGGCGCTCATCAACGGCTCGTTCTACGAGTTCGCGGGCCCGCTCTACGACCAGTCCGGGAAGCTGCGGGTCAAGAAGGGCCAGAAGCTCTCGGTCAAGCAGCTGTACGCGATGGACTGGCTCGTGAAGGGCACGATCGGCAGCGCGAAGGGCTAGCAAGGCGAGCTCGCCCGCCGACGACAGGACACGAGGCGCCGGCACCGCCGGCGCCTCGCCCGTTCCCGCGGTCTCCATGCGCGGGATCACGAAGCGCTTTCCGGGCGTGCTCGCGAACGACGCGGTCGACCTCCAGGCCGCGCCGGGCGAGGTGCACGCGCTC
>Ga0111539_10011386_pt1 | contig 11168 bp, 7 predicted proteins | sample RhiMethybrSRZTD1_FD_79667 | JGI IMG/M metagenome (GOLD analysis project Ga0111539, IMG submission 79667) | Populus rhizosphere microbial communities from Tennessee, USA - Rhizosphere MetaG P. TD hybrid SRZTD1 (version 2) (version 2) | ecosystem: Host-associated > Plants > Roots > Rhizosphere >... | reverse complement strand
ATGGTAGGTGTGGTTGTAGACGCTGTAGCGGGCGACCCCGTGCTCTCGGGACGCGTAGAAGTACGGCGACTTCCGGATCCGCGTGTACAGCAGGATCCCCGGGTTGTCGATCACGGCCAACGTGCGTGCTCCCTTCTGCGCGACCCCGTCACGCTCTCAACCGCTCGCCCTTGGGATCCCACTGCGGATCCTCGGCGACCGTCGCCGGCAGGCGTTCGTCGAAGTATTCGAGCTCGACCGGCGTGCCCGGCACGGCGAGCTCGACCGGCAGGTAACCGTAGACGATGCAGCGCCCGACCGAGTAGCCGTACCCGGCCGAGGTCGCGTAGCTCACCACGCTGCCGTCGTTGCGGATCGGCTCCCTGCCGAGGACCACGGCGGCCGGGTCATCCAGCGTGATGCAGGCGAGCCTGTCGGCCGGGCCGCGCTCCAAGATGCGTTCGAGCGCCTCGCGCCCCTGGAACGCGCCCTTGTCCATCTTGACCGCGAAGCCGAGCCCGGCCTCGAACGGGTCGTGCTCGATGTGGATGTCCTGGCCCCAGAACCGGTAGCCCTTCTCCAGCCGCAGCGTCTCGAACGCCCCCAGCCCGGCCGCGACCAGCCCGTGCTTACGACCCGCGTCCCACAGCAGCTCCCAGGCCCGGTCGCCCATCGCGAACTGCCCGTACAGCTCCCATCCGAGCTCGCCCGCGTAGGAGATCCGCTGCGCCCAGACGGGCCCGACCTCGCCGACGTTCAGGTACCGCGCCGTCATGTACGGGAAGGCCTCGTTCGAGACGTCCTCGTCGGTGACGGACTGCAGGATCTCGCGCGCGTTCGGGCCCCACAGGCCGAGCGCGAACAGCGAGCCGGTGCGCTCGGTGATCCGCACGTCCTCGTCCTCGCGGATGTGCCGGCGCATCCACGCCAGGTCGTGCTGGCCGCTCGCGCCGCCGGTGATGACGCGGAACAGCCGCTCGTCCTTCCTGGTGATCGTGAGGTCGCAGCGGATGCCGCCGGCCGCGGTCAGCATCGCCGTGTACACGATCGTGCCGATCGGCCGGCCGATCCGGTTCGCGCAGATGCGTTCGAGGAACGACAGCGCGTCGGAACCCTCGACGTCGAACTTCGCGAACGCCGTCAGGTCGAACAGCGCGGCGTTCGAACGCGTGGCCAGGTGCTCGACGCCCTCGTTCGGCGACCAGAAGCGGGCGGCCCACTCGTCGCGCGTGAGCCAGGGCGCATCGCTCGGGACGAGCGAGGCATTGGCCTCGAACCACTCCGGGCGCTCCCAGCCGGCGCCTACCACGAACTCGGCGCCAAGCTCGACGTGACGCTCGTAGAACGGCGACAGGCGGAGCTTGCGGGGACGGGCCATCTGCTGGCGCGGGTGGATGATGTCGTACACCTCGCGGTACTGCTGCGTGCCGCGTTCGCGCACGAACGGCGGCGTCGTCATGTACGGGTAGAAGCGGTTCGCGTCGGCCTCGGCCAGGTCGATCGAGGACTCGCCGTTCACCATCCACTCGGCCACGTGCCTGCCGAACCCCCCCGCGTGCGTCACCCACACGGCCTCGCACAGCCAGAACCCCCGGACCTTCGCGGACTCGCCTACGATCGAACCCGCGTCGGGCGTGAACGAGAACATGCCGTTGATCGAGCGCTCGGGATCGGCGGGGCGCATCCGGCCCGTGAGCGCCGGAAGCAGCCGGGCCGCCTCGGCCTCGGCCACGTCGAAGTCGGCCGGTGTGAACGGCATGAGCGAGGGCATCAGCGGCTCGTCGCCGGGACGGCGCAACTCGGACTGCGGCGTCGCGATCGGCTCGTGCTTGTAGTTGCCGACCGCGTAGTGGTCCTGCTGGTGGCGGAAGTACATCGCCATGTCCTGGTGGCGAAGGATCGGGTGCGCGACCTCGCGTGTGTCGCCCCCGAGCTCGGGGATCGGGTCGGTCCAGACCAGCTGGTGCTGCACGGCGAGCAATGGGACCGGCACGCCGGCCAGGGCCCCGACCGACGGCCCCCAGATCCCGGCGCAGAGCAGCACGCGCTCGCACCCGACATCGCCGTGATCGGTCCTCACCCCGACGACCCGGCCGTTGCGGATATCGAACCCGGTCACCACCACGCCGCCCGCGAACACGACGCCCCGCTCCTCGGCCTTGCGCGCCAGCGCGGCCGCGATCCGAACGCCCTTCGCGATGCCGTCGGAGGGCACGTGGTACGCGCCCAGGATCGTCGAGGGCTCGAGCAGCGGGACCCTCTCGGCCGCCTGTTCGGGCGTCAGGAGCTCGGCGCCCTCCAGCCCGTACGAGCGCGCGAACCCCAGCCGACGCTTGAGCTCGCGCACCCGAGCCTCGGAGGTCGCCACCTCGATCCCGCCCACGCCGTACCAGGCGGGGAGGCCGTCGTGTTCGAGCGTCGAGTAGAGGGCGACCGACTCCTGGGCGATCCGACACATCATCCGCGAGCCGTTGGTCTGGAACGCGAGGCCCGGAGCGTGGGAGGTCGACCCCCCGGTCTCGAACAGCGGCCCCTGGTCGAGCACGAGGACGTCCGGCTCGCCGAGCTCGGCCAGATGGTAGGCGGCACTCGCGCCCACGATGCCGGCACCGATCACGACCGTCCGGGCTCGATCCTTCACGGAACGGAAGTCTTCCTCGGCCGCACCGGAGCGACAAACGCCGGGCCTCAGGCCTCTTTCAGTGCTGCCCGGAGCTCGGCGATCGCGGCGAGGACGGTCGTGGTCGTGCGCCTGCCCTCCATGACCGTCAAGACCTTCTTCGCGGCTCCTCGATGCGGCGAAGACGAGCGAGCTCGTCCGCAGCGATCGCCTCCGTCTGATCGTCCGGCGGCACGGGGAGCTCGCTCAGAGGAGCCCGTTCGCGCTCAGGAACCCTCTAGCCACGGCAGGTACCTCCAACCCGTCGATGACGACCTGGCCGACGAGGTAGGTCAGCACGTCGTTGGACAGCCGGGCGCTCACCCCGTCGAGCAGACCTCGGATCTCGCCGTTGAGCCTGTCGGTCCGGATCACGGGCGTGATGTTCTCTGCGTCTTGGAGATGCCGGTCGTCCACCAGCGGGATCAAGCCGTTCTCGCTGATGCGTGGATCGGTGGAGAACATCAGGCCCACCTGGACGTCGCCGTTCGAGAGGGCGGCGATCGTCTGCGGTCCTGCCACGTCGAGCGGCTGGAAGTCGTTGAAGACGATCCCGTAGACGCTCTTCAGGCCCGGGAGGCAGAAGGCGCGTTGCGGGCACTCCGGCGGCGCCCCGAGGGTCAACTGGTCGGCCACCGTCGCCAGGGAGCTCATCGTGGTCAGGTGGAATCGCTTCGCGGTCTCCACGTTCGCGACGAACTGGTTGGTGTCCTGGGCCCGGGACGGCGTGAGCAGCGTGACCCCACGAGGTCGAAGGACGTCTGCCAGCTGACGAGCGACGCCAGCCGGATCATCCGCGGCCTGCGCGTTCCGGTCCACGAACAGCAGCAGTGACGAGAGATACTCCGGTTTGACATCGATCCGGCCGGACTCCAGCGCGTTCTGCGAGCTCTCCCGCGACCGCAGATCCAACTCCCGTTGGACCGTGTAGCCCGCACGTTCGAGGACCTGCGCGTACATCTCCGCCACAAGCTGGTTCTCGGGGAAGGCTCCGGAGACACCGACGACGATCGTGTTTCCGTCTCGAGTCGTCGGCACCGGTGTCGGGCGGATGTCGAACGCGCTGCAGCCCATCAGTCCGCTGGACAGCAGGAGGACGGCCGAGGCGCCCACGAGGTTGCGACGGATCTTCGATGGCATCATTCGTGTCCGGGCGATCCGGGCGAGGCGATCGGAACGTCCGAGCGGCGGCCGAGCAGGATCCGGACCTGTGTGGGCCCCTTGCCCTTGAGGTGCATGACCTGTGTGGGCGCGAAGTCGTAGCGGTCGGCAAGCCGGCTGGCCGTGGACTCCGATACCAGGGCGTGTCCGGGCTCTCCGTACTCCTCGAGCCGGCTCGCGAGGTTCACCGTGTCGCCCCACAGGTCGTACGCGAACTTGCGGACCCCGATCACCCCGGCGACGGCCGGGCCGCTGGCGACGCCGACCCTGACCACGATCGGATCGCCGGACGGCCAGCGGATCGTGCCCGCCTCGGCCAGGATGTCGAGTGCCATGGCCACCGCCGCGTCGGCATGATCGTGGAGCGGGACCGGCGCGCCGGCGACGGCCATGTAGGCGTCACCGATCGTCTTGATCTTCTCGAGGCCGTGCCGGTCGGCGATCTCGTCGAAGCTGCGGAACAGCTCGTCCAGCGAGTCGGCGAACTCCTCCGGCGTGCATCTCGCGGCCTGTTCCGTGGATCCGACCGCGTCCGCGAACACCACGCTCACCTCGTCGAAGGCCTGCGCGACCCGCCCACTGGGGGAAGCCTTGAGCTGCTCGATGATGGCCGCGGGAAGGATGTTCAGCAGCAGACCGTCGGAGCGCGCCCGCTCCTGGTCGAGCTGGCGCTCGCGCAGGAACAGCTGGCGGCTGGAACGCTCCGCTCGATAGGCGGCCAGGCTGCCCAGGAAGGCGAACGAGACGAGGTAGAGCGTGGCCAGGATCACGCTGACGTCCTGGATGTAGACGGCCGTCAACGCGTACGGCAGGTAAGCGGCGATCCCGAGACTCGTGGTCAGCAGGACGAACGCGAACCGGAGTCGCAGCAGTGTGTAGGTGAACGACGTGATCAGGATGACGCCCACATAGCCGTACTCCGCCGGCAACGTGAGGATCCGCGAGACGTAGAAGACCCAGACCAGGAGCGTCGCGACCGCGATCGCGACCGCGATCCACTCCCACGCACGCGCGAAGAAGCGCGTGAACGTGAGGGCGAACCCGAGGAGCAGAACCGGGATGAAGAAGCCAAACCGGAGTACCGCGTCCAGCCGCTGGTCGGACAGCGCCAGCATGTAAGGCCGCAGGAGGATGCCCCACGAGATCCACAGAGCGATCCCCGCCAGGAAAGCGAACCGGATGTTGCCGAGGTTGTGCCGGAACTGGTCGGCTCGGTAATGGGATTCCAGCGATGGATCCGCGAACCGCAGTCGAAGCCGGCGCAGGAGATCGATGAGCCACGGCAGACGTTCCGCCGAGGTGGCGTCCTCTCGTTCGATCGTGTCCATCACACCTTCTTCGGTCGACCTCGTCGCCCGGCCTCGATCCAGGCCGGAGGGCGTGCGGAACGGCGCATCCCTGCTCCGCACGGACGGCCGCCGGTCCCCTCCCAGCGCCCGGGGAACGGCGACCTCGGGACACTAGCGTACGACCCGGATCCGGGTGAGTCAGGGCCATCCGGCCCCCCTCGACGGGCCGGCAGGCAGGATTCGGCCGCCTGGTTCCTGGGAAACGGGGCGGTATGGATCGGGGGAAGGCCCGCGAGGCCACCCAGCGCAGCCTGCCGGCGCGGGTGATCCGGCGCTACCTGCGTGCCGACGGCATGAGCCATTCTCGGGCCCTGGCCTACGAGACGATGCTCATCGTCTTCTCGGGGTTCATCGGCCTCCTCGGGGTCGCCAGCCTCCTCGATCTCGAGCAGGTTCGAGGCACCGTCACCGAGCTCGGCCGGTCCATCGCGCCCGGCCCGTCGGGCGAGCTCCTGCGGGAGGCCGCGGCCAGCGGAGCGAGGCACGGGACCACCGCGGCCGTGTTCGGCCTGGCCGCCGCCGCGCTCGCCGGGACGATCGCGATGGCCGAGATCGAGCGGACGGGCAACCGCCTCGCCGGGCTCGAGCAGGATCGAAGACTGGTGTTCCGCTACGCGATGGCGTTCGTGCTGGCCGTCACGGTGGGGCTGGTGTTCGTCGCGGGTGGGATGGCGCTCGGCGCCGGCCGGGCGATCCCCGCGGGTGCCGGGTGGAGCGATGAGCTCCGCGGCATCTGGTCGGTCGCGCGGTGGCCGGTCGGGATCACGGTGATCGCCGTCGCGATCCTGCTGCTGTTCCGGTTCGCGCCGAAGGCCGACCTCGGCTCCTGGCGGTCGCTGTTCGCCGGCACCGTCGTCGCGGTCGTCCTGTGGGTCGTCTTCACCGGCCTGCTCTCCCTGTACTTCTCGCTCGCCAGCGACTCGAGCCCGTACGGCCCGCTTTTGGCGATCGTCGCGCTGATGCTGTGGTCGATGCTCGGGTCACTTGCCCTCGCCATCGGGATGGCGACCGCGGCCGAGCTGTCGGACGCACGCCGTCCGGCCACGGAGGAGACCGTCACGATCCCCGAGCCTCCCGAACCACAACGCGCCCCGGCGCTGATGGCAGACCCGAAAACCTACGGCTTCTGAGCTCAGCCGGCCGTGTGCTGGTAGCCCGAGAGCTTCCCGCCCTTGAGCGCGACGATCCACCCGTTGAGCGTCCCCTGGACGTACTCGCTCCCCGGGTTGAAGCACTGGGTCTTCCCGATCCGGAACCGGCCCGCCGACTCGTGGATGTGGCCGTGGAGCGCGACCAAGGGCTGAAACCTCGACACGGCCTCCCGAACGGCCACGCTTCCGCCACCCGTCGTGAGGAAGCGGCCGCCCTCCCGGATCGGCTGCGGCAGCTTGCCCGGCCGCTTCTCGAGCTTGAGACAGGTATCGATCGGCGTGTCCTTGGGAGGGCAATGCAGGTTGAACACGCATAGGCCCGCGTCGGGAACCGTGGCGACCGAGCGGTCGATCGCCGCCGCGATGACCTCCTCGCTCGCCTCGCGCGGCGTGTCCCACGGCGTGACCGTCGACAGGCCGACGGTGATCATCGTGTGCTCGTCGTCGAGCTCGACCACGCGGTCCTCGCACGCGATCACGTTCGGGCCCTCGTGGCGGTCGAGCATCTCGAGCATCGCGGGCTCGTCGTCGTTGCCGCCGGTGAGGTACATCCGGACGCCGGTGCCGGCCAGGCGGTCCTCCGCCAGCGAGAGCCACTCGGCGAGCCGTTCGGACGCGAGCCGGTGGAACCACCCGAGCTGCGCCAGCTCGTCGCCCTTCACCTGCTCGTACTCGTCGGGCTCGAACACCTGCCAGTAGAAGCCGGGCAGCTCGACGCCCCTCGTGAAGGCGTCCAGCCCGTCCTTGTCGAACTCGTGGTCTCTGCCCTGGAAGTGCGCCCGGAACACGCCGTTCGAACGCACGATCGGCACCATCGCCTTGCCCATGAGGTCGCCGCCGAACACCAGCGCGTCGGTCTCGTAGAACGCGGCCGCGCCCAGGAACTTCCGGAACGTAGGCTGCGAACCGTGCAGGTCCGCCGCGAAGAAGACCCTGGTCGGGCGGCCCCTGGACCCGCTGGAGCGGAACATGCCTCTTACCCCAGGTGCACCACGATGGTCTTGAGCTCGGTCAGGCGTTCGATCGAGAAGCGCCCGCCGACGCGCCCCACCCCGCTGGCCGAACCCGCCCGCCCGCCGAACGGCAGGTGGGACTCCCAGTAGTTCGTGCCCTCGTTGACGTTCACCCAGCCGGTCCGGACGCGCTCGGCGAACCGCAGCCCGCGACCGATGTCCGCGGTGAAGATCGCCGAGAGCAACCCGTACTCGGAGCCATCGACGTACGCGACCGCCTCGTCCTCGTGCCGGATCGTCTGGACCGGCACCACCGGGCCGAACGTCTCCTCGCGCGCGATCTCCATCTCGTCGGTCACCCCGTCCACCACCGTGGCCTCGAAGAACAGGTCGCTGCCGAGCTGCGGCGCCCGCTTGCCCCCGGTCACGATCGTCGCGCCCAGCTCGGCCGCGTCGCTCACGTGGCGCTCGGTCTTGTCGGCCACGGGCGCGTTGTTGAGCGGCCCCATCGTGGTCGCGTCGTCGAACGGGTCGCCCAGGGTGATCCGCTCCGCGATCGCCGCGGTGAGACCCGCCAGGTAGTCGTCGTGCACGTGCTCCTGCACCAGGACGCGTTCGCCCGCCGTGCAGCTCTGGCCGGCGTTCAGGAAGCACGCCGTGAGCGTCGCCTCGACGGCCGCGTCCAGGTCGGCGTCCTCCAGCACGACCAGCGGCCCGTTGCCGCCCATCTCGAGCAGCAGCTCCTTGCCGGCTGTGCGTTCGGCCACCCGATGGCCGGTCGCGATCGACCCGATGAACCCGACCGTCGAGACGCCGGGGTTCGAGGCCACCTCGTCCCCGACCACGGCGCCGGGCCCCGTGACCAGGTTGAACGTCCCCGGCGGCAGGTCGGCCTCCGCGATCACCTCGGCGAGCGCCACCGCACACACGCTCGTCGTCGGCGCGGGCGCGAGCACGACGGCGTTCCCGCTGGCGAGCGCGGGCGCCACGATCTCGCCGGGCATCGTGTACGGCCAGTTCCAGGGGCTGATCACGCCGGCCACCCCGCGCGGGACCCGGTACACGAGCACCCGGTTGCCCTCGGTCACCGAGGGCGGGATCAGGCCCTCGACCCGAACGGCGTCCGCTGCCGCCATCTCGAAATAGGCGATCAGCTCCTCGACCTCGTCGAACGCCTCCGCCCGCATCGGCTTGCCCTGGTCGAGCGCCAGCGTGTGCGCGAGGTCATCGCGCCGGCCGTCGATCGCCTCGGCCACGCGGCGCATCGCCCGGCCCCGGTCGAACGCCGTCAGCCGAGACCAGGTCCCGAACGCCTCCGCCGCGGCCGCGATCGCGCGCCGAACGTCTTCGCGCGTGCCCTCGGGCAATGTCCCGATCACCTCACCGGTCGAGGGCGAGGTGGCCTCGAACGTGGCCCCGCTCTCCGAAGCCACCCACTCGCCGGCGATCAACATCCGATGGTCGTCGGCCATTTTCCCACGGCTCCCCTGACGCTCGGGGGCGGCCACCAGGGCCGCCCCCGAACCTCACGTTCCTCGAGCGCTACTCGACCGGGATCTCCTTATAGACGGCGCTCAGGTCGATCCCCTGTCGCTTCCGGTACACCTTCGCGACGATGTAGATGATCACCGCGAGCAGGTACATGCCGCCCATGAAGTACATCGAGTCCGGCACGTTGATCCCGTACAGATTCCCGTTCGAGAGCGGTGGCCAGATCCACTTGTAGATGTTCCATCCGAGGAACAAGGCCGTGATCACTCCCGAGAAGGTGATCAGTGGGATCCCAAGTACCTTGTACCTCGCGATGGGAGAGTTCTGGTACAGCTGCTTCTTCCGCCAGGGAAGGATCGCGGCCGCGATCGACGTCCCGAAGAACGTCACGACGATGACGAACGTCGCCGCGAAGAGATAACTCCGGAACGTCAGCGAATACGCGTAGACAGCGCTCACGATCAGGGCCGGAACAAGCATCAGCCCGAGGGCCCACATCGGGACGTGCCGGCGTTCGGAAACGTCGGCCACCTTCTCGGGCAGCACCCGGTCGAAGGCCGCCGCGAAGATCACGCGCGTCGACGACATGAACAGCGTCCCCGCCCACCCGATGAACCAGGCGCCGAACACCAGGATCAGGAGCGATGCGAGCGCGGAGTTGTGGAAGAACATGCCCACGAGCAGCGGCGGATACGACCACACGGGCGTCACCGGATCCGTCGTGTAGCCGTAGTAGAAGTTGGCGTAGTTCACGTTCGCGGACTGGAAGAAGTCCCACCCGAAGAACTTGGAGAACAGAAGGAGAAAGACGATCGCGATGGCGATCGTGATCCATAGGCCGTACATCATCCCGCTCATCACGCGCTTGAAGTCGCTCGCGCCGCGCACCTCTCCGTACAGCGTCGCACCCCAGTTCGGCCACGCGATCCAGAACATCAGGAACGGAATCAAGGCGAGCGTGCTGGACGACAGGAACGGCGACAGGCTCAGGCCTGGGAAGTCCGTCGCCGCGGTGTCGATGTGCGCCTGGTACGCGTTGTTCACGTTGAAGAGGTTCGACGACTCCTGGTTGAAGGCGCTCTCGAACCCGCTCCGGGAACCGAGGAGCATGACGAGGATGATCACCGCGAATCCGACGATGCCGATGTAGAAGCAAACCTTCTGAACCTTCGCGTAGCCCTCCATCCCAAGCGAGACGAGGAACGCGGCCAGCAGGGCCGTCACGACGCACACCACGAAGATCCCGTTCTTGGACGCCAGGAACTCGATCGTTCCGTCGGCCTTGAAGAGCGCGGCGAGAGGCTGGAGCACCTCGACGTTCAAGATCGCCGCGTAGATCGGCGTCCAGTACCACAGGATGAACCACCATCCGGTCACCGCCAGGACGAACGCGATCCCTCCACCCATCACACGGCTCTGCCAGACGTAGTCCCCGCCGGCGCGCGGCATGACCGAGATCAGGCTCGCGTACGTGATGACCAGGAAGGTCATGAAGAAGCCGGAGATCAAGATCGCCGGGATGACCTGGCCCGTCGGCGCATAGCCGAGGAACAGCCACGAACCAAACAACGCGAGCGTGACGATGTTGACGGACATGAACGAGTAGACGAACGCGTCGAACTTCGACCACCCCTTCACGAGGCCGGTCGCCTTACGAAGGAACAGGGTCGGAGCTTCGCCTACAGCTGCCATCTGCACCCCCTCCCGGGTACGGAACGGCGGATCTAGCCGTTCACCAGTTGGTAGTTCTTCACTTTCCGCTTCTTCGGATCGATGTTGACCACGGCCGCCTGCAGGATGCCCTCCTCGTACGAGCTCCCCGGGTTCAGCGAGAGCGTCGAGCCGATGCGCGCCGCTCCCTTGCTCTCGTGGATATGCCCGTGGAGGCCGAGCATCGGCTGGAACCGCTCGATCGCCTCCTTCACCGAGGTCGATCCGACGGGCCGCAGCGCCTGCCCACCGGACTTGTAGGTGAGGTCCTCGTTCAGCGCCGGAGCGTTGTCGAGCTTGGAGCCGTACGGCGGCGCGTGGAAGTTGAAGATCGTGGTCTCGGGGTCGCTCGCGTGCGAGAGCGCGTTCTGGATCCGAACCGCGAGATCGGGCTCCTCCGCCTCCCGGAACGTGTGCCAGGGCGTCGGGTTCGTCCACCCCATCGAGATCATCGTGTAGCCGTCCAGGTCGATCGGATGGTCCTCGTCACCGGTCTCCACGACGTGGGCGTGGGTCAGCAGCTCGTCGATCTCGAACATGTCGTCGTTGGCCGGGCAGGCGATCACCCGGATGCCGGAGTTCGCGAGCTTGTCTTCGGCCATCGCGATCCAGCGCTCGGTCCCATCGAGCATGACCTCCTTGAAGCGCTTGTCGACCAGGTCCTCGTCCTCCTGCATCGCGACGTACTCCTCCTGAGAGACCCGGATCGGGTAGT
>Ga0111539_10011383_pt1 | contig 11169 bp, 10 predicted proteins | sample RhiMethybrSRZTD1_FD_79667 | JGI IMG/M metagenome (GOLD analysis project Ga0111539, IMG submission 79667) | Populus rhizosphere microbial communities from Tennessee, USA - Rhizosphere MetaG P. TD hybrid SRZTD1 (version 2) (version 2) | ecosystem: Host-associated > Plants > Roots > Rhizosphere >... | reverse complement strand
GGCGACCGAGCTCGAGGAGATGTCGTACCGCTGGCGCAGCGGCCGGCTCGCCGACCTCGGCTACGCCTCGCTCGACGAGGCCCTCGAGGTCTACCGGCCCATCGACGTCGCCAGCGTCAAGATCGCCGAGGGCTCGGGCACGGCGCCGTCCGAGCCGATGACCCTGCCGGCGATCTTCACCGAGCCGGCGCGTCGTGGCTTCCTCGGCCGCGCCATCGCCCAGCTCGAGCCCGACGAGGTCGCCCTCCTCGAGACCGCCCTCGCCGTCCTGCTCAACCGCGTGCTGGCGGCCAACCGGGTCTCACCGTCGGACAGCGTCGCCGCCACCGCGGCCGCCGCCGCCGGGAGCGCCGCCCTCTCGCTCGGCCTCGAGACCGTCTCGCGCGGCGATGTCACGCGCGCGGCCGAGACGCTGCGCTCGGTCCCCCTCGTCCGTCTCCACCGTGTCGGCCACACCGTCACCCTGCAGGTGGCCAAGCTGGCCCGCGTCCTGGCGCCGCGCGCCGGCCGCGCCGAGGAGCCGTGGGCCTCGCTGCTCGTCGGGCTGCTCCGCCAGCGCCCGCAGCTCGCCCGCGCCCTCGACACCCCGCCCGACGTCGGCTCGCGCCCCTTCGCCTCGGTCGCCGACGTGCGCGCCGCCACCGACGCGCTGGCCATCCTCGCCGCCCAGGTCACCGTCGTGCGCGACGCGCTCGGCGTCGATCCGCGCCCGCTCGGCCCGGCGGTCACCCTCGGCGACGTCGGCCGTACCGCCATGGTCCGCGCCCTGTTGGAAGGCCAGGCCCGCTTCGCCAACCTTTCATCCGAGGAGGTCCGCCGCTTCGCCGCCTCGCTCGAGGACGGCCGCCTGCCCACCGCGGCCCGCGACAGCGCCGAGGACGCCTTCCGCCGCCTGCTCGAAGACAAAAAAATCGACCCGCCGCAGGAATTCGCGGCCGTCCTCTCCGGTTGGATCGGCGATCTGCAGCGTGAGCTTGGAACCCTGGCCACCGACCAACCCCCCGATCGCCGCTTCGTCGGCGGCCTCGTAACTGAATAGTTCCGAGGACTTGACACAGGAACCCGAATGGATGTACTGCCTCTGCCAATCCACCGATCTCAAGGCTCACCCATGAACGACGCCCCCGTCATGATCCGGGTCGACCGGCTGACCAAGCTCTACGGCCAGAACCGCGCGGTGAACGCGATCAGCTTCGACGTTCCGCGCGGCGAGGTCCTGGGCTTTCTCGGCCCGAACGGCGCCGGCAAGAGCACCACCATGAAGATGCTCACCTGCTTCCTGACCCCGACCGCGGGGCGAGCGGAGGTGGCCGGTTTCGACGTCTTCGCCCAGTCGCTCGAGGTGCGCCGGCGCATCGGCTACCTGCCCGAGGACACGCCGCTCTACCGCGACATGCTGGTCCTCGAGTACCTCGACTACGTCACCGAGCTACGGCGGGTGCCGGCGGGCGAGCGGCGCGGGCGCATCAAGCGCATCGGCGAGGTCACCGGCATCATGGGTGTCCTCGGCAAGCGCATCGGCGAGCTGTCGCGCGGCTTCCGCCAGCGCGTCGGCCTGACGCAGGCGATGGTGCACGACCCCGACATCCTGATCCTCGACGAGCCGACCTCGGGCCTCGACCCCAACCAGATCGTCGAGATCCGCGAGCTGATCAAGGAGCTGGGCCGGCAGAAGACCGTCATCCTGTCGACGCACATCCTCCCCGAGGTCGAGGCCACCTGCGATCGCGTGGTCATCATCTCCGACGGACGGCTGGTCGCCGACGGCCGGCCCAACGATCTCGTCGCCCGCGAGCACGCCGACAAGTTCCGCATCCTGCTCGAGGCCGGCCCGGTCGCCGCCGAGGTGCGCGGCAAGCTCGAGGCGATGGCCGGGGTGCGTCACGTGGGCCAGGACCCGAGCGAGAGCGACACCCTGCAGTTCACCATCACCACCGACGGCGTGCGCGATCTCCGGCGCGAGCTCTTCCGCGCCGCGGTCGACAACCAGTGGCCGCTGCTCGAGCTCGACCGCAAGGAAGCCTCGCTCGAGGAGGTCTTCGCGCGACTCACCAAGTCCGAGCCCCAGACGGCCGGCAACAAGGCGGCGTAACCCATGGGCACGAGCTGGATCATCGCCAAGCGGGAGCTCGGGGCGTACTTCAAGTCCCCCGTCGCCTACGTCGTGCTCTCGCTGTTCCTCATCATCAGCGGCGGGCTGTTCTTCTTCGGCAACTTCTTCATCGCCGGCAACGCCACCATGGACGGCTTCTTCGGCGTCATGCCGCTGCTCCTGGTCTTCATCTGCCCGGCCATCGCCATGCGCCTCATCGCCGAGGAGCGCGGCTCGGGCTCGATCGAGCTGCTCCTCACCATGCCGGTGCGCGACTCCGAGGTGGTCTTCGGCAAGTACCTCGCGGCGCTCATGGTGCTGGCCGTCGGCCTGCTCCTCACCCTGCCCTTCGCGCTCACCGTCGCCAAGCTCGGCCCGCTCGACAGCGGCCCGGTGCTGGGCAGCTATCTCGGCACCCTGCTCCTCGGCGGCACCTACCTCGCCATCGGCCTGCTCGGCTCGGCGATGACCAAGAACCAGGTGGTCGCCGTCATCGTCGGCTGGGCCATCTGCATGGCGCTCTGGCTGATGGGCTTCCTCTCGAGCGCCGCCGGCCCGGTCCTCGGCCCGGTGCTGCAATACGCCTCGCCGGCCTACCAGTTCTCCAAGATCGCGCGCGGTGTCATCGAGCTGCGCAACGTCGTCTATTACCTTTCCGCGATCGGGGTCTGCCTGGTGATTGCCATCCAGGTGCTCGAGTCGCGCAAGTGGCGGTAACCCCCCCATGTCGAAGATGGACAAGAAAGAAACAACCCCAGGCCCGGCCAAGGGCAAGACCGCCGTCGAGGCGCTGATCACCGGCGTCGCGGTGGCCGGGGCGCTGATCCTCCTCAACGTCCTCACCTGCGGCTCGCGCGCGCGCCTCGATCTCACCGAGGGGCGCATCTACAGCCTCTCGGACGCCTCGCGCAACCTGGTCTCGAACCTCAAGGAGAAGGTCAACATCAAGGGCGTCTTCAGCAACGTGCCCGCCGAGGCCGCCGACAAGGTCGCCTACGTCGACATGTTGCTCAGCGAATACGCCGACCGCTCCAACGGCCGCATCACCTACGAGCGGCTCGATCCCGCCGACAACCCCGAGCTGCAGGAGGAGCTGCGCAAGGACGGCGTCAACAAGATGCCGGTCGAGGCGCGGCAGGCGGACTCCGTCGAGCAGGTGCTGGTCTACTTCCACGTCGTCTTCTCCCACCTCGACAAGAAGGAGGTCTGGGTGCCGCCGCGCAACTTCACGCTCGAGGGGCTGGAGTACGACTTCTCGACGCGCATCAAGCGGCTGGGCTTCGGCAAGAAGAAGGTCGGCGTCACCCAGGGCTTCGGCGAGCCGGAGCAGGCGCAGATCCTCACCGCGCCCGGCGGCCTCGACGTCGTGCCGGGCATGAAGATCGGCCTCGGCGACCTCTACGACGTGACGGCGGTGAACTGGAAGGAGAACCCGAAGGCGATCGAGGAGCAGGACGTCATCATCGTCAACGGTCCGACCGACAAGGTCTCCGAGGCGGCGAAGTACCACCTCGACCAGGCGATCATGCGCGGCAAGCCGGTGCTCTTTCTGGTCGGCGGCATGCGCTGGCAGTCGGGCGGCGGGCAGCAGCCGCAGATCCCCGGCATGGAGGAGGCCGACCAGCCGTTCATCGGCATGCCCAACGATCCGGGCCTCTTCGATCTCCTCGAGGGCTACGGCTTCAAGGTCAACCAGGACGTGGTCATCGACGGGCGCAACTCGGGGGCGATGTTGATCCCGCCGGGATCGCGCGGCGGCCTGCTGGTGCCGCGGGGCCTGGCGCCCTACGCCGCGTCGCTGCAGAAGGGCGAGAAGCAGATGCTCGAGGGCATCGACATCGTGGCCCTGCCGCTGCCGTCGACGATGACGCTGGTCGGCGCGCTCGCCGACAACAAGGATCCCGACCTCCAGGTGATGAAGCTCTTCGAGACCTCGCCGCAGTCCTGGACGCGCAACGAGGTGCTGGCCATCACCCGCGAGATCAACCTCAAGCCCGCCGACGAGAAGCGCGGTCCGTACCTGCTCGGCGCCGCGGCGTCGGGCAAGTTCAAGTCGGGCTTCGCCGAGAAGGGGCCGCCGGCCGGCGTGGATCTCACCATGGTCCCGGCCGCCGATCCCGAGGCCGCCCCCGACGCGCCCAAGCCGGCGCCGGTGGTCGCCACGACCGAGAAGGAGAGCGTCTCGCACACGCGGCTGGTGGTGGTCTCGGCGCCGTCGCTGGCCGCCGACAGCACGCTCATCGATCTCCTCTACGTCAACGGCTTCGTCGCGCTGCACAACATCGTCGACTGGCTGGCCGAGGAGACCGACCTCATCGCCGTGCGCTCGAAGAAGCCGGAGCGGCCGATCGAGGGCCTCGAGCCCGCCGGCCGGACCGCGGTCAAATACGGCAACGTCATCGGCGCGCCGCTGCTCCTGGTGCTCGCCGGCCTGGTCACCTGGCGTCTGCGCGAGCGTCGCCGCCGCAACATCAAGCTCTAGGAATCTCCCATGCTGAAGAGCCGAACCTTCCTCGCCCTGGGGCTGCTGGTGGTCGTCGCCGGGGCCACCGCGTACCAGGTCACGCGCAAGAACCCGCACGTCAGGGACTCGCAGGCCGCGTCGTCGCCGCTCACGCTGCAGAAGGCCGACATCGACGAGCTCGAGATCGCCGAGCCGGGCAAGCCGGCGCTGGTGCTCAAGAACGAGGGCGGCGTGTGGAAGCTCACCCAGCCCGTCGCCGACAAGGCGGATCAGAAGGCGGTCGACCAGGCGGTCGGGGCGCTGGCCGAGCTCAAGCTGCGCGACGTCATCGCCGAGTCGCCCGACTCCTACGAGAAGGTGGGGGTCAAGGACGACGAGGTGGTCAAGGTGACGCCGAAGAAGGCGGGCAAGCCGCTGGCGACGCTGCTCGTGGGCAAGACGTCCAACGTCCGCCTCGAGGGCGACCCGCGCGTCTGGTCGACGACGAACCTCAAGCGCTGGTCGCTGGTGAAGGACGTCAAGCTCTGGCGCGACCGGCAGATCATGGACTTCCCGGTGGACCAGGTGGACACCGTCGCGGTCGCCTACCCGGGCGGCGCGCAGGTCGTGGCGAAGCGCGAGGCGCCGCCGCCGCCGGCTGCCGAGCCTGGCAAGGACGCGGGAGCACCGCCCGCCGCCGCCGGGCCCGACAAGTGGACGCTGGTGGCGGGGGTCGACAAGCTGGGCGGCGAGCTCGACGCCAACGTCCCCCTCGAGCTGGCCGGCGCGCTGGCGCGGATGCACGGCGACGAGATCGTCGACGACGCCAAGCCCGAGGCCACCGGGCTCGACGCGCCGCGCGCCACCGTCACCGTCACGCTGAAGGACAAGAAGACGCACGTCCTCCAGGTCGGCAAGCAGGACGGGACGATGACCTACGTCAAGCTCGCCGATCAGGCGCGCGTCTGGAAGATCCAGAAATACGAGGCCGAGCGCATCCCGGCGTCGCCGGCGCAGTGGCGCGACAAGACCATCGTCAAGCTCGAGCCGGAGTCGGTGCAGAAGATCGAGCTCCTGAAGGGCAAGAAGGACAAGACGGTGCTCGAGCGCGCCGGCGCGGGCTGGAAGGCGACGACGCCCGCCAACCTCGGCGAGGTCGACGCCTCGCGGGTGCAGGCGATCCTGCGCGGCGCCCAGGGGCTGCGCGCCACCCGGGTGCTGGAAGGCGCGGATCCGAAGACGCTCGGCCTCGACAAGCCGCGCGCGACCGCGACGCTGTGGACCAAGTCGGGCCCGCCGGTCAAGCTCGCCTTCGGCACCGAGAAGGACGGCGAGACCAGCCTGCAGATCACCGGCCAGAAGGACCTCTACAGCATCCCCGCCTACCTGGCCCAGCCGTTCGTCAAGTCGCCCGACGAGCTCAAGAAGTCGGCCGGCCCGGCCACACCCGGCGAGCCGATGTGATCACATGTACTGCCCGAGCACCCTCGGATCGGTCGACTCCTCGATGACCTGATCGCAGTCGCGGCAGCGGAAGCGGATCATCCTGGGCACCGGCGTGCCGCCGATCATGAGGCGCAGGTAGCCGAAGACGCCGTGGATCGACTCGGGGCTCACCTTCTTGTGATCCTTGGTGTGGCCGCAGCGGCAGCGGCGCGGCTCGGCGGTGGTGTCGGTCTGCATCAGGGTCGTCCGATCGTGACGGCGGTGGTTCCGTCGATCCCGTCCACGTCTACCACGATGAGGCTGCCGTCGGGGCTGGACAAGGGGGCGTGGCAATAGGCCGGGTGGAATCCGTCGCGCAGGCGCCGGGGCGGCTGCGACAGGTCGATGGGCACCACCCAGAGCGAGGAGCTGCCGCCGGGGGGCGCCACCTCGACGAAGAACAGCCAGCGCGAGTCCTGGACCAGCACCTCGAGGGGGCCGCCGGCGGAGCGCGTCATGCGCGGCTGGCCGCAGTCGTCCCAGGCGAAGGGCGCCTGGACGTGTGGCGCGAAGTAGAGCCGGTCGGTGAGCGCTGCCACGCGGCGGGTCGCCAGGTCGAGCACCGAGAGCGATGCGTCGCCGCCGCCGCGCGAGCTGACGATGACCGCGGTCTGGCGCTGGCGCGCGACGCGGCCGCCGCCAACCGGGCCGGGCAGCGTCAGGACGTCGGTGACGCCGCTCTCGGCGACCGTCTCTTCGCGCTCGCCCTCGACGAGCAGCAGCGAGCCGTCGCCGCGCCGGTGGAGCAGCACCGCGTCGGCGTCGCCGAGGAGATGCAGGCCAACGTCGCCCTCGGCGAGGGTGCGTTGGGCCCCGCTCTCGAGATCGAGTCGCTGGTCGCGGAGGACGCCGTCGACGACGGTGACGAAGACCAGCGCCTGGCCGCGCCCGACGAAGGCGGTGGTCAGATCGCGCGCCGAGACGACGATGTCGAGCGGCCGCTGTGGGTGGGCGCCGGTGACGTCGACCACCAGGCACTGCCGGGTGATGACGCCCTCCCGCGCTCCGGCGCAGAGCACCGACCAGCGTCCCCAGGTGTCGCGGGCGCGCCAGGCCACCTCGGGATCGACGGTGGCGGTGTGGCGGACGCCGTCGGGAGCCACGGCGCGGATCTCCTCGGTGAGCACGCCGAAGCCGTGGTGCGCGTGCACCCAGCCGGCGGCGACCCGGATCTCGGTCGGATCCTCGCCCAGACAACACGATGCAGGCTATCGCGGTCTCAAGCGTCATGAGGCGTGTATTCGTCACCCTGGCGCTCGTTCTGACGGCCGCGTGCGGCGGCGGCGCGAGCTCGCAAAAAGCACAAGATCTCGAGGAGTTCCAGAAGGACATGTTTGCCAACGAGGAGACCTGCGAGCAGGCGGTCACCAACTTCGAGAAGGCCGAGTTCGACGCGAGCAACGTCCCGGCGGCCGAGAAGGGACTCTTCAACCGCGTCGAGTTCGACCAGCGCCACCGCGACCGCGTCTACCGCTGCCAGAAGATGACCCAGCGGCAAGCGGAGTGCTTCGCCCAGGCCCCGAGCATGCAGTACATCCAGAACTGCGAGCGCTTCGCCGAGCTCCAGTGACTATTTCACCGCGCCGACGGTGAAGCCGGCGATGAAGCGGTCGAGGAACAGGTTGTAGAGCAGCGCGACCGGGATCGACGCGATGAGGCACGCCGCCATCAGCGACCCCCAGTAATACACGTCCCCGCGCACCAGGAAGGTCGGCACGCCGACGCCGATCATCTGGTGCGACTCCGACGAGATGAAGGTCAGCGCGTAGACGAACTCCTGCGTCACCAGGGTGAAGGTGAAGATCACCACGGTGAGGATGCCCGAGAGCGACATGGGCACGACCAGCTTCACGAAGGCGCCGAAGCGCGAGAGCCCGTCGACCATGGCGGCGTCCTCGAGCTCCTTGGGGATCGACTTGAAGAAGCCCATCAGCAGCCAGATCGAGAAGGGCACGGTGAAGGTCGGGTAGATCACGACCACCGACCAGAGGGTGTCGTAGAGGCCGAGCGCCGACACCACGCGCGAGAGGGGGATGAACAGCAGCGTCGACGGCACGAGGTAGGTGAGGAAGATGCCGATGCCGAGGTTCTCACCCCAGCGGCCGAGGAGGCGCGCGAGCGCGTAGGCGGCGGGCAGCGCCAGGAGCAGGGTGATGGCGACGACGAGGATCCCGACCAGGGCGGTGTTGCCCAGCCAGCGCAGGTAGCGCGTCTCGGTGAAGAGCAGCTTCAGGTGCTCGAGCGTCGGCGGCTGATTGAAGACGAAGGGGTTGTTGTCGAGGTTGTAGAGGTCCCCGGTCTGCTTGAAGGTGGTGATCACCATCCAGTAGAAAGGGAACGCCAGGACGACGGTGAAGAGCAGCAGGACGAGCACGTGGCCCACCGTCGCCAGCACCGAGCGGACGCGCCCGCGCGCCGCCATTAGACCACCTCCGAGCGGTGGGCGACGCGCAGCATGCCGTAGGCGACCACCACCAGGATGGGCACGAGGAAGATCGAGATGGCGGCGCCGGCGGAGAGATCGCCGCCGAGGATGCCGGTGGTGAAGGCCAAGGACGGCAGCACCTGGGTCGAGTCGAACGGGCCGCCGGCGGTGAGGATGTAGACCACCGTCATGTCGGTGAAGGTGAAGATGATGCCGAAGAGCAGCGCGACGTTGAGGATCGGCCGCATCATCGGCAGCGTGATCTGGAACAGGGTGCGCCAGAAGCGCGCCCCATCGACGGCGGCGGCCTCGGGGATGTCGCGCGGGATGGCGGTGAGGCCGGCGAGCACGATCACCGTCGAGAACGGCAGCAGGCGCCAGGTGTGGACCAGGATCACCGAGAGCATCGCCAGCTTGGGCTCGCCCAGCCACATCGGCGCGTCGAACGGCTTGGCCAGGTGCAGGGCGACCAGCACCCAGTTGATGACGCTGTAGAGCGAGTCGAGGATCCACTTCCAGCCGATGGCGCCGAGGGAGATCGGCGCCACCCAGGGGAGCAGGATCAGGAAGCGCACGAAGCCGCGGCCGCGGAAGCGCGACTGCAGCGCCAGCGCCAGGATGGTCGCGCCGACCAGGACCAGCACCTGCGAGCTTATGGTGAAGATGAACGAGTTGCCCAGCGCCTTCCTGAAGCTCGGGCTCTCGAGGACGCTGGCGAAGTTCTCCAGGCCGACGAAGTTGTAGCCCTCGCTGCCGATGCGCACGTCGCCGAAGGCGTAGAGGAAGGCCATGACGAAGGGCAGCCCGACCAGCGCGACGATGTAGAGCACCGCCGGCGCGAACATGGCGATGCCGAGGCCGATGCCGCGGCTGGCGACCCGGGGTTTCACGACCACTCCATGGCCTTGGGGGCCGTCTTCTTCTCGCTCTCGCGGTCGAAGAAACGCAGCCGGTCCTCGGGGACGGCGAACTCGCGCAGGTCGCCGATGCGAAACCCCGAAGCGTCGAGCAGCCGCGCCCGCACCGGCTTGCCGGCGAACCGTCCGCCCTCGAGCAGGCCGTAGACGATCCAGTCCGCCCCGAGGTACTCGACGTTCTGCACCTTGAGCGGCAGCTTGACCGTGGTGCCGCGGGCTTGCTCGGCGGGCATCAGGTGCTCGGGCCGGAAGCCGACGATGGTGTGGTCGTGCTCGAGCAGGTTCATCGGCGGCGAGCCGAGGAAGGTGGCGACGAAGGTGTCGGCCGGGTCGTCGTAGACCTCGGTCGGCGTGCCGATCTGCCGCACCCGCCCCTGGTGCAGCACCACCACCCGGTCACCCATCGCCATCGCCTCGACCTGATCGTGCGTGACGTAGATGGTGGTGGTGGCGATGCGGCGGTGGAAGGTCTCCAGCTCCTCGCGCGCCGAGGCGCGCAGCTTGGCGTCGAGGTTGGAGAGTGGCTCGTCGAGCAGGAAGACCGACGGCTCGCGCACGATGGCGCGCGCCAGGGCGACGCGCTGCCGCTCGCCGCCGGACAGCTCGCGCGGCTTGCGCTCGAGCAGCCGCTGGATGCCGAGGAGGCCGGCCGCCCACTCGACCTTCTCCTTGTGAAGGCCGCGCGGCACGCCCTGCGCCTTGAGCGGGAAGGCGATGTTGTTGCGCACCGTGAGGTGCGGATAGAGGGCGTAGCTCTGGAAGACCATGGCGATGCGGCGCTCGCGCGGCGTCATGTGGTTCACCACCTGGCCGCCGATGAGGATCTCGCCGCGGGTCGGGGTCTCGAGGCCCGCGATCATGCGCAGGAGGGTGGTCTTCCCCGAACCCGACGGCCCGAGGAAGACCAGGAACTCGCCCTCGTGGGTGACCAGGTCGACGTCGTTGACCGCGCCGAGCTCGCCTTTCTTGAAGACCTTGGTGACGCCGCGGGTCTCGACGATGGCCATGGCGCCTCAGCTTACTTCCATCGCGCGAAGATCCGCTTGTACTCCTTCTCGGCGGTCTTGACCGCGTCCTCGGGCGACTCGTCGCCGCGCGCCACCTTGGCGAACATGGTCGGGATGATCCAGGTGCGGAACGACTCGTCGATGCCGGCGCTGGCGTAACCCGGGTAGCCGACGTTGGTCGCCCAGTCGAGCACGTCGGAGAGCACCTTGTACTTGTCGTTCGGCTCGGCGGCGGGATCGCTGGCGATGGTCTTCTGCAGGTCGGGCACCGTCTGCGGGAAGCAGGGGAAGTTGTACCACTTGCCCGCGTTGAACCCGTCCTTGAAGGCGTCGATGTAGTCGATGAGGAACTTCTGCGCCCCCTCCTTGTTCTCGGCGAAGTTCCAGATCACGTAGCAGTCCATCACGTGCTCGGCGGCCAGCCGCTTGGCCGGCCCCTTGAGCGCCTTGGCGATCATCAGCTTCGACGAGATGGGGTTCTTCTCGCGCTCGGCCTGCCGGCTGGTGGAGATCGCGTTCATGACGAAGGAGACGCGGCCGGCGATGATGGCGCGGTTGTTGGCCGCCGGATCCCAGGTGAAGACCTCGGCGGTCTGCGACTCCTGGTGCAGCGCCTTCATGAACTTGAGCGCCTCGATGGTCGCCTTGGAGTTGATGGTGACGTTGCCCGCTTCGTCCTGCTCGGCGCCGCCGAAGGACCAGAGCAGCGCGCGCATGGCCATGCTGGTGTCGAGCTCCTGGGCCAGGCCGATGCCGCAGGGGTGGCCGTTCTTGTCGCGGATCTTCTTGGCGCCGGTCCT
>Ga0111539_10011382_pt1 | contig 11169 bp, 8 predicted proteins | sample RhiMethybrSRZTD1_FD_79667 | JGI IMG/M metagenome (GOLD analysis project Ga0111539, IMG submission 79667) | Populus rhizosphere microbial communities from Tennessee, USA - Rhizosphere MetaG P. TD hybrid SRZTD1 (version 2) (version 2) | ecosystem: Host-associated > Plants > Roots > Rhizosphere >... | reverse complement strand
GTTTCTCCACGGTCGAGAGTGAAGGAAACACCGTCGACGGCGCGCACCTCGCCGATCTTTCTCGAGAAAACGCCCCCGGTGACGGGGAACCGAACGCGGAGGTCCTGGACTTCAAGCAGGGGCATTACTTCTCCACCAGCACGCACCGGACCCAGTGGCCGGGGGAGACTTCGATCAGATCTGGTTCGTAGGTCCAGCACTTCTCGAGGCGCTCCGGACAGCGTGTGACGAACTTGCAGCCGACCGGCAGGTCGAGAATGCTCGGCACATTTCCGGGAATGGTCTGAAGGCGGTCCAGCTTCTTGCCTTCGACGGTGGGCAGGGAAGCGAGCAAGCCCTTCGTATACGGATGCATTGGATTCTTGAAGAGCTCGCGGACCGGAGCAATCTCCTGAATCTTGCCTCCGTACATCACCATGACGCGATGACAGGTCTCCGCGACGACCGCGAGATTGTGCGTGATCAGAAGGATTGCGGCGTCCGTGCTTTCGTCTTTGAGCTTCAGCATCAACTCGAGGATCTGAGCCTGGATGGTGACGTCCAGAGCCGTCGTCGGCTCGTCTGCAATCAACAACGAGGGATCGCAGGCGAGGGCGATGGCAATCATGACCCTTTGCCGCATGCCGCCCGAGTACTGATGCGGGTAATCGTTCATGCGGGTCGCGGCGGCCGGTATTCCGACCAGTTCGAGCATCTTGACGGACCGATCAAACGCTTCCGCCTTAGAGACGTCGTTATGCTGAAGGATCACCTCCATGATCTGGCTGCCGATGGTGAACACGGGATTCAGCGACGTCATCGGTTCCTGGAAGATCATGCTGATCTCGTTTCCTCGAACCTTGCGAATGTCTTCCCACGAAAGTTTGAGCAGATCCTGGCCCTTGTAGATGACGGAGCCGCCCACGATTCTTCCAGGAGGGTCTGGAATCAGTCGGAGAACGCTAAGCGCCGTCACGCTTTTTCCCGAGCCCGATTCGCCGACCATTCCCAGTACTTCACCCTGGAAAATGTCGAAGCTCACTCCATCGACGGCTTTGGCCCAGCCGGCCTCTGTTTTGAAATGCGTCTGAAGATTTCGAACCTGGAGCAGGGGAGTTTGCGTTTTGCTCACCGCAGCCTCGAATAATCTTTGGGGTCGAAGGAGTCTCTAACGGATTCACCGATGAAGACAATCAGGAGCAGAGTCAGAAAAAGTGCTCCGATGGGAAAGAACACGAGCCACCAGGACGAGAGGTTGTCTATCCCTTCACCGATCAACTCTCCCCAGCTTGGTGTTGGCGCCGGTAATCCAAAGCCCAGGAAATCCAGAGCGACGAGTGCGCTGATATTCGCCACGATGCCAAAGGGCGCGAACGAAACAACGGGGGTGAGAGCATTCGGCAGGATGTGTTTGAACATGATCTTCGCCTCCGATACGCCCATCGCTATTGCGGCTCCTACGTAGTCCTTGGCTTTTTCCCGGTAAAACTCGCCTCGCACGTAATACGTGATACCCATCCAATCGAAGATGGCGAGAATCGCGATCAGCAACCAGAAGGACTGCTGCAGTAGCAGATTTCGCCCTGGCGTGTAATTGGGAACGATGATGGAACTGATAATGATGATCGTGTAAAGGAACGGGAGGGCAGACCAGATTTCGATGAGGCGTTGCCCGGTGATATCGACGACAGAGCCGAAGAACCCGAGCATTGCGCCAACAATGATCCCGAATGTGTACGCGATTGCGATGACGAGCACAGCAAATGACAGGGAGACATTGAAACCGTACGCCAGGCGCGCAAATACATCCCTGCCCGTGGTGTCCGTTCCGAAAATGTGCTCTCGGGAAGGATTGTGGGGAGGGGTTCCCGGCAAGTCCAGCAAGGACTCCGTCGGGCTGTAGGGATACAGCGGCATCAAAACCCAGTTCCCCTTGCCCTCTTCTGCAAGTTTCTTCTTCAGTTCCCTGTAATTGGGTTCCCCAAAGGCCTCCATTTTGAAATCTGACGCGGGGTAATACCGCCTGATCGGAAAGTAGTAGCTCCCCTCGTAGTGGACAATCAGGGCTTTGTTATTGATAAGCAATGGCAATGCAAACGAGAGTGCGTAGGCTCCCACGAGGAGCAGAAAGGAGTAGTAGCCCCGCTTTAGCGTCTTGAATTTCTGGAGACGACGCCGAAAAACGGAAACCGGGCGCCTTGCGGGGAGCGTAGGCGGGGCCGCGATAGCTCCGATGCTGGCTTCAGGGGGCGGTGGTGGGGCTTCCTGCGTCATTTGAATCGAATTCGTGGGTCTACGAGCACATAGACCACGTCAGAAAGAATGTTTCCAATGAGCAGCAAGAGGCTTGAGACGACGAGAATTCCAAGGGCGACAGGATAGTCGCGCTGCAGGATCGAGGTGTAGCCGAGATAACCCATTCCATCGATATTGAACACCTTTTCGATCAGGAATGATCCCGCCAACACCAGGCTGATGACCTGGCCCAAACCGGTGGCGATGGGAATGAGTGAGTTCCGCAGCGCATGAACGAAAATCACCCTGCGCTCATCAAGGCCCTTGGCAAATGCGGTCCGGACATAGTCCTGTCCCAGGTTCTCCATCAGAGAGTTCTTGGTCAGAATCGTCAGGGTCGCAAATCCTCCGATCATGTAGCAGCACACCGGAAGGAACATGTGGTAGGCCTGTTGGGTCACTTTCTGAAAAAAACCCAGGTACTCCCAGTTGGAAGGTCGAAACCCTCCCAGTGGAAAAACACTCCAGAAGCTTCCACCGCCGAACAGGACGAGGAGCACCGTGCCAAGCGCCCATCCCGGGATCGAATATCCGAGAAAGACAATGAAGCTGCTGGCAAAGTCAAACTTCGAGCCGTGTTTGATCGCCTTCATCACGCCGAGGGGAACGCAGATCAGATAGCTCAAGACAAAGCTCGTCAACCCGACAAAGATGGATACCGGGAAACGTCGTTTGATCACATCCCAAACGGGATCCTGATAAATGTAGGAATTGCCGAGGTCGAGGTGAAGGACATTCCACAACCACTTGGCATAACGGATGTGGAGGGGTTTGTCGAAGCCGTAGTACCGCTTCCACTCCTCCAGCGCCTCGGGAGGGATTTCCACGCCGCCCCGGCCGCCGCCACCTCCGCCGCCCTCTCCGGTACGCGCCATTTGATAGCGAAGGATCTGCCGTTCGACAGGGCCCCCGGGAACGAAGTGCATGATGGCGAAAATCGCCATGGTGATGCCAAGGAAAGTCGGAATGACCAGCAGAATGCGGCGGATGAAATAGCCGGTCATCGCTTCAGAAGTTGCTCCGGGCGAAAAATCACTTGGCTGCCGCCTCTTTCTTTGCGTTATCCAGCCAGTATTTGTCCTCGATCGGACCGACCGGCAGCTTGATGGAAGAATCTCTCATCGCCTCATCCAGCTTTTTGTTTTTTTCGGGATCGATCCACCAGAGTCGTTCGACGCCCGGCCCCTGATTCAGATCGCTCATGTAGTCTCCGGTCCGGGTCAGGTAGCCGCGAGGCTGGCCGAACTTGTTCCAGTATGCCAGTCGAAGTGAAGGCGCGCCCCAATGAAGAACGTAGTGATACTGACTCGTCAGAAGTCCATCCAGTTCTCGAATCAGTGTGACTCGCTCATTCAAATCGAAGCTCTTTCCATACCTCTCCATAAGCTCATCGGCATGCGGATCCTTGAAACTCGTCAGGTTGTTGTTGTTTTGCTGAGCGGCGAGCCGTGAGTGATATTCCTGCTCCGGATCAGGAAACGCATTGGCTCCCCAGGCGACGTAGGTCATATCGAACTGCCTGTTCGCGTGGGTCAACTTCACGCGTGTTTCGAACGTTACAAGCCGCAGGTTCAACGTGATTCCCACTTTTTGAAGGTCCTGCTGATAGATCGTGAGAATGTTTTCCGAAGCCTTGTTGTCGTAGAGCATCTCGATCACGAACGGCTTGCCATTCTTGACGAGACGACCCTGCGAATCTCTTTGCTCCCAGCCTGCTTCGGCGAGCAGCTTTACGGCCGCCTGGGGGTCGTAAGGATTCTTCGGATTGTTCGGGTTTTCATAGATGGTTCCGGCGAAGTATGTATTCGAGGGCACATACTCTTTAAAGAAGAGCTTCTCGATCAGAAGGTCTCTGTTCAGCAAGAACGTAAGGGCCTTTCTGACTCGAATATCATCCAGCGGGGGCCGCAGAACGTTCATGGCGAAGCCTGACCAGGACTGGGGATGAGTGTTGAACACCTTGGTCTTCTGGATGAGGCCCCGCTCCACTTTATCCAGCGACGTCGGGCTGAGATCCTCAACCCAATATTTGGAGCGATTGACGTAGTAAAAGTCGATGTCGCCTTTCTTGAATAATTCGAGGTGAAGATTGTCATCCCGTACAACGGCGAGGCGAACTTCGTCGAAGTTGTTCACGCCAACGTTCCATCGGGCCTTCTCCGCCCAATAGTCATCGCGACGACGGATAGTTAGGGAGTTCCCTTTCTTGATGTCTTCAGGTTTGACGATGTATGGCCCGGTTCCGGGCAGGTATTGGAAGTTGAACTTCTCGACATAAGTCGCACCGGTAACGTCTTTCAGCGCGCTCGCGGGAAATATCTGCAACCCCGTTCCGAAGTTCAGAAGGTGCTTCCAATCCAGAGATTTTGCCTTCACGTGAACTATGTACTTGCTTTCAGCGACTGGTGTTTCGAACCTGGTGAATTGGGCGTAGAGGGCAGGATCTTTCAGCCCCTTGTCTGCGTGCAGCTTCCAGCTTGCGATGACATCATCGGCGGTAACGGGTTCGCCATTGGAGAATTTGGCGTTTGGATTGAGGCGAAACCGATAGGTGAACTTGTCGGCAGATACCTGCCAGTGCGTGGCAAGCTGCGGCATGTAGTCCAGCGTCATCGGGTCGAGGCCGAGCAGTGTTTCGTACACCAGATCCGCGATCAGATAGTTCGTCGATGTGTTCCATTCGGGGCCGCCCATGCGAAGGGTTCCCGGGAAATCCCTTATGGAGTCTCGATACACCCCGCCTTTGATAGCGCGAGGGTCGCCGATCAGCTCAAAGTTTGCGTTGGTTTCCCAGCCTTCGCCGGTGAAACCCTTGCCTCCGAGCTCAGCCGAAACGGATGGATCTGCTCCCGCATCGGCATCAGGAAAGACGGGGTAATCCTTCTTATCCAGCGACGCGTTGGGGTTGCTCGTGCCATAGGAATTCCCTCCGGTTGTCTCGGAAGGAGTGGATCCACCGCAACCGACGAGAATCAGTACTGCGGCTGAACAGAGCAGGCAAAGCATCACCGCGCGAAACATTATTTCGTGCCTCCTGCGGGACCGGCAGCTCGTTGCTTCGCATCAAACTCCAGCCAATAGCGGTCTTCGACGGCACCCACTTCCATTTTCTTTGTGGTGTCGCGACGGGCGGCATCCAATTCTGCTGCTTTGGTGGAATCGGCCCACCACATCTGTATGAGGCCGGGGCCGCCTGACGCGCCGCCTGCGTCTCCGGATCTCGACAGGTACCCTTTAGGAGCGCCGAACTTATTCCAATAGAGAACTCGCGTGAAGGGTCCTGTCCAGAGGAGAGCATACTGATGATCATTCGCAACAAGTCCGTCGACTTCTCGGATTATGCGGATCCTTTCCTGCGTGTCGAATGCGACGTCATACTGCTTGAAAAGCTCATCGGCGCGCGCGCTCTTGAATCCGGTGATGTTGTTGTTGTTGTTCTCAACGGCAAGCATCGAATGGAATGAAGTTTCCGGATTCGGAAACAGCAGCCCTCCCCACGCCGTATAGGCCATCTGAAACTGACGATTTCCATTCTGCAGCTTGAATGCGGTTTCGGGAGTGACAAGCCGGAGATTGAGAGTGATCCCTACCTTGCGGAGGTCTTCCTGGTAAAGGGTCAGGTAAGGCTCGAATGTTTTCGTGGGGTACATCAATTCAACATTCAAGGGTTGGCCGTTTTTGACAAGGCGTCCCTGCGAATCGCGGTCTTTCCATCCAGCTTCCGCCAGCAGTTTCACGGCCGCTTGCGGGTCATAGGGGTTCTTCGGGTTGTCCGGATTCTCGTAGATACTCGCGGGCCAGTAGGAGCTGTTTAGAACATATTCGTTGAAAGCCAGTTTCTCGATCATCAGCGGTCTGTTCACCAGGAGTGTAAACGCCTTCCGCAGTCGAATGTCGTCGAAAGGAGCGCGGCGAGAGTTGAAGGCAAATCCGGAAAATCCCCACGGTTGGCTGTTGAATATCTTCCGCTTCTGGACCAGACCGCGCTGTACATTTTCGAAGTTCGTGTCCTCCACCCACTCCTTGGCGCGACCGACGATGTAATAATCCAGTTCTCCCTTTTTGAACATTTCAAAGGCGAGCTTCTCATCGCGAACAACGGTGAAACGGAGCTCATCGAAGTTGTACAGTCCGACATTCATGCGGGCTTTCGCATTCCAGTAGTCGGGCCGGCGGCGGGCGCTGATGCTCGTCCCTTTCTTAATGTCTTCTTCGCGGATGATGTAAGGCCCGGATCCCGGGATCAATTTGAAGTTGTACTCCTTCAGATACTTGTCGCCGTTTAGCGTTTTCAGAACGGCTGCCGGCCGGACTTTCAGGTCGCCGGAAAAGTAGAGAAAGTTTCGCCAGTTCAAGACTTTGGATTTCACGCTCACGATATATTTGCTGTCCGCAACCGGCCTCTCGAACTTGGCGTACGTGAGTTGTGCGCTGGGATCCTGCAGCGTCTTATCCATAATGAAGTCATAAGTGGCTACCACGTCTTCCGCTGTTACCGGAGTTCCGTCGGAGAATCGCGCGTTTGGATTCAGGCGGAATCGATAGGTCATCTTGTCTTCGGAGATCTGCCAATGCGTGGCCAGATTGGGAATGAAGGCCAGCGTGTTCGTATCAATACCCAGCAGCGTTTCATACGCCATCGTTACCACGCTGTAGTTGAAATACGAATTGTTTTCAGGACCCTCAGTTCGCAAGGTGCCGGGGAAGTCTGCAAGATGATCCTGAATCGTGCCACCCTTCGCGGCTCTCGGGTCGCCGATCAACTCGAAGCTTGTGTTCGTTTCCCAACCTTGGCCGGTGAACCCTTTCCCTCCCTGCTCCGCCGATACTGCGGGATCAGCGCCCGCATCCGCATCGGGGAACACGGGATAGTCGTCCTTGTTTAACGATGCATTGCTGTTGGATGTTGTTGATCCGGACGACCCACCTGCATCCGGCGCTTTGTCTCCTCCTCCGCAGGACCAGAGCAACAAGCTCGCGGTCACGATGCACAGAAAACCTGGACGCCTCCACATGTTTCCGTTCCTCCCAATCACTCTTTCGAACTTCTTATCATTCATTGGCAGGGCCATTCTAACAACAGCTGCGGAATTCTTAGACTCCAAGTTCTGTTTTTCGAAGGCTCGGCAGGAATGGCTCTCAGGTAACCTTCGGAGGTGGCGAAGTTCAACTCTGAATCCGATCGATGCCGCGACGCGGAGCAATTCCGAAAAATCGACGCCGCGTTTCGGGCCGGAAACCTCGAGGCTCTTCGTGCCGCGGTCGAGGATCCGGGCTCAATTCCGAATGGAACCATGCCGCTGGCAATCGGACCCTGTCTTGAATATGCCATTTATCACAGTCCGATCGCCTTTATTCGTACGCTCCTGGAAGAAGGCGCCGATCCCAATCCAACGAATCACGCTGGATTCCCGCCGCTGTTGGCGGCGCTGTCTTGTCATCAGGTTCCTCCTGGAGGCGCGCCGAGGACGGATGTCACCGAGATCGTTGCGCTGCTGCTTTCGTTCGGCGCCGATCCGAACCAGCGCGGCATCAACGACTACACCGCGCTGCACATGGCGGCCTCAGTAAACCACGCCGGCGTTGTTCGCCTCCTGCTGGAAGCCGGAGCCGATCCTGCCCTCCGAACCCGCATTGACGACTGCGAAACCGCCTTGCAGTTGGCCGAGAAAGGGCAACTCGAGGAGATTTCCAAAATGCTTCGTGCCGCCGCGAATCCAGACCTAAGCCGCCTTGACAACAACAAACCTGGCTAACCAAGACTAAGAGGGAATTTGAAATTGGACGAATCCTGCATCTCGAATTCGAAACTCGAAATCTCAGAATGCTGCCCAAACTCGCAGGCTGGCCAGTCCGATCTGAGATTTCGAGTTTCGAATTTGAGATGCAGGATTCGTCCATTTCAAGATTTCCCTCCTGGTGAGCCACGTGTGTTGTTGCCAGCGGCGTTCACAGAACTCTAATTGATCCATCCACGGATCGCTTACCGATCGCGCATCTCCGAGTCTCTAGTCAGGAGGAGATATTCGAATGTTTAAGAAGATCGGATTCATAACCGCTATCTGTGTCTTAACTCTGCTGGTCACGGCCTGCGAACGACAGAAGATCGGCGATATCACCGCCGATCCGGGACGGTTCGAGGGGAAAGAAGTTTCCGTGGCCGGTCGTGTCAGTGGCCTTTCCATCGGTGCCCTTGGCACTGGCATTTATCAGATTGATGACGGTACGGGAAAGCTCGTTGTGCTCTCCGAGAAGCGAGGAGCACCTGCCGAAGGCGCAATGGTGGGTGTGAAGGGAAGAATCATTCCCACGGTTACCTTCATGGGAAAGACCTATGTCACAGTCCTGCGCGAGACGGACCGACGCGCGGCAGACTAAGCCCTAACCTGGTACGGTAGAGGATTCCGTTATGGACGGCGGATCCTTGGGCATCACGATCCAACAGATCACGTAAAGCAGGAGTCCCGGCGGTGGAAAGATCACCAATAGAATCCACGCGATGCGGACAAGTGTTACATCAAGTTCCAGATAGCGCGCGATTCCTGCGCAAACACCGGCAATCTTGATTCCGTCTCGAGGCCGACTGAGTCGATTTCCCAAAGGCTCGGAGCGTGACGCTGTCTCCGTGGCCATGCCGCACTTGGAGCAGTATCGGAAGTGATCTTCTAACGCATTCCCGCATTGGTTGCAGTACATGGATGCTTCTTTTTCTCCTCCTGCAACATGTACGAGCTCGCCCTCTGAAAAGTTCAGAAAATTTTCAACCGGGACACGGCATGACTTTTCGGCCGGACCCGAGGGTACCCCACCCCTGTATCCCGTACCTATATACTGTCAGCCGTGAAACGTTTAGCCGCCCTGGCGATTTTTGGAGGACTGGCCCTGCTTCTTGTGGGGTTGCTCCTTGCCTGGGTCGGTCCCGGGGCGTCTTCTGACGATAGCCTCGCCGCCAACGAACACTCCCAGCATGGCATTGCACTGATGCAACAGCACCTCTACCACGCGGCAATTGAAGAATTCGAGGCTGCGATTCGCCGGAGTCCTCGGGCGCTGAACCCGCCGGTGGGCCTGGCGGCAATCTATATCCGGTTGGGCAATGGACCTAAGGCTCTGGAAGCAGCAGGGAAGGCCGCCAACCTCGCGAAGGATTCGGTTGACGTTCAGTTGATTCTCGGCCGCGCACACTGGCTTGCGCAAAACTTCAGCGACGCTGAAAGCGCGGCGTTAAAGGTTGAAGAACTGGATCCGTCGAACCTTCAGGCTGCCGAACTGCTGCTTCGCATCTATTTCCAACGGAAAGACGATGCGAAATTCCGTGACGTTCTCGATCGGACAAAAAATCCGAGCCGCCCGATTCAGGATCTCGCCGTGCAGTTCGCCATTCGGAATGGTGAGTTTGCCCGGGCTTACGACCTCCGTCATTCCTTTGATCGAGCCAGCCTCGAATCTGAAACGTTTCGAACACAACTTGCATTGAAGCGCGAGCCGAATCGCGTTGAACTCTATCCTCGGTTGGTTAAAAACCTGGTTCATTTGGGCCGCTTCGGTGATGCCATAGCCACCCGGCAGGAATATCGCGGAGGCACTCCTCTGGATCTGGAGATGGGGCATGCCTATTGGGCGACCGGAAACATACAGCAGGCGATCCGTGCGTACACTCGCGCATCGATCGGGAACACGCACAAGCTTTCCGCTGAAGTCGCGCTTGCGACCGTGGCCCCTGATCGCAGACATTGGAACGAGGCATTTCGAGCGGAGTGGATCGAAAAAGACTATTTCGTTCTGAGTCGCCTCGAAGCCTTACTCAAGGAGGCCACACCTGTTGAGCGTGCCCTGATCTATCGCTATGCGGGTCTTTTCGATCGAGAGCTTTTCAACAATGCGGCGCAGGAAGCCTTGATCGCCTTGAAATCAGAACCCGACGAATTTGACGCTCTTATGACGTTGGGAACGGCATATGTGCGGCTCGATCGTATCGATGATGCGGTCCGCTACGTTCAGCAAGGAGCGGACCGGCATCCGGAGAGGGCCGAGGTCTGGGCCCGGCTCGCGCAGATGTCTCTCGCAAAGGGCGACGTTGCCGGTGCGGAACAGTCCTTCCTTCGGGCTACTCGCCTGGAACCCTCGAATCCGTCTTACCTCTACAACTATGGTTGGCTCCTGGATCAGGGAGATCGTGACGCCGAAGCGGCCCGATACTACGAGCGCGCCATCGCCGCCAGTTCGCTGAGTTTCGAAGCGATGAACAACCTGGCGCTGATTGAGGCCGCGCAGGGAAGACCCAATCGTGCGCTCGCCCTTCTGGACCAGGCAGTCGAATCGAATCCTGAAAATGAGAGTTCGTATCTGAACCGCGGTAACTATTACGCCACGCTCCGTCAGTGGAAGGACGCTCTTGCCAACTATGCGCGCGCTTTGGAGCTGAATCCTCTTAGCGTATTTGCAGCGGTGGAATCCGCGCGCACTCATCTGGAACTGGATCGGGCCGACATTGCCGTTGTAGAACTGAACGCGGCGCTCGATATCGATCCGCGCGCCCCTGATGCCTATGAGCTGCTTTCTTCGGCTTATGAGAAGCAGGGGCGTAAGACCGACGCTGCTGCCGCCCGAGTCGAGGCCAAGCGGGTCAGGGAAATTCATTGATACGCCGAACAAAGATCGTTTGTACGATAGGGCCCGCCTCCGATTCGGAGGAGATGATCACCAGGCTCATCACTTCGGGGATGAACGTGGCTCGGTTGAATTTCTCCCACGGAACGAGTGACTACCATCGGACGATCATCAAACGGTTGCAGAAAGCCCGCCAGTCGCTCCAAAGACCAGTTGCGATTCTGATGGACCTGCAGGGACCCAAGATCCGCATCGGGGACATTCAGGGAGGATTCGTGGTCCTTC
>Ga0111539_10011381_pt1 | contig 11169 bp, 9 predicted proteins | sample RhiMethybrSRZTD1_FD_79667 | JGI IMG/M metagenome (GOLD analysis project Ga0111539, IMG submission 79667) | Populus rhizosphere microbial communities from Tennessee, USA - Rhizosphere MetaG P. TD hybrid SRZTD1 (version 2) (version 2) | ecosystem: Host-associated > Plants > Roots > Rhizosphere >... | reverse complement strand
GGCTGACCCCGGCGAACTCAATCAACCTGGGCCGGCTGCTGCCGCAGGTCTTCTACTACTTCCTCCTTGCGGGTTGGAGCTCGAACGGAACCGGCCACGATCCAATCGTCTCGGTGCCGAGCGGAAATTTCGGCAACCTGACGGCCGGGCTGATTGCCAAGCGGATCGGGCTCCCGGTGGCGCAGTTCGTGGCGGCTACCAACGTGAACGACGCGGTTCCCGAGTACTTGCGATCGGGCCGCTACGAGCCGCGTCCTTCAATTGCGACCGTGGCAAACGCGATGGACGTTGGTGCACCGAGTAATTTCGAGCGGGTGCAGGCGCTGTACGGCGGCGACCTGACGGCACTGCGGCGCGACATCACCGGCTTCGCCTACGGCGACGACAGGGTCATCGACGAGATCGGGCGCGTCCATCGGCAGTACGGCTACATCCTCGATCCCCATAGCGCGATAGCATGGCTGGCGCTGCAGGATCGACTGGCGGACGATCCGGCTGCTGACGGAGTGTTTCTGGCGACCGCGCATCCTGCCAAGTTCCGCGAGGTCGTCGAGCCGGCAATCGGGCAGCGCATCGAGCTGCCTCATGCCCTGGCCGACGCCTTGGCCCGGCCGAGGCGTTCCCTCTCGATGCCTGCCGATTACGGCGCGCTCGAGGAATTCCTGAGAGCCAACGCCCAGAGCCCGGAGCCGCAGGCGTAGGCCCGGCGCTGGAACACACCCTGATCGCGAGCCAGAGACGATGACCTACCGCCCGAGCGCAGGACAACTGCCCGACCGGGAAGCGATCCCGGTCCCTTATACATGGGATCTCAGCCACATCTGCCTGAACTGGGAGCAGTGGAGCGGGATCTATCGCCAGTTGGAGGGCGAAATCGAGGCGTTCAAGCCCCGTCAGGGGACGTTGGCGCGCGGTGCGCAGGCGCTGGTCGATGCGTTTCGGGCAATGGATCGGATCGGGGCTCTGAGCTACCGCATCTGGTACTACGCCTCGTTGCGCTACGACGAAGACCAGCGCGACAACGACGTCAACGCACGGCGCCAACAGGTCCAGATCCTGTTTGCCCGCGAGCACCAGGCCAACTCGTGGTTCAATCCCGAGCTCCTGGCTATTCCGCTCGATACGATCCATCAGTGGATGGAGACCAGTTCCGACCTGGCGCTCTACCGCTTCGCGATCGAGGCGCTCTTCCACGAGCAGGAGCACGTGCTCGACGAACAGGGTGAGCGGTTGTTGGCGTACGCGAGCCGCTCGAGCAGTGTGTCGCACGACAGTTACGCGGCCCTGACCACGGCCGATATGAAGCCGCCCGCGATTGTCCTGCACGACGGCGAACGGGTGGCCCTGAGCTATGGCCGGTATCGAGCGATTCTCGAAACGAATCGGAGCCAGGCCGATCGGAGGACGGCCTATCGGGCGTTCCATCAGGTGTACGCGGACAACCGGAACACCTACGCCGCCCTGTACAACGGGGTGCTTCAAAGAGACTGGTTTCACGCGCGTGCGCGCGGGTACGACACCACGCTCGACGCCGCGCTGCACGTGAACAACATCCCGCCCGCCGTGGTCGAGACGTTGATTGACGTGACCAGGAGCAACGTCGATCCGCTGCGGCGCTACCACCGGCTGCGGCGCCGCGCGCTGGGGGTTGAGAGCTATCACTTGTTCGACACGTCCATACCACTGGTCGAGCACGGCGCCCGCTACACCTACGACGAGGTCGTTCCCTGGATCATCGACTCGGTTGGCCCGCTCGGCGGCGAGTATCGCCAGCACGTGCGCGAGGCGTTTGGCGGACGCTGGATTGACGTGTTCGAGAACACGGGCAAGCGCAGCGGCGCGTACTCGGCTCCCGTGTACGGCACGCACCCATACATGCTGCTGAATTTCAACGAGACGCTCGACGCCGTGTTCACGCTTGCGCACGAGATGGGGCATTCGATGCACACGCTCCTCGCGCATCGTGCGCAGCCATTCGTCTACGCCGGCTACACCATCTTCGTGGCCGAGGTGCCATCGACGTTGAACGAGGCGCTGTTCCTCGATTTCATGCTCGAACAGGCGGACAGCCCCGGCCAGAAAGCCGTGCTCCTGCAGCATGCCATCGACAGCATAGCCAGCACCTTCTACACGCAGGTGATGTTTGCCGATTTCGAACTGCAGGCGCATCGGCTGGTGGAGCGGGACCAGCCGGTCACGGCGGAAGTACTCAGCGCGATCTATGGCGCGCTGCTGCGCGACTATTACGGAGAAGTCATGGACGGCGAACCGCTGTCGTCGATGACGTGGGCGCGCATCCCGCACTTCTTCAGCACGCCGTACTACGTCTATCAGTACGCCACCTGCTTTGCGTCGACAGCGCGGTTGATGCAGGACTTCCGGTCGCCGGACCCGGCGACCGCGGCCGACGCCGTGGAGCGTTATCTCGCCCTCTTGCGTGCCGGCGGCAGCGGATATCCCATGGACCTGCTGAAGACCGCCGGCGTCGATCTCGGGCAGCCGGACACGATTCGCGCGGTTGCCGCCGAATTGGACGTGCTGGTTTCGCGGCTCGAATCGGCGTTGGAAGGCTGACGCGTCCCGTCCTCGTGCCGCCTATTGACAGCGGCCGCTCGCAGCACTATCATTTCATCCGGATATACGGATAGATGGTCGCGCCGATTCTCGATCACATGACGGCGCTGTCGGATCCGACGCGTTGCCGCATGTTGCTGCTGCTCGAAAGGCACGAGCTCACCGTCTCCGAGTTGTGCTCCGTGCTCCAGATGCCGCAATCCACCGTCAGCCGCCATTTGAAGACGCTGGCCGACGATGGCTGGGTAACGTCGCGGCGGGACGGAACGAGCCGCTTTTACAGCATGCCGGTGGACGATCTCGACGCGGCTGCGGCGCGATTGTGGCCACTCATCTCCGAACAGGTGACTCCCACCCGCGGCGCCGAGCAGGACGAGAGGCGGCTGCGCAGCGTGCTGGGGCGGCGGCGAGCGAAGTCGCAGGAATTCTTTGCGTCGGCCGCCGGCGGCTGGGACCGCCTGCGCGGCGAACTGTTCGGCGACGAGTTCTTCCTCTGGGCCGTGCTGGGACTGATAGATGCGACGCTCGTGGTCGGGGACCTCGGCTGTGGCACCGGTCAACTCACGGAAGTGGTGGCGCCTCACGTCAGACGCGTGATATCGGTTGACGGTTCAGAAGACATGTTGGAGGCCGCCCGGCAGCGACTGGGCGGCATGGCGAACGTGGACATTCGTCGGGGCGACCTGGAGAGCCTTCCGATCGAAGCCGGTGAGCTGGACGTGGCGATGCTTTCTCTCGTCCTTCATTACTCGGCGGAACCGCCGCGCGCCCTCGCAGAAGTCGCGCGTGTGGTCAGAAGCGGCGGGCGCGTCCTCGTCGTCGATATGCTGCCGCACGACCGCGAGGAGTACCAGCAGCAGATGGGTCATGTGTGGCTCGGCTTCTCGGAGGCGCAGACGACACGCCTGCTGACGGGAGCCGGATTCCGGGACGTTCGTGTGCGGACGCTGCCGGTCGATCCCGACGCAAAGGGACCGGCGCTGTTCGCAGCAATGGCAGTGAAACAGTAGTGGGGCGGCGGGTCCCGAAAGCAGGACCCGTCCTACGGGGAGAAGACAGCAGCGTAGGGCGCGTCTTGCTCTTTAGACGCGCCGAAGGGGCGTAGGGCGGGTCTTGCTTTGCAGATCCGCCAAAGGGAGAGGGAGAAGACGAAATGGCAACAGCAGTAACCGACATGCACGCATACGAGCAGGCGAAGCAGGCGGGCCGTGTCCCGTTCAAGGTCGCCGACCTCGGCCTGGCCGATTTCGGCCGCAAGGAACTCAGACTGGCCGAAGGCGAGATGCCTGGCCTGATGGCGATTCGGAAGCGGTATGAAGGGAAGCAGCCGCTGGCCGGCGCCCGCATCATGGGCAGCCTCCACATGACCATTCAGACGGGTGTGCTCATCGAGACGCTGTCGCTGCTCGGCGCGGACGTGCGCTGGGTATCGTGCAACATCTTCTCGACGCAGGACCATGCCGCTGCCGCGGTTGTCGTCGGACGTCCCGAAACGGGCGGAACGGTGGAGAACCCGAAGGGCATTCCGGTGTTCGCGTGGAAGGGCGAAACGCTGGAAGAATACTGGTGGTGCACGGTGCAAGCCCTCGTGTGGCCTGACGGCAAGGGCCCCTCGCTCATCGTCGATGACGGCGGCGACGCGACGCTCTTCGTGCACAAGGCCGCCGAGTTCGAGAAGGCCGGCAAGGTGCCCGCGTTCAATCCGGACAAGGATCCGGAAGAGTGGGGCGTGGTCCTGAAGGCGCTCAGCGATGAGCTGGCGAAGAACCCGGGCAAGTGGACGTCGATTGCCAAGGGCATCCGGGGAGTCAGCGAAGAGACGACGACCGGCGTGCACCGGCTGTACGAGATGGAGAAGAAGGGCACGTTGCTCTTCGCGGGCATCAACGTGAACAATTCGGTGACCAAGAGCAAGTTCGACAACATCTATGGCTGCCGCCACTCGCTCACCGACGGTCTCGACCGCGCCACCGACGTCATGATCGGCGGCAAGCTCGCGTTCGTGGCCGGCTACGGCGACGTGGGCAAGGGGTGCGCGCACGCGCTGCGAGGCCAGGGCGCGCGCGTGGTGGTAAGCGAAATCGACCCGATCTGCGCGTTGCAGGCGGCGATGGACGGGTACGAGGTCAACACGCTCGAGAACGTGCTCGACAAGGCGGACATCTTCATCACGACGACCGGCAACTTCAACATCATCACCGCCGAGCACATGAAGAAGATGAAGAACCACGCGATCGTGGGGAACATCGGCCACTTCGACAACGAGATCGACATGGCCGGCCTGGCGAAGGTGGGAGGGATCAAGAAGATCAACATCAAGCCGCAGTACGACGAGTGGGTCTTCCCGGACGGCCACAGCGTAATGATCCTGGCCGAGGGCCGATTGCTCAATCTCGGATGCGCAACCGGACACCCGAGCTTCGTCATGTCGGCGTCGTTCACCAACCAGACGCTGGCTCAGCTCGAGTTGCACGCCAACGCCGAGAAGTACGGCAAGACGGTGACGATGCTGCCAAAGAAGCTGGACGAGGAAGTGGCGCGGCTGCACCTCGACCACATCGGCGTGAAGCTGACCACGCTCTCGCAGGAACAGGCCGACTACATCGGTGTGCCGGTCGAAGGGCCGTACAAGCCGGAGTTCTACCGGTACTGACGCTCGAAGTAGGCAGTCGGCAGTAGACGGTAGACAGTAGGCAGTAGACAGCGGAGGCGGGTCGCTCTGGGCCCGCCTTTCTTTGTACGGGACCCGGGACCCTGGACTCGGGACCCGGGACTCGGGATCCGCGGCCGAAAGCCCAAAGCCGAGAGCCGAAAGCCGAAAGCCCAAAGCCGAAGGCCGAAAGCCCAAAGCCCAAAGCCCAAAGCCCAAAGCCGAAAGCCGAAAGCCGAAAGCCGAGAGGCCGACTCCCGAGGCCCGAGTTACGATGGCCGCGATGATCGACGAACACGATCGTCGGCTGCTCGACTACGTCCGGCCTGCCGATCATCGCAATCCTCCGCCGGCTTCGAAGTACGACCTCGTCGTGATCGGTGGCGGAACGGCTGGCCTCGTGTGCGCCGCGGGCGCGGCGGGCCTCGGCGCGCGTGTTGCGCTCGTGGAGCGCCATCGTCTCGGCGGCGATTGCCTGAACAGCGGCTGCATTCCGTCGAAGGCGATGCTGCGGTCTGCGAGGGTTGTGGCCGAATCCCGGCTGGGCGCGGCGGTGGGCGTCCCCTCGTCGTCGGAACCCGACTTTCCCGCGGTGATGAGGCGGCTGCGGGTCAAGCGCGCCGATCTCGCCCCCAATGATTCGGCGCAGCGTCTCGCCTCGCTGGGCGCAGACGTCTTCTTCGGATCGGCTTCCTTTTCTGGGCCGCAGATCGTAAGCATTGCCTCGCCTGAGAACGATCGCGAACGTGTCGAGCTTCGGTTCAGGAGAGCGGTGATCGCGACGGGCAGCGCGCCGTCCGTTCCTCCAATCGCCGGCCTTGCCGGCACGCCGTTCCTGACCAACGAGACCGTGTTCGAGGTGGCCGAGCGGCCCGATGCGCTGATCGTAATCGGCGCAGGGCCAAGCGGCTGCGAGCTCGCTCAGGCGATGGCGCGGCTGGGCACTCGCGTGACGATGATCGAGTCGGGCGACCGCGTGCTGCCGCGGGAAGAGCGCGATGCCGGCGCACTCGTAAAAGGGCGTCTGTGTCAGGAGGGCGTCGATGTGCGGCTGAACACGCAGGTGGCCGCCGTGCGATGGGTGGAGAGTCGCTTCGCCGTGCAGGACGGCGCGACGCTGATATCGGCCGATGCGTTGCTCGTTGCGAGCGGGCGCTCTCCGCGCGTCGGCGATCTTGGCCTCGACGCGGCGGGTGTCAGGTACGGGTCGGAAGGCGTCATCGTGGACGATCGCCTCCGCACGACCAATGCCCGCATCTACGCCGCCGGCGATGTCTGTTCGAAGTTCAAGTTCACCCACGCGGCCGACGCCATGGCGCGCATCGTCGTCCGCAATGCGCTCTTCTTCGGACGGGCTCGTGTCTCCTCGCTCGTGATTCCATGGTGCACGTTCACCTCGCCCGAAGTGGGTCGTGTCGGCCAAACCGGGGAGGAGGCCAATGGAGCCCAGGCGATCACGGTTGCGCTATCGTCCGTCGATCGCGCCGTCGTGGACGATGCCACCGACGGCTTCGTCCGTGTCTACCACCGACAGGGGCGCATCGTCGGCGCCACGGTGGTGGCGCCTGACGCAGGCGAGATCGTGAGCGCAATTACTATCGCCATGCGGTGCGGGGCCGGCCTCGGCGACCTCTCCTCCGCAGTGTTTCCGTACCCGACGCTGTCGCTCGCGCTGCGCCAGGCAGGAGACGCCTATCGGCGTGGCGCGCTGACGCCAGGTGTGCGGCGGGCGCTGCAGTACTATTTCAGAGTCTTCCGATGATCGCGGTCCTGGTGGTGCTCGCACTCGGTCAGTCGTCCTGTCCCGACAGTGCTGCGCTGATCACGGCGGCGGGCGAACGCGCGGCAGTGCTCGATCTCCGCGGTGCGGCAGTCACGCTGGCGGGCGATTTTTCCACGTGCCGGGAGACGGCGGTGGCGTATTGGTATCTGCATGGCCTCGTCGCCGCCCGGGACGCGTATCGGTATGGCGGCTCCCCGGAGTCGCTGGAGCCGGTGCGGCTCGCCATTGCCCAGTTGGCTTCACAAAGCCCGCAGACGCCGGCAAGCGAAGTCGCACGCTTGGTCTTGATGGCGGCCTCTTCGGCGGCTCAGAGCGAACGCGACGAGATGGCGCTCATTCTCGAGCACGCGCTCGATCTCGAACGGCAGCAGCGTTCGGCCGGCCTGCCGGGCGCACCCATCGTTGCCGCGTCCGAAGCCGCAGGGGATCTCTGGCTGCAGGTGCATCGCTTCGAGGATGCACGCCGCGCCTACCTGAATGCATTGGAGCAGGTAGGCGCCACGAGGCGAGTCATGCTGGGGCTGGCCCGTAGTGCAGCCCGGCTTGGCGACCTGGCAGCGTCGTGCGAACAGTACCGCGCTTTCGTGAGGGGTTGGCCCAGGTCCGAACGTGAACTGCCGGAGCTGGTCGAGGCGCGCACGTTTCTCCAACGCCGCGAGTGCCGAACCGGCTTGCCCCAGCCCCCGCGGCCGTGAGGGCTTACCGGTTTCGCACCGACGTGCTCGCGCAGCTCGAACGTCACGGGGTACGGCCAACGCCAGCGACTCGTCCAGAGCTGGTGCACGAGTTCGTCAACGACCTCTATCGCTACGAACTGCGGCGCTTGCGCGACCGCCTGATTCGCGGCGAAATTGCCAGGGCGGGCTATTCCGAGCATGTCGTTGCGTTGCGACGCCGGTACCCGCTCGTGTCGCTGAAGCCGCAGGAGTGGTTGGACGCTGGATAAGATGGTGGGTTGTGGACGTGGACCATCCACCATCCACCGACCAGCTATCATAGCTAGCGTGTCCCAGGTTCGGGCCGTGCCCTCGAAGTTGCCCGCGGGGGGCGTCAGCATCTTCGCCGTGATGACGCGCCTCGCCAACGAGGTGGGTGCGATCAATCTCTCGCAGGGCTTTCCTGATTTCGACACCTCGCCGGAGCTCATCGAGGCCGTCGCCCGCTTCATGCGCGAGGGTCACAACCAATACGCGCCAATGCCCGGCTTCCCCGCGCTGCGAGAGGCGCTTGCTTACAAGATCGAGAAGCTGTACGGGCGCCGCTACGATCCCGTCACCGAGATCACCGTGACGACCGGTTCGACTGAAGGGCTGTTCGCGACGATTACCGCGCTCGTTCATCCCGGCGACGAAGTCCTGCTGTTCCAGCCCGCTTACGACTCGTATACGCCGGCTGTGACGCTCAGCGGCGGTACGCCGGTGTATGCCACTTTGAGGTATCCCGACTATCGCATCGACTGGGACGAGGTCAGGCGCAAGGTCTCGTCGCGAACCCGGGTGATCGTCATCAACTCGCCGCACAACCCCACCGGCATGATCTGGACGCCTGATGACATGCGCGAGCTCGCGCGAGTGCTGCAGAGTACCGACGCCGTCGTGGTCGCCGACGAGGTGTACGAGCACATCCTTTTCGACGGGCTGAGACACGAGAGCCTCGCGCGCTACCCGGACATCGCGGATCGCGCTGTCGTGATCAGCTCCTTCGCGAAGACGTACACGACGACCGGCTGGAAGGTGGGCTACTGCGCGGCGCCGGCTGCGCTGACGGCGGAGATCCAGGGCGTCCACCAATGGATCACCTTTGCCGTGAACACGCCGATCCAGATGGCTTACGCGGAAGCGGTCCGGCGCGATCCGGATTGCCGCGAGATCACGGCCTTTTATCGGGCACGCCGCGACACGTTCCTGGCGCTGACCCGGGACTCGCGTTTCCGTCCGCTCGCGTGCCAGGGTACGTTCTTCCAGATGTTCGACTACTCGGCAATCACGCGGGAAGCGGACGCCGACTTCGCCATCCGGCTCACGCGCGAGCACGGCGTGGCCGCCATTCCCATCTCGCCCTTCCTCTACGAGGGTGAGAAGGCGGGCCCGGTGCTGCGGTTCTGTTTCGCGAAGCGCGATCGAACGCTCGAGCAGGCCGCGGAACGGCTAATGCGCGTTTGAAGTCTCCGTCGGCGACTGACTGACGCGAGGGTAGAGGAGCAAGCCGACCCCCGCCCACAGCACCGCTCGCACGCGGCGCACGAGGGCCAGCGCTCCTCCTCCGCCGAGTCCGAGCATCGCCACAGGGGCGGCGTTCGATGCTTCGAGCGCGCCGATCCCAGCGGGAATGGCGGCCGACGCCACGCTGCCCAGGCGGGCGAACGTGTCGATCGCGAGCGCCGCCATCGCCCCGATCGGCTCGCCGATCGTCCACAGCACCAGCCACACTTCGAACGCGGTGAGCAGATAGCACACGATCGGCAGCACCGTCAGGACGATCAGCCGTCGCCGGTCGCCGCGCAGCAACGCGAGCAGCACGTCCTCCACTTCCAGCACGAACCGGATGACTCGCGACGTTTCGAGCGGCCGGCCCAGAAGCCGGCCGACACGTGTGACCAGCCTGCCCAGGTAATCGCCTGTCCGGTGGCGGACGATCTCCGCGACAATCATCAGTGCGACGACGGTTGCTGCGGCGAGAATCGTGAAGACCGCGTCCCACGCTCCGGGCATCGACAGCAGCCTGATGGCGACGGTCGAGATGATGCCGGCGATGACGAGCGACACGATCGCGAAGGCCAGTCGTTCAAGCGTGATGGCGGCCGTGGCGACCGGCGCGGACACGTGATCGTAGAGGAGCACCACCTTCAGCGGCTCCCCCGTCACGCCTCGAATTGTGAAGAAGCTGATCGCGTCTGCGGCCAGTCGAACCCGGAACAGGTAGCCGAATCGAGGCCTCGCGTCATCGGGGAACGCGATCGACCAGCCCCAGGTTCTCAGCAGATGCCAGCACGCGCCGGGGAGCAGCAGGATCGGAAACGCGACCCCCACGCGGCTGGCGCTCGCGATCGTTTCGTCGAAGCCGGTTCGAACAATCGTGATGACGAAGAGCGCGATGCCGGCGGCGAGAGCAGTCGCCGAGACGAATTGAGGGACGGACCGAAACACCTACGCTCGATTATTCCTCATCCTTATCGTCGAGGCTGTCGTCGGCCTTCGTCGCCAAGTCGTCGATTTCGACCGACGCATCGTCTTCGAGATCGTCCACGTCGTAGATGCGGCCTCCGGTCCGTTCCTTGATCGGACCGCGAGGCTTGTGCTCCTGCTGCGTCGTCTTCTTTCCGCGCAGCCGCCGCGGAGGGGCAGGGGGGCCGAAATTGGCGCTGCGGTCGCGCGAGCCGGGTCCGGGAGGGGGACCGCCGGGACCTCCGGGTCGCGGGCCGCCGAAGCCACCGCCCGGTGGCCGCGGGCTGCTGAATCCGCCGCCGCTTGGACGTGGACCGCTGAATCCGCCCCCGGCGCCGCCGCCCGGGCGAGGCGCGAAGCCGCTGCCGGGGGGCCGTGGCGGCGGACGGTCCTCGCGCGCACGCGCCTCGCTCACAGCAAGGGGCCGTCCCTGGAAAGGTTGTGAGTCGAACTTGCGAATCACTTCCTCGGCGACGGCGCGGTCGGCGAATTCCACGAATGCGAATCCTCGCGGACGACCCGTCTCGCGATCGACCGGCATGGCAACGTGGGCGGGCTCAGCGACGGCCGCGAAATGGGCTCGGAGATCCGCTTCGCTGGCACTGTAGGGAAGGTTCCCGATGAACAGACGGACGGCCAAAGTCTCCTCGTTAAATTATCCCGCTGACGGGGTGGCGCTCGATTCTATCGCAAGTCGAGAGCCGGGATTCGGGATTCAGGACTCGGGACTCCGGATCCGGGATTCGGGATCGGGGATTCGGAACTGAGAACTGTGGACCGAAGACCGAACACTGCCGTCGTTACACGGCGTGATTCACGGCAAGAAAAATCCCGTTACGTCAGAGGCGCTGATCGATTGTTCCCGGCTCACGAGGCCGATATGCGCCGCCGCGAGGCCGATTACCTCGGATGCCCGCACGCCGGCCGACCTCAACTCGCGAACGCCAGTGTCGCCCGCCGACTTACTGAGTTTCTCGCCGTCGGCACCATGGATGAGC